>Ga0209636_10003282_pt1 | contig 16487 bp, 12 predicted proteins | sample DeeMarSWOR152_54_FD_187464 | JGI IMG/M metagenome (GOLD analysis project Ga0209636, IMG submission 187464) | Marine sediment microbial communities from White Oak River estuary, North Carolina - WOR-1-52-54 (SPAdes) (version 2) | ecosystem: Environmental > Aquatic > Marine > Intertidal zone >...
GAAACCTGCAGATTCAAGTGATCACGGACCTGGGCTTTTAATCTTCAAGAAAATTGGAGAAAAAGTAGAAAAAGGGGAAACTCTGGCCGAAGTTCATTTCAACAAGGTCAAAAATGTCTCCTGGCTTAAGAAAGAATCCCAAGGAGCTTTTATTATCTCAGAAAAACCTCCTGATTTTCGGCCATTAATTATTGAAAGAATCGAAGCGAAAGTGTAGTTTAAGAAGGAAACAATCTTTTGGCTTTTTAGTTAGAAAAAAAATATCTTATATGTTAGACTGCTTTCTGTTTTAACATAGCGAAACGACGCGTAAATGGAAGAACACAAATCTTACGTGCCTGATATAACTCCCTATAAAGATATTACTCTTAAAGCTGTTATAATCGGAGCAATATTCGGTGTCATCTTTGGCTCTGCCAATGCTTATTTAGGATTAAGGGTAGGATTAACAATATCCACGGCCATTCCCCTGGCTGTTATTTCTGTGGCCGTGTTCAGAGCATTAAGTCCAATCCTCGGAAAAAGCACCATCTTGGATTGTAATATAGCCCAGACTACAGGCTCAGCCAGTTCTTCGTTGGCTTCGGGCCTCATTTTTACTATACCTGCCCTCTTTCTCTGGGGTTTCAGCCCAAGCCTCTTTAAGATCGGCACTTTAGCCCTCCTTGGAGGAATCCTGGGGGTTCTCTTTATGATTCCCTTGAGGAGAGCCCTGATAGTAAAGGAGCATGCAACCCTCCCTTACCCGGAAGGAACAGCAGCTGCTCAAGTCCTGATCTCAGCCGATGTGGGAGGGGCAAAAGCCAAAAATGTATTTCTTGGTTTGGGAGTAGGCGCTTTTTTCAAGGCCCTTGTTGAAATTTTGAAACTCTGGCCCGAAAAAATCTATCTTAAGATTCCAGTCTTGAAAAAGGCTCTGCTCGGTATGGAACCTACACCTGCCCTTTTGGGTGTGGGCTTCATCCTGGGCCCTCGAATTGCAGGGATAATGGTGGCTGGCGGGCTTCTCTCCTGGATTGGCATTATTCCATTGATTTCTTACTTTGGGGAAAACCTGAGTCTGCCCTTGTTCCCTGAAACGGACCTGCCCATAGCCCAGATGTCTGCAGAAGAAATTTGGAGAAATTACGTTAAGTTTATAGGAGCAGGTGCAGTAGCTGTGGGCGGAATCATCACAGTCGTCAAATCCTTACCCACGATGCTCAGTGCTCTGAAGATAGGTATTAAAGACTTCAGCCTTAGCAGACAAAATGCGCAATTCCAGAAGAAAAGGACTGATACCGACCTTCCCATTACTGCTCTTGGCCTTGGAATTCTTATCGTAATAATCATATTAATACTCGCTCCCCAAATCCTCGGCATCAGTACAACCTTTCTGGTGCGGCTTATAGCTTCGGTCTGCATCGTCATTTTCGCCTTCTGCTTTGTGACAGTATCATCCAGAATCGTGGGCATGATAGGCGTATCCTCAAACCCCACATCTGGCATGACTATTGTGACACTCCTCGGGACAAGCCTTGTGTTTTTAGCCCTGGGATGGACGGATATTTTAGGGATGGCGACAGCCCTTACTGTAGGAACAGTGGTTTGTGTCGGCGCTTCCATCGCTGGCGACATTTCCCAGGACCTTAAAGCTGGCTACATAATCGGAGCCACTCCTAAAAGACAGCAGAGTTCAGAATTGATAGGGGTATTGGCATCAGCTTTTGCTATAGCCGCAGCAGTTTGGCTTCTGGGAGAAGCCTTTTCTTTTGGGACAACAGCTCTCCCAGCTCCTCAAGCCACCTTGATGAAAACCGTTGTCGAGGGAGTGCTTGGCGGCGACCTTCCCTGGGGGCTTGTTTTGGTTGGAGGGGCTTTTGCTATCGTGGCCGAGCTTCTCGGGATTCCTTCTCTTCCGTTTGCTGTGGGTATATACCTTCCTCTTTCTACCATGACTCCTGTCTTCGTAGGAGGAGCTGTTAGGCGATTTATCGAGAAAAGAGACGGCAATGAAGAGCTTAAGGCCACAAGAAAAGAGAAAGGAGTCCTTCTCGGTTCAGGGTTTATTGCCGGAGAAGGAATCCTGATGGTTTTTGTCGCCATATACGCCTATATCGCCAAAGCAAAGCCTAAAGGAATTGGCCTTGTTTGGCCAGGAAATGTAGGTGATTTCGTAGCCTTAGCAGCTTTTATTGGGTTAGTGGCTTATCTCGTTGTGAAAAGTTATAAAAAGTAATATTCATTCTCTTCTTCAAAGCGCCACCTGATTTTTTATTCTAAGCAAACCTCGTTAGATGACTTGCAAAATCCAAAAATATAAAATATATTTTAAAAATTAGAATCCTAATGGAGATGAGATGAACTCCCTGATTATAGCATTCATCCTCATTCTATGGCTCGTCCTGGGCTACAAGATATACGGGGCTTTTATCGAAAAGAAAGTTGTTCAGGCTGACAATTCCCGTCTTACTCCAGCCAGAGAATTGAGAGATGGAATCGACTATACTCCTGCAAAAAAGCCAATCCTTTTTGGTCATCATTTCTCCTCGATTGCGGGAGCAGGTCCTATCCTTGGGCCTCTGCTTGGAGTCTTGTATTTCGGCTGGCTCGGCGCTCTCCTTTGGGTAGCTCTCGGCAGCATTTTCCTGGGCGCAGTTCATGATTACACATCACTCATGACATCTGTCCAGAATAAAGGCACCTCTTTAGCCGATATCTCGGAAAAGACTCTGGGCTTGCGAGCGAAGATAATATTTTCTATCTTTCTTTGGTTAGCCCTGGCGCTGGTCATAGCCGTCTTTGCTGTCGTTGCTTCTCGGACGCTTGTTTCTCAACCTGAAATAGTCATTCCCACCTTTGGACTTGTATTCATTGCTATGCTCTTTGGTTGGCTGACATATAAAAAGGGCATCAATATTGTCGCCGGAACTATTATCTCTCTCCTTTTCCTTTTTCTCCTTATTTACCTGGGCAATATGGTGCCAATAATCCTTCCCGCTCAGATAATCGGGATATCCAGCCAGAATTTCTGGTTCTATGTTCTGATTATTTATAGCCTCTTCGCTTCCTCTCTCCCTGTCTGGTTTCTCCTCCAACCTCGGGACTATATCAGCACCTGGATTCTCTTTTTGGGGCTCGGATTAGGCTATCTTGGATTAATTATCCTGCATCCCTCGATGAATGCTCCTGCTTTTGTTTCTTTCCTGAGCAAAGGCGGCAAACCCTGGGAGGGCGGTCCCCTCTGGCCCATGCTCTTTGTCATCATTGCTTGCGGCGCCATTTCTGGCTTCCACTCCGTGGTTGCCAGCGGAACAACAGCCAAGCAATTACCAGATGAAGCCAGCGGAAAATTGATTGGATACGGCGGCATGGTCACAGAAGCTGCTCTTGCAGGCCTTGTAATATTCATTGCCGCAAGTGCTCTGATCTGGGATACTTCAGGGGCAGAAAGTCAGTTTGGTTTTCAGTACCTAATGACATCAGTAGGAGATCCGATCAAGGCATTTGCCACAGGATACGGAAGGCTCGTCTCTTTTCTTCCCGGTCTTACCCTGGTCATAGGTTCTTTCTTTGGGATGATCATGCTCAATGCTTTTGTCCTTACAACCCTTGATACCGGAACAAGGCTCGGGCGGTTTATCACCACAGAGCTTATGGGAAAAAAGGTGCCTGTTCTCAATAACAGATGGATAGCATCTCTCGTTGTTCTTGCATTTGCAGCAATTCTGGGAGGAACCGAAGGTTATAAAGTTATCTGGCCTGTCTTTGGAGCCTCAAATCAGCTCGTAGCAGCCCTGGCATTAATCGTTGTCTCTTCCTACTTGGTAGCCACAAGAAGACCCAAAAAATATACAGTCTACCCGGCTATCTTCATGCTGCTTACCACTCTCGGCGCTCTTATCTACCAGGGATATTACTTTTTCCAGGCAAAAAGATATCTTTTAGGATGCGTTAGTCTTATCCTCATAGTTCTGGCATCTATTATTGTTTATGATGCCCGATACATCCTGTTCACAAAAACGGAAAGTCAAAAAAGCATAGGGAATAAAGAAAAACTGTAGGGGCTTGATTTACCTGTAGGGGCTTGATTCATCAAGCCCACCTTTCAAAAGACTTTGTTTGATGCGGGAGCCAAACTCATCAAACCTTATTGTAGGGGCTTTATTCATGTAGGGGTTTGATTCATCAAACCCACATTTAAAATATTTTGTCTGACGTAGGGATTTGACTTATCAAACCTGAACGTGGTTAAAGCTTGCGGCTAAAATAATTGAACTGTCTTCCCGACGGGTTCCGGATTCATGGAAGGGGAGTAACCTTGAAAACAACTCCTTTTGGATCAGGACAGCATAAGGTTTCTGTCTCAGAAATCCAATCATCATGAGGAAGTTCATCTTCCCTCTGTTTGGTAGTTAAAAAGGGAAAGAGACTATTCAATGCATAAATACAAACTTTCTTCCTCTCGGGTATTTCAATCGTCCCTTCACCCCTGATGAAAAAGATGTCTCCTTCTTTATGTTTCGCTCCACACCTTTCTTTAACTCCCACCACTTCTACCCTTAACTCTTTCATGCTTCCTCCTTTCTTTGTTCAAATACAAATATATATGTCAAACAGAAAAAAATCAAATAAACACGTTGACAAAGCGAAAAAATCTGTCGTAAAATTAATTTGTAGTCAATCCTGGAAACAAGGAGGATATGATGCCTGCAAGAGCTGAGCCTAACGTGGTTCCTCTGTGTGATGTCCTATTAGTTCTGCTCATTATTTTCATGGTTATAACGCCGATGGTGCAAAAGGGAGTGGACGTAAAACTGCCTGAAACTACGGCAGAGCAGTCAGCAGCACCTGCAGGTGTTATCGTTATGACGTTGCATAACAACATGAAAGTGGATATTAACCAAAGATACATGGAGTTTGATCTTGTTCAGAATGAACTAAGAACTATCTACGCTCCCCGCCAGGATAAGACAATATTCATCAGAGCCGACGCAAGAATCCCCTACTCCAGAGTAATCGAGCTTATTGACATTGCCAGAGGAGCAGGGGTCGAAGTCATGGGGATAATCCCTGAATACTTCACAGAAGAAGAAACAGGAACCATATAAAAAGCATTGCTCCTCTCTCCTAATAAATATCAAATGAAAAAAATAATAGTTCCTTTTTTATGCATCATTTTTTTCCTTTCCATCTCTGCCTATGGGACATTAGAATTACTCGGACCTCTGAGCAAAGAAGAGATCTTAGAGAATTTTCCTGACTGGCAAGAAGAAGTAGCTTCTTATGTTCCAAACCTGGAAGTTATCGAAAAGCTGCAATCAATTCCGTCCAAAATCAAAATAGAAATCTTTCTAGGAACCTGGTGCCCTGATACCAAAAGAAATGTTAGCGCTTATTTCAAGATTATGGATATGGTAGATAACCCTCTTTTTATAACGACCTATATCGGAATCCCCAGGGATAATGATTCTCGAAAGCCATTTATCGAAGGAAAAAACATCATAAAAGTTCCAACCTTTATTATATTGATCAATAATGAAGAGAAAGGAAGGATAATCGAAAATCCTGTCAAATCTGTCGAAGAAGACCTTTTAGATATCATTAGCAAGTAAAAAAGCTCAAATACAATAGACAAGTGCGGGTTTGATAAATCAAACCCCTACAGATAAATCAAGCCCCCACAAAATAATAATCTCCTACAGATAAATCAAATCCTGCAGAAAAAGTGCGGATTTGATAAATCAAAACCCTATATATTATAAAATCCCCCAAAAAAAGGTGGGCTTGATAAATCAAGCCCCTACAGAAGAATCAAGCCCCTACCAAGAAATATTTATTTTATGGGACCTATAACTTCTCGTGAGATGACCAAGCGCTGAATTTCGTTTGTCCCCTCATAAATTTGAAGGAGCTTGGCATCTCTCATTAATTTTTCCAGAGGATAATCTTTCATGTATCCGTATCCGCCTAAAATCTGAACGGCCTCAGTGGTTACCTTCATGGCTACATCTGAACCATAAGCCTTAGCCATAGCTGATTCTTTACCGCAAGGCTTTCCTTCGTCCAGAAGCCAGGCTGCGTGCCAGACAAGATGGCGGGCAGCGTTTATCTCCATGGCCATCTGGGCTATTTGAAAAGCTATATGCTGAAAAAGAGCAATAGGCTTTCCAAACTGAATTCTCGTTTTTGCATATTCAATCGCATACTGAAGAGCGGCTTTTGCCACTCCTACTCCTGCAGCTCCTACAGGAGCTCTCGTTTTATCCAAAGTCTTCATAGCTATGATGAAGCCTATCCCTTCTTTTCCTAATAGATTTTCCAATGGAACCTTGACATCCTCAAAAATAACCTCAGCTGTGTTAGAAGCTCTTTGCCCCATCTTATCTTCAACCTTTCCTATGGTTAATCCAGGAGTTTCGCGGGGAACAATGAAAGCGCTGATTCCGCGCATTCCCTTATCAGGGTTTGAATTGGCGAACACAGTATATAGTTCAGCTATTCCCGCGTTGGATATAAAACATTTAGAGCCGTTGATAACGTACTCAGAGCCAACTTTTTTCGCTGTGGTCTTAAGAGCGCCTGCATCAGAACCCGCTTCTCTCTCGGTAAGACAAAAAGAAGCAAAAGACATTTTTTCAGTCTGAGGCGTTAGATATTTCTTTTTCTGTTCATCGGTGCCAAAAAGAATAATAGGTGTGTAAGCTAAAGCATTGACCATCATTGTTGTATACATTCCAGCACAACCAGCAGCAAGTTCTTCACTTATGATAACTGTATCAATATCAGATAAACCTTCTCCTCCGTATTCCTTAGGGATTTTGCAGGTAAGAAATCCAACTTCGAAAGCCTTCTTCATGACCTCTTCAGGAAATTCGTGTCCTTGATCATACTTTGCAGCTTTGGGTTTCATTTCTTTTTCGGCAAATTCCCGAGCCATAGCCTGAAGAGCTTCCTGCTCCTCTGTTAAACTGTAACCAATCACTCTCTCCTCCTTATTTTTTTCTTTGGACCGATATTAATATTAAAGAATTGCTACTATCATCAAGCTTTATACTGGAAACCTTTTCTTATGTCAATTTTTCTTCACTTCTAAACAAGACCTTTTCCCTTGCCATCACAAAAACAGGATTTTTTATCCTTAAAATATTCTCCACAATTTCTTGAGAACGAACATTTTTATGTGCAGAATGCTTCAAATAAATAAAAAGTTTTTTCCTCTTCCTATCAGGGAATATTCCTTCGATGTTCCCATTCTTATTATCTGCTAAAAAATCATCGACGATTTTCTCCACTTTCTTGTAATCATCATCTGAAGAAATATTCTTTTCTTTACAGATTGCTTTTAGAGCTTCTTTTGTTGCTCGACTCTTCAAGTCAACTGAATAGACCAAAGTTTTTATCTCTTCATTCAAACGAGGTTTAAAAGTTTTGAACTTTTTCAAGCCTAAAAATTTAACGCCTACAGGCAGAAATCTATTCACTTGTGAAACAAATTCGTCTTCTTCAAACAGATACTGGGATTTGAACTCAACAATTTCAGCCTTTCCCTCCATGCCCAACGGAAGGGCAGGAAGGTAAGATATCGCCATTTTTGGATGGAAACCTTCTGAATGGACAACTGAAATGCCAGCTCTCCGGAAAGTCCTCTGGATAATATTGCTTAAGTCTAAATGAGATATGAACTTTGCATTTTTGCGCTTTGAATAGATTGCTCGATAACGAAAAATATTCTGAGTCTTCTTTCCAAAAAAAGAATGCTGCCCTGATGGGATTTCTATTTGCTCCTGAAACTCTCTCTCCAGTAGGGGCGAAAGATTGCATCCCTGACACAAATCACATTTATTCTCGAGACAGGACAAAGTTTGCTCTTCTTTTAAAGCCTTATCTAACTCCTGAAGCAGATGGGATTTTTTTATTCCCGTATCAATATGATCCCAAGGGAGAACTGCATCTCTGTCCAAAGCTTCAAGATAAAGTCCGTAATCGATGCTTTCAGATTCAAAAGCTTTTTCCCAGATACGAAAGTCGAAGAGATCGCTCCAGCTTTCAAAGCGAGCACCATTTTTCCACGACTGAAACAAGACCTGAGTAAGTTGACTATCGCCCCGGGAAAAGACAGCTTCCAGAATAGAATCTTTAAGAGAATGATTTTTAAATTTAACAAAGGGATACTTTCTCAGACGGGACTTAAGAAACCTGTGTTTTTCTTCCAGAATCTTTCCGTCTTCCATTTTAAGCCATTGGAAAGGGGTATGCGGTTTGGGGATGAATGATGTTGCGCTGATATTGATATTAGGAGGAGATTTAAGAGTTTTAGATCCAATCCTTATCACGTCTTCCACCAAGCTCACTATTCCTTCTAAATCTTCATCTCTTTCGGTCGGCAACCCAACCATAAAATAAAGTTTAAGTAGCTTCCACCCCTGAAAGAAGGCATTCTCCGTAGCCTCGAGCATCTCGCTATTTTTCAAATTCTTGTTGATGACCCGGCGCAGTCTTTCTGTCCCTGCTTCTGGAACCAAGGTTAATCCAGTCTTTCTAACCTTGATAATGTTCTTAGCTACCTCTGAAGATAATCCCTTGGGACGCAAAGAAGACAACGAGAGGGAAATCTTTTGTTTTTCAAGTTCAGTCATTAAAGTCTCAACAATATCACAGAGATAAGGGTAGTCACCCACTGAGAGAGAGGACAATGATGCGGCTTCATAACCCGTTAGCCGAAGGCTCTCTAGCACCTTTTCCAGGACAAAAGAAGGACTTTTCGCTCTATGAGGAAAATAGATACTCAATGCTTGGCAAAACCGGCATTTATGATAACAACCCCGCGCCACCTCAACTGCTACTCTGTCAAAAATGACATTGATATTTGGAACAACGATTTTTTCAGGAAAAGGCGCTTCAGAAAAAGGGAAATGAATTCTCTTTTCAATCTTCTCTGGCACGCCATTACCAGGTTTTACTGCCATAAGAAAAGAGTTTTGAGGTTGGTAGGCAGTGTATAGGGAAGGAACATAGACTCCCTTAATCTTGGCCATCTCTTTTAACACTGCACTTTTTTCTTTCAATTCCTCCTTCAGGATTAAGAATTTTTCAATGATTTCCATGAAAGCTTCTTCTCCATCTCCGACCAGAAACAGGTCAAAAATCGAAGCCACGGGTTCCGGATTGAAAACAGCCGGTCCGCCTGCGATGATCAAAGGATGTTCCAGGTCTCTCTGTGTAGAAAAAAGAGGAATATGACCTAAATCAAGGATGGTCAAGACATTGGTATAATTGAGCTCATAAAGAAGGGAAAAACCCAGGACATCGAATTGATCTAGTGGAATTTTGTTCTCGAGAGAATAAAGAGGAATATTTCGTGATCTAAGTTTTTGTTCAAAATCAACCCACGGAGCGAACACACGTTCGGCTAAAATAGATGGGTTGTCATTCAGAACAGAATAAAGGATTTTTTGACCTAGGTAGGACATCCCAACCTCATAAAGGTCAGGAAAGATAAGGGCAATTTTCGCTTTCACACGGAGCGGATTCTTTTTTATTTCATTCCACTCACCGCCTAAGTAGCGCCCGGGTTTCTCGACTTCTTTCAGAATATTTTCTAAATCTTTCATCATAGAAAATCAGATTCTTACCATATCATTTTATTTGTATTAAGTTGATTGTGCAATTGATAATGCGGAAAGTTTTTATTTTGTCTTCGTTATTTGATAAGCACTTATATTGCGGGCTAGTCGTAGTCTTTGTTTCAGCTATACATTAGCAAATCTTCTCATTTTGACGTTTAACACAAGGGCAATTCCTAAATAAGTGGTAAGAAGAGAGGAGCCTCCATAGCTAAATAGAGGCAAAGGGATTCCAGCTATCGGAAAGAGACCAATAATCATCATCAAATTGATGAGAAATTGGAAAGCGATCATAATCGCCACCATAAAAATAATATATACCCCTGTTCTATCTCTCGAGTGGCCGATAGATTGAAACAGCCTCCAAAGTAATAAAGAGTAGGAAAGCATGATAAGCACCACGCCCATGAAGCCAAATTCTTCTCCTATAACCGAAAAGACAAAGTCTGTATGCCTGGCAGGCAGGAATCTCAACTGGCTTTGAGTTCCTTTTCCAAAACCTTTTCCTAAAAAACCCCCAGATCCAATAGCAATTTTTGACTGAAGGATATGATAACCTGAGCCCAGAGGATCCTGACCAGGAGAAATTAGCGCAGTTAATCTCTTTTTTTGATAATCTTTAAGGGCAAAATTCCAGCCGAATATCCCTAGAATCAATCCAAAAATCAATATACCAATGATGGTTTTCCTGTTTAATCCGGCTAAGAAGAGCGCCGCTAATAAAATGGGAACATAACTAAAAGCAGTTCCTAAATCAGGCTGCAAGGCAACAAGGAAACCAGGGACAGCGATAATCGCAACACCTAAAAATCCCTTCCCCATCGAAAGATAGTCTCTTCTAAATTTAGCAAAGACATGAGCTATCAGAAGGATAATCATTATCTTAGCAACTTCAGAAGGCTGAACATTAAAAAACGGAAATTTAAACCAACTTTTAGCTCCCGCTATAGGCGTACCGAAAATTAAAATTCCTCCGAGTATCCCTATGAGGACAAGGTATAAATAAAAAGAATAAGTGACAAGAGTATCATAGTCTATGGAAAGAAATAAAAAAAGAGCTATCGAGCTAAGAACAATCCAGAAGATCTGTTTTACATAATAATTTCCGGGCAGATAATGAGAGCTGCTGTAGATAAATGCCACTCCAAGAATAGAGTTCAATAGCAATATGCCTATCAATATCCAATCAGTATTTCTCAGGAGGTTTCTATCAATCATATTTTCTTCTGTATAAATTAAATAATTGCCTTGCCAGAGGAGCAGCGGTGGCACCACCCATACCGCCATATTCAACGAGGACGGTTACTACGATCTTCGGATTATCCCTCGGAGCAAATCCTGTAAACCAGGAATGAGTCTTAGTTTCTTCCTCTTCCTCTTCCTCTTTCTTCTCCTCATATTTTTCAGTACTGATAAGCTGAGTTGAACCTGTTTTTCCGCAAATATCGAATCCTTTTACATTAGCAGCCCATCCTGTTCCACCTCTATTAACTACTTCCCACATGCCTTGAATAATTGTTTCAAATGTGGACGGTTCAATCTCCACGGTATTGATTTCAGTAAATATTTTATTCCCGATTTGGGATTTAGAATTAAGTAAATGAGGAGTAACTTTTCTTCCTCTATTGGCGATAATAGAAGTGTAGATAGCCACCTGAATAGGAGTCACCAATAAAGGGCCTTGACCTATTGAAACAGAAATAGTCTCTCCTGGCTGCCAGCGTTCTTTTCTTACTTCCCTCTTCCATTGAGGATCAGGAACCAAACCTATTTTTTCTCCAGGTAAATCAATACCAGTTCTCGCCCCAAATCCAAGCATCTTTGCATAGCGAGAAATCTCTTCGATGCCCATCTTCTTTCCCACTTGATAATGATATATGTTACATGAATTCCGAATCCCTTGAATAAGATTCATTTCTCCATGGCCTTCTTTAACCCAGCAGGCAAAGGGCTCATTATAAATCTCAATCTCACCTTTACATGTAAAAACCGTCTTTTCATCCACTAAACCCAATTCAAGAGCTCCTAAATCTATTACAAGCTTGAATATTGAACCAGGAGCGTACTGGCCTCTAATAGCTCTATTCTCCAACGGGAACTCGGGACTAGTGACTAAATCAAGCCATTCTTCAGGGGTAAAGCGGTCAATAAATTTATTGGGGTCAAAAGTAGGATAGCTGGCCAAGGCAAGTATTTCACCGGTCTGAGGATCCATCATGACAACAGCCCCTTCTCTTCCTTCCAATAACTCTTCGGCCTTCTCTTGAAGAGCATAATCTAAAGTGAGAATAAGATTCTGCCCCTTTTCTGGATCACGTTTTGCTATCTCTCCTTTGCTCCTGCCCATGCTGTCTACAATTTCTAATGCTTCCCCATCTGTTCCGACCAGGGTAGCTTCATATACTTTTTCGACTCCAGTCTTCCCTATAAGATCTCCTAAACGCCTCTGTTGGTAGAGACCATTTTTTATCTCTTCCCCTGATAACTCCTGTATATAACCCAGGGCATGAGCTGCAAGGTTGCCAAAGGGGTAAAACCTTTTTGGCTCTGCTTGGAGAAATAATTCGGGAAATTCTAATTTTCTAGCTTCGATCACAGCAACCTCTTCAAAAGATAAATTCTCCTTAACCACGATTGGCTTGAAAATGGGAAAGGATTCGTACTTTTTAATCCTTTCCTTTAAAACATCCTCTTCAATCTTTAAAAGGCGAGATATTTTCCGGCAGGATTTATCGTAATCTTCACAATTTTCTCTAATGATGGAAACTTTGAAAGAGGCTTTGTTATCAGCCAGAATGGTCTCCCCTCTATCCTTGATCAATCCTCGCTGAGAAGGCAGGACGATTTCTCTCATCCTGTTGGCTTCGGATTGTTCCCAGTATTTTTTATAGTCTAAAACCTGAATTTTCCAAAAATTAAGCAACAAAAAAACGGTTAATACTTGGATAAGGATAAATATTTTCTTGGATCTTCTTAGAACGAGAATAAGATCCTCGTAAATCTTGTTGTTTTTCATGGATAAAACTAGGGTTCACTCCTTTTGAACTTTCTCAGAAAAAAGAACAGGAAGCTTCCCACCAGAGCAGTACCCAAAGGCTGAAAAAAGATCAATCCTCTTCCTGTATTAATACTTCCTGAAAAAATAAACGAGTAAAGTAAAGCCCATAAAATGAATTCAAAGCTGATCAACAAGAAGATAAAGACGAAGCTGCGTAAAGGAGGATTGACATCTATTTTTTTCGCAATGTATCCTGCCGTGAATCCAGCAATTGTTTTTGCAAGGCCTGCTACTCCAAAAACTCCCAAAGAAAAAGAATCCTGGATAAGACCACAAAACGCTCCTAAACAGGCACCGAAAATTTCATTTTTTTCTACAGCAAAGTAGATAACAACCAAACTAAAGACATTAAACAGCAGAACCAGAGAAGGAGAGATTTTGTTCAGAACTGTATAAAGTAAAAAAGCAATGATGATTCCAAGGGAAACCTTAATAAAGTCTTTCATTAAAGCTAATTCTTAAAAAATCTCCATCGGATCTTTCATAATGATGGCCACGTGATCCAAACGCCGAATATCAAAATAAGGTTCAACTTTTACCTGTTTAAAAAGCGAAGTGCCCGTGGTTATGGAAACAATTTTACCCACTTTGATTCCAGAAGGAAAAAGGCCATCCTTACCAGACGTGATAATATCCTCTCCCTCGTAAATACCCTCGGTTGTTACATGGATATATTCTAAAAAACAATATCCTTTACCATCGCCACTCAGAATACCCATGACTTCCTTCTTCTTAGAAAAAACACCAACTCCGCTTTCGTTGTCAGTGATCAACTGAACTCTAGATTCTTTTAAGGCCACAGGATCTATGATGCGTCCCACTAAACTGCCATTTTGATCGAGAACAACCATGTCTTTCTTAAGACCATCCAGAGAGCCCTTATTTATTGTTGCAGATTTATAAAAATTACTGGCATCAAAACCTATAACTTGAGCTGCCAAAATATTCTCGTGAAGCTTTAAGAGACTCTCCTCTATTTCTTTCTGGCTTCTCAAGTTTTCAAGAGCATTCCTTAAAAGGTTATTCTCCTGCCGAAGAAAAAACATTTCATCTTTCATCTTTTGATTCTGACTTTGAACATTCTGCAGGTCAAAATAATTCTTCCAGAGGTTACCGATTGATCGGAATAAGGAAAGAATTCCATGCTGAATAGGAGAGAAAAAGGAAAAAACTGCCTTTTCGAAGTAGTTCTGCTCGTAACCCAACGGAACCTGAGTTGAAATCAATATCAGCTGAAAAAAAATTAGAGCTGTAAGGACTAAAAGACTCTTTCTCTCTTTAAGGAAAAGGGGCATGAGATTTAAATTGAATTATATTATAGAAATCTTTTTCAGAAGGTCTAAATCATCGAGCATCTTGCCAGCACCGATAACAACCGTAGCCAAAGGATCATCAGTGATAAAAACTGGCAATTTGGTTTCCTCGCGTATTCGCTTGTCAATATTTTTAAGGAGAGCGCCTCCCCCTGTTAAAATAATGCCCCGGTCAATGATGTCCGCTGATAATTCCGGAGGTGTCTTTTCAAGGGCGACTCTTATGGCATTGACAATTGAAGAGACAACATCTTCAAGCGCTTCCCTTACTTCCTGGTCATCAATTATAATGGTTTTAGGGATCCCTTCTCCTAAATCTCTTCCTTTTATCTCTACTGTCATGGGCTCATCCAAGGGGTAAGCTGAACCTATCTCCATTTTAAGCTGTTCAGCACTTTTCTCTCCGATGAGCAAATTATATTTTTTCTTAAGGTATTGGATGATAGCCTCGTCCATTTCGTTCCCAGCAATCCTTATGGAATGATTAAAAACGATCCCGTTCATAGAAATGACTGCGATATCGGTCGTCCCTCCCCCTATATCCACAATCATATTTCCTGTGGGCTCAGAAATAGGAAGATCAGCTCCTACAGAAGCTGCCACCGGCTGTTGGACAAGGAAGACTTCGGATGCTTTTGCCCTCATGGCCACATCCTTAACTGCGCGTCTCTCTACCTGAGTAATCCCTGTCGGAATCCCGATAACTATCCTCGGTCTAATCAAAAAAACCCGGTTGTCCGTGGACTTCTTTATAAAATAGTCAAGCATCTTTTCCGCAATCTCAAAATCTGCAATGACTCCATCTCTCATTGGCTTGATAGCCAGTATATCAGCAGGAGTTTTCCCTAGCATCTCCTTTGCTCGCCTACCCACAGCTTCCAGCTTACCATTCCCTTTATTAACAACAACAATAGAAGGCTCCTGAACAACGATTCCTTTTCCTTTTAAATAAACCAAGGTGTTGGCAGTCCCAAGGTCAATAGCTAAATCACAAAAGAGCCTGTTTTTAAGTAAACCAAGCAAATTCATCTTTATACCTTTCTCTATCAGGTTTTATTTAACATAATTTCCTATTTCACGCAAATAAAAATTAGTGGGGTCAGGTCTCAGCAGTTGGGATTAGGGCTTATCAGAGGAAATAAAAAAGGGGGCAGGCTACTTTTTCAGTTAGAAAAAGAATAGCCTCTATTTATAGACAGAAAGTTAGAAAAAGTAGCCTGCCCCCTTTTTTTATTCTTTTCTGACCCCACTAATTTTTATTTTTTCTTGACTTTTTTCTGTTTAAAAAATATATAATCAAAAAAACCACGCATAATAACTTAAGGAGGTGGATATGAACGATAAATATATGCCTTACATTTCCCCAGAGCAATCGATGAAAGAAATATCTTTCAAGGCAATTCTCTTGGGAATTATAATGGCCATTGTCCTCGGCGCTGCAAACGCCTACTTAGGTCTTATGGTTGGAATGACAGTTGCAGCCACTTTTCCAGCAGCTGTGATCGCTATGGCAGTCCTTCGTCCATTCAAGGGAACAATCTTAGAAGAAAATTTCGCAAGGACTACTGGCGCAGTAGGAGAAGCTCTAGCAGCAGGAGCCATATTTACGATTCCTGCCTTTCTGATAACCGGAGTGTGGGTAAAATTTGATTTTTTAAAATCCTCTATGCTGATGCTTGTAGGGGGAATATTAGGTGTTTTCCTCATCATCCTTGTCAGACGCACTTTGGTTGAAGATGCCGACCTTCCCTTCCCAGAAAGCGTTGCCTGTGCAGAGATGGTTAAGACCGGCCAGAAGGCAGGGTCAAACGCTTCATACATGTTCTGGGCAATGGGCCTGGGAGGTCTAATTGAATTCTTTACCAGTGAGAACGGCATAAGAATAATAAAACCTTTTGTCAACACTGTATTCAAAATTCCCGGTTTATCTCGCACCACGTACCTCAACGATGATAATGTTGAAATCTATAAAGCTGCACCCATGAAAGGGAGAATGTTCATAGAATCCCCTGCAGCCAATGCTGCCATGACTGGAGTCGGCTATATAATAGGACCAAAGTTAGCAGCGCTTACTTTTTCTGGAGGAGTGCTGGGATGGCTCTTCCTGATGCCTATACTTCTTTTCATTAGTGGAGAATTAGGCAGCATTGTCTCCAATTTCGATGGGAACTGGACTGATATGGCTATCTCAGCTTACAATGCTCAGATTAAACCCATTGCGGTTGGAGCCATGCTTGTCGGCGCCTTTTATACGCTCTTCAGGATGAGGAAAAGCCTGATCGCAGGCATCGGCCGCTCCATCACTGATGTTAAAAAAGCACGATCTGGAGTCAAAACAGAAACACTGCGGACTGATACAGACCTGCCTTTTCCATCCATCATAATCGCCATTATAGCTCTGATTATACCAATGATATTTCTCTACAACATCTTCACCCATAACATAGGTTCCTCTTTAGTATCTGCCATAGTGATGATAGTCATGGGTCTTCTTTTCGCTGCTGTGGCGGG
>Ga0209636_10003283_pt1 | contig 16486 bp, 18 predicted proteins | sample DeeMarSWOR152_54_FD_187464 | JGI IMG/M metagenome (GOLD analysis project Ga0209636, IMG submission 187464) | Marine sediment microbial communities from White Oak River estuary, North Carolina - WOR-1-52-54 (SPAdes) (version 2) | ecosystem: Environmental > Aquatic > Marine > Intertidal zone >...
GATTGAATCTCAGAACGTCTAAAGTCCTGAGATTCATCTGGAGGAACTGAAGGCTGTAATAGCAGCCGAGGAAATCGAGCTTCTGCCTCAGCGGATCTCCGACTGCTGCAACAGTGTTCATTTCCTCCAGTACATCATGGGCGGGCAGCCACAGGTGGACCTGGTCGATCTTACCCTGCTCCTCCAAGCTCTCTGTAAGTGCGGCGATGTGAGAGGTGATTGCGTGGATATACTTCTGGTTATGGTTGCCGAGCTTTCGGGCTTGTTCTTTCAAGTTCGTTAACGGGTCCCTCATTGTCACATGTCGCTTATTCTTTGGATCACATGTGTGTCGACATTCACCGAGCCGAAGCCAAGCTCCGGAAGGGAGGAGAGTAACCGAAGCAGATTTCTCCTGAAGGCATCCCTCTTGTTCAGTCTGGCTACTCTTCCAGCCAGCGTCTTCCAGAATTCCTGATTGTCTTTCTCGTACTCAAATATCCTGACTGCATGTCGTATGTCCACACTCATTGTGTCTTTCGCCTCGAGCTCTCTGTGAAATCTTGGAGAGAGAATCTTCTCTATGAACACATCCCACGGGTGTGCCATGAAAAGGGTGAACCGGAAGGCCTTACCTCCGTGCTCCGCGTGACCCTCGTATGGACCATCTTTGCGAACGGTTGAGTAGTAGAAGTCGAACATCTTTGGTCTGAGAATGTAGTCCACGTTGAACCATGTCCTGTCGAAGGACCATGCAGTATGAAGACTTGTGATGTCTCTTCCTCTCATGAGGTCTTCATCGTAGTGAATGATTCTCAGACCCGGTGACTTCTCGGTGTCAACGAAGTCGTGAAGAGCTTTTTCGTTGCGAAACAAGAGATCGAGATCCCACAGAACCATATAGTGAAGTATTCCTCGAATCAGGAGGGAGAGGGCGCCTATGAGGATGAACTGTGGATCACGCTCCTGCAGGCGGGTTAGTTCCACCAGAATGCTGAGGAGGTTGCCTCTTCTCTGCTCATCCACCCACGAGTACCAGGGTCTGCCACTCTTCTCAGGAGAAGATTCAACCATGTGGTGAGAGTTGCCGGCCCAACTCCAATCCCCTTCTGAATGCGTTCAGGTTCAATTCCTCGGTTCCCTTAGGGACTCTCGAGAGAATTGCGGCCTCAACAGCCTCTGCTGATACCGCACCTGAGAGTGCGGTGAATATCCCGAGCGCAAGCAAGTTCGCGACAAGTGCTCTCCCTAACTCATTCTTGGCGATTTCAGTGATTGGGACCTTGAACACCCGGGCCTTCTTTTCTGGCACCTTCTGTACGAACTGTGAGTCCACGAGAAGTATGCCGTCATCCTTCAGATCTCCGCAGTACTTATCGCACGCTTCCTGAGTGAGGGCCAGCAGAAAATCGAGGTGCTCCGCCTTTGGATAATCTATCACATCATCGGAGATAATCACTTCGGATCTGCTGGCACCACCTCGTGCCTCCGGTCCGTAAGATTGGGATTGGGTGGCGTTCTTCTTGTCATAGATTGCAGCTGCCTCCGCCACTACCTTCCCTGCTAATATGAGTCCCTGTCCGCCGGCGCCGCTGAGGCGAACTTCATAACGGAAACTCATGCTTCCTCCTTGCTCTTGGCTCTCTCGATCAGCTTCGCATATTCTTCCGTATACTCAGGTTTTTCCCTATCAACAAGAACCCCCACCAGTACCTTTCCTTGTAGCTCCTCAGGGCCCATTTTCTGCGCCGATTTCACGGAAACAGAATTTTCCTTTTGCCATTTGAGCATGTCGATCGACAATCCCAGTCTATTCTTGCGGCCGAAGTAGGTGGGACATGGTGTCAGCACCTCTACAAGTGAGAATCCCCTCTTCTGTATGGCCTGTTCGATGAGTCTGCCCAATTGTACCGCATGGTACGCGGTACTCCTGGCTACAAAGCTTGCTCCGGATGCGTCCGCAAGAGCACAGATATCGAAAGGTTGTTCGATGTTTCCATATGGGGTGGTGGTGCCGTAGCCTCCGGAGGGAGTTGTAGGAGAGGACTGTCCACCGGTCATTCCATAGATATGGTTATTGTAGAGAACCACTGTCAGATCGATGTTACGCCTGGCCGCGTGGATAAGATGGTTTCCGCCTATGGCAGTACCATCGCCATCTCCTGTGATCACCATGACATTCAACCCCGGTTTCACGAGTTTCACGCCTGTTGCGAAGGCTATTGCTCTGCCGTGAGTGGTGTGAAGGGTGTTGAAATCTACATAACCAGGTGTCCTGCTGGAGCAGCCTATGCCAGAGACCATCACCACATCGTCCTTGTGCAAGCCTAACCTGTGAATAGCTCGGATTATTGCCTTCAGGACGATTCCACATCCACAACCCGTGCACCAGATGTGTGGGAACTTCTCAATCCGCAGGTAGTCCTCGTAGGGAATCATCGTGAGATCTCTCTGATTTCCTCGAGAATTTGTGCAGGCCTGATGAGCTCTCCGTCCACCCTCGTCAGGCTTTGCACCTCAGCTTTTCCCCTGCAGCTACACCTGACTTCGTGCGCGATCTGGCCGAGGTTCATCTCCGGGACTATGATATGAGAGACCTTCTGGGCGAGGGCGAAGACTTCTGCCTCGGGAAAAGGCCACAACACCAGAGGTTCAAGTAATCCTACCTTGATTCCTTCCTGTCTGGCAAGGTACGCGGCCCTACGAGCAGAGCGAGCAGTTGAGCCATAAGCGAAGACACCGAGCCGAGCATCGTCAAGCCCGTATTCTCTGCACTCTATGATATCATCACGGTACCTATCCACTTTCCGGTTGATTCTCCGTATCAACTGATCTATCTCTTTCGGGTCATTCGTGGGGAAACCTGTTCTGTCATGTGAAAGACCAGTCACATGGAACCTGAATCCTTCACCGAAGTTTGCCATTGGAGGGATATCCGATTCTGTCGGTTCATATGGATGGTACTGGTCAGGTGGTACAGTTGGCTTTTTCCTTTCCGCCACCTCTATCTCATCCGCGGAAGGGATTCGAGCCTTTTCATTGACGTGCCCAACGATCTCATCGAGAAGCAGCACCACTGGGACCCTGTATTGTTCAGCGAGGCTGAACGATCGCACAGTCTGGTTGAATGTGTCTTCCACACTGCTCGCAACGAGAGCGATGACGGGATGATCTCCGTGGGCTCCCCATCGTGCTTGCATCACGTCTCCCTGTGATGGTAAGGTGGGAAGGCCGGTGCTGGGACCACCTCGCTGCACATTCACGATGACACACGGTACCTCCGTCATCGATGCATATCCCAGGTTTTCTTGCTTGAGTGAGAATCCAGGCCCTGATGTCGCAGTCATTGCCTTGGCGCCGGCCAATGAAGCGCCTATCACTGCGCCCATTGCTCCGATTTCATCCTCCATCTGAATGAAGACGCCACCCCGCTGTGGCAGCTTCTCTGCCATGAGTTCGGCAATTTCGGAGGACGGAGTGATCGGATAGCCCGCGAAGAAACCCACACCAGCTGCGATGGCACCCTCAACGCATGCTTCGTTTCCCTGCATCATCTTCGTTCGCGGAGGAGAGGGTTTCCTCATTGTTCGTCCTTCTTGGTAACAGCGATTGCGAAATCCGGGCACATGAGCTCGCACAGAGCACATCCTTTGCAGGCCTCCGGGTTGAGTACTTTCACCTTGTTACCATCCATTACGAGGACATTCTCCGGGCAGAACTCGACACAGATGGCGCAGCCCTTGCACCACTCGTCTCGCACTCGAATCAAAAACCTGCTCTTCTTCACTTGCGCTTCCATATGTAAACAGGAGCAAATCAGAGGTATATTAGAATAGAAGAACTGGCCTTGTCAAGGAAGGCAGAGAGGATGTGTGGCTTCCGTGTGAAGGGGAGAGAGGACCCGTGCCACCGTTCGGAGGTGATGTCTCCAGGGGTGCATCACCAGTTCTTGATCGGTTTGCCCTCCTTGTCCTTCATTATGCCGGCCACTGCGAAGATGAAATCTATGAGAACCCAGATGATCACACACGTAAGGAACACGCCGGCAATTCCGATCCAGGTTGTTGTCCTGCCGGCGGCACCGAGCACGAACGTTGCAATGCCAAGCACACCGAGGACCAGCATGAGAATCGCTGTAACGATCTTGCCGAGATAGAATCTGTGGGCACCGACGTATCCCAAGAAGAGGGCGAGCAGGGTGGTGGCGAGTCTTGATTTGGAAGAGACATTATCTGTTGCAAGCTTGACTCCACACTTCACGCAGAATTCCGCTTCTGGTTTGGTTGGAGCCCCGCAGTTGCTGCAAAATTTGGTGCCTTTCTGCGGCCTCACACCACAGTTAGGGCACAGCGCTGCCTTCTCGTCGAACTCTTTCCCACAGTTCCTACAGAACATACAAGCCTCCTTTCCTTAATAGGAACCATGAAGAAATGTGAGCAGTCGGCATGACGGTCTCCTCGCTCACTTTACGTGTAGCGTACAAAAACTGGATTACTTGTCAAACGGGAGAATAGCTCTCCTGTGATACCTACCATGTGGAGGACTTTCGACCGGCACAGGTGAGCAGGGTGACTGAGCGAAGGTTGACGGAATCCATTCAGGTAGTGTATAAATGGGCGAATCGATTGTTGGATATGAGGAGTGAATGATGCACACAGTCCTGATCTCCTGGAATGTGAACGGATTGAGAGCAATCTTAAAGAAGGGATTCTGGGAATGGTTTGGGTCTGCATCTCCGGATATACTGTGCCTGCAGGAGATCAAGGTTCACCCGGAACTTGTGCCCCAGGAACTCAAGAGTCCCGAAGGTTACAGAGTGTACTGGAGTGCAGCTGAAAGGAAGGGGTACAGTGGAGTTGCGACCTTCTCCCGTAGACCGCCCTCAAGGGTGGAATACGGGATGGGAATTCCGGAGTTTGACCGTGAGGGTCGAATACTGCTCACTGAGTACGACGATTTCATGCTCATCAACGTGTACTTTCCGAACGGCAAGATGAGCCAGGAGAGGCTCAGATACAAACTCGACTTCTACGAGCAGTGTCTGCTGTGGCTTGAAAGGGTGAGAAAGGAAGGCGGCAAAGGAATCGTGTTGACAGGCGACGTGAACACGGCCCACAACGAGATCGACCTGGCGCGCCCCAAAGAAAATTCCAAGGTGTCGGGCTTTTTGGCCGAGGAAAGAGAGTGGATAGACAGACTTGTGTCCCATGGCTACGTAGATACGTTTCGTTATCTCCATCCCGATCTCCGAGATGCGTATACGTGGTGGGACTACAAGACGAAGGCGCGGGAGAGGAATATCGGATGGCGAATCGACTATTTCTTTGTGAGTGACGATCTTCTTCCGGAGGTAAAAAGGTCAGAAATCCTGCTGGATGTATATGGATCCGACCATTGTCCCATACTACTGGAACTGTGAGAGATGGCACAGTCGGAATTGGTGTGACTTCCGCAGGGTGCGCTGCTCAGTGTCACCACATTGTGAGTCTTCGTAGGGGTCTGTGATGTACCATCTGTATGTTGGAATCGTGATCATCAGCCTTGCAGAAATCCTGTTGTATGCGGGAGTCAAGTGGGTGGGGGTCTTCTTCACACCTCTGGTGTGGACCGGTTACATTCTGCTGGTTGACGGAATCGTCTTCAAGCTCAGTGGCAGATCCTTGATTGTGTCGAAAAGGAAGGAATTCGCCTTGATGATTCCACTCTCGGCGGGGTTCTGGTATCTTTTCGAAGCCTTCAACCTCTTCATTAGAAACTGGCACTACGAGGGGCTACCCGGTCCATGGACCACAGCGGCCGGAATGACCTGGGCATTCGCCACCATTGGCCCGGCCTTGATGGAGACCAGAGAGCTCCTCTCGGCTTCCAAGTTGTTCGAGATAAGGGGGTTAAGGCTGAGGCCAAGCAAGGCTTTGCTGTACGGGCTTCTTATCGCCGGTGTGGTATGCCTCGGTTCTATCCCTCTCGTTCCACGGCAAGTCGCACGACACTTCGCAATACCATTGTGGATGGGTTTCATACTGCTCCTGGATCCGATCAACTACCTGAAGGGAAGAAAATCCATCATCTATGATTGGCAGAAAGGACAGTGGCAGACCTTTCTCTCTCTGTTCTTTGCAGGCCTGGTATGTGGATTCTTGTGGGAATTGTGGAACTACTGGGCGCTTGCCCGATGGATTTACGAAATTCCATATGCCGCCTCCCCCAGAATCTTTGAGATGCCACTCTTAGGGTATTGTGGATTCCCTCTGCTCGCGATCGAGTATTACGCTTTCTACAGCATGGCGCTGAACTGGAAACGGAAGATTGGGAACGCGTGAAGTATTCTGTAAGGACAGTTCTGCTGGTCAGGCCGAAACACCGGTTCGGGTTCGGGAGTTGTGTGAGGCCTTGGCGCCTTTCGGCCGCAGCTTCAATCGTGCAATACGGATCAAGGCGGCGATCACAAGAAACGCTCCGAGAATCTCATTGGTCCATGTGGGGTGGTGTTTCTTGAAATAGTGGTAGATGCTTCTGTGGGATGAGATGATCATCTGCTTCTTCACCCGCTCTGTGCTCTCCCCGAGACGGTGGACTACTGAAGCTTCCGGAAAGAATACGATGCACCACCCTCCTTTCTTGATTCTGTAGCAAAGGTCGACATCATTCATGAACATGGGGAATCGTTCGTCGAAAACCCCCACTGCCTCCAGCACCCCACGCGGTACCAGCAGGCAGGAGGCCATTGGCTGATCAACCTCCCTCATGCTTCTGTGATCGAAGTAGCCCATGCGCCAGCGGGCGAAAAGCCTGCTCTTCGAGAAGATGCGCGAGAAACCGGTGAATTCCCACAGAAGAATTTGCCATGTCGGAAACTCCCGGCAGGACTGCTGTACCGTTCCATCTGGATTGATCAGTTGGGGGGCGAGCGCACCCGCCTCGTCATGACTCTTCATGAATGTCATGAGGGCGGGGATAGCGCGGTCGTTCACTATGGTATCAGGATTGAGAAAGAGGAGGTAATCTCCTGAGGACTCGGCGATTCCCTGATTGTTGGCGTGTGCATAGCCTGCATTGTGTGAGTTCGAAATCAACCGCACCCAAGGAAAGTGCTTCTCCACTATTTCTTGTGTCCCATCATGCGAGTCATTATCTACGATGATGACCTCAATATCGGAAGTCTTCCCTTCTAACGAACTGAGACAATCGTGGATGCAACCACTGCTGTTCCAGGTGACAATCACGACTGAGAGGGTCCGGGGGACGATGGAGCTGATCGTGTCGCCGGCAGATTCGTCACGCGCAGGCATCTCAGATCTTCAGGGCGATGTTATCGATGAGGCGGGCCTTGCCAAAGCGGCAGGCCACCGCGATGAGAATGTCGCCTCTGAGTGGATCAACCTTCTTCAACGTGTCGGCTTCCACAATCTCCGCATACTCCAATTCAGCGAGCGGCTTCTCTTGTATGAGCGCGACGATTTCTCCCCTGACAGTCTCGTACCTCCGTTCCCCTGACTCGATGAGTCTTCTCGCGTGCTCGAGTGCTTTGTGTAGGACAACTGCCTCTTCTCTCTCCTCACTGGTGAGGTATTCATTCCTTGAACTGGCCGCGAGTCCATCCGGTTCCCTCACGGTGGGTGCTACGATCATTTCGAGGTCAAGATTGAGATCTTGGATCATACGTCGGATGATGACCGCCTGCTGTGCGTCTTTTTGGCCGAAGACGACTACGTGAGGTTTCACGATGTTGAAGAGCTTGAGGCATATGGTTGCCACTCCTTTGAAGTGGTGTGGCCGGAACGCTCCGCAGAGCAGATGCTGAAGCGCCGTTACCTCGACGTAGGTCGAGTACCCAGAAGGGTACATCACGTCCGCCTCTGGACAGAAAAGGTAGTCTACACCGGCGTTCTGTGCCATAGCCCTGTCTCCGTCGACGTTCCTTGGATACCCCCGGTAATCTTCGGCAGGACCGAACTGTATTGGATTCACGAATATGCTCACCACCAGTAGGTCCGCGTTCGCTTTGGCAACCTGAAAGAGGGAGAGATGCCCTCTATGGAAATACCCCATAGTTGGTACCAGAGCGATAACCCGGCCATTGGCTCGAAGTTCGTCGCTCACCGCCGTCATTTCTCTCGGATCTATGATGGAACGCACGGCAAAAAAGGTCTTACATCATTGAGCCACACGAGTCTTTGGATGACGCTCTAGCTGCGGGGAGGTGGTGACCGAATCCAAAGCCTCGCTGTGACCGCCCGCGTCGGGGAGAAGGTGACGTACCTGCGGTTGTGTCTCCACGGCAGTCGCCTCGTTCAATCGAAAAGACACAGAGAGAAACTCCATCGCTTCGGTCGGGACTCCGGGTGCTCACGTCGGATCATCGTGCGTGACAGCGGAAGAAGTCGAGCCCAGAGATGCTATTTTCTCTATGAGATTCGAGGTGGAACACCCTTCTCTCTCCTTCACTATGACTACTTCCCCGCCACTTTCCCAGACGGCTTCTCTGCCCACCACATCTTCCACGGAGTAGTCGCCTCCCTTCACCAGAACGTCCGGAAGCAGGGTTTCAATCAGACGTCGTGGTGTTTTCTCATGAAACATGACTACGTAGTCAACCGAGGAGAGATTGGAGAGTATCGTAGCCCGGTCTTCATCGTTCTGAACTGGCCGGCCCTTCCCCTTTATCTTTCTCACGGAGACATCCGAATTGAGACCGAGGATCAGGATGTCACCTAATGCCTTGGCCTCATTGAGGTACTCCACGTGACCCCTGTGAAGAATATCAAAACAGCCATTTGTGAAGACCACTCGCATCCCCTGTTTCTTCGCCTGGTCTCTTATTCTTCTGGCAGTGGCGAGATCGACGACCATTCCCATTCGGAGAACTCCGCTAAGATTTCATCCGCTTCGGCATACCGCCACTACACAGGTAGATCTCATCTTTCCATTCGTCGCATTCGGGACAGCGAAAGAAGAACCTGCGACCGCGGTAGCCGCAGTGTACACATTCATGAAATTCCGAGGGATACATAGAACACAGCTCCTTTGCCTGCTTCACTATCATCTCCCGATCATCGAGCTCAGCATGAAGCCTGATCAACCACGCCCTCGCCTCTATGTTCGTCGGTTCTATCCCTAAGATCTCCCTCAGCGTGTCAACGGCATCTCTTTTCCTTCCCATCTTCTCATATATCCGGACGAGCGCTGAGAGCACCCTTATGTCGTTGATGCTCTTCTTTCTCAATTCCTCATACAGCTTCAGGATTTCAGAGAAGTTACCCTGTTCGAAGTACAATCTCTCAAGGCGATGGAATACGAGATGAGCGATGTGAGGGAACGCTTCCACGATCTGCAGCCATTTCTCTTTTGCATCCTTGAGCCTGCCATGGTCGTAATCGATGTCGCCGTAATAGAGAAGAGCTGGCACACAGTGTGGACTCAACTTCAACGCTCTTTTCAAATTTCTCTCGGCTTCGGTCACCTCTGACACTTCGAGCTGCTGAGAGGCAGCGAATGAGTAGTAGAATGCAAGGTCTGCCTTATCATCTTTCCTCGTGAGTCTGTGGATCTTCTCGTAGGTTCTTATCGCTTCCCTCCAGTCCTTGAGTCGTTCGTGGATGGAGAGGATCAACCGGTAATTCGATACGTCCTTTGGGCTTGCGTCGATCAATTCTTTCAGAATTGGAATAGCCTTTTTATACTGCTTCGACTCGATATAATCGACTACGACTGCTTTCTTCAGCCGGGCGAAAACCGCCTTAGGAAGCTTCTTCTTAACCAGCAGATTTCTATGAATCTGAAGTGCCCTGTCCACCTCTCCTCGTTCCCTCAAGAGATTTCCAAGGGTAAGCCAGGCCTCCACGTTGTCGGGCATCTCTCTGACAGCCCTCTTCAATTTGGTGAGCGCTTCTTCTCGTCTCCCTTCCAGCAAGAGATTCAGGCCTTCTTGGTAAGAATCCATTACTCCTCCCTTTCCGATTCTTGGAGCGGAAGACTGCGAAGAGCAGAGAGTTCTTCAGTGAGTTCTCTTATCTGTTTCGACTGCCTTCGTATTCTTCTTCTCAGTTTGATCTCGAAGACCGCGGCAAGTATCAGCGTAAACACCACCCCCACAGCAAGAGCCTGGAAAAGCACAAGTATGAGGGGAATATTGGTAGCTCTCCAGTAGAGGAAGTTCACTTCACCGACATACTGAGAAGCATTCTGGAGTCCGAAGAGGAGGGCGAGTAAAACGAATATACAAATGATGAGAAGGTAGACAAATGTCATATTGCCCCCTTTTTGTACATTTTTGTACCATCTTCACCTGCCAAGGCCTGAGGAATGAGTTCAGGCGATGTGATTATTGCCTCACTTCCCCCGTTCTCGAGGAAGTCTATAGCTGCTCTTATCTTAGGAGCCATGCTCCCTTCGTGGAAGTGACCTTTTGCCAGGTACTCCTTTGCTTCCTGGACTTCAAGGCGGCGGAGACCGACCTGATTTGGTCTCCGGTAGTTTAGATACACTCTCTCAACATCAGTCGAGATGAGGAACGTATGCGCGCCCAATGTAGTTGCGAGAAGGCTCGAGGCATGGTCCTTATCGATCACGGCGGCAATACCCTTCAGATTGCCTCTCTCATCCTTGGTGACCGGTATGCCACCGCCTCCAACTGCAACAACGATGAATCCTTCGAGAAGCAGCTTCTTGATGAGATCCGCTTCCACAATCTCCTTCGGTGCAGGAGAAGCTACCACTCTCCGGTAACCCCTGCCCGCATCCTCTATCATGTGCCATTCCTCAATCTTCTCTCTGTAGAACGGTCCTATTGGTTTCGTAGGATGTAAGAAGGATGGATCAGACGGATCGATGACCACCTGAGTGACTACTGTGCAGACGATGCGACCATTTCCCCTTGACTGCAATTCATTGTAAAGAGATTGCTGAATCATGTACCCGAGTTCCGCTTGAGTCTGCGCTCCGCACATGTCGAGAGAGAGAGGAGGAGCGATGTCTTTCGACACTTCGACTCGCAAGAGAGCGTTGCCCACTTGAGGTCCGTTTCCATGAGTGATAACCACATCATAGCCCTCTTCTATCATCGAAGCGACATGCTTGGCGGTTTCCCTCGCATTGTGGAACTGCTCATCCTGAGTTCCCCGCTGTCCCGGTTTGATGATGGAATTGCCTCCTATCGCGCAGGTCGCGATCCTTTTCATGTTTTATCTTATAAATCAGGAATGACAGTGTCAACTTCTGCCAAATCTGCGGGCCAGCTCCTGTAGGGTCAGTTTCAGCATTGTTGGACGACCATGTGGGCAGTGATCTGGTTCTTTGCAGGAGTAAAGATCCTGAATCAACTTCTTCTTCTCACCATCTGTGAGAACTGCCCCAGCCTTGACAGCTGCCTTACAGGCAATGACCTCGAGCAGTCGCCTTCGAGGGTCGTGGACTTTGGCGAGGTTGCTCAATTCTTCCAGAATCTCCACGAGAAACGCTTGTGGGTCGTGGGAGACGCAGAGAGAGGGGACGGATGAAAGTATGTGAGTGCGGCCGCCGAAGTGTTCGACGCCAAATCCGAATTGCCTGATGAGTTCACGGTAGCGGACGAGGGTGTCATGAAGGCGGGGCGGGAGTTCCAGTGTCACAGGGAAGAGCACACGCTGCGCAGGCATCGTGAGGTACTGCTTCTCCATGTGCTCTATGAGTACTCGCTCGTGCGCAGCATGTTGATCTACAAGCACGATTCCCTGTCGTGTCTCCACGAGAATGTAGGTATTATGAAGCTGCGGAAGATTATCCAGGGTGCGGATTTCTTCGAGGTCTGTGCCCGGCTCCGGTCGAAGGGATGCACCGAGACTCCCTCGTTCGAGGGCCTCTACCACACTCCTGAAGAGTATATCGTGAATGCTACGTTCATTTGCAAATCTTACCTCACTCTTTCTTGGGTGAATGTTCACATCAACAAGGGTTGGCACGATGTCTATGAATGCGATGACGAGTTGATCTCTCTCCTTCGAATACCTTCTGTATGCCTCATAGAGTGCGTGGAGCAAATTCCTGTTCCTCACTCGTCGGTCATTTACGAAGAAGAGTGTATCCTGCCGCGTGTATGATTCTGAGTGTCCGAGCCACCCTGAAACCGATACGGGTGAGGACTCGTAGTCTATCCGCACAGATGTGCGCGGGAAGTTGTGTCCGAAGAGCGCTCTCAATCGACTCTCTCTGTCTGGAGCGGCATCAAGCGACAGCACCGTCTTCTGATTGTGAATGAGCCTTAGCCGTATCGCAGGAAATGCAAGAGAGAAATTGAGTACTTCGTCGAAAGTGTGAGAAAACTCTGTCTCGGCAGATCTCAAGAATTTCCTCCTTGCAGGGAGGTTGAAGAATAGGTCTCTCACGGTGACTCTGGTACCGTCTGCCATTCCTGTCTCGGTCTCTTCATTTACTCTCCCGGCCTCGCCCCGCAGTAAATATCCGGAGAGGGTGTCTCGTGGTTTGGTGGCGAGTTCAAATCGCGAACAACTGGCGATACTCGGTAAGGCTTCACCCCTGAAACCAAAAGTGAGAATAGATGAGAGGTCTTGAATGTCCCGTATCTTCGACGTGGCATACCGTTGGAGTGCGAGTGCCGCATCAGCACCACTCATGCCTTCGCCATCATCAGTTACCTGAATGAAATCCTTTCCGCCGTTGCGGACCTCTATGAGAACGTCTTCACTTCTCGCATCGATCGCGTTCTCAACCAATTCCTTCACTACGGAACTCGGTCTCTCCACTACCTCTCCCGCGGCTATTTTGCTGACAAGGTCATCCGGCAGGACCCTGATCACTCCCATAATGTGGCTGGATGTGGAAACTCCCCGGTTGCTTCACCCACCATACCGCTGAGTGAGTGTCGCTACGAGGTTACTGATCATACTCTGGAATGCTTCTTCTGTTTCTCCTTCGGCGGTTTGGGTCTCTGTTACGATCATCTGCCCTGTACCTACATCGACGAGTTCAGCCCTCACTTCTATGCGGGCAACTTCCTTTCTGATGTCTCCAACCAGCATAATCTTCGCATCCACGCTCTTGGCGATATCGAGCGCCCGTTCAAGTGCGATAGACTTCTCTCTCTCCAAACCCATCTCGAAGAGCAGAGTTTCGACCCGTTCTCTTGGGATAGTCTCGAACTTCGGGGATCTGTCCATGAGGCTGTGCACGAGTTCGTACACCTGATCTGCGTAGTTGCCTTCTTCCGCAAGCGGAGTGAGCTCCTCGAATCTGAAAATCGCTATCTTTGTCTCTTCCACTTCGGTTGCAGGGGCATATTCGCGGTTTAGCTCTTCCAACACCATATCGGTGAGATCCAATCCGTCTTTTGCGTACACCACACTTCCGGCTGCAATATCGAAGATCATCGTGAAACCCTCATCTTTCGCGAGTTGCTCGAGCACCGAGTTGATCTTGTCGACCACCGGCTTGGTGAGCTCTGCATCCTTCTGTGCAGCTCTTCCGCCTGGCCCCCATATCTGTTGCAGGAATTCTTCATACTCCCGCTGCTTGCTTCGCACCTCCTCCTCTTTTCTCTCCAGCGCCTCTTTGGTCAGCATGACCCGCTGGTTCTCAAGTTCGCGCTTGAGATTCTCGAGTTCGCGGAGCATTTCCTCAGCGGTCTTCTGCCACTCTGCTTGCTCCCTGTCGAACTGCTTCTTTATGCTCTCCATTCCCTTGTACTCTTGAAGTATCTTCGCAGAGTCTATGTACCCGATCTTCACATCGGGGAAGGCGAGCATCGGTAAGCCCAATAATATAAGAACGGCGATGGCTCGATTCATTCCTTCCTCCCTTCGCGTCCACGCGACATCGATCATCCCGGAAAAGTACCAGCCCTAAGATACAAAAAGCGAGAGAAGGGTGTCAACTGTCTACGAGAGGCTTGGGAGGTCCATGGTTGTATACGAAATTTTGCAGTGATTGCGTGTACAAGACCAAGGGGCATTTTACGCAATCACTGCCAGAACCCAGATACATCCGAGGCCCGTCGGCTTCTTGACTTCGAGGATAGGGGATATATAATAAAACTATGGGGTTGCTCGACAGCATCAACTCCCCCGCAGACCTCAAGACACTGAAGAAAGATCAACTGAAAGCACTCGCCTCAGAAATTCGGCATCGGATCATAGAGGTGGTGAGTATGAATGGAGGCCACCTTGCTCCGAATCTTGGAGTCGTCGAGCTTACCATAGCCCTGCACTACGTGTTCAATGCTCCGCGGGACAAGGTAATCTGGGATGTTGGTCATCAATCCTACACTCACAAGCTTCTGACCGGCAGGAGAGAGAATTTCCATACGCTCCGCACCTATGGTGGGATCTCTGGATTCCCGAACCGGACGGAAAGTAGCTACGATGCATTCAATACAGGGCACGCCTCTACATCGATCTCGGCTGCGCTGGGTATCGCATGTTCGAGAGACCTTGAAGGAGAGTCTCATCGGGTGATCGCAGTGGTTGGAGATGGCGCACTGACTGCAGGACTCGCATTAGAAGGACTCAATCAAACTGGATATTTGAAGAGGGACGTCATCATCATACTGAACGACAACCGTATGTCCATCTCGCAGAACGTTGGTGCTCTGTCGCATTACATGACGAAGCTGATTACGACACCGATCTACAACAGACTGAGGGACGATGTATGGGAGCTGCTTGGCAAGCTGCCTCCTTCGCTGAGCGGAAGAACGAGAGAACTTGCGAGCAAAATCGACGAAGGCTTGAAGAATCTTCTCATTCCTTCAGGGCTGTTCGAGGAACTCGGTCTGAGATATATAGGTCCACTCGACGGCCACGACCTGGATAGTCTTATAGAAACGTTCCAGGGTATCGAGCGATTGAAGGGCCCGGTGCTCATCCACGTGATTACTAAGAAAGGCAAGGGCTACAATCCAGCGGAGATCGATCCTTCGAAGTTCCACGGTTTAGGCCCATTTCGTCCTTCAAGTGGCAGAGCGAAGAAGAGTGGGAAGGCTAAGTATACGGAGGTGTTTGGCAGAAGTCTTACGGACCTCGCTGAAAGAGATCCCAAGATTGTTGCCATAACCGCGGCCATGCCTGAGGGGACCGGGCTGGTCTGCTTCCAGGAGAGATTCCCAGACCGATTCTTTGATGTCGGTATTGCAGAACAACACGCTGTTACCTTCGCAGCGGGTCTCGCAAGTTCTGGCCATAAGCCGGTCTGCGCGATATACTCCACGTTCTTGCAGCGTGCCTTTGATCAGGTGCTCCACGATGTGTGTTTGCAGAATCTCCCTGTCGTGTTCTGCCTCGACAGAGGCGGGATTGTTGGGGAGGATGGCCCTACCCACCATGGCACCTTCGATATATCCTATCTGCGCCAGCTCCCTAACTTGATTCTAATGGCCCCAAAAGATGAAAGAGAATTGAGGAATATGCTCTATTCGGCAGTTTCGTACCAGAAGGGTCCCGTCGCAATCCGATACCCGAGGGGAGAGGGAATTGGGGCCGAGTGGAGACAGGAATTTGAAATGATACCTTTCGGGGAAGCCGAAGTGCTGTGTGAGGGAAAGGATGGGTCGATTCTGGCGCTCGGTTCCATGGTGGCTCCCTCGCTCGAAGCTGCTAAGGTATTGAAGGCAAAAGAGGTAGAGGTCGGGGTGGTCAATGCGCGGTTCGTGAAACCACTCGACGGTGAACTCCTGAGGAAGCTTCTTGACAAAACGAGGGTCATTCTTACCGTTGAAGAAAATGTGCTCGCAGGAGGCTTTGGTTCTGCGGTGATGGAGTACTGTGAGCGTGCTGGCCTATACGGCTTAATGGTGAAGCGGATTGGATTACCAGACAAATTCATAGAACATGGAGAACGAAGCCACTTACTGGAGCTCTATGGACTTACACGAACTCGTATCGTAGAGCAGATGGAGGAAGCTTTGTGCAAAGCGCGATCGGAGCTTGCATTGTGAGGGTCTCGGCTTTTAGCTGACAGGAGGCAGATCCACCGGGTGGCGTAGAGACAGTTGGACTTCTTCATCGGTCTTTCGTTAATCGCTGATCATTGAATCAGCTCTATCTTCACCCTATGCCATCTCATCTGGTGTGAGAGCTCGCATTGTGTCGAGAAACTGCCGTTGACCTTTTTTCAAGGTCATAGTATTGTATCGAAGAAGGTAATCGAGAGAAAGGAGAGTAGAATGGCGTACGCAACCGGAAGAGTGAAGTTACGGAAGTCCAGGAACACGGGAAAGTGGATTCCTTTCGGATTTGTGACCATCCATGATGGTGAGAACAACCTCGACAAAGCGGTGTATGCTCCTAAAGGAATTCAATTCGACAACAGAGAGAGAGCCGAACAATACAGCGAGCGAATGATACAGAAGAGAATCGCAGAGCTGAAGCGACGTGGGATCGTCGAATGAAGTGGATGGAGGGAGAGACCATCATCTCCTGACAGGGGGATCGCAACCGTGCAGAGAGAGATAATCGTACCGTATAAGAGTGGAGAGGAGGCTGTCACGCTGGATGGGGTCGCACAGGCTTTGGTTGTGTCT
>Ga0209636_10003285_pt1 | contig 16477 bp, 12 predicted proteins | sample DeeMarSWOR152_54_FD_187464 | JGI IMG/M metagenome (GOLD analysis project Ga0209636, IMG submission 187464) | Marine sediment microbial communities from White Oak River estuary, North Carolina - WOR-1-52-54 (SPAdes) (version 2) | ecosystem: Environmental > Aquatic > Marine > Intertidal zone >...
CTCTCCGCACTCCGCCTATAGTGTTAATGGCATAATGTATGCGGTTACCTGTAATCATCTCAAACATGTCCAATGTCGTTTCGCGGTCTCGCCAAACATACATGAAAAGAGTGTCAAAACCTATTTCATGTGCAGCTATACCAACCCAAAGCGCGTGACTTTGGATTCTTTCAAGCTCAGCGATTATTACGCGGATGTACTTGGCTCTCGGCGGGGCTTCCACACCTAACAGTTCTTCAATTGCCTGCGTGTAACACGTAGTATGCGCGTCCGAGCAGATTCCGCAAATTCGTTCAGCCAAATAGATGTTTTGCATATAGGTTCTAAGTTCAAAGGCTTTTTCTATTCCGCGATGGTTATAGCCTATGCGCGGCTTAACATCTACAACGATTTCTCCGTCTACTTCGAAAAGAAAATTCTCAGGCTCTTTCAATGCTGGATGCTGAGGACCGAAAGGAACCTTTATTGTTGAACCATAACTCAATTTCTTTCCCTTCTTATTACTTCTTTGAAGTCATTTCTCTAAGACGCTCAAGTTCATGTTCTTTTCTTAAGGGATAAACGCCTTTAGGCCATCCTTCTGGGAGCATTAGTGGCGATAAGTCAGGATGTCCTTTGAAGTTTACTCCGAAAAGGTCATGAACTTCACGTTCATAAAGAACTGCACCTGGAACTAAATCTGTGACCGTTGGAACGCTTGGGTTCTTTTTCGAAACTGAAAGCCTTATTGAAGCCACAATTGAGCCTTTATGAGCCAGATGGTATATCACTTCTATTTTTTCACCTAAATCCACGCCAGTCACTGTGGACATATGTTTGAACTCTAAATCTTTCGTTAGATGTTTCACAGCGTCTCTTAACGCGTCTTTTTTTACGTAAACGAAAATTCTCCGCGGTCTTGGAACAGTTGCCTTAACAAGACCTTCTTTGAGAAATTTGTTCAAATTTTCTACGATTTCATTTTCATTTTCCATGCTCTTCGCCTTCTTCAATTTTTTGAATTAGCTTTTTGATTCCGTCGATGATGGCTTCAGGTTTAGGTGGGCATCCTGGCACGTAGGCGTCTACTTGAAGCACTGTGTCTATTCCTCCGTGGACGTTGTAGCATTCTTTGAATGGGGCTCCGCTGATTGCGCATGTGCCTATGGCTATGACGTGTTTTGGTTCTGGCATTTGTTCATAGATTCGCACAAGTCTGTCCTTCACTTGTAGGGTCACTGGGCCTGTAACTGCAAGGATGTCTGCATGTCTTGGGCTTCCCTCTAGTAGTATTCCGAACCGTTCCAAATCAAATCTTGGCGTAAGCGCTGCTACAAGTTCTATGTCGCATCCGTTACAACCCCCTGTGTTGAAATGGATGATCCACGGGGATTTTGTGCGAGCCCATTTGAATAAGTTCATTTTATCCTCGCCGCCTTAACGGTATCAAAATTGCAACGGCCATCAATACAATGAGAGTGTACACTATCGGGAAATAACCCGGCGTGCTCAGTGATGTAGCGAGAGTGAACGCAAGAATGTCGAAAATGAGGAAATAAACGGCGTAAATGAGAAATTCTTCAACATCTATTTGAAATTTGCGTGATGGAAGGTCTTCGCCGCAAGCATATGGAGCAACTTTGTCAGGGGTTTTTTCACCTTTCGCCGCAACTGTCCGCCCTACAAAATATATGCTTAAACCCACAATGATAGATAAAATGAAGATGAAAGGCAAAGAAATTAGAAGATCGGCATACATCTTTCTCACTGATCTTTTACTTCATGTTAAAGTTCGGTTTTATTTAACCTTTCCATGTTCCGTTATGTAAAGCCTTAGGTTGTTCGGTTCCTTGCAAAAAACGTTTCGTAGACCTCGGCGAAAATCTTATCAAATGAGTTTCAAGGTATAAAGGTTAAAAAAGGTATTTGGTGAAGTGTAAATGAAATGCCCTAGATGTGACAAAGAACTATCCGGAGACGACATTGAAGATATCAAAATTAGAGGAACAAGGATTCAGCATTTTGCCTATGTCTGCAAGAAATGCAAATACATCATTGGTTTTGGAACTGCTCTTCCGTAATATTCGCGTTTTAGATTAGGATTACCCAATTATTTTCCCTTTTTTATTTCTATTCCATAAGCTTCTGCCGGGTTTCACCTTTTAACCCTTCGTGTAGTCTTATGTAGTTGTGGAAGATTTCGTTACCCCTGAGTATCAGCGTGTAGTCTTTGTTTAGCCCTCGTAACGTTTTCTCAGTCTCTGATCTCACCGTTTAGTCTTTTCATTTTGTTGTTGTTTCTGTTTCCTTTCAGTTTGATGTGTCGCGCACGTAATGTCTATTGACAATAGAGTCAATAATGATGATATTGAAGTTCATCATCTATTCTTTTATTTCCAATCGTTTTCTCCCGACAATTAGAGCAATTATCAAAAAACACACGCAACAACAGTTAATAGCTTACATAACTTGTCAACCGGCTTTTTACAGCAATCCACATTAACCGAAGCTTCACAGAGCCTATTCTTTTTTTCTAAGATATTTTCCTATTGGAAAGTCTTTTAAATAAGATCTAAGCTTTCGAATACGATATCAAGTGGAGAGGACCTCGATTATTGATACGTTGCAAATTGTGTTGATAATTCTCACCGTCTTGCTGGCCTTGTTGACAGTTGAACTAAAGGATTTACTTCACGCTGCTATATGCCTCTGTGGAACATGTATCACTATCGGGGCCTCATTTTGGCTACTCAACGCACCATACGTGTCTGTCTTTCAACTCTTAGTATACGCAGGCGCCGTAATTGTTCTCTTCATAGCAGCAGTTATGCTGACAAAAAGAGAGGAGGAGAAATAGAAATGGAAATGGACAGAATCGGAGTGGTGGGGTTAATCACCACTGTTTTTGCAGCCTTAATTTTTTCGACACTCATAGTTGAATATGAGTTTCCAGTCTTCAAGTATGCAGATCCAGATCAGCCACCAAAACTTGTGGAGAACAAAACAGCAACAATAGGGCAGAAAGTTAGCCAATTTCTATGGGATTATAGGGTGATCGATCTAATTGCGCAAGCATTCGTCTTGTTTGCAGCGGCAGCTTGTTGCACTGCGTTGCTGAGAACTGAGGAGGGGAAGAAGTGATTCCGCTTAATTATTACATTGCATGTGCTGTTGCTCTGTACATTATCGGCATGTATTGTCTGGCTTCAAAGCGGAACATGATCAAGCTTGTCATGGGAATTGAAATCTTGGTGAACGCTGCCCACCTAAGCTTCATTGCTTTTTCTGCTTACAGAGCTGTAGGCTACATAGATCCGCTCGGTCATGTCGTTGTGATCATGTCGATAGGTTTCGCAGGATGTGTCACCGCTCTAGCCTTAGCGATCGTTACTTATGCTTACAAGCATTACAAGACTTTGGACGTGCGGAAACTGAGGCGGCTGAAGTGGTGAGCCAAACTTTTCTTTTCGGTCCACAGTCTCTTCATATGACTTCTTTGGTCCGAGATATGTCGATGTCGAAGAGAGGCTGAACATGTTCACTTGGCCATTGGATGCTCTTCTCATATTTATGGTTGGAACCCCTGCGGTTGGGTGGTTAGTACATAAAAATGGTTATCAGAAGATTCTCGGGATCTATGCCTCAGCGAGCCTCCTAATAACGGCGTACTTTCTCTACGGATTATACAAGGAAGCGGCTGAGAAAGGCATAATCTTAATCGTCGGTCAACTACCTTTCAGTCCCCCTCTTGGGGCATGCCTTGAAATAGACATGCTCAGTATTTTCATGGCATTCCTTTACATAATAATCGGATTGTTCGCCACGGCTTATTCGATAAAGTTTATGGAAAGTGATTCAGGATTGACCGAGTATTACACGCTTATTCTGGGCATGATTGCGGGTATGATCGGCATAGTTTTTGCAGGTGATTTCTTCACATTGTTTGTTTTCTGGGAACTCATGTGCCTAACATCGTATGCTCTGGTTGCGTTCCGAAAGCAGAAGTGGGAGCCTATAGAAGCCGGCTTTAAATACTTAGTAATGAGCGTTGCCGGAAGCGTAACCATTCTCCTTGCCATGTCCTTTCTCTACGGTATGACTGGAACACTGAACTTTGCAGCTCTTGCGGATGGCCTTACTGCTGCTACATCTGAGGGATGGTTGTACATAACGCTAGCATTGGTTATCGTCGGCTTTGGAGTCAAAGCAGCCATTGTTCCATTTCATACATGGCTTCCAGACGCACACTCTGCTGCCCCAAGCCCTATAAGTGCCATGCTTTCCGGCGTCATGGTGCAGACAGCAGTATGTGCCCTCATTCGTATTCTCCTACTCGTTTTCAATTCTGCCCAACCAGCTTGGCAAATGACATTGGCGGTTTTCGCGGTTTTCACAATGTTCGGTGGAAACCTGATGGCATTATTGCAAAATGATCTTAAACGTTTGCTCGCTTTCAGCACTATTGCCCATTTGGGTTATATTATCTTCGGGTTTGCAACTGTTTCTCAAGATGGCTTAACTGCAGCTTTGTTTCACACAATAAATCATGCAATTATGAAAACCCTTCTTTTCCTTTGCGCTGGAGCATTTATTCGCCAAACCAGAACAAGAGATCTTAGAAAACTTAGAGGAATAGGAAAAACCATGCCAGCAACGGTTGTATTTTTTTCTATTGGCACAATCGCTATTGCCGCTTTCCCGCCGTTGAACGGTTTCTGGAGCGAGATGATGATCATATCAGCAGGAGTAAGAGCTGAAATGATAATATTTTCGACTTTGACACTTGCTAACATGGCCTTGTCAGTCGTCTATTACTTCCGTCTTATTCGTATAATCGTACTGGAAGAGCCTACGAAAGTGGCAAAAGAAGCAATCAGGGCTCCCATCTCAATGCTCATTCCCCTGTTGATTCTTGCTTTTCTTTGCGTATTTATTGGGGTCTACCCTGGACCGTTTATTGGCGTGTCTTCTAAGGCTGCTGAGGCGATGTTAAACATAGAAGCCTATATTGACTCTGTGCTGGGAGGATTATGATCAGAATAATTCTCTACCTTTTCTAACAAAGCAATGGTTCCATATCTATCACTTACGTTTCTAAAATGGAGCTGATAGAAGCGTTAACACAATGTCTGGCCAAATTCCTACAACTATTGCAATCACCGCCAATATGATTATTGGAATACGCATCAACCAAGATGCTTCCTTAGTATTTTCTAATTCTTTTGGGGTGGTTCCGAAGAATGCTCTCCAAATGAACCATAGGTAGTATCCAGCGGTGATTGCTGTACTCACTACAGCGATTGTTGTGATGAGAATTTTTCCAGAGGAGATTCCTCCTGAGAAAATCATCCATTCGCTCCAGAAACCGTTTAGAGGAGGGGTTCCAGCTAGAGATAAGGCGCCTATCAATGCTGCGGCACAAGTTATAGGCATCTTATCGGCTAGACCTCCCAGCTTTCTGATGTTGCGTTTTCCCGTTTGATGTATGATTGCACCTGCGCACATGAAGAGAAGGCTTTTGCAAATAGCATGGTTAACCATGTGAAAGATAGCTCCAGTTGCCCCTATAGTTGAGTATACCCCAAGTCCAAAGAAGATGTAGCCCATCTGGCTAATACTCGAGTATGCTAATAACCGTTTTATGTCCGTTTGGGCAAGGGCCATAAGTCCGCCATAAATCATTGTGACAACAGCGAGAATCGCCAAAACGTCGGATGTCTGCGTTACTGTTTGACCAAACCCAGAAAGGAGAATTCTAGCAAACGCATATGCCCCGCACTTAATCATAACCCCGGAGAGCATAACACTTATGGGTGTAGGGGCTTCAGCATGCGCGTCTGGAAGCCATGTGTGAACTGGGAAGATTGCCATTTTAACCGAAAATCCGATTAATAATAGAACGAACACTGTAAGTATACTGGTTGACGGGATATCGGTTGAGGCTTGTGGCAAATCAAAGGTGCCAGTGAATGCGTAGATTGACAGTATCCCCATGAGCATGAAAAGCGCGCCGATATGCGTGAATATGAAGTACTTGAATCCAATGGTCAACCGTTTTCTAGACACTCCCCACGATGCTATCAAGAAATAGGATGGGATCAGCATCAGCTCCCAGAAGAGATAGAATTGTATAAGGTTTGCTGAAAGTATGACCCCAATCATGCCAGTCATGAAAAGCAACAGACTTGAGTAATAGCCGGTTTGTCCAGGCTTACTCTCCATGTACTTGATGGAGTAGAGGCATGAAAGGGCACTTACAACTGCAACGATCAATGCTATGGCGAAACTGATCGTGTCAACCACAAAGCCTAATTTAAGGTCAATTGAAGGTATCCAAACGTAAGTATCGCGTATGGGGATCTTTTCAATGACATCTGTTACCATAGAAAGGATCATGCAAACGGAGAGCGAAGCCGTCAAAGTCGCTATCCATCCTACATATTTCTCAGTATACTTTCCAAAAAGGTAGATCAAAATTGCTGAAAATATTGGAAGAATAATTGCCAATAATGAAGCATGAGGGATCAAGCCATTTTCCTCCTAGGGAACGACTCCTCCAAATAAGAGCAGTAGAGCTATTAATACTATCACTCCTACAAAGGCCATCAGCATGTTGTAAGATAGCACTCCTGTATGCGTTTTTCTGAATTGTCGAGTGAACAATGTTACCCGATGAGCTAGAAAATAGTTTAATGCATCGATGCCTCCAAGCTCTGGATACTTATACAAGACACTGGATAACCGCCTAAAAAATCTTGCAACACCATAATTCAACGCGTCAACACTGCACTCTATGTATGTATATGCGAGCTTGGACGATTTTTTGAAGAAGTTTGCAAGGGTGAAGTTTAGTGTGTCGATGCTGAGTTCTAACCGTTTATACAAGATGTTGGAAAATGCCTTGGTTCCGTCTGCAACCTTATAGTAAAGCGCGTCAATGTAGCATCGATTCCAAAGAAAACCATGAATCTTCCCTAGGAAGCTGTGTCTTTCAACCAGTTTAACTGGGTTGACTCGCCGCGCAACATATAGCTGGTATGCGGGGTAACCTCCAACTGCTACTGCCACGCATGTTAAAACCGTACTTAAGGACGGAACGATGTAAACTAAAACCTCGATGATATTGCTGAAAGTTAGTTTATCTAAGAGAGGTAGGAGAAACTTGTTGAAGCCAGGGATCAGAAGAAGTGCTAGGAAATCTAAGAACATCGTTATTGCGAGAGTGGCGACGAGGGAAATACGCATCAAAGATGGAGTTTTCTTTGGCACTTTTTCTTTAGAAGAGAAAACAAGTCCCATCATTCTGAGACCGTAGAAGGCAGTTATTCCAGCTCCAACTATTAACAAGGCAAAAACCACATAGCCCGATATCATTGGGATGAATTGTCCTTTTATGCCAGCCTCTTCTGCAAAATCCCAAGCAACTGTTTGAATCCAGTTTGTACACCAAAAGCCACTTAGCGGCGGTATGCCTCCTAGAGCAAGAGCTCCCACTTCCATGCTCCTATGCGCGATTCGACTCTTGAATCCTCCCATATGATACAAATTGTCTGAACCAACTGCGTAGGAAATGTAGGCTGCAGTGAGGAAAAGCAGTGCTGAGACGAAGGCATCCACTGTTAGAAGGAAGGTGCCTGCTAAGTAGCCCCAGCTCATGTCATTCATTAATCCTGCTAAACCAAAAGCTGCCATCATGTATCCGATCACGCTTGAGATACCGTATGAAAGAACTTTGAATATATTAACTTGGGCCATTGCTATAATAGCACTAATTACAGCAGTAAGTGCACCCAAAAATGCCATGACCAAAAAGAAGTTGATCATGCCGCTGTATCCCATTGGAGGTTGGGTAGCTTGATGGAAAATTGGGAGAACTCTAGCCATGAGAAAAGGGCCAGCCAAACATTCAGTCAAAGCATTGAAAGAGGAAGGTGAGGCAGCCAATGCGTCTGGCAGCCACTCTTGTAAGGGAAACTGAGCCGCTTTTCCCACAGCTCCACCAAAGAACATGAGGGCTGTAACAAAGAGCAATCCAGATCTTGATAGTTCTGCCATCCAATTGTTGTTCTGCGAAAGTTCCGTGATGTTAAGAGTGTGAGAATAGGTGTATATTATCAACATAGAAGCGAGTAAGAGTACGTCTGAAACATGGAGAATGAGGAAGGTCTTCAAGCCTATGTGCGCCTTTTTTGGATCCTTGTGCCAAAAAGCTGCAAGGCCAGTGCAACATACCCCCACTATTTCCCAACCTATGAACATGAATAGAAGGTTATCTGCCATCACAATCACTACGTATCCGCCGATGAAAAGCTGTATGAGAAACCAGAATCTAGCCAAACTTGGCTCGTCTTGCATATAGGCGACGGAGAAAACCGTAACTAGAAATCCTATACAAGTTATTACACTTACCATAAGTACGCTTAACGAATCAACAAGTACACCAAACTGAAAAATGCTGTTGGAAATCCATGGAATCGTCAAATCAGGCTGAGCTGTCCCAAAATAGATATCCGGAATCATGGAAAAAGAGAAGAGAGCACTCATTCCGATGGACAAAACTGCTAGATAACTGCTGGATTTTCGTCGGATTGCACCTACCAACGATGTGACTGCAATGCCGATAATTGGGATGAGCCAGCAAAGCCACGGTGCATACGGAAGCAACAACCTTCTCCTCCAAAGTGAGTATTGGAATATAGATTTCAAATTTGATTGTTTAAATGTTGTCTCAATAAAAAAGGTTAAACGTCCACGTACCACAAACCAAAACCAGATATCGCGCGGCCGTTAAGTTTTTTAGTGAGAAGCATTTGCTATTTTTTCTTCAAATATCGTAAAGTTACGAGGAGAAATTTACTCATTTTCTTAAAAGTTTCATCAATTATAGAATTGAACGACAAAGGACTCAGTTTTATAATGTCAAGATTGAAGCGTCGAGGCTGGCTTTGAAGAGAGAAAAAAGACGCTCTCGGCTAACATGCTGAGCTTAAGACGTGTTTCTGACGTGGAAAAGATCTTTTTCGAATTCGAAAGCAGTGTTTTGATGCAATAGTTCGGCGAGAAGAAATTTGAGTATAGATGAGCCTTTCTAGTCTGGCTTCAACATTGTAAGTGCACGGAAAGTAGCCCCTTAGCGCTTGACTTTCCTTTTGTTTTCGAACAGGCTACGCCACTCTTCTTGTTCGGTAAGCTTGGCACAAGCTTCGCTGTATATTCTGACTCTAAAAGACTCTGGATCTTTTGGGTACTCATCTTTTAAATGTTTTTGCGCGACTTCTCTTAGTTGTTTCAGTAAAGCTGATGCTAGTCTTTCGAGTTTCTCTGAGGAAACCTCGGATATGTGCTCGTAGAGCCTAAAGACGATGAACATACCCCTTAAATGTTCTATCTGCGTTTGTATGAAAAACCTTTTGACATCTTTTGGTATGTTGTCAGTATCGATAATAAACATGGCAGCCACAGGAGAGTAATATTTCTGGAGGATACCGTGCTCTTCTGCTTCTAACTTGGTTATTTCGATAAGTCCCGCTTTTAAGAGGAGACGTAAGTGGTAACCGACAGCTGCCTTTGTGATGCCTAACTCGTCAGAGAGCTGTTTCTCCGTCATAGAGTGTCTACTCAATAGACGTATGATTTCTGCTCTCGTAAAATCCGCTAATAGTTGAATGGCTTCTTGATTTTTAACAATGAACACCGCATTCTTCGGCTTTGCTATTTTCAACTTCTGTATGCGCTTCCTTTTTTAGACATTAGAATAATGCCACATAAATATTTTTTATCAGTAAGATTCTTTATATTGTATAACTATCCATATCAATAGAAATTCCTAAACCGATATAAAGGAATAAACAGTGAGTCGCAATGGTCTTCAAGGTAGTAGTCATCAAGGTTCCCATTTTGATCACTACGGACTTCTGGATGTGATGTTTGTTGCTTCCGTATGCACCGTGGCTTTGCTGGCTTATCCCGATAGTTGGAGCTGTACTTACACCGCTCTTTGCCCTAGCACGTCGTAATCTCAGAGACTATGCCCCAGTTGTGTTTGTCGGGATTAGCGTCATTTTTTCACTGTCTATGATACCGGATGCTCATGCGGGGAATCTTGTCAACTGGGAGATTCCATGGGTCCCTTCCCTCGGCATAAATCTAGGAGTACTCATGGACCCTTTAAGCGTACTCATGGTCAGTGTGGTCAGTGGCATAGGGCTCTTGGTCCTCATTTTCTCTTTAGAATACATGCGTGGAGATCCGGGCTTGACTAGATACTGGTTTTTCACTCAGCTCTTCATTGGTGGATTGATTATGGTGGTTATGGCGGGCAATCTACTTCAGCTGTACATTGGTTGGGAAGTTGTCGGCGTATGCTGTTATGCCCTGGTCAACCACTGGCACAGAAATCCACAAAACGCTCGCTATGGCTTAAAGACATTCTTGGTTCTCCGTGTGGGCGACCTTTCTCTCTTACTTTCAATCCTAATCATTTACTTCAATTGCGGGACCTTCAACTTCTTAGGTATAGATGTAACGAAGTTGTTGGAATCTGGCTTTTTGCTAATCGCCGCTTTTCTGTATTTTGGTGGAGCTGTGGCAAAGTCGGCTCAATTTCCCTTGCATGTCTGGCTGCCGGACGCTATGGTTGCCACGCCTGCATCATTTAACGCCATCACGGAGGTGTTGGCAGGAGTGTATCTGATGGCTAGGATTTTTCCAATATTACATGCTGCTGAAGGGTGTGGAGAGTTAACCATCTTCTTCCTAGCCGTCGCGTGGGTCGGTGCGTTCACTGCATTGTTTGGAGCGAGTATGGCTATGGTTCAGAAGAACCTTGTAAGGCTTTTAGCGTATTCTATTATTGGTCAATACGCATACATGATGGTGGCTTTTGGGGCAAGTGGACTGGCGACTGATCCAGCTGCTGGATACTTGGCAAGCATCTTCCATAAGACGGCGGATGCCATTATATCTGGACTGCTCTTCCTATCTGCCGCAGCGATCTTGCATAGGATTCGGTCTCAAAACGTGCTTGACATGGGTGGACTCAAGATTCGCATGCCCATTACATTCATGTGTATGCTTATTGGAGCCCTTGCCACTATTGGTATACCGCCTTTGAGCGGTTTTTGGAGTGAAGAAGCAATTTATGGTGCGACTTGGGAGCTTGCACAAGAGGCAGGGAGGCTAGGTGAGTCTGCCTTAATGTTTTCCGCCTATGGGCTGTTCTCTTTTCTGATGATCACCGCGGCAGCCACAACTTTTTACATTGTACGCATGATGGGTATTGTCTTTGATCGTGAAAGCAAGCATGTGGAGAAGGTAGAAGACCAGAGAGAACTCATTAACGAGGTCTCACCTATAATGTGGGTTCCGATGGTAATTTTGGCCTCAGCCACGATTGTCATAGGCGTGTTTGCGCCTTTCATCATCACAAGTTTTCATGAGTTCTTCTCACCTCCTCCGTTATACCAAAGCATGGCATACAACGAAATCATCGATATTCTGAGACGTGCGTTTCTCTCACCAAGTTCTGTAATAACTTATGCAGCATTGGCAATCGGCGGCTATCCCGCGTATCAGCTATATGTTGCGCGGCGAGTCAACCCGGTTAAACTAGTTGAAAGACACCGATTCCTAGGGAAGATTCATGGTTTTCTTTGGAATCGTTGTTACATTGACGCGCTTTACTATAAGGTTGCAGACTTCTTTAGCAGGTCGTCCAAGCTCATATATAAGTACTTAGAGCTTAGGGGCATCGACGCGTTGAATTATTTTCTAGCTGACAAATATGCAGCATTTTGTCAACGGTTCAGAAAGATTCAGACAGGAGTGCTGTCCTATAATATGTTAATTGTTCCAATTGGTGTCGCGTTACTAATAGTTCTGCTGCTTCTATTTGGGGGACAATAGAGCTTTAGGAAGCGCACGAAGAAACGTTCCGAAGATAAGATTTAGACTCTCAGGCGCGCGCTTAGCGTATGCATCACGTCGCTTCTTGTCAAGATTCCCAGTAACGAACGTGAATCTTTTTTGTCAACAACAACGAGTCTTCCAACATTGTGTTCGCTCATTTTTTCGAAAGCGTCGGCAACAGAGTTATCAGGAAAAACCACAACCAAACTTTTGGTGGCAATTTCGCCAACAGAAACGCTGTTTCGCTTCTCCTTAGCAACTTTCATTGCATCCTGCAATGTTACAATCCCCACAGTCCGGTTTGATTCGTCCATTATTGGGAAGCCGATGTGATGATGTTTAGCTATTTCGTCGAGAAGTTCATTAACCATCATAGTTGGAGGCACAGTAACCACTTTTTTCGTCATAATTTCTCCTACTTTCACTTGTTCCAGAATGCTGATTTCAGTGGCTGTAGTCTTATGTGCAAACTCTACTGCAGTAGAAACTGGAATACCTGCTTTTTTCATAACCTTAATTTCCTGCAAAGCAGTGTCTCTTTTATGAGCGGACAACTGAAGCAAATGGGCTAAGGTTTCTGGTTCAGCCTCTATCTTCTTGATTGTTATGACACCTTCTTTGACAGCTCTGTTGAAGAAGACCTCACCCTCTTTGGTTCTTATGACTACTATAGACCAGTTTTTCAATGGGCTTGCTCCACCGATGCTCAGGTCGGCTAGTTCAGACGTGAAGTCTGTACAAGTTTTGCAGCTGTTCATGATATGGGATTTCACTTCTGAAAGAGGAATTCGAGCAACACGATTTTCTGTGGTAACAACATATTCATCCGCCGTCAAATCGACATTTTGAATCTCGTTAGCTGCGATGTTATGCTCATGCAATAGATACTCCAAAAGTCTACCTAGCGAAAAAGTCCAGAGACAGAAGAGCCCTATAGTTATCTGAAGGCTGTCCATCAGCTTGTGTTGCCAAGCTTCAAGTTTTCTAAGCGCAAGAACGTGACAAGGAATACCAACGAAAGCAATGTTGACCTTACCGTGTTCAAAAACCGCACGACCGAAAGCCTCTGCCACCGCAGAAGGAACAATTTTAGTGTCGACAGCAGAAAGCATGTCGTCTGACACGAGGCTTATTGAAGGCTTGACTTTGATGGGCAGCCTAGATGAGGCTTCTGAAACTATGGCGCTATCAATTATTTTTTTGTTAATAGCAAAATTAAGAAGCGCGTTTACAACGCCTCCGCTCTTACTGGCGTCCCTTAAGGTGGGATTAGTGGCATGGGCAAGCAAAATCTTTCTGTAATAACCCAATCTTTCTCTTCTATTAGGCGCGTCTGCAACAAACCTTAACGTTTCAAACAAAAGTGCATCGGTATGCGGACATATATCGTAACAGATTGGGCAAGAATCCAGATGTTCAGAACAATCATGAAGCCTATATGGTTTGCCATGTTCCACCTTTATTGCATGAACTGGACAAGCAGCCTCACAAGCGCCGCATAAGGTGCAGAATTCGGGTTCTATTATCATGCGTTCGAGATCGTTATAAGCTATGAGTTTGTTTCTCTTATCCAGCATTGTGGAACCTTCCACTTGTAATAAAAAAGGAAAACTGTGCTTAAATATATACCCGAATTTCTAAGAAAAGTTATGGTATAAATGGGAGTTGATGTATTATGGGCTCGATAAGGTTTAGAATGATTGTGGGATAGATGCCCAAAACGATTATTGCAGCGACAAGAATGAATATCGGAGCAAGTAGCTTTTTCGGTTCTTGAATCTTAGTTTCTTCATGTGGTATTTTCGCGTACATATAGTTGATTAGTCTAAGCAAGTATGCGGCTTGAATGACGCTGGTTAAGACGCCGATGACTGCTAACCAGCTTAAATTTGCTTCTATAGCAGCTGTAAAGACTAAGTATTTTGCAATGAAACCAGCAAGGGGAGGAACTCCTGCGAAAGAAAAAGCGCCGAGAAGTAGAGCTAAACTCGTAAACGGCATTCTTCTACCTATTCCCGAAAAATCGTCCAAAGTTTCGAATCCCCTGCGGTTTAGAATTCCCACAGTCATAAAAGAAAGTGCCGTGGTTATTCCTCCAATTAAGAAGAAGTAGAGGTTGCCCATGATTCCAAGCGGTGTTACGCTGGTTATCGCCACAAGATTGTAACCGACATCTGCGATGCAAACGTTTGCTATTAAGCGTTTCACGTTGTTCTGAGCCAATGCAAGCAAATTGCCCACGATCATTGTCAACGCAGAGAAAAAGGCGAGCATAACTGTCCACTCCAGAACGGTGGGCGGCGTCAAAATGTAGATGAAAACTCTTAGCAGAACGTAATAACTCCCTTGATCTATGAGTGCCGAAAGAAAAGCTGAAGAGGACGCTGGCGCTGCTGTATAAGCATCCGGAAGCCACATGTGAAACGGTACAACTGCAGCCTCAATAGCGTAGCCAGATGCAATAAAAATGAAAGCAATCAAAAGCAGATGCCTGTCTTCTAAGGCTATCAACGCTTGCTTCACTGCCCAAAAGTTAAGTGTGCCGGTGATGCCGTAAACTATTGAAAGCCCGTATACTATGAAAGCTGAGGCAATGATTATCATGACTAAGTATTTTAACGTGGCATGTAGAGATCTGGATGTTTTCTGGTAGACCATTAAGAAACTTGAGCCAGCTGCTGAGGCCTCCCAGAATATGAAGAGTGTCAGAAGGTCACCTGAGAACGCGGCGCCTATTATGCAGCCAATAATTATTAGCATGACTGAATAGTATCGCTCTGAAGGTCTTTCTCTGAGATTAATGTAGAAGATGCTGTACAGAAAAGTAACTGCGCCGACAATTATGAATATGACTGCCATGTAAATTGATACTGCGTCTATCATGAAAATGCTTGAGAATATGGTAAACGGTTCACCTGCTAAGCTTATGTTAATGAATGGTTGAGATGACATTTGTTCATAATATTTGATTGCCAAATTCGCCACAGTTACGGCTGCGGTAATGAAAACCGTTGAGAACCAACCAAGCACGAGAACAGCCATTTTGTTTTTTCTTTTGCGAATAGCATTAACCACTGGAATCGTTAAAAGCGAGAACAAGACAAAACCAATTATCGGCAAAGAAACATCCAGAATTTCTATCATTAGCTTTCCTCACTAAACAAAACTTACCGTCGTAATGAGATGAAGGAAGAATGTGGGCCATATTCCTAGAACTATAACCAGCACCACTAAGATAATCATTGCGGACTTCATGTAAAATGGGACCTCTTTAGCTTCTTCAAGTTTCTTAGGTCCCAAAAAGATATGTCGTATATATCTTAGGGCATAAGCGAGCGACAAAACAGTGGCTACCAGCATTAAGGCTGTTGGCAGAAGGTAGAAATTATCATTGTTGATTGTTTGGAAGGCTCCCACGAATATTAGAAATTCACTGATGAAACAAGCGAATGGGGGTACGCCTCCGATGCTTAGTGCCGATGCAGTTGAAGACGTAGCCGTAACAGGCATCTGTCCAGCGAGTCCTCCCATTTCACGGATATCTCGGATTCCAAGCTGTCTCATAACGGCGCCAGCTGACAAGAAGAGCAAGCCTTTGCTTACAGCGTGATTTACGAGATGCAGCACCGTCCCAGCCATTGCTTCTTGGAATGGAAAGAGGGAAAGCCCGAAAAGAACGTAGCCCATGTGGGCTATGCTTGAATATGCTATTACTCTTTTTATGTCATTTTCTACCAAGGCAATCAGAGAACCGAAGAACGCGGATATAACTCCGAACACTGCTAAACCGTGCAGGAATTGGTTTCCCAAATCAGTTGCCATAATGGCGGGGAACACTGTTCCCAAAGATACTCGGAGTATTGCGTAGGCTCCGGCTCCGATGATAACTCCGCTCAGAAGAGCAGACATAGGTGCGGGTGCCTCGGAGTGTGCATCTGGCAGCCACATATGCACTGGAACCACAGCCATTTTAACGGCAAAACCCACTGTAAGAGACAGCAAGATCCACCTGACAAGATCTGGTTGTGCGGTGATCAACGCTTTTTGCGCCTCAAACATGTCTAAGTTACCAGTGACCATGAAGATGGCTCCTATGCCTAAAAGAACAAAGACGGCGCCTGCGTGGGTGAATATGAAAAACTTGAACGCTGCTCTGTACGGCTCTTCATAGCCCCATCCGCCAATTATGAAATATGTGGGGACAAGCATTAATTCCCAGCAGAAGTAGAAAAGCATAAGATTTCGCGTGATGAAAACGCCGACGAGACCTATAGACAGCAACGTCAAAAGCGCATAATATTCAGCAAGTCCTTTTTTCTCCTGCATGTAATCGACTGAGAAAAGGGCTCCTGTGAAAATAAGTATTAAAGTTATAATCGCCATGGATAAGCTGACGCCGTCAACAAAAAGCGTAAAGGAAGAACCGAGAACAGGAATCCAATAGTAAGACTCAACGTATTTGTATTCTGCTGCAGGATCGAGGACGATGGGTACGGTTGTGGAAAACAATGCGATATCGGCTAGGGCGATTAAGGCAACCAAAATCGCGGCTGCTTTAGTGGATTTCTTTCCCGTTAAATATACGGCTGGA
>Ga0209636_10003286_pt1 | contig 16476 bp, 20 predicted proteins | sample DeeMarSWOR152_54_FD_187464 | JGI IMG/M metagenome (GOLD analysis project Ga0209636, IMG submission 187464) | Marine sediment microbial communities from White Oak River estuary, North Carolina - WOR-1-52-54 (SPAdes) (version 2) | ecosystem: Environmental > Aquatic > Marine > Intertidal zone >...
AGTTTCTGTTGTTATGAAATGCGGATAAGTTTTGCTTCAAGAGGCTGGTATGAGTTTTTGTAACTGCGAACGATTCTGTCATAAAAACGTCTTAACTATCTTTATTTTTTTCTTTCAACCGTTGAGTGAGGCGTCTTATCTTTTTTTCATCTATCACTAGCCACACTAAAGCTGCGAGTAAGCATACGCCTGATAAGGGCACGTAAATGTAGAAAAGTTTCATGGTTATTGCCAAAGTTGCGTCAATTTCGCTCCACTTTGTGTTTTCTATAATGTAGTAAGACGACGTTACGCCGATGAATAGAATAGAAATAAAAAGTATCAACAGAAAAAGCCTAAAAGTCCACCTATCTTCAATATCAGCGGTTTCCATAATTTCTTCGCCGACAGTATCTCAGTTTAATTAGATTTAAACATTCACTGCCGTGTACTCCGAAAACTTAAAAACAAACCTAAACTCCATGATGTGTTACGCGCCGAGGTAGCTCAGCCTGGGAGAGCACCCGGCTGAAGACCGGGTTGTCGCCGGTTCAAACCCGGCCCTCGGCACCACTGATTGACCCTAGACACTTCGCTGATCAAGACTGAATTGAGTCATCGATTTCTCTTTTTAGTGGTGCTTAGAACTATGTCTATTTAGTTTATACTCACGAAAAGTTAGGACAAATCATAATATGGGAGTCAAGACATAACAGTGTTATAAAGTGAGATTCAATGAACTTGATAGTGGACGTAAGAAGCCGAGAAGAGTACTACAAAAACCACATCAAAGGGTCGCTGAACATTCCTGTTTCTGATCTAGAGTACTACGTTGACTTTTTGAAAGACAAGGAAATACTTCTCTACTGTGATACGGGCAGAAGGGCGAAGATAGCCTTGGAATACTTGGCGCAAAGAGCAGTCAAAGCTGCAATAATCCCACAAGAAGAGCTTGATAGATACAAGAAAGAAGGAAAGCCGATATTATGTGCTATAAACTATCTATCGGTAAAGCCCGGCATTGAAAAAGAGTTCGAAGAAAGAACAAAAGAATTATGCCGTATGACTTATAGAAAGAAGGGTTTCCTTGGCTCAAAAATATTCAGGGTTTCAACTATTTCCTATGGAGGAAGTGGGCTTCAAGGCACATATAAGGATATCGACGTTGAACCAACCAAATATGTAATGTTGACTTTCTGGGAAAGCAAAAAGGCGCATGAAGAATTTCACAAGGAGCCAGATATTCTCGAAGGTTTCATGGGTTTGATGAAATATCTATCGATAATGCCTTATGAGGAATACGGTGAAATCATAAGATAGGGCTATGCTATACGCTAGAGGCTAAAATTTGCCGAAGACGACTGAACAAGAGGTTCTAGCTGAATTGCGAACTTTGCTAGCTCTAGAGAGGAACTATCTAGCAGAAGAAAGAACAGCACTCGCTAAATTCAGAACAGGTTTAGCACTTACTGTGATAGCTCCAGCAGCAAGCACTGTCATCGCATACAGTTTCTCCCTTCTGAAACTCGAGTATGCTCTTCTCTTTGACGCGTTCAATCTCATGTTTTTCACAATCCTCACTATTTGGGGAATCTGGACAAGTTTCCGCTCACGTTCCAAATTGAACAAGATAAGAAACAAGAAGATGAAGCTGAAGAACCGTGAATGTGAGGTTATGAAAAAATCCAAAGCGGTTCAAGATCTTCTTCATGATTGTATATCTGAAGATTGAGATAAAGAAAAAATAGGGGTTTGCGGGTGATATCTCCACTGGTCGCCGGTTCAAACCCGACCTCGACACTATAACGTAAATTGGCATTAACTCAGTATTTTACGTACAATCTTAATATGTACAAGTCTGACGGAAATCTTATATTCGCGTAGTTTCATTGTGGGCGAACAACAAAGTCCTCCATAAACAATGCACACAAGAAGGTATTGATTTGATTAAAGATTTAACTGCATTTTACTCTAAAGCAGCTCTTAATATGAAGCGTTCTGAAATCCGAGAACTTCTCAAAGTAACCCGTCGACCAGACATAATCTCTTTCGCCGGCGGTTTACCTGATCCTCAAACTTTTCCCGTAGAAGATCTTGAAGACATCTCATGCCAGATTCTCCGAGATAAAAAAGCTATTGCGCTTCAGTATGGACCTACCGAGGGAGAAGCGCCATTACGCGAAGAGATTGCAAAATGGATGCGCCGCGAAAAAGCCTCTGTTGAACCAGAAAACATTCTAATCACTGCAGGGTCACAGCAGGGTTTGGACATTGTTTCTAAGGTGTTCCTCGACCCTAATGACATTGTGATAGTGGAACTCCCTACATACATTGGCGGTTTGCAGGCTTTCAATGCTTACAGAGCCAAAATGATAGGTGTACCACAGGACGATGAAGGCATGAGGATGGACCTGCTGGAGAAATCGCTGGCCAAACTGGCAAAAAAGAATAAAAAACCAAAATTTGTCTATGTAGTGCCTGATTTTCAGAATCCTTCAGGCGTTACCATGTCTTTAGAGAGGCGCAAAAAACTTCTGCAATTAGCGTATCAATACGAGATTCCAATTCTCGAAGACAGCCCTTATCGAGACCTACGCTTCGCCGGAGAAAAAGTTCCGGCCATCTACGGCTTGGACACACAAGACCAAATTATAGTGTTAGGCACCTTTTCTAAACTATTATGCCCAGGTCTGAGAATGGCTTGGATAATGGCACCTGCTGAATGGATGGACCGAATGGTAGTAGCCAAGCAGGGTATGGACCTCTGCTCTCCTACTTATACGCAGCTTATAGTTGCTGAATACTTGAGACGTATGCTGTTGCCGAAGCAAATTGAGAAAATCCGTGAACTGTACGGTGGAAAATTAAAGGTTACGCTGGAAGCTCTAGAACAGCATATGCCTAAAGGTGTAAAGTGGTCCAAGCCTGAGGGAGGATTATTCTTGTGGATTGAATTGCCTAAAAGAATGAGCGCAAACGATCTGTTCCCTAAAGCTATTGAAAATAAAGTTGCCTACGTCGTGGGCTCGGCTTTTCACTGCAACGGCAAAGGACAAAATACGATGAGAATTAATTTCTCGTACTCGTCGGAAGGACAGATAGTTGAAGGAATAAAGCGACTGGCGAGAATGCTTAGAGAAAACATGTAATGCCGTTCGAATAGAGCCTTCAGAAAGATTTTAAGAGAAGTAATCGAACTTGTATAATTTTGTGAGGCGAAAGCCTCACGACACGATTATTTGCGTTCTCTAGCGCGCTTGAAGTGTTGAAAAAAGCATTTATGCTGTTGCCTCAAAATATAGTGCTCAAGGAGAGAGGTATTTGAGACTAAATATAGTGGGCATGGTTGGGGCTATAATTGCATTAGTCAGCTTGGTTTTGCCTTGGTGGACAATGACAATATCTGCTTCACATTTCTTCTCATCTGCGACTATGTCAATATATCCATGTAGACCCCCTTATTGGGATACATATCAAGAAACCACAATTATCCCCTGGCTACCCGAAGGAAGGGCCGGCGGAGCTGGCATCGCCATCTCGATTGGCAGATTGTCCGCTTTTTTCCTTGTTCTAATAGGTGGCGTCATGGGAATAATAGGTAGCCTATCGCAGAGAACAAGAAAGTATCTCGTTATAGGCGGACTCCTTGCTTTGCTTTCAGTCAACATTTTCGCAGTAGGTCTTCAAATCGAACTCTCGAATGAGGTAGCAATGCAAGGTGTACCACCAACACCAACAGTGAGCTTGTTCTCAAGCGGAAATGTCCTCGGAAGCTACTACATAACCTATCTGTCTTTTGGCTTTTTGCTTGCGCTAATCGCAGGAATCGTAATGCTTGCTGCTTCACGAATAAAACTTGAAACAGGTGCATCTGAACCTATTTCGCCACCGCCAGCATAAAGGAACGCCCACTTGTGATGGTCAAAAAGGAAAGGTTATTTGCGTTTTCTGAATAGCTTTATTCCTTCTCTTTCGGTAACATATTGGAATCCCGATTCGATTAGTTTCGCGTCCTCTTCGATTGTTGTCGAGGTTCGGCTTATCCATTGGTCGTCTTCTTCGTAGTCTAAGACAATTGCTCTTATGTAGTGCATGGTTGTTTCCAATTTCTTGTGTCTAAGGTGTCTCATCACTAATATTGGGTCTCGGATTGGTAGGCTTTTGTGGAATCTTTCGCCTGAGTAGTTTCTGAGGTTTCGGAGTTGTATTTTGAGCAGTTCGGGTTTGTTGAGCTTCTTAGAGGCTTTTTCTCTAAACTGAGTCCACATTTGGCTTTGTGTGTGCGCTGTTGGAAAGGGGTGTTCGTATGGATATTTTGCTAGGAATCGTAGGAGCATTTCTTTTACATGTGGCTTGAGTTTGTAGTTTGCTGAACCGTGTCCTTTCACGCCTGTTATGGATATTTCGCCTTTTTCTCGGTCTATGTCTTTTTGCGTTACTTGATAGAGCTCTTCGGGGCTACATCCTATTTCTGCCTCTATGGTGAATATGCACACGTAGTCTTCTGATGCGTTGTCTATGATTGCTTGGACGTTTTGGGGTGTTGGAATTAGTGGCGTTTTCTCGGGTATTTTGTAGTATAGTTTTTTCCATTGGATTCCGTTTTCTGTGCAGTATTTTTTGTATGCATTGGCGTACTTGTTCTTCGTTGCGTTGTCCATTGGTTTTTTCGTTAATGGGTGTTCCATGTCTCTGATGTATGTGCCTGTTTCGATTGGGTCATTGAGGTTGCATTTCTGTGCCAATCGGGTTAAGGCATAGCCTATACGTTTGATTGTTTCATCTTTTACTCCGCTACTTGCTCTCAGTTTTATTAGTGTGTAGGCTATTCTTTGCTCGAAGTCTGGTGCGATAGGTTTTAATTGTTCAATTGCCGATTGTGTTTCTGTTTGCGGTCGTAGTCTAGCCATCTGAATTTCATTCGGTACTGATGTCCCGAGTGATTTTAGACTAGAATGGTTTAGGACGTCAGCCTGCCACGTTGAGGACCCGGGTTCAAATCCCGGCGACCGCACCACACACAAGAAAAGATAAGTAAATTTGGTGTGTTTTGAAAAATGTTGGTTGTTTCGACATTATTCAGTATGAATTATTAGTTTATGCGTATCCGTAAGAATAGATAGTAGTTTTTTGAAAAGGTTGAGAATACTATTTGCGCTGAGGTTAGTTTGGACGTAGATATTTGTTCCTTAATCTGCACATGCTCCCTTAACTCATTTGAGTTAGAAGTAAAATAGGGCTGTTTTCTTCTTCGTCGAGGAGATAGTGTTATTTGAAAAGCCTTTCATAATGCAATATAAAATTTTGCATAAAATCGGCAACATTTCTCCAAGTCTTGGCTTCATATTTTTTGGGTTGAAAGTGAAACCAACAATCCTTTTTCTTTTATAATTAACAATTTTTTCAGATTTAGCTTTTCTTTTTCGTTGATATTTTAAGTCTTCGCGCTGGAATAATGCCTTTTTTCAACGGAACAATAAACTGTAATTCACGTCTAGCAATGAACTCAGCAATAGTTTCATTTGGAGCTCAAGCCGCAAATTCTTTCTGTATCATTATCTATTAAATCTAAAAGAGCCTATCTGTACTGCTTACTATTTGATACAGACGATGGTGCTACTGTGAAAACAATCTCGTCTGGTTAGTTTTATTCTTTGGGTGACAAACGTTCGGTTGGGATGTCTATTAATTTTTCGTACTCGTAAACTATTCTTGCTGTTACTGTCCAAGTTTCTAACATTTCACGGTCAATGGCGACAATTTGATTGGCTAGCTTCACCACAGTCTTTGAAAGTGTGCCGTGGGGAAATCCGCCGACAATTGCGAGAGGTTTTTTCTTATCCGCAAATTCGGAAATTGCTTTTTCCAAAGTTTTTGGAGTGCCTCTCTTACTGAAAGCTAGAACATAGTCAGGTTTTATTTTTCTCACTAACTGTGGTAGACTCATATTCTTCGTTAGTGTGAGCAGAGAATTGCCTTGTGGTGGGATTTGTTTTAACTCGAAAAGCTGTTCCATAAGCCCAACGAATCGGTTGTAGTTCCGTGGCAGCCGTGTTTCCGAATTTACGAAAATAATGTTGTCTGAAAGAGTGTGGACGTAAACTTGTAACAATCCTTCCTTGTTCAGCGGAGAGCCGAGAGCCTCGAGCAGAGAAAAATGCACTATGTCTGGACGCCCTCTTTTCTCATTCTCCGAAAGTTTCTTCATAACAACATGGTGATAAGAACGGTCCAAAAGAAGAAATTCTGGCTTTTTCTCTTTCTTTTCTGCGTATTTTTTGATTACAGGATGTTGCCACAATTGTTTCGGAATCGTTTCCAAGGCTGACTCTGCAAGAATTATACTAAGCACTATCTTAGCCTCCCAAATAAAAAAGGGAAAAAGAACGTTTCAATAAAAACATTTGCTTCATATTTTATGCATTATAGCACTTTTTCAAAAAAAGACAGCCACTTTCTAATTGTGGTATATGGTCCAAATCCCCTGAATGTGGCGACGACGTGGTAGTCAGCGCAGAAAAAGGCTGGGGCATAAAACAGGAGAGAGAAAAGCTTCAAATATGATCCAACCTTCCTTCCGCAATTTAACAATAGATTGCAAGCATGACATTTGCCCCAAAAAAAGGTGAAAGTTATATTTCATCAGTGAGCATTTTCTGTCATTACTGCCGCGGATTGTTCCGAGGATTAGATACTCATCATCTGAAAATAAGAATCTATCCTAGGCTTGCCTGCCTAAATTAAGAATCAGTTTCCCTTTCGGCTACAATAATTTTATTCATACTCTCACACCTTCATACGTTTTGATTCATACCCTCGGACGGAGAGTGTGAATAGAGAGGTTTATGAATTGCTGACATAAGAATGTTTTGCCCTCATTTGCATAACTCTGGGTCTTTAGCTCGCGTCATCTTGAAAATCTTGCGCGCGCGAGCGAAAACTTGTTATATCATACAAGTAGTTGCAAAGGAACTTTTTTCAACAGTCCGATTTTTTTGGGTTTTGGATTATATTTGGAGCCTAATTGGAGCATCCACAAGACGAGGTCTAGCGCCTACACGCAGAGAACACAAAACCCAAGAAAATTCTTCAACCAAAAAACGCAGTAGTAACTGTATGTAGTTTGATGCTACACACAAAAGAAAAACTCGCAAAAAACGAAATTTCTGAATACATAGCCAAGATTATAGCGGAGAATTCATCATTTGCCATCAGTGAACATCGGAGGCGTTTCAATCTCAGTAGCGATAAGCAACATCTCAGCAGTAAAACTCAACGAAAACCTTCCACCTGGAGAAATCACATTCGATGTCGGCGCCAAACTTGAAGAAAAAGAAAGAAGAACTGGCGAAGTTACCGTTGTTTTTGTCTTAACCGTGGGAACGAAACCCAATTTAGTCAAATTTGGCATCGAAGGACTCGCAACCATGAGAGGCAAAGAATCAGAAATTGAAAAAATGATGGAAATTGACCCTAACACAAAAATCCCAAAGGTGCTTCACGGAGTTTACCAACATGTGTTCATGGCTATTTATCTGGTCTCCACAATCCTTAATTCTCCACATCCACCACCAGATTTGTTTTATTCTTCAAAACAACCAATATCAAAAGTAGAATTGTCTGGTGCAACGGCTGCTGAGGAAAACGAGGAAGCAGTCACCAAGCAAATCGGAGAAGAAATGGAAGAAACTGCAGAAGAAAGTACTGAACCTGAACAGTAAGTTTCATAAAAATTATTCGGTTTCCGTGAAAAGCAAAAAATGTGGCGACTTCTCCCGAAAACCCCCTTTTTCTATTATCTATTCAGAAAACCAGAAACGTGCGCGTAGCGGTTACCTATTCTTTTTGATGTATTCTCTCAGAGTCTTGAAGGTGATAGGTCTGACAATATCATCAGTCTCCAAACTAAAAACGAAGCTGTCAAATGCAGCAACATTTCTTCCCCATTCCCTTTTAATTTCTTTGGTAAATTTTGTATAGTCACCGTAGTTTTTATGAACTGAGATAGAGGCTGAGTCCATTCCCCCTAAACCAGTTCCTCCAGTAGTGGCAAAGATAACATTTGGAAATCGTGAAAAAAACCTTCGCACCTGTTTGGCGAACTCTTCCTCAGGAAGCAATTCTGTAAGCGCTTCAGGGGTCCATCTACTAAAACTGAACGCCATGATTTGAAAACCAAGTTTCTTAAGATCTGGGATAGCAGTGTAATCTATCAGTCCTTCCTTCTCTAATTGTATTCTCCTTCTAGTAACGGTAGGTTGAGATACACCAATTATCTTGGATAGTTGTCGGTCACTTGTTTTAGAGTTTTTTATCAACTCAGAAATAATTTTGAAGTCAACATCTGTCAGTTTTGTCATATCGCATCATCAATTAGGTGTACTGTTTCAGCAATAAGATAAAAAAGCTTTGTTAAACTGTTCAGAAAACCAAAAATAATCTCTATTCTTTTTTTTAATATTCCTTTCTTGCCATAAGGTATGATCAGATTGCCGTTTCATCAATAGAAAAATCCAGACGAACAATTTGTTTTGTAAGTCTTTGTTAAACCGCTTTGAGAAAAAAGCCGAGGCATTACGAAAAAATCTATGGTTTGAAGTAGTATCTTGGCCATTGGGGCCATCCTTGTGAAGTCTGGGTTTCCTCAAACTCGACTGTTAAGTTCATTCCCACTTTTATTTGTTCCATGGTCACGTCTTTTATCATTCCAGGCAAATACGCGTCGTCTTCTAACTCAACTATACCGACTGCATAGGGAGCCAATGATTGAAACTGTTGAGGACACACATGAATAACCGTGTATGTTAACAGTTTTCCTTGTTTTGGAATTTCTTTCCACTTCAAATCTCTAGAAAAACATTTCGTGCACATTGGTTTCGGCGGCAGTATCAGTGCTCCACACTTGTTACATAGCGCACCCATTATTTTTCTTTCTTTTACGAACTTGTAGAAGCTTTCAATAGTGAAAGGAACTGTTTCCTCCGTCATCTCAGCCCCTCCTGTAAACGTTTACTACACCAGTTCCACCGAGTCCACCTATATTGTGAGTCAAACCTATTTCCGCTCCGTTCACCTGTCTTTTTCCTGCCTGTCCAGTTAGTTGCAGATAAATTTCATACGCTTGAGCAGTCCCAGTAGCGCCCACCGGATGCCCTTTCGATTTTAAGCCTCCGCTTGTGCACACGGCTACTTTGCCACCGATCTGGCTTTGTCCTTCTTCAATGAAGCGCCCGCCTTCGCCGAGTTTGCAGAAGCCTAGGTCTTCGTAGGCCACTATTTCAGCGATGGTGAAGCAGTCGTGTACTTCTGCGACGTCGATGTCTGAGGGGTTAGTGTCTGCCATTTTGTAGGCTTGTTGGGCTGCAAGTTTACCAGCATTTAGAGTTGTGAAGCTGTTTCTTTCGAAAAGTCCTATGGTGTCGCTTGCTTGTCCTGAGCCGATTATGTGGACTGGGGTGTCGGTGTATTTTTTGGCGAGTTCTGGCTTGGTTATTATGAGGCAGCTAGCCCCATCAGTTATCAGTGAACAGTCGTAGAGTTTGAGAGGCCACGCGACAATTCTGGATGACATGGCTTGTTCCAAAGTGATTTCCTTTTGCATGTGCGCTTTAGGGTTCATGGCGCCGTGGTGATGATTTTTAACGGCAACCATAGCCATCTGTTCCTCAGTTGTTCCATACTTATGAATATGAGCAGTGGCAACCATAGCGAAAAGACCAGGAAAAGTCATGCCGTTCCATTGTTCAAAGAAGTAATCTGATGCCATGGCTAAATATTCTGTCACGTCAGGAGTAGCTCTATGTGTCATTTTTTCTACGCCACCTACCATTACGATGTCGGCTTGACCTGAAAGGACAGCGAAGATTCCAACGCGGATGGCTGTCGCTGAGGAACCGCATGCACCTTCTGTTCGGTAAGATTGGGTCGGCGTTAGTCCTACCCAGTCTGCGACTGTTGGTCCTGCGTGTCCTTGGTGTTCGTAGGATTCGCCCATCATGCCGACGAATAGGGCTTTGATGTCTTTTTTTGGGTTAAGGTTTGGGCATCTTTCGTAGGCTTCGGTTGCGGCTTCTGTGAAAAGTTCTCTACCGTATAGTCCTTCTCTTTTTCCGAATTTGGACATTCCCGCAGACACTATGGAAACGAGAGGTTTTTCAGCCAAAGTTTTGCCTCCAATTAAGTAACATGTCTAATTTGAGAGCCGATATTATAGACTAAACGAATATATAAACCGCATTTTTCAACATTTGAGCTGAAACAAGACTCTATTTATATCAGTTACTGTACGATTCCCAACCACAGCAGTTAAATCGGAATAAAGTCGAGTCATTAGTATATTGCGCGTGCGATAGAGAAGCTGCATATAGTTCAGGTGGACATAAACGGTTTGGAGATTAATTTGTTGAAGATCTTGGTGATGTAGGTTATGGGGTTGGAGCGGTTTTCGGTTAGAAAGGAGATTTTGATAGATGATGCTGGATGGGAGGATTTTATTTTAGGCGTGGTGATAGGCGCCCTCAAACTTCCAGACCGAAAGTATATGGAACGCAGGATTCCGGTCTCATCCTTCCAGCCGCCTAACTTCGAAAATAAGCAGTACTTGGATGACGCCGTAAAGATTGCCAAGGAGATTGTTAAGGTGATGCAGCCTGAAAGGGAAACCCGTTTCAAGGTCTGCTCAGGATACGTTCTCTCTAGCATACGTAGATACTTGCGAGATCAGGGATTTTATGTGGAAGAAGTAGAAATCACTGGTGAACTCCAAGAGATGGTCGAGAGAAGCTACTTGAGATGGTGCGAAGAAGTAGGAGTGCCAGCAGAAAGACTGGAAGACAAGAGACGTTTCTGGATGCTTCTAGAGTGGGTTGCGGAAGAACCCAAAAACAGAGAAAACCTCGTGAAAACAGGGTGGAAGAGCTGGCAAGAAAAGTGGCGAGATGAATCATTCAAGAAGAGTTTTAAAAAGGATTAAAGAAGTGATCATAAATTCACCAAACTCGAAATGAAGCTGAAATTTTATGGTGTGCGTGAATTTTCTAATAGGGGAAATATAGGTGAATAGATTTTTGAGGAACTGATAGGCTGTTTAAGTTATTCTTCTCTTCTCAATGCGGGGCGCGCTCTTCTCCATATGATGTATGTGTTTGTTGCATGTGTTATTCTGTATCCTTGGTTCGCTAAATCGTTTAATCTTTTATTGAAATTTGCCCATGCTTCTGCTTCACTAGTTTCTGGTACTTTCTCTATTTGTATAGTCTTAGGTTCTAAAGGCAATTTATCACCTCCTAATCTTCAATGTATTTACGTTAGTGCGCGCTAGCGTTTAAGCAAAACCGTCTACTTGTTGTCTTGGGCCTCTTGAGCGCGCTTTGTCGAAAGCAGTAATATGGTAGCGTGGCGAATAAAGGAACCCTAATGCCATGAATACAATTCCGGTTACAACCAAGATTATGCCTACGATCTGATATGGATACCCCGTTCGCATGACTCCGCCATCCATGCCAAGGTCTTCCTTGTACAGTGAAAGAACCACTCCTATTGCCAATAGAATTATCCCAATAAGGAACAATCCCTTGTTCTTTGCCTTAATTCCGTAAGTTGCCATAATCTTCCCCTTTCTTCAGGTTCACCTTAAAACCTTTGGTGATAAAGCAGCGGCAGGACATTAGCGCGCGCGATTAAGATGATGCTCTAGACAAGCAAGTTTTGTGTAATTCTTCTTTTTCGCCATTTTTTCAGGAAGTCAGACTCATCGTGAGTTTTGGCTAGGTTCTCCATGTAACTTCAGCGTTCCTAGAGGTTTTCATCTTCCTAGTGATGTACGTTGAATAGAGTTAAGATTATTTTTTTGGATGATAACGTGGTTCAGAGCAATCAGCACAAAATTCTTTATTCGGTCCGCTGTCTTCATGATGCTTCTTACAAGGTTGGTATTCTCCGCGGTTCTTAACGCGATAATTGCATGATTCGCAGCATCCTCTAGATTTACCTGCTTCACTCAAAACTGCTTCGAATGCTCTAGAGCGTTCGCGTTCTGTGGCCTTCTCAACTCTATCTTTTTCGGTCTTGTCCGCCTTCTCTTGAGCCTTCTGAGCCTTCTCCGCCCTATCTTTTTCAGCTCTCTCAGCGCGCTCAATCGTTTCTTTGCTCACTTAATCACCTCGTTTAATGTTGGTGAAAAAGGATTTAAATTCATTGTAATTTACGCACTATTAAACAGCACTCAACGTATTAAGTTTCTTCAAACTGTCTTAAACGTTGTTAGCGTTTACCCTGCGCTAGAGGTTGACGAAAACTGATAAAAGAAAGTTAGAGTAGAATTCGCTTATGAATTGTTCGCATTGTGGAGTGTGTTGTGAAAAGACTGAGATGCTGCTTTCTGATGCGGATGTTGAGCGTTTAGAAGGAGTGGGCTATGATAAGCGGGAGTTTGTGCGTTTTGACAGGCATGGGTTTGTTAGACTGAGGAATCGCCATGGGTTCTGCGTTTTCTATGATGTTGAGAGATGTCGTTGCAGAATTTATAAGTATAGACCTTTGGGATGTCGCGTTTATCCGGTAATCTTCAGCGAACAGGAAGGAATAGTATTGGATGACCTTTGTCCGGTGAAAAACACGGTTTCGAAAATAGAACTTGAGAGAAAGGGTAAAAAACTAATTGAGCTTCTACAGAGGATAGATGCTGAAGCAATCAATCGCAGAAGTTGAAAGGGTGTGAATAATGGAACAAACCAAAAGAGAATCTTTGCTAGAGCGTTATTGGAGACTTAGAGGAGAAGCAGACGAATTATATCAGAGACGAATGAGACAAATCAAAATCAACGAGGAAATGAGAAAGTCTATACAAAGAGAACTTGATGCTTTGGAAGATGCCATAGAGAGAGAAGACCTTGCTGAGGTTTTGCGCCACAAATTAATATTGGAAGTCCTATTGGAACAAAATTCTCATGGAACACGAACACCAAGCACAAACAGAAACCGTGATTTCCCCTAAATAACCCCTTACTCGACTTGGTGATTCTCTCGTTACTGCTCCAGTAGCTGTGGGATGCTTTAAGTATTTCTCTAGGACTTATTGACAATCGAGGAGGTGACAGAACATGAGCACAGAACGGAACCAGCGTAGAAAAACCAGTGAGAGTGCTCGTCGTCGTCGTGCAAAGGGTCATCAAACGAGGAGAACCCGTGGAGGAAAGAAACAAAAAAGAAGGTAAAAACGTAATCTTAGCATAGCTCGCGCTTACGGAAACCTTCAAGTCTGGCGCAGGGCTTTATAATCGCTGGCAATTGGAAATTTACTTTTCTCAATTATTACTATGAACGAATAGGGGTGATTGTATACGTTACAAAAAAGAATGTTAGAGGCTAAATGTACTAACTGCGGCAAAACCGCCATGGTACCTTTCAATCCTACAGCAGGCAAGCCGGTCTACTGTAAAACGTACTTTCCAAAACATATGCCTAACCGGACAGAAAGAGTCGGTATAGGCTACGGGTTTGGCCCGAAACACTCGGGGGCACAACGAAGAAGCGGTTGACAAGGATGAAAGAAAGAAGAGTCAACTGCAGTTTTCTAGCAATTCCAGTGCACGTTATGCACGCGCTTTAGTTACAAGCTGTAAACCCGTCCCATCGCAGAGTGTGGGTTTGCGGGAGATATCTCCCACACAGCCTCCTATTTTTCTAACCTAAAATCTTAGTCGAGGAGAAGTTCTTAAAAACTTTCGTGTGGTAATATTGCTAAGGGTAAGCACTGCTTCGAGGAGATTAGTGTATGCCTTCATTGAAGAAAAAGAATATTCAAAAGAAGAAAAAACATGCGGAAAAAATCGGGAAATAACGCAAGGTTCATAACTTGTGTTTATGCTGGCTTTTATTGCGCATCTGCTGCGCGGTTACCAAGGTTAACTTATTCAGAAAACAGAAAATAGCAGTCGTAGGCTTACAAAAGCGACGCTGATTACGCCGCCTATAGGACTCGGACCTAAGGTAAGTGGCGATGTCTCCCGCAAACCCCACATTTTTCTGTAGAAAGGCGCGTGCGTATCGACCGCAAGTTTAATGTGGCTTTGTCATAACCTTAGTATGGTGTGAATTAATTGGGCATGGGAAAAGATTCTAAGAAAAAGCCAATGACCCAGAAGGAAAGAAAAGAGAAAAGGAAAAAGCGCAAAGAAAAGCGTTGAAACTGCTTACGACTTCATAAACTCGTGGGTGGAATTTGAATCGTATACTGGACTGGGTCGAGGAAGGATTTGAGCACATTCATAGAGACTGAGAACCTGTCAATGTGCTATGCAGAAAACTACCTAGACTAGAGGGGCGTGTGCGTCCTAACAAAGAGCACAGTGCTGCGCATATTTGGATCATATTTGGATTCTAGTAGTATCATATATGGAAGAGGGTCTAGAAGCGCAGCGCACAGCCACACTCGGAGAACAGAAGCCCCAACAGAAAAGACCACATTCTCACATACCTTAATATGTGACTACTGCATTATATTAACAGGTAGAATTCTGTAGAGAAGAATTATCGACAAAAGAACATTCAACGGATTTTGTCATTTTTCTTAACCATTCTACTGAAAAAAACATGAGGTGAAAACTATGGAAATAGCAAATAAACAGGTAAGCACGCCAGTCCGATCGTGGATCAGCAGAGCAGAAAGAAAACATCCGCCTAAAGTAGATTATTATTCTGAACTGACCAGTTGGCTGCAGCACGCCATATTAGAAGCAGAAAAGAACAAAAACTTCAACAAAAAAGATCAGCTCTCAATCCTTCTAAAAGATCTTTAAAATTGTCCAAGAATGGTTTCTATAATGGAAATGATACGGAGAAAAGAGTAGATGCACGCGCTTATCTTTAAAGGAAAAGTGTCCGATAAAAAACGTAGCAAATTTGAGATCATAGCGGAAATTCTGAAGAATTTGCGCGAACCAACCTGTAGGACGAACATTATGTCTCATTGTAACATGAGCACCATTCAATCGGGGCAATACTTAGATCTTATGAAGTCAAATGGTCTTATTCGGAGAGATGCTATAGCGGGAAAAGTAACGTATCAAAGAACTGAAATTGGCCGAGAGTTTCTAAAACTATATAGCAAGATAATCCTGTTACTTGATTCCAGCGTTTCTGCACCCTCCTTAATTTAAAAAACGGGGCGCGGGGACTCATCTCCTAGCAATGCCCTAAACGAATATATAAACCACATTTTTAAGGCTTAAAAAGAAATAGTTGCGGCGTAACGAGATTTTCTTAAAGAGCGAATGGTTATGAATAAATCTGAGCAGAGAATTCCGCCCAATCAAAGAGTTACTTCGAAATTTCCAGTCTTGCATGAAGGCGCCGTGCCAAAGTTTGACCCGAAAACATGGAATTTTGTGGTTGAAGGCTTGGTGGAGAAGCCTTTGAAGTTGATGTATGCAGAGTTTCTGAAGTTACAAAAAACCACGAGCGTAAGTGACTTTCATTGTGTCACTGGCTGGAGCAGGTTGGACAACAAATGGGAAGGCGTGACCTTCAAAACTATTGTGGACTTAGTTAAGCCTTTGAAGGAGGCTAGGTATGTAACGGTTGTGGCTGAGGGCGATTACACAACAAGTCTGCTCCTTGAAGACTTGTTGCAAGACGATGTATTATTAGCCTACAAACTTGACGACGAATCACTCTCGTCAGAACATGGCGGACCATTACGCTTGGTTGTGCCCAAAAAATATGCCTACAAAAGTGCGAAATGGGTAAGAAAACTAAAATTCACCGAAGAACAGGAACTCGGCTACTGGGAAAAACGCGGCTACAGCAACACAGCAGATCCATGGAAAGAAGAAAGATACGCTTAGATATTTTTTACAGCTTTTCTGCGATTATATCCAATGACAAAATAGACGTCCCAAGGATAGGAGCGGGTCACGAAAGTTTTATAGTGTTGCTTGCCTTTACATATGTCTTCTTTCCAAAAAATTGGTGTGTGAAAAAACGTTGAAAAATAAGAAAGTAGCGATTGTTGCAGGTGATATTTCAAGGTTTGACAACCCTAGACATACATTACAAGAGGAGATGTGTGCAGAAGCTGTTAAGGGCATATTGGATGATGTCCCTGAGCTTGAGCTTGGCGACTTTATTCGAAAAGGCTACGCGTGCTGTTATTCCTACTTCAGTGACATTCTTGAGCAGCAGCAGTGTATGCACTGGATAATCAACGATTATCTTGGTTTGAGCGGTGTTCCTTCGTATCGTGTGGAGTCTGGCGGTGCTACGCCTATTGATGCGATAATTAACGCGGCTTTGTGGATTCGTTCGGGCATGTTTCCTGTGGTGCTTGTGGTGGGTTGGGAGAAGATGGATGAGTTGCCGATTCAGAAGGTCAACGAAGCCATCGCCATCGCAGGCGATACGGACTGGGACTTTGTTTCGGGCTTCACGTACAACGCTTTCTATGCTACCATGGAGGCTCGGCGGATGCATGTTTATGGCGACACTGAAGAAGACCTT
>Ga0209636_10003287_pt1 | contig 16475 bp, 10 predicted proteins | sample DeeMarSWOR152_54_FD_187464 | JGI IMG/M metagenome (GOLD analysis project Ga0209636, IMG submission 187464) | Marine sediment microbial communities from White Oak River estuary, North Carolina - WOR-1-52-54 (SPAdes) (version 2) | ecosystem: Environmental > Aquatic > Marine > Intertidal zone >...
GCATTTTTGAAAGTTAATTGTGTATTAAGTCTGTCTATTACATCCTTTGATGACTCAAATTCCCATTTGGACCCTTTTTTATTATATTTAAACCATGGGGGTTCTTTAGAGAGTAATTTACTAACATTTTTTATAAAATCTTGGAATTCCTTAGAAATCTCTTTTATTAGTTTCTCATATTCTTTTGAAAAGTTCTCTTTAATTGAGACAAATTCCTTAGATGTAACCTTCTTTCCAGCTTTGAGGCGTTCCTGAATTTTTTCTAAATCATGGATAAGTTTTCTTTTGATTTTTTCAGATGCTGAATGTTCAAACTCGATTTCTAACTTAAAATAGGCATCATTGTTTTTAGCTTGAATTTTACAAGAATGAATCAAAGAATGAATAGGAATTTTGAACTCATTCTCTAGCTTTTCAATAAATTTCGCCTGGATCCTCTCCAAGTATTCTTGGGGGTGTTCTTCAACATATTGACATACGTCCTCTGTTCCCAACTCTTCTAGTGTAGGTAAAGAACCAATCATTGAGAATTGTTTCCACTTGAAGCTTAAAAGTTCTTTAATAAGTATAATTAAAGTATTCATTTTACGAACGCGATTTGCTAGGAATTTGCAATTATTATCTAAATCATGAAAAAACTTTCCTGCGCGATTTTCTTCCTCTATCAAAAGGTATCCGAATAAAGAAGCTGTAGTACTAATTAATGCCCTTTCTAACATATCTCGAGCAAGTGACGCAGATTCAGGATTTCCAGATAAATCATAAGCTGCACGATCTATCTCTAACGTTGGTAAGGGAGTATCATCATCTAATAATGTAGCTAATTCTTTTTTAAGCTGAGTACCATCCATCTTCTGTAATTCATGTGGAGTTTTTTCGATAAGAAAATTCGTAAAAGCCAAAAAAAAAGGGTGTCTCCTAAAATCATATTCTGCTGCTGCAACTGTAACTAATTCAAATAATTCCTTTGATGATATAATTTCATTGAGAGGTTGATTGGGAAAGGCCAAATCCAGTAATTGTTTTGCAATCACTAAACCCTGTTCCCCAAAGGGATCATCTTCATACCCTTTAATAAATTCCTGAAGGAGTTTACCAGCAATAATACTTTCTATGGAGGCCAATCAAATACAACTCCTTGCAACACCTCTTTAAGAAGAGCTGCTGGACCATGACGTTTTATTTCTTCCGCCATTAGCTTCTTAATCCTTATTCGTAAGTTTGGGATAATTTGATCAATGTTTCGAGCTGTGATGAGAGAAGAAACACTATTTTCTAAAGTTGATCCTAGGGCGATCCACACAGCTGAATCAATGGCATTTTCTATCCTTTCGGGAAATGTTAAATCAGAAAGGTTTAAACCAATTTTTTCAAAAATTTTTCTATCAATCTTGATGATCTGTTCCTCTAAGGTATCAGTTACACAAAAAGGTGTATCTTTCAATTGTTTACGCCAATTGAAAATAGCCTGATAACCTAACTTCACTTGAAACTTATCTGGAAGACTACCTACCAGTAAAATTTCCTCAAAAGCTGGGTTGAATACATAATCTGATAAATATTGTGCCCCTAATCCCCCAGCAAGTACCTTCATTTGCTGACTGATCTGTTGGGGAAAACCTGTTGTACTCCAAACAAAAAATCCAACCATCGCATCTTGTCCAGCCGTTTGAATATAAATACGACCTTCTTTCGCCTGAATATCATTTAAATGCCCCATACCAGTTTCAGATTGAGTGAGAGAATTAATTGCAGAGAGGATTCCACCAAAAAGCAAGCTTTGCTCACTAGAGAAACCGAGCGAGACAGTTGGAATTCCGTGATTGACAATAAAGAATGCCATCTGGGGGCAATAGGGCTTTTTTTTGGCCATAGCTCTGTAACATCCCTAATGGATTAGAATAATCTCCAGTGTTACATAACTTTATTTGCAGAGGAACAGGTCTTGAGGCTATTCAACTGTTTAATTGAAACTGAATTATTGAGATACTATCACTTACTTATTTAAAATATATAATGAAATTCAGAAAGCATTCTAATATAAATTTCTAGATATCTTTTTTGCTATTATACGCAGCTTAAATAGAAGCAAGCGAAGTAGGATGACAAAAAAATGGGAATTCTTTTATCTAAATCCCACTTCATTAAAGATCACAAATGGTTTCTTCTTTCATTGCTGTGTAATTTGATAATACACTTAATTCTGGGATTAATTTATTATAATCCAGTGGATTTCGTACTTCAATTTGAGGCTGCCAAAAAAATTGCACAAGGACAACTTCTTTATCGTGATATTGGGCAATTTATAACTGATGACGTTGAACTTCCAAAACCACAATATCCTCCACTTTATTTATACACTTTAGGATTTGTAATTGCTATAATTGGTGTAGAAAAGTTCACATGGCAAATGGCTAAGTTATTTTTGATAATATTCAATCTGATTGTTGGTTTCCTGGTTTATCAAATTGTATTAGATCACGTTCATTCTCACCCTAAAAGTAATATTCTAGCCTTAGCATCAATGAACTGGTTTTTACTAAATCCTTCAACCTTAGGAGTCATCTTTGGAGGATATCATGAAAATTTTATGCTTTTTTTTGTGTTGTTAGGAATTATCATGTTTAAAAAGACCCACTACTCTCTTGTTGGGGTATGTTTTGGGCTGGCTCTCTTAGTAAAGCCGATTGCATGTATTTATATGTTACCCCTGCTAGTTTGGGGTGTTCAAACACGAAATGTGAAGTCGATAGTAATCTGGATTGGAGCTGGATTCACATTTCTAATTGGGTCACTTCCTTTTTTGCTATTGTCACCCGAGGAATATCTCAATGATGTCTTCCTCATTCATACTCAGCGACCTGATCCAAGTATGTCTTTTTTCACGTATTTTCTTACTGATATCTCAACGACTTTGTTTCCATTCATTATACAACTGGTTATTTTTGGACTATATTTCTTGTTATTCATCAAAAAAATTACAGTGACGAATTCTAAAGAGGTTATTGGAGCAATTCTACCATTCATGACCATTTTTATGGCTTTAAACCGAATTCTTTATCCCCATTATGTCCCATTTTTCTTTCCTTTTTTCACTTTCTCTCTTTTTATTCTTGGCGCTGAGTGTTATGGTTATACCAAATTCGAAAAAATTAATCTATTTCTCGTAGTATTGCTTATTGGTCTTTTCTTGGTTTATTTAGGAAGTATCTCCTGGTCTTTCCTTTGGTCAATTGAAAAGTATGAGACTTATTTGTACAATCCACTTTTCTCTGTTTCAGCAATCATATTTATCGTCGGGTTAATTACGATTTCAGTAACTTCTCTTTATTCTCTTTATTATTTAGGTAAAGAAAAAAGCTAAACAAATAATTGGAAGTGTTCTCTTCATTCTTAGATTTTATTCAAAAATATATTACCTAAAAAGGAGAATAACGGAATTAATCCAGCTCTGCTTCAAATTCGCAATATGGATGACCATCTGCTTGGCATTTTGTCTCACGGACAATAAGTTCTTCTTCAACCAATAAATTAAGCCTTCCATTAAGAAAACCAGCCATAAAATCGTCCAGAGTATTTGCTTTAGTTGGTTTTTCAATTCCTGGGAAAAGAGCTGAAAGATCTACCGTGGATAAATCAAGTCCTGATGTTGCCGCACTTTCCCAAATTTTAAAGACCGCAGATTCATCATCAATGACTTCAACTGTAGCAACACCATGAATTCGAGATAGAATCCTTCCTGGTGTATTTAAATAATACCCGAGTAATTCACAGGCTTCAGGGAATTCTGCAGGAGGTAAATATTTTTCACCATCAAGGTTCCGTTGAGTTACGATCCTACTGATGCTTCCAACATCTTCAAGCATTTGGCCATAGTTTTGACCAGCATAAGCCAATAATGTGGAGTTGAAGGGATCAGAAAACTTAACTGAGGTAATAATGTGCTGTAAAACGGAGATGTGACAATAGTCACCTATACCTGGTCTCATTCTTCGACGATTAAGAACTGAATCAAACATATTTCGAGAAATGGTTGATAAAGAAACATCAAATCGTAAACGGTCAGAATCACTAAAAAATTCCTTTGGTTCAACCTTGGAGGGGCTATAGTGGTCAGACTCCTCACCTAATTTTATATCAAATTCACAATAGTCGTCTCCCAAACCCCAGCATTTAGTTTCTTCGACAGAGGCTTTTTCACCCAGTGTTACCTCCATAAGACCTGCAATTTCCCCAGATATAAATCCACAAACATCTTGCCCAATATCAGAGTTCAAAACTGCAAGGCCAGAATCTTTGATTTGTAACCGGGCATGATAAGGAGCAATTTGAGTAATATGAGGTTCTGAAGCAATATTAGCCGCACTTGGATTTGGCCCGTAAAGTATTTTAAATCCTTTCAACAGTTCTCTGAAACGAGATTTCATACGATGTGTTTCCATGATTTTAGGATTAAATCTATGGATCCATGATTGTGCAGAACCAAATTTTCCAGCTAATTCTCCAGAACGAAATAGATAGGCTTTAGCACTAGGATTAATTGCCAAAAGAGAAGTCACAATCAACTGGAGATGCCCAATGTGAACATAATCTCCAACTGAAGGACGAGTTACAGTCTCAAGTTCTTCTCCATTTAATAATCTTTCTGAGACACTGATGATTGATAATTTCCGCCAGCGATCACGATCAATCTCACTTGCTTTTACCCCTGCTTCGATTAACTTGTTAAATAGATAGTTGAATAAATCATACTGATCTGGTGAAAACATATTTAGAGCATCAGTAGTTTCTGTTGAAAAGCTGGAGAACATTGAGGCAGCTTGTGTTGCGGAGAGAATAACTTCGTCATCGTAAAGTACGTGAGGCACATTACGGACACCATATTTACTCGCAATATCACGGTTTTCATTTGTATCAATGGTGGTTAACTTTGCCCCTCCTTGAGAAGTATCCACTATTCGCTTCAAGTGTCGTGCAACTGGTTTACAGGCAGCACAATGTGGGCCTTTGAAAAGAATGATTTTGATAGGTTCTGTCATGTTTTTTGGTGACTCCATTTCCTTTCTAGTGGGATTAGAGTCTTTAATGTGCCAAGAGTAATAATTAAGATTACAAAATACTCTGTTATATATATATACCATCTATATATCTTTTCACACGAAAACACACAAACTCAAGAGACTATACTTCTCTATTGTTATTTCTTCATTTTCTTGATTTTATTTCTCGTTTCATGTGTATTAACCCAAAAAAGCTTTTTCAGCTCTTCTTCTATACATTTCTTGGAAGCTTTCTCATATGATTCCACAAATTCAAGGATCTAGATACTCAATGGAAGATATTTTCTTGGATAGTTTCGTCGTAGTTACTAAAATGTGTTGAGTTTTAGGTGGTATTGTAACACCACCTCTTTAAAAGGAAATCTTCTAAAAAGGACAAGCTGAATACCGTTTTTTGGATTGATAATATCGAAAGAATGACTCTGAGGAGATAGAATGAGGATCGAGCAATTTGCAAGCATCTATCTAGAATTTAATAAGCCTGTGGTATTAGAGGCCTATCAAGGTTATCTCATTGCTGGACAGATAAAAAGCAGAGCGCCACGTTGTTTTTGGATCAATAAACAGAATATCCAAGGGATTGCAGAAATCGCAAAAATTCTCGCTATTGAATCTGCCTTCCATGGTCTTCTTTCCTTGATCCCAGGAGGATCATTTGCTTATCGTTTGATTAAGGATCAAATAGGTTATCCTCCTCGTTTTAATGTTGTATTCGAACCTAGATACTATACTGTCACATATAGCACAATTACTTTAGATACGAAGGGAGAAAAAAAAGGTATAATTGATGGTCTTGTTCAAAGTATTGACAGTGTGGCAAAATTGGCACTTAAAACGGGTAGTAAATTACAAGAGACAATTGTTGAATTACTAACAAAAGAAAAATCAAAAAGCAGGGAACCTACTGGAAGTGACATCTTAGGTTTTACCTATATAAGATTTGATGACGTAACAACCATTATACGAAATAGAATTGTCGAAGAACGTTTATCTGAAACAAAATCAACCCCAGCAAGGTTGGTAAAAAGTACGGTGGCAGAAGTTGTACCTCCTGTTGTGATTAGTTTTAAAACCACAGCAAATGAAGAAGCAATGAATTTTCTTTCATATTTACAACGAATAGGCTTTAAGACTAATTTTTCACCTAATTTATTTGATGAACAAAAATAGTCCTGAACGAGGATCCTGTTTAAAAGAGATTTTCGAAAAAAAGGTTTGGATAGAAGTTAGGAATTATGAATAGTGAGTATTATCTATGATACTGTCATCGTAGGGGCTGGTATTTCAGGAGCCACTCTTGCTCGTGAGTTAACAAAAGCAGGCCAGCAAGTTTTACTACTTGAAAAGGGTGGTAATCATAGGTTTCTTGGTAATCACATAGCAGTTATCAGAATAGCCGACCGAAAAGGTTTTCGTTACACAAAAGAGCATTTATTTGTGGCATCTGGTATAACGGTTGGAGGTTCTTCCGTAATCAGTGCTGGCACAGCATTCCGACCACCCCGTAAGTTCTTCCAACCGTGGGGTATAAACCTTGAGCGGGAACTAGATCAAGCAGAAAAAGAAACTGGAACAACTCTCATTCCCGATGAACTGATTGGTAAAGGAAATCTTAATCTTCTAGAAGCAGGAAACCGTATTGGTCATGAATGGATTCGACTTCCCAAATTTATTGACCCTTCTAAATGTGTACCAAACTGCTCAGCTTGTATGATGGGCTGCAAACGAAACGCAAAATTCACAGCAAGAAGTTTAATTGAAGAAGGAAAAGCTCAAGGACTTCAGATTCATAAGAAGAATGTTGATCGTGTAATAGTTGAAGGTGGAAAGGCAATTGGAGTCAAGCCTAAAAGAGGCCATATCATAAAAGCTGATAGAATAATTGTTTCTGGGGGAGGAATACATTCACCTATAATCTTACAGAAATCAGGGATTGAAAACTCAGGGCAAGGATTTTTCATGGATCCTATGGTTTTTACTTATGGTGTTGCTTCTGAAAAAGCCCACAGAACAATTCATGATATGCCTATGGCTGTCGGTACATATAAATTTTATGAAGAGGAAGGGATCCTTCACAGCTCTGTCGTCGATCCATGGGGAATCTTTCTTGTCAGTTTCTTATATCAAAAGAATCCTTTGAACGTATTGAAATTCCGTCACTATCGGCGAATCATGGGAATAATGTCAAAAACACAGGATGAAAAACATGGTACCCTCAAACCAACTAGATTTAGTATAGAAATTTCAAAAAAACTAACAGAAAGAGATCAGAAACGACTTGATAAAGGTCATTCCATTGCTCGAGAAGTACTAATAGAGGCGGGATCAAAAATTAATCAGATCTTTTCCAGTTCTATTCGTGGTGCTCATCCTGGAGGAACAAATAGCATTGGTGAGGTTGTTAATTCTAATCTTCAAACGAAAATCCCAAACCTCTATGTTTGTGATTCTAGTATATTACCCCGTTCCTTAGGAGCACCGTTAATGTTAACATTAATGGCCTTTGCCAAAAGATTAGCTAAACAAATCATCAACGAATCATGATACACTATTATTAGTTATAATTTAAAACACCATTCTCGATTTTACCATTTTCAATAAGCCCAGCACTTATTAAGCTTACAATGAAATCTTCTACCAATGTTTCGCAGATTCCAGTTTGGACTGCAGCCTCCCTAAGGCTTAATGAAGATTTTTTCTTATGAGAATGGAGAATCAGTTTTGCTAATGTTTGGCGTTTTGGAGTAAAGTGAAAATCTAAGTATTCATCAACTTCATCGTATGTTAATTGATCTGCATGGCGAATACGATATTGAATCCAGGTTTCTGCTTGCAAAATCATCCCAATTTTAGAGAGCATACTTCGAACAATTAATTCATCGGAAACAATTTCTACTTTGTAGAGAGAACCTTTGGGCAATTGAACTGTAAAATTCTTGACTTGATGTAGTAAATTTACTTTCAGGGAAGGTGTAACTTTTTCTCGTAATAAAACATTAATGTGTTTATTTGGTTTATCGACCAACATGATTGGAACGTTTGTAGGAACGAGTGCAAGTTCTAAAAATGGTTCGAACGTCTGTCCATCTGATAGATAGAACGACTCAATCCCAGTCTCAATGATCTGCAATTTTTTATCAATTTTCTCTAAGAATCCCTTTTCTTGTAGATCTTTATCTGTACGTATCTTATATGACCGAATAGTTTTCCGTAACAATTGCTTAAGAACACCAATATATTTTACTGCTGAATTTGAACGAGTTATGACCCAAAAAACTACAATCCTCCCAAATTGAGCGATTCTAACATCTGCAGATTCCACTGCTTTTAGTGCAAAAACAAAACCAATTGTTAAGAAAGGATCCCGAGGTGTTGGTATTGGTCCATAAGAACGTATTTCTCCAACTCGGGGGATATCTGAGCTCAAAGCGCTTAAAGATTTAATAGCAAGATTGAATGCTTCTTCCTCAGATAACGGGGAAGAATTATAGATGTTCTCAGGCCCATAATCCTCAAAAATGGTTATTACCAATCCATCAGTGAGACTGGTACCCTTTAAAGCATCATTCTTTGACATTTAAATTAGCAACACCTGCATATATTTTATGTAATTTAAGATTTATCATTAATTGGGGGAATCTTTGGCAATTATACAAAATTTATTCTCCCCAAGGGGAGTATTCTTTTTAATAAAATTACTTCCTAGACTTATTTAGAACCTGTTGCATTAGCTGGTTTACTCGCTTAACCATTTCAGTTGGATCCTGTAAAGTTCCTTCAGCTAATTCTTGATTTTCCAGTAATTGTAAAGCACATGTCTGAATGAGGGGAGATTCTGGTTCTTTTTCAACAAGAGTTTTTAGGTGTGTTATTAGGGGGTGATTTGCGTTAATTTCCATAATCTTCTTTTGAGGTACATAGTTTTCATCCATGTATTTTAAAACACGGGTAAAAGTAGCAGTCCCACTAGGGTTTACAAGACGACATGGACTATCTGTAAGAAACTCTGTATAGCGAATGTCAATTATCCGATCTCCTAACAGTTCTTTTATGTGAGTAAGAAAGGAGTCTTTCTCAGGTTCTTCTTCTTTCTCCTCTTTTTCCGCCATTTCTTCTTCTTTATCCTTAGCAGGTTCAGCTTGATCAATGGGTTTGAACTTCTTATCTTGAAACTCTTGGACATGCATCATTACAAAGGAATCAATGGGATCATCGAAGAGAATGACTTCTTGATCCAACTTCTCGTAGTATTCTAGATGAGGGCTTCGCTTCAAGATCGCTAAATTCTCACCAAGTAAATACATAATTTCTTCCTGTTCTTTAGGCATACGTTCTATATATTTTGTCAAAGAGATTAGTTGATCCCCTGATTTAGAAGTTTGAATTCGAAGGATCCTAAGTAAATTCTTTCTGCGCTTTTCATCTTGAGTTATTCCTTCTTTGATAAAAACACCAAATTGGGCCCACCAACTTAGGAATTTGTCTTCATTTTCATCAGCAACTTTTTCAAGTTCATCTAAGATTTTACCTGTAATAACTTTTGATATACGACGAATAGTTCGATCTACCTGAATTACTTCTCTAGATACATTAAGCGGGAGATCTTCTGAATCAACGACCCCAAAAACGAAACGAAGATATTCTGGTAAGAGGTCCTTCGCTTTTTCCTGAACTAAGATCTTCTTGCTGTATAAACGAAGACCATAATCTTGATACATTGAGGTCATCATCATTCGGTTACGTTGATTCGGAAGAAATAGTAATGCTCGAAATTGGATTGGGGCATCAACACTTAAATGTATCCGGTGGAATGGTTCCGTCCAATCTAAACTCACTTGACGATAGAATTCATTAAATTCTTCATCAGTTACTTCATCAGATTGGTACCAAATAGGAACTTGACGATTCACTATTTGGTCATCGTCACCAATGCGAATGGGGAAGCCTACAAAATCACTATATTTTTTGATAATAGATTCTAGTTTAAACCTATTAGCAAACTCTTTAGCATCATCCTTTAAATAAAGAATGACTTCAGTTCCCCTTTCAGGTTTGTCGATATACGCAATGGAAAACTTACCTGATCCATCAGATCGCCATTCAACTCCACGGGAATCTTCAGGATAGGAACGAGATCGGACAATTATCTCTTTTGCCACAATGAATGCGCTATAAAATCCCACCCCAAATTCGCCAATCAGATTTATCGCATCAGGAGAATCTTCTAATTGTTGTAGAAATTCGAGGGTACCACTTTGAGCTATAGTTCCAAGATTAGTACGAATTTCCTTATAGGTCATTCCAATTCCTGTATCGGAAACTGTTAATGTATTTTCATCCTCGTCAAATGTAATCTTGATTCCAAGTTCAGCGTTAGGATCAAGGATAGGATCTTTGGTTTCTAATTGAGCAATTCGCATTCGATGTAGAGCATCAGCAGAATTCGAAATTAATTCCCGAAGGAATATTTCCTGATTCTTATATAGCCGGTTTATTAGAATATCTAATACTCGTTGAACTTCAGCTTGAAATTTAAACGTTCTTCCTTTAGAATCGGCTTTAGAGCTATTCATGGCTTTTACCCATGTTATTCATGAATTGAATGCTTTGAAAATAAAATTATAGACCATTTAAGTCTTCTCAAGAAATATTCTAATGTTTTATCATCTTATTAAAGAATAAAATATAAAAGCGTTTGAAAAATACAGTTTGAGTTATTAGGCTTTAGATATTTTAATCAGGCGTTTAAGTATCCACAGCTAGCAAAATGACCCACGAAACTGTTGATGTCCTTGTCAAGCTTGGTGTATCCACGATACCAAGTGACCCCTCTTCCCAGGCGTCATCCTCACCATTATTTGCGTCTAATCGGCCCTCGTATTCTATATTGGGGCTTCTCTGGGGCATTGTTGTCAGAATATGTTGCAGAAATGTTAAGAAGAGATATTAAGATATACCTACATAATAGCTTTAATAGTCTTCAATCCTTTAACCATAAAATTAGACCTAAAATATGTGTGAAAAATGACATGATTAAACTTAAGAAAAAGAAATCAAGAAAATACAAAGAGTTCGACTTTCCAGTACCGATGTATTTTATCGCGAAGTTTTTCCATGAATTCCCCTTCCTTGCAAATGCCGTGCACACTATTGAATCATTTCAATTGAAGAAAAAATTAGAACAGGTTGATATCGACCGGCCAATATATATAATTGGATTAGCTCGGGCTGGAACCACAATTACTTTAGAAATGCTTAATCAACACCCCGATGTAGCTGGACATCGATACTTACATATGGTTCTACCTTATACACCCCATTGGACTCAAGTTATAGCCAATTATACCCCCTTAATGACATCACCAGTCGAACGGCTACATAAAGATAGAATCACGGTCACTCGGGATAGTCCCGAAGCAGTTGAGGAAATTTTTTGGCAGAAATTTTTCGAGAATCTTCATGATGAAACAATTTCAAATATCTTGGATGTTCAAGTTCAGAACCTTCAATTTGAATCCTTTTATCGGGATCACATCAAAAAACTATTAATTAATCGAAATGCCACTCGTTATTTAGCTAAAAATAATTATAATGTTGCCCGGATGGAGTATTTACATAGATTGTTTCCTGATGTAAAATTTATCATTATTGTTCGGAATCCCTTTGATCATATTGCTTCTCTAGTTAAACAAGACAGAATTTTAAAAGAATTGGAATATGACGACCCCCGATTGCTGGACTGGACGAAGATAATTGGACATCGGGAGTTCGGCACCGCAAAGGTCTGTATAAACTTTGATAACCCTAAGATAATTCAAAGAATTCGACAACTATGGAATCATAAAGAAACATATATCGAAGGTTGGGCTGTCTATTGGTCAGAAACATATTCATATATTCTCAAACAGCTAAAAACAAAGACAAATCTAGCAAAAGCAAGTCTTGTAGTTCGTTATGAAGATCTTTGTGAAAATTCTGAGATAATGATTGACAGAATCATCGACCATATTGAAGTTGACTCTGAGAAGTTTATCAAAATAAAAAAATACTATTCCAGACGATTACACAAACCTACATATTATATAACTAAATTCAATAGAAAGGAACGAGAGGAAATAATTCACACAGCTGGAGAAATTGCAGAGAAGTACGGTTATTTCCTTTAATGACTTCTATGCTGAAATTAAGGCATTCAAGTAAATATTAATTCTTTAAGTTCATGAAACTCCAAGGAATGACTCCTTACTTCGTTTAGTAGATGTAAATTAATGTTAATCAAGAATTGACGGTGATAGGAAGGTGTCAATCCGTAAATATACCAAAATATTTTTATTATCTCCCCTAATGTGGATCATTCATGCGGAAATCTGTGAAAATACTCCTCATTATCAGTATTGTCATAATTATCATAAGCATTCCTCTAATTTTTATACTCTCTAATGTTTTAAGAATGGGACAGAAACCTCCACCTTTCACTTTGGATGATGCTCCAGAGTATATTGTCGTTACTAGAAATAATATAAAAGAGAAATTAGAAAATAATACCTTTACTTTGGAGGAAGACGGCCAGAAGTTCCTTGATTTTAGCCAATGGATGGCTGACAACTGTCCTGATATTCTACACTTAGTCAAAAATTGGGAACAGACAGTCCTATTCGAAATAGAGAATACTACCTATGATATGTGGTGGATAATCGAAAATGACTCTGCTATTGTAGAAGTAGGTACAAATCCACCTCAAAATTACGGACTTGTAATAAAATTAGATTTCAAAACCTTCACTGAAATTCTGATGCAAGAGGAAACACCATTATCAGCTTTTCTAAAAGGTAATTTGATATATGAAGGTTCTTTTGATGAAGCGCTTAAAGTTGCTGAAATTACGAATATTGTAAGCGCAACTGTAATGGATACCTACTCTCCAGCTATTTTTGGTGGGCCTACTATTGAAATTACAGCTGAGATAAGTGAGCTCTATAATGAAGAAGGGTTGACCCTCTTTCCGTGTTTTGAGGTGACTATTAACCCCGAACAACCAGGAAAACAACATAAATCACTGATAGGTCAAGGTTCTGTCATAATAGTAGACAATAGAGGGAAGATAGTAACAAAACTTGAAGGTTCTTCGCATTCAGTACATGAATTCATCAATTCAACGGCTTTTTTAATGGGTGGTCAAGAGGGTTATATGGAATTATATGATTATAGAAACGAAAAGGTTGAATCGCTAGCCGTACCAGGAGGACACCATGATTTTGATTATAATCCCGTCACAGACACTTTTATGGTGTTAGAGTACAACTATACAGATGAAATATGGGGTAAAGACAATGTGACTGTGACTTATGACCTTCTTTCGGAATACAATAGGACTGGTCATATTGTGTGGCAATGGGATCCCAGTATTTTTTTCCCATTTAATGCCACACGCTATACAAGCTTAGGTTTAAACGAAACCTTCCGTGGTGGGTTAGATTGGATGCATGCTAACAGTTTTTCCTGGGATAAAACCCTCAAGGTCATTTATTTAAATGTTCGTAATCTTGATACGATCTTAAAGATTAATTATACCACAAGAGAAGTAATTTGGGATGCTGGCCGAGGTGGGGACTTCACTTTACTTAATAAAGCAGGAAAAGAAGTAGATACTCTTTTCTGCCACTCTCATGGTTTTGAACGCATTAGCTCTAATAGATACATAATGTTTGATAATGACTTGTTTAATAAATCCAACCCCTCCACCATGACAATAGAAAACTCTTCAGGCCATTCAAGATTTTTAGAATTTGAAATAGATGAAGAGAACCGCATTATGAGAGAGATCTGGTCATGGGTACCTCCAAGCCAATCCTACTATTTTCCCGAATCAGGTGGAGATGCAGATCGATTACCAAACGGAAACACATTGGGAACTTTTGGAGATAAAGCATTAATCCTCAATTTACGTGATCCTGTGATACTAACGGAAGTGACAAAAAATGGAACAATTGCTTGGGAATTACAAATACCAGGGGTAAATAATACCTTTTATTGGGTACACCGACTAGAGAGATTTTATGAAAAACCACTCATAACCATACATAATCATTCCCTTGATTTAAGTGAGAGATTTCTATGGATCAATCTTTCAACATGGAATACATTCAAACAAGATACAACCTCTCAAGGGATGCTTAGAATAGTTGCTGATGGACAAGAAGTTTCTCAGAAATCATTTGAATTTCTGCCTCATTGGCAACCAACAACTTTTGAGATCACAGTAAACAATCTCCCATCCAATGCTAAAGTTGTTGAAATTATTATCGAAAATAACGATAATATCAAAAACTCTGTAATTATTTATCAACAATCACAAAACATCCTTTTTTCATATGGTCCTATTTTGTTCCTGATAGGGAGTGTTATGGTTGCTATACCCACAATTATTGTATATGTGAAAGTAAGAAGCACACGAGAGATTCAAGAACAAAATTCTGAATGAATTAATCCAATCATTACTTTTCTTCAATTTAATTTTCTATCTTCTATCTTTTCGATTATTTCCCTTTCGCAACAACAAGATGGTTAAAAGTCCACTTAGAAGAGAAATAACTGGAAAACTACTTGGATTGCTTTCAGATGTTGAAGGTCGTGAACGAAGTTCGATTGTTACTGTGTCTTCTGCACGGTTCTGGAAGATATCCTCAAGTATTATAGTGATTTCGACAGTATCATTTTTATCTGTCAATCCTAATTTATACGTAATCAACGATTCATCCCATGAACTCTGTTCCACCATTGCATTCCCGATTAGGATAGAGTAGTTGTATGGATTAAGATCAGATACCTCCCATGATACCTGAACTGTCGTTTGATCTGACCAAATCCAAAAATCTTCAGGTCCAGTAATTTGAGGGGGATCCGCCTCGAAATCAGGTTGATTATAATTAAGTGCTTCAATCGCATCTAACTCGACATTCTCTTCTTCAGTAATGCATTCGATCCAGACATATCTAGCAGAGGTAAATCCTACTACTGATAGATCGTAGCTTTTGTTACCACTCCCAGTTCCTATAATTGTAAAAGGACTAGTGAAATTATTACCAACTCTAACAATGTATTCACCGCCTCCAGTTATAACTGTAAAGTCTGGTCCTGTTCCATTAACAATTTCTTGATTTAATCCCATGTCTAAGATAAGATAGCCGTTTGCATAGTCTATGTAGATTATAGCAAATTCCTCATCTGGAGCACCAAGTGCATTTTCACCATAAAGATACCAGTAAGATTGTTCTTCTATAAACCAATTTGCATACGCATCAACATTGCTTTTTTCTGATTGCATCCAAAACAAATCATAAAGTGGATTATCCTTAATTTTGTTATGTTTAAGGACTTGTGTTTCAGCCAAAGAATAAGTAGAAGCTATTTGAATTGATCCAAAAGTAATGAAAAGAGCCAAGAAGAACAGTATCGTTAATTGCATTGATTTCTTTTGCATAGTCCTTTACTCCCAAGAGTTTTTCGTCGCTTATCGCCTTTTATTATTTACTTCAAAATAATTTCTAGAAGAATTAGATTCTTTAATTTGTCTTTCATCAAAAAAAAAGAAAACTGAAAAAACTCTGAAATTGATTGAAAATCATCTTATCGACCCCAGTTGTATGGTTATTGAATTATAAGTAAAATCTAATTCTATACAGGATTTTTGCGGATTTTTATTTCAGGGTGGTTTAAAAAGGATGTCAAGTAAATAAAAATTACATGTTTACATTAATCCATAGTTAAGTAAGGTGACTGTAACTGAAAAATAATTCAAAATGGTTATGTTTAACAATATTGGCCACATTATGTTTGCTAGTCTTCAATAATCCATCGAGCCCTGATCAAGCTGCAGCTGATTTGGGTGACGATTATTTTGAAGATTTTGAAGGATCGGTCTTTCCAGCATGGACAGCTACTGGCCTTTGGCATATCGAGGATAATGACACTTCTCTGTGGCCAATCTCGGGTATACCGAGCGATTCTCATTATGCTTGGTATGGTAATAGTATTTCGGGTAATTACAATACTACTGACCGAAATTTCGGAAATCTCACGTCTGATAGCATCGATCTGACTGGACTATCCGAGTCCATTGAAATAGGATTCTGGAGCTGGGCACAAACAGAAAATTCTGAAGAATTCGATAAAAAGATGATCTTCATCTCCCCAGATGGTGGTGCCTCTTGGGAAAAGTTAGGTTTGATCCCAAATTTAGAAGGATGGCAGTATTGGACGTTTGATATCACAGATTTCAAGTACAGTAACGATTTTTGTATCAGTTTCTCCTTTGATACTGTTGATGATATAGAAAATTATTATCGTGGTTGGTTGATTGACGATATCAGCATAGGTAAGCCACTAGAGCGTTTTGACCTTTGGATTGAGCAGGAA
>Ga0209636_10003288_pt1 | contig 16473 bp, 20 predicted proteins | sample DeeMarSWOR152_54_FD_187464 | JGI IMG/M metagenome (GOLD analysis project Ga0209636, IMG submission 187464) | Marine sediment microbial communities from White Oak River estuary, North Carolina - WOR-1-52-54 (SPAdes) (version 2) | ecosystem: Environmental > Aquatic > Marine > Intertidal zone >...
TCTACGAGGGGCACACTTCGTATCGTGCCGACCCGATAGCCGTCGCGTCTATCTTTGGCCTGAGAAGCATTCGGGAGATCGAATCCGCCTTCGAGGGCAGGCTGTATGAGGTCCTGACGAATCACTTCTCCGGAGAGAAGAGCGGAGAGTAGTCTTGTGTGGCTGGCGGCGGCCGTCGGCTTGTGGCGAGAGCAGATGACGGGCGCGGCTGCTGGCGTACAGAGAAGGCGCAGGCGGGTGCTGTGCGGTGCCGCGCTCGTTCCCGCGGGTCCCCGCGAGATTGGCCGTGGCGCCATCCCTGCGGCTCGTGCGGTCAGAGGGGAGGATGGGGGAAAGCGCGCAGGCAATCAGAGGAGCGGATCTATGCCGATCACCATCACCTACTGCGTGCCGTGAGACTATCGTCCGAGAGCCACCAGGCTGGCGGCTGCCCTGGAAGAGATGCTCGGACTGAAGGCTGAGCTGATCGAGGGAGACGACGGGATCTTCGATGTAGCTGTCGACGGAGATGTCGTCTTCTCGAAGCAGGAGCGCGGGGAGTTCATCAGCACATCGGAGATCGTTGAACTCGTAAGGGTGCGCGCGCAGGCGCTGGAGACCTGACGGTCTTCCAGTCGATGGCTGAGGCTACTTCGCTCAGGTCATCAGCAACTGCAATCTGCGGGTGTGGCGGTGGCGCCAGCTGTAGGAAGTCGGCCTCCGGGCGTGTGCCTGTCGGGGCGCGCAGTCGCGGCTTGTGCGCCATCGGCCGGGCCGCGCGATCCGGAAGGAGCAGTTACGTGAGAATGATTCACAGAGGCCATCGGAAGAGTGGGCGAATGCGCCGGTCTGTAGAAATCGCGCTCTGGGTCACGGTTCTCGTCATTGTTGCTCTCGGCTGCAGAGAAGGTCCTGCCGGTCCGGAGGGGGACGACGAGACCGGCGAGCGCACTCCTCGCCTTGCCCTCTGGCTCGCAAAGAAGGATGAGCTCATTGCGCATGACAGCGCTCGCTTCGATCTGGTGATGTCTGCGTGGTTCGAGCCCGATGAGGCCGAGTCGATCCGATCCCGTCATCCATCGGCGAAGCTGCTCGCCGGACTCACATTGACCTGGGTCTCCAGCTCAGAAGAGTGGCTGAACTTCCTCGTGACTGTCGCCAACGGCGGGGATCCGGACGGTCCGTTGCAGGTCACGGATGACATGTACCTGATGTTCGACGACAACCAGGATCTGATCCTCGATCGCCGCTGCTCCCCGCCGGGCTGGGAGGGAGAGATCTACGCGATGGACCCACGGCACCCTGGATGGCAGGATCTCATTCTGTCGTTCTACGAGATAGTTGGCGACCAGCCGCAGCACGATGGCGTGATCGTCGACATGCTGGATGCCTACTCCTTCTGCGAAGGGGCGTGGTCAGGGGGCGTGCCCGTTCCTCTCGATTCGGAAGCATGGGTCCTCGGACAGGAGGAGCTTCTAGAGGCGGTGAGGTCAGCTGTCCCGGGGGAGAAGTGGGTTGTCGCGAATGCCGGCCGCGATCTGCCGGAGGGGTCACCATTTCCACAGTACCTCAACGGGTATCTACTGGAGAATGCCCTCGGGACGCTCTTCGGCCTGGAGAATGTCGAGGGGCTGCTTGCATCAGCTTCCAGGGCGCTCCAGAGCACGAATGCTCCTCACATTGTCGTGTACGCCGTCGATACCGATGATACCGGGGAGATGGACCTGCCCCGGTTGCGTGTGGGACTCGTCGCGAGCCTTCTACTGGATCACACGTATTTCGCTTTCGACTATGGGCCGCGGGATCACGGTGGGGTGACCGGGTGGTGGTTCCCCCAGTACTATGACGTGGAACTCGGGGATCCTCTCGGTTCCTATTATCAGGACGACGGGGCCCTGTACCGGGATTTCCGTAGCGGTCTCGCGGTACTGGCCTCGGAGGAGTCGGTATCCGTATCCTTCGACGTCCCGCACATCGATATCGCTACGGGCGAGTCAGGCACGGAGTTCATGGTCCCGGCTGATGACGCACGGATCTTCGTCAGAGCGGAGAGCGAGTAGGGCGACGTTATGTGGCTCGCGCGTGCGTTCCATGCGCTGGTGGGTGCTGTCTGCGACCTGAGCGCGCCGCGGCCTATGGGCGCAGACCGACCGTCGGGTCGGAGGACGGGATATGAGACCCGGTCAGGGCATTCGGGAGTCTGTCCGGCGGTTCCGGAACGAGATCGGCATGTACCGCCGGGTGTTGGGCCATCCCCGGACGCCCAGAGCGGCAAAGTTCATCCTGGGTGCTGCTATCGCCTACGCGATGTCTCCGGTTGATCTGATCCCGGACTTCATTCCAGTGCTGGGCCATCTGGATGACATTGTCATCCTGCCTCTGCTGTTGTAGATCGCGTTGACGCTCATCCCACGTGACGTAGTCGAGGAGGCGAGACGTTTCAGTAGAGAGAGATGACTCGTCCGACCAGGGGACTGCTGGCGCGCACTGAACCGTGTGCCGGAGTCCCGTTGTCGGGCAGAGAACGAGGAGAAGTCAGGCCATGAAGCTGAATGTGAGAGCGTTTGCGTTGACGTGCGGTCTGCTCTGGGGGCTGGGCCTGTTCGCCCTCACCTGGTGGATCATCGCTTTCGATGGTGCGACGGGCGCCATCCCCTTTCTGGGCCATGTCTACCGCGGATACTGCATCTCGCCGCTCGGCAGCCTCATCGGGCTGGTCTGGGCTTTCTTTGATGGCATTATCGGCGGGATGATATTCGCGTGGCTGTACAATGCATTTGCTCCGCGTCTGGGCTCACGCGTACCCGATGCGGCGTAGTCGGGTACGCAACGAAGGCAGCGTCTCTAATCGATCGGCGCACGCAGCGGAGGGCGGACAGATAGAGCTCGTCTCCCGGATCAGGAGACGGCACGCTCGGCGATGCCTGATCCAGACGGTCAGGCCGGCAGGCCGTGAGGAGCGAGGACATTTCTCACTGGGGGTACGACGTGGAAAGGGGAACCGACAAGCAACACCGCGAGCTATCTGATCCCAAGACGGTTGCCGCAAAATATATCGCCGCATACCGCGCGTTACCCCTCAAGAGAACAAGACAGATTTGGGCTCTTCGCCGCGAGTTCGCCCGGTCCCTTGAGGATGCTCCGCCGGAGTTCGTTCTTGAGGTGGCAAGAGCGCTGTTCTACGATTACGACAACCCAGGGCATGCCAGTTCGCTTCTCATGTTTCACCAGGAGACCTTGGGGACTCTGGGCGAGGACGAGATCGAAGAGTTCGGAGGAGGGATCAACAGCCGGAGCGCGGCAGATGCTTTCGCGCGCCGCCTCTCAGGGCCTGCCTGGTTGAAGGGGCAGATATCGGATGCGCAGATCCACAGATGGGCTCGTTCAGACGATCGGTGGTGGCGCCGGGCAGCCCTGGTCAGTACGGTTGCGTTGAATGTTCGGTCCCAGGGAGGGTACGGGGATGTTCGGCGCACTCTTGAGGTATGCCGGCTGCTGGTAGATGATCGAGATGATGTGGTAGTGAATGCACTGTCCTGGGCATTGTGCGAGCTCGTGGTCCACGACCCGGACGCGGTAAGAGCATTTCTGCACGAGTACGAGGATACTCTGGCGGCGCGCCTCAAGCGCGAGGTGAGAAACAAGCTGACAACAGGACTGGAGAACAAGTGTGGCTGATCCTGGTGGCGCAAGCTGAGGATGAGTGAAGATGTCAACCGAGATGCAGCGTATTTTACTCATTGTGGTGGTCGCCGCTGGCGCCCACGTGTCGGTGCTGGCGATGCGCTCGATTGCGGCCCGGTTGCTCGGGCCTCGCGCAGTCGCGCGGGCGAAGGTCCAGACGATCGTGGGGTTCGTCGTCAGTACTGCCGTCTTCGTGATCTACTTCGCGGCTCTGGGGTTCACGCTGCGAGAACTCGGAGTCTCTTTGACCGCCTACTTCGCTGGAGCCTCAATCATCGGCCTGGCCGTGAGCTTCGGTTCCCAGGGCGTTATTCAGGACGTCATCAGCGGGCTCACGATGGTGCTCACCGACGTCATTGACATCGGAGACATGGTTGAGGTGGGCGGACAGGTAGGGATCGTGGAGCACGTGGGCATTCGGTTCACGGTGCTGATCAGTGTGACCGGTTCAAGGGTGTACCTTCCGAATCGGTCGTTGGGGACCGTAATCAACTATCCGGACGGCTTCGTGCGCGCATTTCTCGATGCCCGTCTGCCCCGCGACACACGCGCGGGCGAGGAAGCTCATCTGGCGCTCATCGCTGTTGCCAGGGCCGTCCACCAGCAGTTCGGCGCTATCATGCCCCTGGCGCCCACGGTCCTCGAGCCGCGGCAGGCCGGGGACGGATACTCCTTTGTCCGGGTTAAGTTCCGTCTCTGGCCGGGGCAGGGTGCGATCCTCGATTCGTGCGTCAAGCCGGCGGTCGTGAGTGTGCTGCGGGCTCTCGATCCGGAGTACGCAGACTGGATGGTGGTTGTCCACTACCGCGCCGAGCCGTCGGAAGCCGATTCAGAGCCGCTTCCGCAGCCCGCTCCAGTTCGGCTGCGAATGGCCGCAGGGAAAGCCCGGCGAGACCGGAGAATGCGAAATCCGTGATCTGGCGGGGAAGCCCGGGTCGCGCCCCGGTTCTCATTCACGTGAGCCGCGCTCGTCGCGCCCCGTGGATCGACGAAGGCGGCGGCTGATAGGTGAGTGGAGCGGGATAGGCATGGTGGCCGGGCCGCAGTCTGGCTGCAGCGGTAATCGCGACCCGGCCTGAAATGCGGACGCACCCTGATGCGGAGTGCTCGGGCGTTTCGGGGCAGGTGATGCGCGATTCGATAGCCTGCGTATCGCAGTTGAAGGGATTCGAGTGTTGAAGAGCTGAGTCGACAACAGAGACTCGGCCTGCCAGGCCTGCGGTCTGCACAGGATGCGGAGTACGGATGGTGCGAGAGATACCGACTGACTACTGGGCAGAGCCCGCGGCCAACCTGCTGTCCGCACTGGGCAGCGCCCCAGAGGGATTGTCATCCGCCGAGGGCTCCCTGCGGCTGGCGCAGTTTGGCTCGAACAGACTGGAGACTCGCACCGAAGGCGGTCCCTTCCGGACATTCCTCGCAAAGTTCAAAGACCCCATTGTCTTGATTCTCCTCTTTGCCACCCTCGTCTCTGCAGGCACAGGGGAATGGATTGATGCTGCGATCATCCTGGCCATTGTGCTCGGGAGCGCAACTCTCAGCTTCTTCCAGGAGTACAACGCCGGTAATGCCGCCGCCAGGTTGCGTGAGCAGATCAGCCTCAAGGCGACCGTTCTCCGCGACGGTCAGTCGCGGACTCTGGCGGCCGATGAAGTTGTCCCCGGTGATGTGGTGGTGCTGTCCGCCGGGACCCTCATCCCGGCTGACGGCGTACTCCTGGAAGCCACCGACTTCTATGTGAACCAGGCCGTCCTCACCGGCGAGACCTTTCCGGTTGAGAAGACGCCGGGCGTGGCTGTGCAGACTGCCGGGCTGCCGGAGCGCACCAACTGTGTCTTCAAGGGTACCAGCGTCCGCAGCGGTACAGCCAAGGCGCTCATCGTGCGCACGGGGGCCGCCACCGCCTTCGGACAGGTCGCCAAGCGCCTGACTGTGCGCCCACCGGAGACAGAGTTCGAGCGGGGCATCCGCCGGTTGGGCTACTTGCTCACGTGGGTGATGTTCATCCTCGTGTTGGCGGTCTTCGCCATCAACGTCTTCTTCCACAAATCGGTGCTGGATTCGCTGCTCTTCTCTGTCGCTCTGGCCGTGGGGCTGACACCGCAAATGCTGCCCGCGATAATAAGCATCCTCTTGTCGAAGGGCTCGCAACACATGGCAGCAAGCGGGGTGATTGTGCGGCGAGCGGAGTCGATCGAGAATTTCGGCAGCATGGATGTGCTGTGCACCGACAAAACGGGCACGCTGACCGTGGGCGTCGTCCGTCTGGACGGCGCACTCGACGTCCAAGGGCACCCGTCGACGGAGGTCTACCGCGGGGCCTATCTGAATGCCCACTTCGAGACCGGCCTGGCGAATCCGCTGGACGAGGCCGTCCTCGCGGCCGGCGAGCCCGACATCTCGGGTTTTGCGAAAGTGGGCGAAGTGCCTTACGACTTCGTCCGGAAACGGTTGAGCATCGTCGTCCGACACGGCGAGGGGGCGCCGATGCTGCTGACCAAGGGTGCGGTGGAGAACGTGCTGGCCGTCTGTGCTTCTGTGCAGAATGGCGATGCTCCCGAGCCCCTGGACGACGCGGGCCGGGAAGCCATCCGCCGCCGTTACGCGGAATGGAGCCGGCAGGGTTTCCGCGTACTGGGTGTGGCCATGCGCGATGTGCCTGAGCAATCCCGCTACACCCGCAGCGATGAGCAGGAGATGAGCTTCCGCGGCTTCTTACTCTTCTTCGACCCGCCCAAGCCGGGCGTGAAAGATGCCATCGCCGACATGGCCGATCGTGGCGTAACGCTCAAGATCATCACCGGTGACAACCACCACGTGGCCCTGCACGTTGCCGAAGCGGTGGGCTTCAGGGTGACGAGGGTGCTCACCGGCGCGGAGATGGCGTCGATGTCCGACGAAGCCCTCTGGCACAGCGTCGATCGCGCCAACCTCTTCACTGAAGTGGACCCTAATGAGAAGGAACGAATCATCTTGGCCTTGAAGAAGTCGGGGCATGTCGTCGGTTACATGGGCGACGGCATCAACGACGCACCCGCCCTCCATGCGGCCGACGTGGGCATCTCGGTCGATACGGCGGTGGACGTGGCCAGGGAGGCCGCCGACTTCGTGCTGCTCAGGCAGGACCTGGGCGTGCTGCGCGAGGGCATCGAGACGGGCCGCGCGACCTTCGCCAACACGCTTAAGTATGTCTTCACGACCATCAGTGCGAACTTCGGCAATATGTTCAGTATGGCTGGTGCATCGCTCTTCCTGCCCTTCCTGCCGATGCTGCCACTCCAAATCCTGCTCATCAACTTCCTCACCGACTTTCCTTCGCTGAATATCGCCGGGGACAGCGTAGACCGTGAGCTGGTCGACAGACCGCGTCGTTGGGACATCGCTCTCATCCGGCGCTTCATGGTCACTTTTGGTCTGACCAGCTCTCTCTTCGACTACTTGACCATTGGTCTCCTCATCCTCCTCTTCAAAGTCGGAGAGCAGCAGTTCCACACGAGCTGGCTTCTCGTATCCGTCTTGACAGAGTTGTTTGTTATTCTCATCATTCGCACTCAGAAGCCGTTCTATCGTAGCAGGCCGGGCCGGATGCTGTTAGCCACAACGCTGATCGTCGCAGTGGTCACCCTGATGCTCCCGTATTTGCCGTTCAACCGTCTCCTGGGCCTGGTACCACTGCCGTTGCCGATTCTATTGGCCCTGGCCGGTGTCACGGCGCTCTATCTGGTGGTATCCGAGGTTGTCAAGCACTTCTTCTACAGGCGTGACTATGTCCATCACTGACCAGCACATACCTGAGAGAACTCGTGTCTTTTCTATTCCGACGCTGACTATGCGGATAGGGCGGTCACTCTTGCCGTTGCTGCTGCTGGGGCTCGCGGTGCACGTCATCTTCCTCCACTTGCCTGAGCTGAGGCACTCGTGGGAGGTCGTCCGTAATATGGCGCTGTGGGCTGTGGGGCTGGCCGCTCTAGCGCAGATTCTGAGCTACGTGGGCAGTGGTTACCTGTTGCGCACGCTGGTAGCCGTCGTTGGACAGCGTCTATCGATCGGAGTTGGTGTGCTCGTCACGCTGGCTGCTTCCTTTGTAGGGTTGTTCAGCGGAGGAATGATAGGGAACGCGGCCGCCACTTACCGCTGGCTGTACAGGCGGGGAGTAAGCAAAGAAGGTGCACTTCTAGCAGGATGGCTACCCTCGTTCTTCAACAATGTCGCTCTTGCAGTGGTTGGCGTCGTCGGCGTGGCGCACATGATCGCCATCCATGAGCTCTCCGGCCTACAGGCCATTGGGTTCGGTTTGACACTCGTGATGCTCGGGGGGGCGCTGGGGATCGTTCTCTGGGGTGTTTACCAGCGCCCGAGGTTCACTGCCTTGTTGGCGAATGTCGCCAGGCGCTGGTCCAGGTTTCGTAAGCGCGCCTACCACCCCGCAGCAACAGAAGCCGCCGCGGGACGGGTGTTCGTGACCTGGGACGTCATGTATCGTGGAGGATGGCGTGGTCCTGCGCTGGGGGCGCTGCTCAATATCGGGTTCGATGCGTTGACCCTGTACCTGCTCTTCGTGGCCACAGGACACCCTGTCAGCCTGGGTGTGCTGCTTACGGGATACGGCCTGCCGCTTCTCTTGAGCAAGATCTCCTTTCTCCCGGGAGGCGTCGGCATCGTAGAAGCAACTATGGCGGCCCTGTACAACGGGATGGGGGTGCCGGGCGCCACAACGGTCGTAGTGGTGCTGGCCTATCGCGCGGTTTCGTTTTGGCTTCCTACATTACTGGGACTCCCGTTGGCGGCCTACTTGCAGCGTACCATGAAATAGACTGGCATCATTGAGACGCGCACGCTCGCGCCAGCACCGGACGCGGGCTGGGCGCGACTCGTTCTGCAGATGGACATCTCGATGCACACAAGATGTCTTGCACTACAGGATGCTGAACTCGCGGGCGTGAGCTTCCTCGAGGAACTCTGCGCCGTGGATCAGCGGTATGCGCTGCTCGAGCGGGAAAACAAGGATGGCAGCCGGTTCGTCGACGCGGGGTACCCGAGGGTTGATTCGGGGAGGATCTGCGACATTCTCGCGGGGGATGACAGCCCTTCGTACGGGGAACTGGTGGGGTAGCGATATTCGGATGTCTCTGGTGAATTGGACCGCGACCGTTGTACAACTTCTGGAGGTTCCAAGATGAGAACAGGAGTGGAGACATGGAGTGCCGTCATACTCGGGATCGGCGTCGCGTTGGGCGGATTCTTCATTGGAACTGGATTCTACAGGGGGAGGGCGACAGATCGCATAGTCACGGTGAAAGGAATCTCGGAGCGCGATGTGGAGGCTGATGTCGCGCTGTGGCCTCTTCGTTTCGTGGCGACGCACGACAATCTACGCGAAGCGCAGTCCCAGATCAAGCGGAGCCACGACGACGTCATGAGATTCCTCGAAAGTCATGGCATCGCCCCGGAGGAGGCCGAAGTACAGCAATTGGAGGTGACGGACGTCCTGACGAATCCCTATAGAACGGGGCCGACGCTCAGTCGCTACATCATCGAGCAGACGATAATGGTCCGGACAAGCGATCCGGCTAAGATCTCGAATGCGAGTCAGGCAGTTGGAGAGCTCGTCGACGCCGGTGTCATCCTCTCTTCGGGGGTAATGGGACGGAGTGGCCCAACATACCTGTTCACCAATCTGAGCGATTTGAAGCCGGAGATGATCGCAGAGGCGACCGCCCAAGCCCGTCGGGCTGCCGAGCAGTTTGCTCAGGATTCAGGCAGTCGGATAGGGAAGATCCGTCGAGCCAACCAGGGTGTATTCGTGATATTGGCCAGAGATCGGGCTCCCGGAATCAGTGAGGAGAGTCAGCTGCATAAGACGGTGAGGGTGGTCTCGACAGTCGAGTACTACCTGAAGGATTGATGTGGGGTCGCTCTCGCCCGGGGCTCTCATGCGGCGGGCGGGTTGTGGGCGTCCCCGGGGGCGTCGTCGGTACGAGAAGGTGTGGCATTTGGAAAACGGGGAGCTCCGATGAGCAGGGGAACCGGTGCATCTCGCCGTCATGAGCCGTCAGGGCTCACCAATATCTTTCGTTCACTTCGGTATCGTAACTACCGCCTCTTCTTCTTCGGGCAGAGCGTCTCGTTGATCGGAACGTGGATGCAGCGGATCGCACTGCCGTGGCTCGTCTATCGTCATACCGGTTCGCCGTTCTTGCTGGGCGTGGTCGGTTTTGCCGGCCAGACTCCCACCTTCCTGCTGGCGCCTCTTGCCGGGTTGCTCACGGACCGATTGAATCGCCATAGGATTCTCATCGCGACGCAGGTACTGGCAATGATACAGGCATCGACCCTGGCGGTCCTCTTTTTCCTCGGGGCGATTCAGGTATGGCATATCATCCTGTTGGGCGTATTCCTCGGCATGATCAATGCTTTTGATATGCCGGCCCGCCAGGCATTCGTCATAGAGATGGTTGAGAATCGAAAGGATCTCGGGAATGCCATTGCTCTGAACTCCTCAATGGTTAACAGCGCACGGTTGATCGGACCTTCGCTGGCGGGCGTTCTGATCGCCGCCACGAACGAGGGCACCTGCTTCCTTCTGAATAGCGTGAGCTACATATTCGTCATTGTGTCGCTGTTGATGATGAAGGTTGCTTCGAGAAGGGTCGAGAGCCGAAAGACGCAGGTCCTCAAGGGGTTGAAGGAAGGATTCTCCTATGCGTTTGGGTTCGTACCGGTGCGATCCGTCATCCTGTTGCTCGCATTGGTGAGTCTGACGGGAATGCCGTATCTGGTGCTCATGCCCGTCTTCGCCAGGGAGATACTCCACGGGGGCTCGCACACGTTCGGATTCCTCATAGGTGCTTCGGGTATCGGGGCTCTGACGGGCGCTCTCTATCTTGCATCGAGGAAGGATGTCTTGTTGGTGGGCAGAATAATTCCCCTGTCGGCCGCGATCTTCGGCTCCGGGCTCATTGCGTTCTCGTTGTCACGATTCTTCCCGCTTTCCCTCGCCCTGATGTTCGTCACCGGCCTCGGAATGATAACGCAGATGGCTTCCAGCAACACAGTCTTGCAGACCATTGTCGATGATGACAAGCGGGGTCGGGTGATGAGTTTCTATGCGATGGCCTTCTTCGGCACGGCGCCGCTCGGTAGCTTGCTGGCGGGGGGATTGGCGGAGAGAATCGGCGCGTCTGCCACGTTGATCGTAGGCGGGATCGCGTGCCTCGCCGGCGCGGCTGTCTTCGCAACCAGACTTCCCCGTTTGAGAGAAGTGGCTCGCCCGGCCTATGTACGATTGGGTATCATTCAGGAGGTATCCTCAGGGATCCAGACTGCGACAGAACTGAGCGTTCCGCCAGAACGATAGACAGCAGGTATCGGTTTCCCTCGAGGGGGTGGGGTCTCACTGGTTGCCGGGCGATGGCCTGGAGGAGAGCGGCCGAGCCACTCCCTTACTTGCGGTCTTCCCAGATATCGTCGATCCTGGATTCAGCGGCGTCGCCGCGGCGAAATGGTAGGTAGAGACATGTGTCGATGTACTGAGCCGCGAAGCGGCGATTGCGACTGCGACATTCGAGCTTGCGCTGGTTCTCCAGAATGAAGAGAGAGGGCGCAGCCCGCGGGGACGTATACGGCCGGCTACGCGTCGCGCCGTGGTACGTCGCCTGCGAGACGGGGGGCTCTTCTGGCGCACTTCTGCCGTCCTACCACTCGCTGGAGCGGGGTGGAGGCACTGGCCGATACGAAATGCTGACGACGACAAGGAGGGGGAGATGATAAGTCCCGAGGAAGCAAAGGACTTGACCGCTTACTGCGGGGCGTACTGCGGGGAATGTGCCATATACGGGGGCAGAATAATCGTACAGGTCGCGACGCAACTCAAAGCGCTGATAGAGGCTGCTGACTACCTTGAGTGGGTTCCGAAATTCGGTGGCATCGATTTCGAGTTCGCAGAATTCTACAGGGGGTTGCCTTACTTCACGGAGAGCACGAGCGGATGCTACTGCCAGGAGCCCTGCAGAGAAGGCGGAGGAGCACCGTGCAAGGTTCGGCCGTGTGCCAAGGAGAGAGGAGTCGAGATCTGCTATGCATGTCGGGTTTTCCCTGTGAACATTTCTCATGGATTCTGGAAAAGAATCCTCGTAAGCGAGAGGATTATCAGAGATTCAAGAGACTCGGGTTGGAAGAATGGACAAGATTCCATGAGGAGAGAGCCGAGAGAGGATATGCTCACGGTACAGGCAAGTACTACGTCCGGCCAAAGACTGATGAGACTATCGGGTGCTGAGACCATCAGATGTTGAGACTATCGGATGTCGAGACTATCGGATATTGAGAAATCCGTCCGTGCTCCCGATCACAGGCGCCTACCCCGTCGCGAAACCCGCAAGCGATGCGATGGATTGGGACGCCGTTCAGCGCCGGAGAGGAACCAGCGGAACGGAGAGTCGGTGTCCGACGCGCGCCGCCATTGCCTACCTCAACCGGCGAGCCTCGGGAGAGGCGGCGTGCCGCGAAGCTATCGGCGACCTGCGCTCGCTGAAGAGAAGCTATCTCAGTCTCCTGGCTGTCCACGTGATAAATAGCGAGGGGGATCCTTTCGTGGCGAGCATCGGTCTCGAGGAGCTCGAGCTATTTCCGTTCCGGCGCGAGGATAATGATCTCTGTCCGGGCGGATGAAGGTGCGCTCTTTCGCAAGCTGAGCGATATCCTGCCCGAGCATCAGGGTCCCGGGGGATCGGGACCTTCCTGATCCGGCAGGTCATGGGTCGGGCCCGGGACCGGGGAGTTCCGACACGCCTCCAAGTACTGAGGGTGAATGCGGCCCGGAGCTCGGGCTGATCGTCGGTTGCCGGGCGTAGAAAGGAATGCGGTATGGCAGAATCAGCATTCGCGGAACTCAAGCGACGTACTCTCGTGAAATCACTGCTCTGGCGTGTCATCGGGATTGTGTGGACGTGGGTGGGAGCGTATTGCATCATTATGATCGTCCCGCCCACCTCGAGGAATGCTCCGATCATAGCGACCCTGATTGTGATCTATCACCATTCGACGCGAACGATTATGTACTACTTCTACGAAAGAATCTGGGCCGCAATCTCCTGGGGTAAATACGATCTCAGGGAGGGCTCATATCGTCCCATGTCCAGGAGTGACCTGCTGATCTGGACATTCAGCACCCTCGCTGCGGTGGGATTTATCGTCTTCCTGGTTCTGTTCGTGGCACCACTCGTGACGAGATGATAGACTCCCCCGGTGCTCACTCCGGCGCGTCGTCCGCGGCTCGCGGTTTCCAGCCGTCAGTGGATAGTGATCCGTCGAAGTCAGTCAGAATCGGTGTCCGCGTAGGCCAGCGGCGGGTCGGCTTGAATGTTCGGGTACAGACGCTCTGGAGTATGGGGATGGAGACGATGATGGATTTCTCAGGAAGCATGTCCTCGTCACCGTCGGCTCGCGCGGGGTCGGCTGCGGCATCACTGAGGCGTTCGGCAACGAGGGAGCGCGGGTGGGCATCTGGTTGAGGACGAACGAAAGGGCAGGGCGGAACGTGCTGAGCTCTCTGCCGGGCAGCCCTCATCTCATCATGCAGGCAGACGTCGCGCAGCTGGAGTCGTCGCGCGGCCGGAGTCGTCGCGCCGGGCTTGGTGGAGGCGGACCTGTCCGCCCCCCTGCGTGAGGGGCCGGAAGGTGATGAGATCAGGAGGCAGACTCCCCCGGGGCGCGCTCCTGCCGGCCTCGCGCTCTTCGCCCCGGCGCCAGTTGCGACTGCGACCGGGTTTGCGATCGGTCTGCTGCTCGGGGAGCGTCTTACGAGCCGAGGGGGGAGCGTGTTCCTCGAGGCGTGGGCGTGGTCTCTCGCCAGCTGCGCCTTCGGGGCGATCGTGGGCTTCGGGTTCGGCCCGATGCTGATCGTCTTCGGCATGTTCGTCTTCGGTACGGTGGCTGTGCCGCTACGGGAGGTGAGGCATCGCACGCGGAGAGCGCCGCCCCGCCGACTCGTGTTCTCGATGTTGTGCCGGTTCTCGATGCTGTGCCGGGCGGCTGCTGCGCAACCTCAGTGTAGGCCTTGCCGGTGGTACGGTAGGGAGTAGCAGATGGGACAATCACTTCACTCCCACGGACGTGAGCCTCGGTTTGAGCTGATGGTTGGTGAAGAGGAGTGGATACGGGTTCCGGTTCAGCAGATCTCGCTCACGCTCCAAAGCTGGATTCTGCCGTCGGGCTGACGAGACTCAAGGCATGTGATCACTCCACCTGAGTGAACAGGCCGATTAGGAGGGGGATGGGCACCGTGAATGATTTGATCAGGGTTATGGGCGAGCTCGAGCGCATCCGTTCAGCGACTCTCGACACGCTGGAGACGCTGACACAGGAACGGCTCGACTGGCGGCCGCCCGCTCTGGATGGCAGGGAAGAGTGGTCTCTCGGTGAGGTATTCATGCACCTCGCCATTGATGAGATCTACTTGCGCGAGCTGATCGCGCGCCCCTTGCTGGAGGGGATAAGCCCTCCGGAAGGTGTGCGGTTCATCCCGCCGCCACCTCCGTACGGAACGGCCAAAGATGTCATCTGGTTCTGGTTCGAGCGCGCCCGCAGAGAGACGCGCCGTCTCTTCGAGGATTTGCCCGAGGGGGCGAACCTCGAACTTACCCATGAAGGCGGCCTGGAGCCGATGAACGGCCTCGAGTGGTTCGAGGGATACGCCTCTCACGAGGCGTTTCACCACAGGCAGATCGGAAGGCTGATCGCAGCGCATTCCAGGGCGGAGTGAGGAGAGGACGGGGGACGGCAGCATTCTCGAAGACTGATGACTGGAGGGAGACACGCGGGCGGAGGCGGGCTGAGTGGGCTGTCGGCTACTCCCCTCAGGAGCAAACCGGCACAGTGTTCCTTCCGCGGAGGCGATTGGGATGTTGAGGTCGTGGCCTCATTGACAGGGGATGGGCTTCGTGATACTATGATATGACCCCGGGCGCGGCGATCACGAGGGTCATTCTTTTTTCGGCGAATCACCAAGGACAGGGGTACGAGCATGATCTGTCTGCAGTCTCGTTGGCGTCGATTCCGTTCGACAATTCTCATTTCGCTCATTCTGGTCGCGGTATGGTCAGGCGCAGAAGCGAGAGCGACCTCGGAACTGTACATGACCGGTGCTGAGCGGAGTCTCTCGCTCTCGCCGGATACGACCGGTGTCTATACTGATCCCTTCTGGCTCAATCGAACGCTCGTGTGGGGGAATTTCATATTGCCCGAGGAGATCCGCGGCGACTCCTGTTCGTTTCATATCTGGGCACGGAGGAGCGATGTCTCGGGGACTGCGCACTTCCGGGCGACGATATCGATTGATGAATGGGATCTCGCGTCGTTTGATTTCTATCCTGCCAGCAATACCTACCAGGTGTACGAGCTGGACTTTCCGTGTGTGGTTCCCGATTCGACCGCAGGGCGCGAGGTGGGGCTCACCATCACGCTTGAGAGCCAGACAGAGGGCGAGATACGTTATGGCGAGGGTTACGAGTCCTCTATTGAGATCCCGGCCATCGTCGTTCCGATACCGGTCCTCTCGGTCATCGATTCGCTGGCTGTGCGCTCAGGTCCGCGCGACGTTGCATGGGACGAAGGGAGTTCTACTGTCTGGTATGTCGATGCGGACAGTGAAGTGATGATCGAGCTCGATCCAGATACGGGCGATGAGCTGACGGAGATACCCTCGCCCTGTGCGGCACCGGCAGGGCTTAGCTGGGATGGGGTGTCGGTCGGCGGCCCCTATCTCTGGCTCTCCAACGCCGATTCGCTCGGCGGCGACGATACGATCTACAAGATCGACATCGCTCAAGGCGCGGCAGTCGATACGTTCGAAGTATCGCTGGGTTGGTGTACCGGCCTCGGGTGGGACAATGTGACGCCGGGCGGGCCATACCTCTGGTGCCTCGACTTGGAGGCGGAGATGATATTCATGTACCAGGCCGGCGAAGGCTCGCTCGTGCCCATGACGAACGCACCGCCGCCTGACGGGGATTGCCGGCCGCTCACGGTGGGTAGCGGATCCTACTGGACAGCGACAGTGACGTCGGACGAAGATACGATCTTCACGGGCTGGCCCGGGACGACACCGGACCGTTTCGGGATGCCGGGTGGGCCGGAAGATCTTCCGGTTGGGCTTGCGCTCGACGAGACCTCTCCCGGAGGGCCGTTCCTCTGGTGTGCCGACGCAAACAGAAGATACATCTACAAACTGTCGCCGACTCCCACCCGAGTTGAGGAGGGTGGAGAGGGAGATGTGCCGGCAGGGCCGCACTCGTGCAGTCTCGAGCTGCACCAGAACTTCCCCAACCCGTTTGGCGGAGAGACGACGATCCGGTTTCGGGTTGCGACGCCGGGATCGAGAGGCCCGGTCGTACCCCGGGAAGGAACCGCGGATGCGGGACAACAGGTGAGGCTCGCGGTGTACAACCTCCAGGGACAGCTCGTGAGGACGCTCTTCGGGCATTCTTCGGGGATGTCTGGGGAATTGGTGGCGAGGTGGGACGGGAGGGATGTGGCCGGACGACCCGTGGGATCAGGGGTCTACTTCGTGCGGCTGAGCCTCGGTTCGAATAGAGGCGAGGAGCACGTAACGAGGAAGATGGTGGTCCTCAAATAGCATCACATGATCCCGTGAGGCTCGGAGGAAGCTCAGATTTCACGAGGGTCGGAGGAAGCTCAGATCTCATGAGGCTTGGAGGAAGCTCAGATCTCATGAGGCTCGGAGGAAACTCAGATTTTACGAGGCTCGGAGGAATCTTTTTCTGGATGAGCGCGGGGCGGCGTCTTCTCGCG
>Ga0209636_10003289_pt1 | contig 16472 bp, 15 predicted proteins | sample DeeMarSWOR152_54_FD_187464 | JGI IMG/M metagenome (GOLD analysis project Ga0209636, IMG submission 187464) | Marine sediment microbial communities from White Oak River estuary, North Carolina - WOR-1-52-54 (SPAdes) (version 2) | ecosystem: Environmental > Aquatic > Marine > Intertidal zone >...
GCCAACCGGGTTTGACTGTTTCACCCAGTGTTAGTATGGAGGGTCTGTTTCATAACATAGAAAAAATGGATTGGAATCTATCAAAAGGCTTTTAAAGGCTTCTCGCAGATCCGCCTGAGTCGGACAAGTTATTCGCAGATCATGCCGAAGATTTCGCAGATCCGCCTGAGTCTGACAAGTTTTTTCAGAATCAATGTCTTAAGTTCTGCGGATTCTGCGTTTAAATCTGCGTGATCTTCGAGAAATAATTACCATTCTCTCATCCAATATATTAAAATTCAATTGTGACACAGCCCCAACTTCACTTCCAAATCCCCAAACACACTAAACCAGGAACTGAGATCCATTATCGGTCTGGTTGGGAAAAGGACTTTTCTGTTTTATCCGGCATTACCTTTTATTCAACTCTGTAAAGAATTTATAAAAATGTGGGATGGTTTCAATTCCTTTAAATAGCTGATAAAGAGGGAAATTTTCATTGGACGAGTGGATGGCATCTGATTCAAGGCCAAATCCCATGAGGATCGTCTTTACACCCAGTACTTCTTCGAAATCAGAAATAATAGGAATACTTCCCCCCGAACGGGTTGGAACAGGTTTCTTCCCATATGTAACCTCCAGGGCCCTGCTTGCTGCCTGGTATGCAATTGTCTTTGTCGGGGATACATAACCTTCCCCGCCATGCAGGCTTTTTACCTTAACCTTAACTCCGTGAGGGGCAATAAATTTAAAGTGATCTTTGAAAAGTTTATCAATTTTTTTTGATTTCTGATATGGCACTAAACGCATTGATATCTTTGCACAGGCTTTCGATGGTAAAATAGTTTTAGCACCTTCTTCAATATACCCACCCCATATTCCATTTACGTCGAGGCTTGGCCGGATGCCAACTCTTTCTATGGTAGTGTATCCTTCTTCCCCTTCAACTTCATCAACACCTACCTCTTTCCTGTATTGATTCACATTAAAAGGTGCCCTGGCCATGTCCTGTCTTTCTTTTTCAGTTAATTCCAACACATCATCATAAAATCCCGGAATGGTAACCCGGTTTTTCTCATCCTTTAAAGAAGCAATCATTTTACACAGAACATTTGCAGGATTAACAACGGCACCACCAAACAATCCCGAATGTAGATCCCTGTTAGGGCCTGTTACCTCGACTTCCATATAACTCAATCCTCTCAAACCAACTGTTATTGAGGGCACATCGGGTGCAATCATGGTTGTATCAGACACCAGAATGATATCACTTCTGAGCATATCTTTGTGATGGACACAGAAATCCTTTAAACTGGGTGATCCGATTTCTTCCTCCCCTTCAATCATAAATTTAACATTACATGGAAGAGAATTGGTTTTAATCATCAATTCAAATGCTTTCAGATGTATGAATAGCTGTCCCTTGTTATCATCTGCGCCGCGGGCATATATCCTTTCATCCCGTATTTCAGGTTCGAATGGTGGTGATTTCCATTCATTTACCGGATCCTCAGGCTGCACATCATAATGTCCATATACCAGTATTACAGGCAGATCCGGATGAACGGTCTTTTCCGCAAAAATAACCGGCTGACCTGTTGTGGGCATTACCTCTGCCCTATCGGCACCCGCATCCAATAATTTAAACTTTAACAGCTCTGCAGCCTGCAACATATCATTTTTGTTTTCAGCCTTTGCGCCGATTGAAGGAATTCTGAGAATTTCAAATAATTCTTCCAGGAAACGTTTTTTGTTTTCTTCAATAAGTTTTTTAATGTGTTCCATGATCGTTTTGAAGTTTTCTGCTTGTTTATTCAATAGGTTTTCTATAGTTAATTTAGTTGTGCTTTCTGATTTATTGTTAAATTGTCAAATTGTTAAATTGCTACTCTGCTAAGTCACATTTTATTAACAATTTAACCATTTAACAATTTAGCCATTTATTCTGGTGCCTCAGTAGTTGTTTCAATAGTAAAAATTGTATTCAGAATTGATGTCATCCCGAAGAAGCGAAGCAATTTCGGGATCTTCAATGTTCTTTATAAAGTTGTCATTCAGTCGTTGTTCGATCAATTGTATGCGTCTTTAGAAACAAGTCATCCTGAATCCGCCAGCTGGCAGATTCGGGACTTCCCCATAATTGCCACAGTCGCCTGTTATAAGTCATTATTGGTTCTTCTCAAACGGCTTTGGTAATCTGCCATGATCCAAATCCAGGATGGTCGCAATGATCGTCGAGATCCCTCTCTGCCTTCCGGCGGATCGGGATAAATTGTTTCATTCATTGATTATACCCCTCAGGATTTGTGATCTCCTGAGCAATTTTTTCTAATTTCTCTGTAAACTCTTCTCCGTATTTTCTGATCAGGGCATCTCTGACAAATATATACAATGGAATATTAAGATCTTCTCCGCATTCCTTGGCCGGATCGCATACATGCCAGCGATCATAATTGATAGCTTCAAATTTATCATACTTCTTTATCCTGACTGGATACAAATGACAGGATATTGGTTTACGGAAAGAAATAATACCAGCCTCGTATGCTTTTTCAATACTACACCGGGCTACTCCATTTTCAAATATAGCGTATGCACACTCTTTCTTACCTATCAACGGTGTAACCTTATCTTTATCTTTGTCCACTATGGAAGTTCCCTGTTTTTCAATGACATCCATACCTTCAGGCCGTAGAAATTCTTTTATTTTAGGAAAAATCTGCTTCAGAATTTTAACCTCTTTTTCTTCAAGAGGAGCACCCGATTCACCATATACGCAACAATAGCCCTTACACTTCTCAAAATCACATGTAAACTTTTGCTGAATGATATCCAGACTAACAATCTTATTGTCTATTTCAAACATGGTTTGCATGTTATCTTTTGTTTTGGTATTGAGTTCTCTGGCAGGAAGTCATAAAAGTTATTTCCGATTAACATTTCTGGCAAATGTAGTTAAATCATATGCAATTAAATAAAGTATTTAAATATGGTTCTCATGGAAAGCGGTCAGACAAAGAAAGCTGAAAGAATAAAAGTGATCAGATAAAAAAACCCGTAATCTAAAAAAGCTGTCCTGTATTGGGCAGCTTTTTTTTTATTTGTAAATTAATGCACAAAATCTGATCTTCACCTGATCTCAATTCTTTCCTCAAATATGAGAATTTTATTACTCATACCGATACTATTGATGTCATCCCAGACCTTTTCCCAGATCAGAATTGTAGAGGATACTGTTTTGTACAAATTATTAGCTAAAGGTATACACCATATCTATAATTATGAATTCGCAAAGGCAGAAGATCTTTATGAATCAATAGCTGAGAGAATACCGGATCATCCTGTTTTGCCTTTTTATAAAGCCTTGATTGACTATTGGGGAAATGTTCCCATAATCCCTGGCGGTCCCGGATCCGATGAATTTGTCCAACATATGGAAGAAGTTATTACAATTAGCAATTTAATGCTTGATGAAAACAGTGAAGATATTGAAGCGCTCTTTTATAATCTTGCTTCCAGGAGTTTCCTGATTCTCTATTATGCTGATAACGGTCTTCCGGCGAAAGTTTTTATTCACCTCGGAAGTATCTACCGCAGCATCATAAAAGGTTTTGAAATTCAGGAAAAGTTTAATGATTTTTACTTTTACACAGGATTATACAATTATTATGTCGAAGCATACCCCGAGGCTCACCCGATATATTATCCTTTTACAATCTTATGCAAACGGGGAAACAAAGAGCTTGGATTGGTTATGCTGGATTATGCCTTCAAAAATGCATTTTTTATGAAGCCCGAGTCTGCCAATTTTCTGGCAATCATATATCTTGCCTTTGAAAACAATCCTTCAAGAGCAGTTCAGTACATGAAAGAGCTACATCAAACCTTTCCGGATAATCATTTCTTCCTGTCAAGATATGCTGAATTATTGTTAATGAATAAAGATTACTCTTTGGCTAAACCTATTGTCGACACCCTTTTCTTACTGGATGATTTTAATGTTATGAAAGCCTATGTTTTCAATGGAATATATGAAGAATTCCATAATCATAATCCGGAAAAAGCAAAATATTATTATCTGAAAGGTGTGGAATTATCAGTACCTTTCGGCCCACGTGCCGATTACCAGGTAGCATATGCATACATCGGACTCAGCCGTTATTACAGGGATAAAGGCGATTCAGAACAGGCAAAGTATTACTATAAAAGGGCCAAAGAGAGTATTTCCTATCCTTATGTGTATGAAAATTACTGAGCTTTCATGATTCGTTATATTTATATTTAAGGATTATCATTATTATCCATAACTGAATAACTAATAAGATTTTAAAACCACCCGACCGAATGTATCGTTCGGTATGGTCGGGCAAAGGAATACCAAGTATAGCACGAAGTAACACAAAGCAGTCTGATGTTGAACCTTTGAGTTCCTTTGTGTCGACCTTTGTGTACCTTTGTGGTTAAATAATATGGCATGCAAATTGGATAACTTAATCAATATGAAATAATATCGAATTACATTTTTTTATGATGAACCTTACTTATATTTAACATTTACCAGAACATTATTGCTATGGCACAAGTTAAAGAATTAAAAAAAACTGATATGGGATTCAATAATATTATTCAGTTACTTATTATTCTAGCGCTTACAGTAAATCCTTCATGTAAAAGTAAAGAAAAGATTCCCGGAAGCAATCCTGCCCATGAAAAAGTAACTGTAAAGGAAATTGCTGAAGCTAACAATGAATTTACAATCAATCTGTATAAAAAGCTTGGAGAAGACCTTTCCAATATGGTCTTTTCTCCATATAGTATCTCATCAGCCCTGGCTGTTACTTATGCCGGTGCCCGAGGTAAAACAGCACAGGAGATGTCTGATGTGTTATGGTTTTCTAAAGATCAGGATTCTTTTCATCCGGTATATAAGGCTTTTACAGATAGTATAATGATATCCGGAAAAGAAAAAGGTACAGAATTAAATATAGCCAATGCCTTATGGGTACAGGAAGATTACCAGTTAACCCAGGCATTTCTGGATCTGGCTAAAGAATACTATCATGCAAACGCTGAAAATGTGAGCTTTAAAACATATGATGATCAGGAAAAAAGTCGTCAGAAAATCAATCAATGGGTTGAAAATCAAACCAATAATAAAATCAGAGAACTGATTTCCCGGGGGATCCTGAATGAGCTTACAAGGATGGTGATCACCAATGCCATATGGTTTAATGGTAACTGGTTATATCCTTTTGAAAAATCACAAACAAAACCTTCAATATTTCACATTACACAGGATAAAAGTGTAACAACTGATTTTATGCATCAGAAAAAAGAAACCGGTTATTATGAAGATGATGATGTTCAGGCTATTGAATTATATTATAAAGGCCAGAAGATGTCAATGCTCATTATCCTGCCAAAAGAAATTGATGGATGGAAACTTATAGGAAAGATCCTCTCAACAGAAAGACTGGCCATGATTAACGATGGAATTAAACAGCATAAAATTAATATGGTAATCCCGAAGTTTTCATATGAAAGCGAATTTAATCTGAAAGAAATCCTTTACAAAATGGAAATGGAACAGGCATTTACCAATGATGCGGATTTTTCAGGGATGACTGAAGAAAATGATCTCAGGATCGATGAAGTAATTCATAAAGCTTTTATCGAAGTAAATGAATCCGGTACGGAAGCCGCCGCAGCAACAGCAGTGATCATGGCATTAAAGACCGCACTTGAAGAAGATATTATTCAATTTATTGCCGATCATCCATTCCTGTATCTCATAACAGACAAAACCACCGGGGGGATCATATTTATGGGGCGATTCGTTAATCCGGAATAATTTATTAAATTACCCTGTATGAGGTATACTCCCACAGATATAAAGTCAAATCCGGGATTTGAGCTTCTGGATGTACTGTCCTATGATAGTGTCCTTGATTTTGCACGAATTTATACCCGGAAAAATACCCGCAGCATGATCTTCTTTTATATTTGCCTGATTTGTACCTTCTTGATTCTTGTTGGTTCACTTGTTTATGGTATGATCATTCATGATAGGGCATTTCTAAGTATTCTTAAGCAATATTTCTATGGCCTGATCATTTCTTTCTCCATTATTATACCCATTCATGAAATTGTTCACGGAATTGTGTATATCCTGTTCGGGGCAAAAAAGATACTCTTTGGAGCTGAGCTTAAGCAATTTGCATTCTATGCTGTTGCAGAAGATTTTGTAACGGGCAGAACAGGGTTTTATATTCTCGCTATATCCCCATTCATAGTCATATCTCTGCTTAACCTTGCAGGTTTTATCTTCGTCTCTGGAGTAGCCAGCTATACATACATCTCAATGTTGTTTTTCCATACAACAATGTGTATCGGCGATTTTGCACTGATGAGTTATTACGATATACATAAAAACAAGGAAATTTACACCTTTGACGATGTAAAAAGCAGGATATCTTATTTCTATTATAGAAAAAAGTAATCTTTTCAATATAAAACCTTCCAGATGATCACTGTAAATTATCAGTCATTATTCCGACCCTTGTGGATCCCTTCAATAAAATTATCTGTACACTTTTTAATATCCTGGTGATAGCCACCTTCTAATACTGCAAAAACATGTTCGAATTTTTTCCCCAATCTGTATCCACATTCAAAATAGCCCTTTAAAGTATACCTGAGACTGAGTAGCCGGTCCTTTTCATAACCGTCGAATCCGGCAGATACCCCAACAACATCCGGTTTAAATGATACTGCAAGTTCGATGGCATGATCAACAGCACGTAATAAAAATTCATCACCACTTCCTGCAGGGAGCGGTAGATTTATAGTATAGCCCTTACCCGGTCCTTGCCCTGTTTCATACGTCTCACCTGTCCAGGGATAGGTATACTTCTGGTGTATGGAACAGAACAATACCTTGTCTGATGAATAAAATATTGATTGAGTACCATCACCATGATGTCCGTCAATATCCAGAATGAATACTTTTTTACCCTCAAGCACAAGCTTTTGTGTTGCAATAGCCATATTGTTGAACAGGCAAAAACCATCGGCACGTTCAAACTTGGCATGGTGCCCCGGCGGCCTTACTATAGCGAAATCACCCTGCTCTGAAGCCAATACAGTTAATCCGACAGCCAGACATGCTGCTTCATAACTTTGAGGAGATACCTCTACTTCAGCAAGTATACCACCCTTCATACAAGCTTTTCTTGTTTGTCCTTTGTATTCCTCACTATGTACCAGTGTGATATACTCCTCTCCATTATACTCAGTTTCTTTTACATTACCTTTAAAATCTTCGATACGATATGGCCCTTCCCCAAAACTTTCAGGATTATGGAGGAGAAATTTGCTATTGAATAAAATGTTCATGGTTGTTCAATAGTTTATTCATACCTGAGCGATTCAGTCGGATTCTTTGTTGCAGCTGAGTAAACTTTCCATCCTGTTGTAAGAATTGCAACAATAAAAATCAATATAATCGGTATAAGATAACAAATAAGTGTGATATCCGTGAAAACATCCCATATGCTATCCATCAGCATTTTTGACATGTAATACCCCCCCAGGCTGCCACCAGCACATGCGATAATCAGCATAATCATAAATTCCCTGTTCAGAACCCTGATAATACGAGGGATGGTGGCTCCCATTACTTTTCTGACCCCTATCTCTTTTGTCCTGCGTAAAGTACTCAGTGAAACAAGTGTATACAATCCGATTGCAGATAATATTGTGGCAATAAACGCAAGGAAAATATAAACGTTTTTAATATTCTTATTGATATCCCTTGCTTCATCCATCAGGTCATCCTGGAAATAACCTTCATAAGGATAGTTTGGAACCAGTTCTTTCCACTCTTTTTCAAGATACTGGTTCACTTCTCTAAGATTCTCCTCTGATGCCCTGACAGCAAGGGTACGCATCCTGTCGTTAACTCCCCTCCGGAACATCATAGGTTCAATTTTTGACCAAAAACCATAGAGGTATATGTTCTCCATCACGCCAACAATATACAGAGGAACGGTGTCATTCACCATAATACGCTGTCCTACAGGATTTTGTATACCAAACTCTTCAACAAACTTTTTATTAATTATAATTGAATATTCCTTATCGGTTTGTTCAAGTTCCGGGGGGAATTCCCTGCCATCAATTAGTTTCAGCCCCATGGTCTGAAAATAGTCATCTCCGATATCCAGAGCCCTTACCTCATATCTCACACCCTGATACTCTACAGAGCGGATAAAATTAGACCATCCTATATGTTCCTCAGATTCACCAATGCTCTCTATCTTCGGATTACCCTTAATGGCATCCCTGTATGCAATAAAATGGGAACGGTTGTTAACGGGAACGGCAATAATATTATCTTTATCATAACCCAGGTATAAGTTGTTCTGGAAACGTGCATTTTGGGAAAAGATCATGCCTGACACAAGTGCTAAAACAGAAATGATGAATTGAAGGGTAAGCAGAATTTTTGACAGGATATTCCTGCCACCGATTCTTAATTTATCCTGAAAAATGAATACCGGATTGAAGCTGCTGATATAAAATGACGGGTAAGTACCGGCCAGCAGGGCTGTAACGATTAAAAGCAGAAAAAGGTAGAGCCACAACTCGGGATTTTCTTTAAAGCTCAGTGCAATATCCAAATACTCCCACATTCTGGAATAAAGTGAAACAAGGTATCTTCCAAAAAAAACGGCCAGGAATATTGCCAGAAGACTCAGCAGCATATATTCACCCATAAATTGTATAATAATCTGGCTCCTGTTCCCGCCGGCAACTTTTCTTACGCCAATCTCTTTTAACCTTCTGCTGGAAAATGCTATGGCAGTATTCATAAAATTGAAACAGGCAATCAATAAAATAAAAACGGCCATAATGGGCGGTGTAGTAACAGCTGCCGGGTGAAAACTTTGCCTGAACCAGTTTGCCCAGATATCCCGGGCATGATGAGCCATCCTGGTGAACGGGACAAGATAAAATCTTTCAATCTTGAAGTCTTCCCTGGCATCATTCTGGACCGGAATATATTGTTGAAGCAGTTCTTCAACCACCGTTGAGCGTGAAGGATCAGACAGGTATATAAAAGTACCGGCAGTCCATGCCCGCCAGTCATGCTCATTGATCTTCCACATCTCAATAAAGTTATCCAATGATGTTACAGCCTGAAATCTAAAGCTTGAATTCAATGGTAACTTTTCAAAAACTCCGCCTACAAGAAAAGTCCGTTCCTCTTCCGAATCATTAAACACGGAAATGATCTTTCCAACTGCATTTTCATCTCCGAAATATATGTCCGCCAGTTCCTCATCAATTAAAATAATATTCTTATCCCCAAATGAAATGGCTGAGCCTGATATCATGTTTATCGTGAAAACATCGAAAAAGGCTGAATCACACCAGCCAATCCTTTTATTGAAAGTGTTTTCCCCAACCTTAACCGGAGAATTTGACATCTGTACCCGCACAACTTCCTTAATACCGGTAATGTCGTTTTTTATCAGCGGCCCGAGGGAAATTGGTGTAATACCATATTTCTGTGGTCTTTCCTGGATCAGTTGTGTAAATTCAATCTTGAAAATACTCTTCCTGTTCTGATGCCATCTGTCAAAGTCAGCATCATATTTGTTATTCAGATAAGCCACAATACATACTGCCAGGGCCAGGCCCAGACCTATGATATTGATGAGGACATACAGGATATTTCTGCTCAGGTTACGGAAGGTAACAACAAAGTAATTTTTAAGCATACCAAACGCACTTCAATATAATCAATTATTCAGATTAATATCATACTGCCGTTTTCTTTTTGACCTTTTGCTGACATTGATGGCTAAATAGAAATTAATACCGGGCATGATCTTATCATTTACCTTGAAGAGCGGAACAAAAACACGTGAGCCAATAATAAGCCTTACACTGGATGTCCTGTTCAAAATAAATCCTCCTCCTCCCAGTAACATTAATCCACTATTTGTAGTCTCATTATCATATGGATCGGTTTCATCCCAGACTGACATCACTCCATAGCCCAGCCCACCACCAACATACCCTGTGTTTTTTGCAGAAGTGAACGGATAATCCACTGTAATAGCCAGATAACCTGTGGTATTATCTTTATGGAAAAAAATGCTGCCATCCAGACCAAATATAATATTCCGGTTATCATAAGTTGTTAACAAGCCAAGGCCGGGCGAAAAAGTGCCTCCGAAAGGATATGCCCCCCCGAGTAATAATCCCGTACTGATTTTCGTCTCAACTTCTGTCAACTCTTTCCCTTCCTGTTCAGTTACTGTATAAATATCATCAGCTGTTGATCTAACCTCTTTTTCTCCAAGATTCTTTGCAAGTGTGAACATGATCGGATCAAGATCATCCAGCTTTTTCGCCTTGAGTAAAGAATTCCATACCTCTTCTCCATCAGCTGTCTGAAACATGGATATGGTTACAATGATAAGATCACCAAGAGCATTCAGATCTCCTTTGATAAAATAAGGAGCGCCGAGCTCACGAGCTTTAGATTGTGTTTCTTCCTGTGATTCCTTCGGATATGGTTCATTGTTCCATACCGGAAGTAAAATTTCATATTTACCCTGGTCACGTACGTAATTCTGAAATAATTTTGACAATGAATACTGGTAATCTTCATGGATATTCAGAATCTCAAAAAATGGCATGTAGACCTTTTGCTGGGCTTGTATATATTGCCCGGTTAAAAGGAAAATAATAATGTACAATAATGTTTTTTTCATATAAATAAATATTTTTTTTCAGTACTCCCTTTCAGTTAAGAACCTTTATCCCTCAAATAAAGGTACAACTCCTTCTGATGCTTGTTCGATTTGTGCTATTTGTTCCTCGCTGAGTTCTGTGAGGTTCTGTGCAATACCAATTGCCCTGTCCCAGAATTTGTATTCGCCCGGAGGAATTGCAGCTGTAACCCCCTGAGAAAGAGTCCATTTTAAAGCAAGATCACTGATTTTTTCATCCTCAATCGGAACATACCAGGTCTTCTCATAAGGTTTGGTTTCACCTTCAGGAATCCTTGTATATGCTAAGCCTTTCAGAGCAAGGATACCCATTCTTTTTTCTTTCGCCTTTGCCAGGGCTGCCGGACCAAAATTACCCTGGAACCAACATACAAAATTAACAGGGATCAGGATGGTATCGAAATCGAATTTTTTCATTGCCAGCAATGCTGCTTCCTGCGAATGAGCAGAAAAACCAAGGTGTCTTACCAGGCCTTCATCCCTGGCTTTAATAAAAGTTTCCATTGCCCCACCCGGACCAAAAGCCTGCTCGACCTGTTCGACAGAAGATATCGCATGTAACTGATAGAGATCGAAATAATCAGTCCTCAGTTTTTTAAGTGATGCATGCAGTTCTTCCTCAGCACCTGTTGCGTCTCTTTTCTGGGTTTTGCAAGCAAGAAAACAATCTTTCCTGTATAACTCAAGTGCAGGGCCAAGCATCTCTTCAGCATTCCCGTAAGTTGGAGCTACATCGAAATAATTACAGCCCTGATCTATAGCCCTGGCAACCCGGTTATTGGCCTCAGCCTGTTCGATATTGGATACAATGATCCCACCAAAACCGATAATTGATAGTTTTTCCCCGGTTCTGCCAAGTGTACGCTTAGGGAGAATCCCTGAAGTTTCTTTACTGCAACTATCCAGCAATGGTATGGCTGATAATGCAATACTTGTCTGAACCGTTTTTCTTACAAAAGTTCTGCGTTTCATAAGTTTTGTTTTGGATGTTTATAATTAATATAGGAAATCCTCGAAAAACATTGGAAATCAAAGATTTTCTGTTTATAGGCAATTGCGATTATTATAACTATTGTGGTCTACTGACCATTGCGAATTGTGTCCATTGCTACAATTACATCCCTGTACTATTTACCCTAAACTCTTCTCTTCCGTAGCCTTAGCCTCAGCCTTCTTCTATTGCAATTGCGACCAATGAAACTCTTTCCATAATTTAAGAAAAACCTATGAACTATTACAATTCTATGGAAGCATTACAATCTCTACCAGCTTTTTCTACTTTCTTTCAGCATCATCAGGCGAGTCTGTATCATCACTCTTTCCCTTTCAAGCCGCTCTCGTTCATCACTTGACAGCTCAGATTTCAGCTTTTTAGTGATTTGATATATGCTATGCATCATCTGAACCTCTTCCGGTGGTATTCCAGCATTCTTAAGAATATGGTAAGCTATCCGGAGGTCTTCAGGTGCATTAAAATAATCGGAATGATCTATTGGTTTCCCGAATCCTTCAAGGTGTTCAAATGCCCCGTTTTGTATTGCTTCCAAAATCTTTTCTTCTGCAATTTTTGTAAAGCTGTCCATCTGAATGAATAATTCACGATAAATTTACAAAAAAATCCCGGCAGTTGTTGGACACTGCCGGGATATCACGGTCCCACTAACCCCTGTCTCCCGCTCAATCTGTTAAAAGATAGAACATATTCTCGAATTCCTCCTCAATCATTACGGAATATTGATCATTATAAAGATCTGTTTTTGATAAATCGGTATTTCCCTGAAAAAAATAAATGATAAAACCCAAAATGGCAATCAGTGTACAATATATAATGAATTCATAAAACTTTGGAAATCCGAACCTGTGAATCACAGTTTTCATCTTTTGTAAAATTTATTTATCTTTCTCTATGCAATAACTATTTCTCAATTTTATTGCCAAAAATTACATAGAGCTAATAATCAGCAATTTAGGGTTTATTTATAAATTTCAAATATAAGATTGAAGTGTTTGAAATTGAACACTTCATGTTCGAAAACGGATGGGGAATTCTTACAGGAATTTATTCAGATAGATATGAACATCCAACTGTTATAAAATTCTCATCTATTTATATATTTTTTATTTCATTAGATCAAATTCATTAATATTTTTACAACAATTTACGAAGCTGTTATGCGATTGTTTGCAGGATTAAGCGGATCATAAACCATGTTTTTTAATGATGGAAGATATTTGCTGACATATGCATTCCGTGCATATCGGAAGTTTTTCAAATGTTTAAATATTGAGTCTACTCCGAAAAGTATGAAAATGTTTAAATGCCACTAAGACACCAAGCCACTAAGATTCACAAAGAATTCAATTTCAATAACTTAGATTTTGTGCATCTTGGTGTTTTAGTGCCTTTGTGGCAAAAAGAATTATTTTTTCGGAGTGAACTCAATATCAATGTCTTCTACTTAATTGTACAACATTTAAGTTTATAATTTAAACATTAATAAAGAGATTGAATGAACGAATGGCTTAATACCTCACCCTACGCACTGATTGATGGTGCCATAGCTAATCAGCCAGCCCTCTCGAGGGAGACGCAAACGCTTAAGAACAAAGTATTGGATAAAGATGCCAGTCTTCTGGAAAAGCTTGAGGCTTACGAGGAGATTATAAACATTGAAGTGGGAGATACCAGCCTCCCAAGAGCAAGAAATCTTGAAAGGGAAACAGATATCAAGCAGATTTACCTGAAATTCGAAGGAGGTAATCCTACCGGTACCCAGAAAGACCGCATCGCATTTGCACAGTGTCTGGATGCACTTCGCCGGGAATTTGATACTGTTACTGCAGCAACCTGTGGTAATTATGGTGTGTCATTGGCTCTGGCTTCAAATCTTGCAGGTCTGAGATGTATCATTTGTATTCCTGAAGAGTATCAGACTAGACGATTGCGGGAAATTCAGGACCTGGGTGCTGAGATCTTAAGAACACCTGGCAGTTACGAAGACTCCGTTGAATTTTCAAAAGAATTTGCTGAAGAGAAACAATATTATGACGCCAATCCCGGTGGGGCCAATACTCATTTACAATTGGTCGCATATTCCGAAATATCAAATGAGATCTATGATATATTAAGGGATGCACCCAAGGTAGTAGCTGCACCTGTTTCCAATGGCACACTCCTTGCCGGTGTCTACCGGGGCTTTGTCACCCTTTATAAAAGAGGTAAAACCTCCCGCATACCGAGAATTGTTGCTGGTTCTTCATTCAGGAAAAATCCAATCATCGTCTCATATAAATCCGGTTCAAACAATTATCAAGATATTGACAGAACATTAATCAGGGAAACACCGGTAAATGAACCCCTCATTAACTGGCACTCTTTTGATGGTGAAGAAGCCCTGAATGCAATCCGGCAAACCGAAGGATGGGCTGAAGATATCAGCGACAAGAAACTTATACGGACATCCAGACACCTTATGGAAAAAGAAGGTCTGAATGTCTTGCCTGCCTCCACCGCCGGATTGATTGCTTTCCTGCAAAAAGCTTCTGCTGAAAAGTTTGAAAATGACAGGTATGTTGCTATATTAACAGGCCGAAAGTAGTCCTTTATTCTATGGATGGTAATGCCATGATATATTGCCAGGGTGCTTATCTGACACCCAACGGGAAAACGGCTCACGGGCTGGTTCGCTACACTGACCGGTACAGGGTTATCTCTGTTATCGATTCAGATTATGCCGGTAAAGATGCCGGAGAACTCCTGGACGGTAAGGTGCGTAACATTCCCATATTAGATTCTGTTGATGCAGGGCTCAGACATGCACAATCAATAAATATAAGCCCAGACTACCTGGTTGTTGGATTGGCTCCTGATGGTGGTATGGTTGGCCGGAAAGCTATACAGGACATTCAACAAGCAATAGTTACAGGTTTGAACATCGACAGCGGATTGCACGATTTTCTCTCTGAGAACCCGGTACTTTCAGAACTTGCAAAAAAACAGGGCGTACATATCCGGGATATCCGGAAACCACCATCAAGGAAAGACCTGCATTTTTTTTCAGGAAAGATAAGAGAGGTAAATTGCACTAAAATCGCTATTTTGGGAACAGATTCAGCTATCGGCAAAAGAACAACCGCCATGTCTCTTACATTAGGATTCAGGGACAAAGGCTACAAAGCTGAAATGATCGGTACGGGCCAGACATCCTGGATGCAGGGCGTCCAATACTCAATTGTACTGGATTCCCTGATTAATGATTTCGTTTCGGGTGAAATAGAGCATATTGTTTACACCGCATGGAAAAATGAAAATCCGGATATGATTATCCTGGAAGGTCAGGGCAGCCTTCTAAATCCGGCCTATCCCGGGGGATTTGAATTAATTGCAGCAGGACGTCCTGATTATATTATTCTGCAACATGCACCCAAAAGGAAAGAATATGATGGATTCTCCGGATATAAGATACAATCACTTGATTATCAGGTCAAAGCAATTGAAATCATTTCAGGGAAACCGGTCATTGCCATAACCCTTAACCATGAAAAAATGGAAAAGCATGAATTGCCAATGATTAAGGAAGACATTCTTAAAGATACCGGATTACCCGCATTTGATATTTTATGGGATGGTACCGAAGAAATAATTAATTTTATGATCAATCTTATGAACTTTTAAACAGAGTAAGATGAGTAAGAAAAGAGTGATCAAGGATTATGAAAAATTAACACAGGAATTAAAGAACCTGCTGAATGAGACTTATCCAGGGGGTATCGCGGAATTTATCAAACCGTTTACCGACGTCCAGGGTAAACTTTTCTATGCTGTCCCCCTGGAAACAGAAGATGATTATTTCCTGATCAGGTTACCTTTTAAAATGATCAATGTCAAGGAAGAGGATGAGGAAGATGAGGAAAAACCCCCACGTGAAGAGGAGGATGTTTTCGAAGAATTGACCCTCGATGAACTGGATGAAGATGAGTACATCATTCAGGATGAGGAATGAATAGTCAGGTAACATGGGAAATAACAAAATACCTGCAGGTCAGAAACTCATTTCTGATTTTTGTGCCTTTGCATGTCTCCGCATTGGCCCGGTAAGTTTATCCCCGGGAAAGATATTGACCCCATATAAATTGATTCTCCCATCAGGAAAAGAATTATCCACCGAATTGATTTATAAATATGAAGAAGATGTTTTCAGTCCTGATGACCCTTCATCCATTAACCTTGCTTCAGTGATTTCAGCCCAGGTGGGGCTGAATTATGGACTTTTCTGTCGTGAAATCATTTTTGATGGTCTGTTTGATGAAACTGATAAACGTTTTATCAGGGAAATGATGGAAAATACTTCCCGTGAGATTCTTATCCATAAACTGCTCATGCCCAATCCTTTCATTATACCGGAATTCAAAGGCTTACAACCTGAGAAGAAAAAAAAATATACAACAGCCAGAGTTAATTTTATCAATACTGCATTCACCGACCATTCATACCACTGGGAATTATGGCATGTTGATAAATACCGCCATTGCATCCTGAGCAGTGGCGGAAAAGATAGTCTGCTGACTTATGGCGTATTAAAGGAACTGAAAAAAGAAGTCCACCCAGTTTTTGTAAATGAATCGGGGCGGCACTGGTTCACAGCGCTCAATGCTTACCGCTACCTGAATCAATCTGATGACAACACT
>Ga0209636_10003290_pt1 | contig 16469 bp, 16 predicted proteins | sample DeeMarSWOR152_54_FD_187464 | JGI IMG/M metagenome (GOLD analysis project Ga0209636, IMG submission 187464) | Marine sediment microbial communities from White Oak River estuary, North Carolina - WOR-1-52-54 (SPAdes) (version 2) | ecosystem: Environmental > Aquatic > Marine > Intertidal zone >...
GAATACTTGTGAAGTTAACTTCTAAATAACTCATCTCGCATCTTCCTTTCTTAAAATTGACTACTTCATGTCTTACTCTGAGTAAAGGGATGACCCCTCGTCTTCTACTGGAAAATAGAGAGCAATTCGCCTTCTCCCCGCGTTTGGCCAACGCGCCGTGCTGTGAAGTTTGTGAAATGCAAAAGGTGCCGATTTGTCTTCTTTCTCGCTTTGAAGGCATATTTTTGCCGCTTCGATTTCTTTATGTTCGCCAAAATCTTATAACTTGTGAACTGTTAACTGTAAACCCCTTTTTAAGCGGGTGTTCGGCATGCCGGCCAGGAAAATGCGCGTAGAGGTCTTCGATGGAAGCGGGAACCGTTACACGATCACTTTTGAGGGCCATATCACAAGGGAAAAGGCCGTTCGCCTGCTTGATCTTGTTGAGTTGCTCGGAGGCATACCAGAAGAGAATCCTGGATGGGAGGACGAAGCCTCTAAACTCTCTAAGTTTGATAGCGTTCGTCAAGTTGTTGAGAAGCACTTTCCCATCGTGTGGTTTACGTCCAGAGACGTTCAATCTATGTATGAGCAAGAGTTTAAGCAGCCTATCAGCTTGGCCACGGTCTCAACCTATCTGTCTAGGATGGCTGACCGCGGGATTCTGGCGGAGAGCAGGATGTCTAACAGGCGCCGTTACAGGGTAACAGTTAGACCAGCCGGGCACGCATTGAGTTTTGTGAAAAGTAATAAGTAAGCGAAGTTCTAAACTGAATGAACTGGGCGTCTGCTCCGAATTGTGTCCTCTTATTGTTGGAGGGATGGTTGATAAGCGTTAAAATCCAAAAAGATCTGACTGACATGAAGAAAAAATTGAGCAAGTATGTCGATAAGGGACGAGCGGTAGGTTATGAAGAAGTGAGAAAGGAGCCTGTCATAGCAGTTAAGCCTGAAAAATCTAGAATAAAACCTCTGAGAAGAATGAAAAGTTGCGATGTACACTTTCTAGCCGTGGACTGCTCAACGAGGACATTAAAAAGAGCAAATAACTGGGGTATCTATCTCATGCGAGCAACGTGTGCTTCTGTGGAAGGGCGAAATGTGGATTGGGGCTATGAAGAAAGAATGTGCACTGTAATCGGAGACGCATATGGTCGTAGTAACTTCTTAAAGGACTTCAGAATTGAGTTAGAAAGTCAAATGGCTCTAAAACTTCTTCGTGGAAGTGTTATAACGTCTTACTACGACCATACCCATGGTCGTAGTAATTACCTTCTATTAGATGGTGGAGGTTACTTTGGTGGAGAAAGGAAATTCCGTGTGTCACTATACGAAGAATGTAAAAAAGAGCGGATCAGCCTTTTAGCTATAAGTAAGAACTCTCCTTTGCTTCACGATGAAAAGGGTAGGGACTTTGTCGCTACTACGACCATGCTTTCGCCCTATGGGATATGGGTTTATCATCCCATTAGAAAAGCAAACAAAGACAAAAGTTTGTATGGTGATATATCTATTGTAAAATTATGTGAAGAAAACCCGCACGTTTTTCGGTGCGATATAATGGACTACCTAACTAGCTATGAAATAGACGAGCTGCTTTCCCCCCTCACTTCGATCTCGGAAGATCCAAGATGCCTTGGATATCCAGTTACCCTTTGGCTTGCCCATGATTTTTCCGCTCCGTCCGACTCCATGCTTATTTATTACCATGATAAAATCGAGGAGACACTTGCTGGTGCTGGGTTATTAGATGTACTCCGCATGGAGGAGCTCTCATGCAACTTCCCAGATGAACTTCATGGAGTCAAACATCCTTTTAGGTGGGAGTTAATTGAGCATGTCTGAACCAGCCGGGTTCGTTCGTGAGGTGCGTGGAGATCAGGTTTTCTTCTTTGTCAATCAAGAAGTCATTCTGTCATTTGGACAGATAGTCAGAATAGACTCTGGTGATAGAAGCTTCTATGCGCGCATTGTAGATGCTAAAAGCTCATCGACTCTGGACATGAGCGAACAACTCCGTGAAGCAGAAGGAAAAGAAGCTTTTGGTCCATACTCCAGCTATAGACAAGTCGAGGCTGTTCTCTTTCTAGAAAAAAGAGGCGGAAAGTCACGCTCTCCAACTTTCAATCCCGATTACAGAGACAAGGTGTATGCAACGGGTAAGGAAGATTCTTCTGCTCTAAGGCTTGCTGGAGACTTGGAGGTAGGGCGCCTGCGTTCCGGTGAGCATCTGCTCGGCTCTGTGGGCATAAGTTTTGAAGCTATTCCTCTCATGATGGGCATGTTTGGAATGACAGGATCAGGAAAAACCAACACAGAACTTATCCTAAACGCTCGCATTATCGACCACAGTCCTAAAACCGTCGGTCTCATTTTCGACTTTGCTGGCCAGTTGCTGACAGGAAAGGGCATAGAGCCTCAGAGGGGTCTACGAGATCACCCGCTTTTTCACACCAAGGTCCGATATTACTCAGCCAGAGAAGGCAAGTTATGTATAGGATTGCATACCCTCCACCCTGGGAGATTGCGAACGATTTTCCCTGAAATAGGTAAGCCTCAGATAAGAGTTGCAAGAAGATTGTATGAGAACCTAGGCAGCACCTGGATAGAGAAATCACTTGAAGCTTATGGAGCAGAAGGATATGTAGGAGTTGGCAACATAATCAACTACAAAGCAAAAAGCGTGATCGAGGCTCTGATGAGCAAGCTCTCTGACCTTCCACCAAAACTCTTTCCGCCTACAAACTATAACTTCATTGATGATGTAATCCAAAACGTTAGTAAAGGAATTACATGCCTCATTGATATATCAGGTATAAGTTCTGAAGAACAGCACAACGTCACATGCCTCGCAGCATCCAATGTTGCGTATCACTATAAGCGGATGTGGGAAGATAATTTTGACGAGTGGAAGAGGCTTCCGACTCTTCTGATAACTCTTGAAGAGGCTCATGAGTTCCTTGACCCCGACGTACGTAAAACCATATTTTCTGACATCGCCCTCACACATCGAAAGTACCGTGTCGGACTGAATGCTGTGACGCCTAGGCCTTCAAGAATAAACCCTAATGTCTTTGCCGAGCTTTGGACCAAGGTTATTATGAAGACGGAGCTGCGTCGCGACAGAGACTACCTAACTCAAAACACACCTTACATGGAGTATAGTGACACTGAGATAAAGATGCTTGATGTTGGAGAAGCATTGCTTATCTCAGAACCTAAAATTCGTTTTGCGGTTCCGCTAAAAGTCGTCCACTATCCTGAGTATCTGGAGGGGAGGGAGAAAGTGGATTATGGCCTTTCACCGTCAAAGCCGCTTTCTGAGATGGACGAAAGGCTGAGAAGGCTTCGCCGAGTGGGGGACGACTTGGCTTACAAAGGAACATAACCGGCGAATTTTGCGTTAAGCCTTGGCTTCTGTTTTCTTTAAGATTCTCCGCATCTCTTCCTTTATGCGGTAGGTGTAGGGCATTTTCCCAGAGTCCCGCTCCAGATAACCCTTTTCATACAGCTTTTTCATCAAACGAGCTGTGTGCTCTCTGGTGAGTTTTATCCTGTCCCTGATTTCAGAGGCGGTTTTCTTGCCCTCAGAAGCGAGAATCTCAAGCACACTAAGCTCCGTTTCTGTTAAGGGAGCCAGCGCGCGTTCCCTCTTTATCGGGATGGCTGCCTTTATCTTCACCTGAGGCGCCGCTGGAATCTCAGTAATCTTTTTCGCCAGGCTTTCCTGCTTCACAATAACATCCTCTACTTTTTTGTTTATTGTCTCAATTTGCGCTGAAACCCTTTTCTCAATTCCAGTAAAGCCTTCAACTTTGGCGGCGAGATCTGACACTTCTCTGGTGCGTGCCTTCAACTTCCTTGCAGAGTCTTCACTTCTGGTAGCGAGTGCCTCGGTTTTGTAGGCAACAGCGCCAAGCCTGTTCTCCTGCCTTTGCAGCTGTCTATTGAAACTTATTACAACATCACCCACAGCACCTCTAGCTTCTTCATACATCTCATGAGCCCTCTTTATTCGCCGATAGTACAATACGGCGAAACCCATCATTACGAGCAACAGAAAGATCGTAACGATTAAGATGGCATCAGCAAACACCAAGACTCCTCCAAGTTTGTTTTGCCAATATAAGATAGTTTACGAAGTGTGATTTAAATGTGATCTCGTGTGATATGTGAGAAATCACAAATCACGAAACGAAATAACCATCGGAGAACGGTCCAGACAATAGTAGCAGAGAAATTGAAACATTGTTTAGCCGGTCTCATGGCAAATCCAACTACTTTCAACCTCATATCCCCTACGATTAGACGGCTTAATCGGGACACATTGTGACATCACACGTCACAGCGGAAGAAAAGGCTTTGCCTCTGACAACAGAAATTTTCTGTTATAACTCAGAAATGTCAAGCATCGTGGAAAACCGTTCATTTTAATGTTGTTTCAAGTGTTGCTCTTCGGAATTGCTTAGATATTGTCGCGGTCTTATTGTGATCTGTGATGTCACATTTTCGATAAGGACTTAGGTTTAGACAATTGTTCTAGGCTGCTTTCTAGTTCTTCACGGAGCATGCTTACGATTCTTAGATGTTCATTCTTCACATTGGGATCATTAGGGATTTCTGTAAAGGCGCTCATGTAGGCTTGCAGTTTGTTTGCGGCTTCTAGGTACGGGTCTAAACGGGTGTCCTCAAAGACCCCGAGGTACCCAAGCAGGAGGATAGTGTACACGGATTGGATGGCGTTTCTTCTGGCTTGCTTCAGGGTTCTGTTGAAAGCGCCGCGGCTTATTCCTGTCCTCAATAGCCTTAATTTGGCTTTTTCTTCGTATTTTAGGGATTTTCCAGCCAGATTTTCTGCCAGAAAGTCGATCAGTAATGTTTCAAGCTGTGTTTTAGTTAAATGACTATTTTTTATGAGTATTTTTACAATTGGGTCGTTTAGAGAGCGCGTCAGCCATTTTTGGACGTTATTTTTTAAGCGCAATCTGTTCACCAGAGAGTCATCGTTAAAGAATACAATTTTGTATACAAGTAGAAAAATCTTGTGGTTTTCTTTTCTATAAGAATTAGTATACAAACGTAAAATTTTTTACATCAGGAAACATGTAATTGAGTAAGTTGTTGAAAGACCTATAACTTGTGGGGCGCTCCCGGCTCCTTCAAGTCCTCTTCAGTGAGTGTTGCCCCTCACCGCCTACTTCTCAGCGGCAGTTAGCCAAGATCTGTGAGGAAGTGATCTTTAAGCTTGTGATGCTTGATCACGCGTGATCACAAACAGATCACGTGTGAGGTCCTAGAATGGCATGTGACCGTTGAGTTCGCGGTGGAGTGTGATTCGGTTGTGATTCGTCTGTTTACGGGAAGGATCACGTGTGATGTCGTCGAGATCACTGTTTAGAAAAGAATTTGCTTTCCTTCAGGAGTTCGCTTAGCTCCTTCTTAATTTCCTCATCTTTTTTAGGGGTTTCAAGAAGTTGATGCGTTGCGTAGCCTTCCTTCCGTTGCTCCGCGGTTAAGGATTTCATTTCGAGTTCTCTGGCTTGAACGCTCGGGTGTGTTTTTACTGTAGTGTATACCCGTAGGATGTTTGCCACAGTGGCTTCTTGAAAAACTAGAGTGCATGTGGCTTTCAGTTCTAGGCAGATTCTCAGGTGTTTGTGGCCCTCGGGCACTCCTATCAACACTCGACTTACGTCCTCGTTTAGAATTACTCTGGTTTCATTCACGTGTGATACCTCACAGGTTTTCTGCTTGTTCCTTTAGAAGATCGAAAAGTTCCGGTCTCAAATCGCGGAGGGTAGGAACGAAGGTTTCTGTTCTTTCTAATTCTGCGTAGTCTATTCTCCCTATCACCAAGTCTTCTTCGTCATACTTGGCCTGTGATACGATTTTGCCGTTTGGAGCGACTATTCTGCTTCCTCCCCAGAACTGTAGTCCGTCTTCCACTCCGACGAGGTTTACGTAGACCAGATAGACTGTGTTTTCGATGGCTCTGGCAACGGTGAGCGTCTCAAAGAATTCACGTCGCACTGCTGGTGAGGCTGATATGCAGATTGTCAGTTGTGAGCCTTTCAGCCTTAGTATGCGGGTTATTTCTGGGAAGAACACGTCGTAACAGATGATCAGTCCTATTCTTCCTATGTCGGTTTCAAAGACTGGTGCTTGGTATCCGCGTCTAAAATATCGTTTTTCCTCAAAGGCGCTGTGGGTTGGCAGGTGTGTCTTTCGATACTTTCCAATGAACCCGCTTGGACCCAACAGAACAGCTGTGTTGTAGAGTGCGGCGCGTGCCTTCTCGCTTCGCTCCAGCATTCCGAAAATCACATGTATGTCTTCCTTTTTTGCCGTTTCTTCCAAGCGACGAATAGATGGTCCTTCTGGGATGGGTTCTGCAAGTTCGTACACGAGATCCCGGCACGTGTAACCGGTTAGCGCGAGTTCTGGGAAGACAACGAGGTTTGCGTCCTTCTGCTTTGCTTGTCTGATGTTTCTCTTCATTGCGTTTAGGTTGTGCTCTTTGTCTCCAACCTTGCAGCTTAATTGTGCGAGAGCCACGGTGATCTCCTTTAACAATTTAGGTCCCTCGTAGTCATATTGCGTTGGATGATTAGAAAAGCTTAGCGTGACGTGTAGGGGAGTCTGAAGTCGGATCCCACAGTTCTGTATCCAAGTTTTGCTGTCAGGGGTGGTCGCCGTTTGTGTTCGGTGGCTAGCCATCGCTTTTTTATTTCGTCAACAAATTCTACTGGTAGGTTCATCTGCTTGGCGATGTCTTCGGTGGTCATAAAGTGTTCCAGACCGAACAGAATTAGATCAAGGGTCTCATATTTGATGCCCAGTTCCTCCTCGGCTAGGTGTCCTGGCCAGAGCGCGGGGGTTGAAGGCTTTGTGGCTATTCCTTTGGGGACGCCTATATGGACGGCTAGCTGTCTAACTTGAGTTTTATAGAGGTCCATGACGGGTGCGATGTCTGCGGCGGCGTCTCCCCACTTTGTGAAGTAGCCTATCATGGTTTCCGACTTGTCTGAGCTGCCGCAAACCAGTTTGCTGAGCCGGTTAGCGTAGTAGTAGAGACAGACCATGCGGGTTCTCGCCTTTAAGTTGCCCTTACTGAGCTTATCGGCTACATCATAAACTGGGAGGGAGTGGAAGTACGATGTTAAGATGGGTGATATGTCTACGGTTTCCAGTTCAAAACCAAACTTTCTGGCAACCAGTTTTGCGTGCTGTACATCTGCGACACTGTACGTCTCCTCTTCGGGCAACGCGATGCCTAATACAGCGTGACCGCCTAGGGCTAGAGCAGCGATGGCGGCGGTTGTGCTACTATCCACTCCACCCGAAACTCCTAAAACAACCCCATTAGCTCCACTTTTTTTCACATAATCTCTAATGAATCGTTTAATTCTGGATTCGACTGATGACAGGTCCAGGTTTAAAGCGTCACTCGTTAACCTCAACTTGACCACCTTGCACTACTTAGAACGTTCTCTTTTATAACTCATATTTTTGTGGGAAAAAGGGAAAGTGAAGTTGGCTGTTCTCTTTCTCGCCTTGTGTCCCAACATTAGGTCAAGTATTTAAGCGATGATAATATACTTGGAGATTGGCAGAAATGCTAGTATAAATAAAGTTTAATGACAGAGGCCTAGATATGGGTAGAAGGCGGAGAAAAGTAGTTCGTATTCCCAAGAAACGGTTGCCTAGGGTTTTCCTGTGTCCAAGATGCGGAAAAGAAGCGATAAGAGTGGAGCTGTTGAGAGATGAGGGCCATGCTATGGTGAGGTGTGGAGGTTGCGGCTTGACGGAGGAGTTGCCCCTCAAACGAGGTCTTGCGGAGATTGACATCTACTGTCTGTTCACTGACAAGTTTTATTCCAGGGCAACCGTTCCCTAGCGAGGCCTGCTCATGATAGGTAAAGTTGAGAAATACCTGCTCGATAGGATTCAGGAAGATGGGACTATTCACATCACTCTGCTTGACCCTGAAAAGGTGACTCCTCAGTCCGCGTCCAAAATAGCTCGTGAGGTTGAGTCTTGCAGGACCGCAGCTATCATGGTTGGCGGGTCCACTCTTACTTCGACTTCCCACTTGGATGACGTTGTGAAAGCGATAAAGAACGCAGTGAAGATCCCAGTGATCCTCTTCCCCAACAACATCACTAGCATATGCAGACACGCCGACGCCATATGGTTCATGTCTCTCCTCAACTCCTCAGACCCCTACTTCATCGCTGGGGCTCAAATTTGGGGGGCTCCGTTGATCAAAGAATTTGGCCTAGAAGCCATCCCGCTCGGCTACATAATTGTTGGAGAGAGTAGCGCGGTTAGCGTCGTGGGACGGGCATGCCCGATTCCGTACAACAAACCTGAGCTCGCTGCCGCACACGCGTTAGCAGCCCAGTACTTCGGTATGCGGTTCGTGTACTTGGAGGCTGGATCCGGAGCCAAACAAGCCCCACCAAACGACATGATAAAAAAAGTGAAAGAGTTTGTCAGCATTCCCCTGATAGTGGGCGGAGGAATAAGAACCAGCCATCAGGTGAGGGAGGCGGTGGACGCAGGAGCGGACATAGTTGTCACTGGGACTGTCGTGGAGGAGAGGAAGAGAGTTAGAAGTGTGATTAGGGAACTGGTGAAGTTTACAAAAACTGGGTAGAGGGATATGTGATGACAGCTTTTGAGCACTATTTTGACGCCTTGAAAAAAGCTCTTGGACGCCCTAACCTATACAACGTTTGGCTCGGATTTCGAGCCGCAGTACGATAAGCGAGAGTACGCGTGGACAACCCTTGGAGGCTTGGGTAGGTTCTGCTTCTGAATTGCGCTCAATGCGACGACCCTTCTGACCAAAGACACAGCAGATGCAAAAGCTGTGTCGAAAAGAAGGGGCAAACTGCGGAGGACGCCTATCAGAAAGCCACAGGGCGATCTAAGGAGAAGTGGTTCACAATCGTTTTGTGCTGGATCTGTACAGGGTGGGCTTCATCATTTATCCATTTGTGTTGAAAAGATTCAATATCAGCCTTATGAGACTGTACTGAAGGAGATGCTTTTGGGCGTCAAGATGAGCAGAGAATACCAGCAATACACTTTGGCTTTAGAAGAACAGCTTCAAAGCGTGTACAAGGTTGCGAGAAAGGCGAGAGAAAAAGGGCTGGACCCTGCCTTAAGCCCTGAACCCAAGGTGGCGAAGGATCTGGCCGAACTTGTTGAGGGTTTAGTTGGCCCCCCAGGCGTAGCTGAGGGCATACGAGACTTGGGCAAGAAACTACCGCGAGAGGAGGTCGCCTTCAAGATAGCTGAGGAAATCGTTTACGGAAAGTTTGGGCACATGGGCGCGCGTGAGGCGGCCGAACAAGCGATAAGAACCGCTCTCGCCGTGTTAACTGAAGGTATCACCGCCGCCCCTTTGCAAGGAGTGTCGCGGGTAGCCATCAAGTACAACCCTGATCGAACCCGTTATCTCGCTATCTACTTTGCCGGTCCGGTGCGCTCTGCTGGAGGCACAGAGCAAGCCCTAACGTTAGTGGTTGGAGACTTTGTTCGTCGTTTGCTTGGATTGGACCGTTACAAACCCACCGAGGAAGAGATTAAGCGTTTCATTGAGGAGGTGCGGTTGTTTGAGAGAGCCGTCGCTCGGTTTCAGTATCACGTCTCAGATGAGGAGCTGACGAAATCTCTCCAGTTCATCCCCGTAGAGGTTACAGGCACAGAATCTGATCCAATTGAAGTTTCATCCTTCCGCAACCTACCTCGTATCGAAACCAATAGGATACGCGGCGGGGCTCTACGCGTTGTGAACGACGGGGTTGTGGGGCGTTCCGCAAAGGTTTGGACGATCGTGGAAAAGCTAGGGATTGAGGGTTGGGACTGGCTTAGGAGAATCAGAGAAATCGAGGAGAAAAAGACAGCTGGGTTCATGAAAGACATCATCGCAGGCCGCCCCATATTCTCATTTCCGTCCAGACGCGGAGGATTCAGGCTTCGCTACGGAAGGGCCAGAAACACTGGCCTAGCGGCGGTGGGCGTTCACCCGGCAACCATGACGGTTCTTCACAACTTCCTAGCAGCAGGCACCCAACTGCGCATCGAGGGACCGGGAAAGGGAGGAGTCGTGCTCCCCGTGGATTCCATAGAGCCTCCAGTTGTGCGGTTGAGAGACGGTTCAGTGGTTCGCGTTTCGCTGGAAAAATTTGAGCAGATAAAGAACTTGATTGACAAGATTCTGTTTCTGGGAGATATACTCGTAGGATTTGGCGACTTTTTGTACAACAACAAGCCCCTTCTTCCGTCTGGTCTGACTGAAGAGTGGTGGCGTGAAGAACTTCGCAGAGTCGTTCAACGAGATTTTGACGGAAGTGTAGAAAAAGCTGCGGCGGCCGCAGAGGTTTCCGTCTCTCGCCTTGAAGTCTTCTTAACCGACCCGTTTAAGAACAGGCCTACGACCAAGGAAGCGATAGCCTTGGCCTCAACGCTCCAAGTGCCTCTTCACCCCTTCTTCACGTATTTCTGGTCCAGCATCTCTGCTGAGGAGTTTCAAAAATTACGGTCGTGGCTCTTAAAGTCTCAGACCCGCGTTGAGGATGAGATTGTTAATAAAATAACTGGAGCAATGAATGCGTCGGTAAAGGGCTTATTGGAAAGAATTTGTATACCGCATAGAATTGTTGAAAAAAACATTAGGATAGAGGGCGATGAAGCCCACATCTTCGCTTTCTGTCTTGGATTGCGCGTTTCCAAAGCCAGAATAGCCCGTACGAAACCGGTCCTAGAGGTCATTCAAGAGTTGACAGGCATCAATGTCAAAGCAAAGGCTCCAACATTCATCGGCGCTAGAATGGGGCGTCCTGAAAAGGCGAAGAGAAGGGAGATGAGACCCCTCGTCCACGTCCTCTTTCCAGTCGGGCTAGACGGCGGCTCCCAACGAAACCTCGTGGACGCTTCAAAAAAGGCTGTGATCAAAGTGGAGCTCGTTAAGCGTCGTTGTCCCAACTGCAAAACGTTGACTCTTAAAATAAGGTGTCCAGAATGCGGTGCAGAAACCGTTGTGGAGAAGTCTTGCCCCCGATGCAGGAGGACTTTGAAAGGAGGTTTCTGTCCAGTGTGCAAAGCTCGTGTGGTAGGTTACGCGGAGCAGTCTGTTAGTCTAAAAGAGTTGATGGATGAGGCGTGCAAAAGGCTCAACCTTCCTTTTCCCGCTCTCGTAAAGGGGGTGATTGGTTTGATGAATGAAACAAAAACAGCTGAGATTGTTGAGAAAGGCATATTGCGCGCGAAACATAACCTTTCTGTTTTCAAGGATGGAACGATACGGTTTGACGCCACAAACGTTCCGCTTACACACTTCAAGGCTAAGGAGATCGGTGTTTCTGTGGAAAGGCTTCGAGAGCTGGGATATCAACATGACTACGCCGGAAACCCGCTGACAAGTCCTGATCAGGTATGTGAGTTGAAGGTGCAGGACGTGGTTGTTCCGACGAAATGCGCGAAGTATTTCGTTCGTGTAGCAAACTTCTTAGACGAACTCTTAGAGAAAGTGTATGACCTTCCCTCCTACTACAACGTCGTGCGTGTTGAAGACCTAGTTGGGCGCATAGTTGTGGGCTTGGCACCCCACACCTCGGTGGGCATCCTCGGCAGGATTGTTGGCTTCACAAGTCTGAATGTTTGCTACGCTCACCCCCTTTGGCACTCAGCTAAACGTAGGGATTGCGACGGGGACGAGGACACGCTGATGCTGGCTTTGGACACCCTTATGAACTTTTCAAGGGCTTATTTGCCGGCGCAGATAGGTGGGATAATGGACGCGCCTCTGCTGATCATTCCTGTGGTGAACCCCCAGGAGGTTCAGCGTCAAGCTCACGATGTGGATGTTGCCTCGGTGTACCCTTGGACTTTTTATGAAAAGACCTTGGAGGAAACGGAGCCTCAGAGGGTATGTGGACTCATCGACATTATTGGACATCGACTGAACACTGAGGCGCAGTTTCAAGGCTTCGGCTACACGGTTCCTGTTTCCGACATCAACATGGGCAATCGCGAGAGCATGTATAAGAAACTGACGCGGATGATCGACAAGTTGAAAAGCCAACTCGAGTTGGCGGAGAAGATCACGGCAGTGGATGTCGAGAAGGTGGCGATGAAGGTTCTGACAACTCACTTCATCCGCGACATAGCTGGAAACCTGCGAGCATTTACAACGCAAAACTTTAGATGCAAAACATGCAACAGGAAGTTCAGAAGACTTCCTCTTCTGGGCAAGTGTCCAGAGTGCGGGGGCGCCTTAACTCTCACCGTGTACCGGGGTGGAATCGAAAAATACCTGGAGGCAGCTCACCAGCTCGTGCAGAAGTACGGGCTTCCCGGGTATTATGATCAAAGACTTTTGCTGGTGAAGGACGAAATTAACTCCCTGTTTGAGGGCAAAAAACCAAGGCAAATCAGCCTCACAGACTTTGTGGGTGCTTAGAAGCAGTGATTAACTTTTTCAGTATAAACGGAGAATTTGTTTTGAAGAGCTATGCTAAAGGAACCGTATCACCCAAAGGCTTTCTTGTCTCTAAAGAGAAATGTTCGACCAGGGTTGATAGTCAGAACACGAGTAGTCTTGCTCCTTGAAAAGAGGATGTTAAACGCCAAATCCATCGCGCAAAAAACTGAACTAAGCTATGGGGTGATTCTTCATCACCTCCATCTTCTGGAAGCTGAAAACATACTCGTGCGAAAGGGCAACAGACCATATTTGTGGGAATTAACCGGCGTCGGACAGCAAAGATTGACGAACACCCGTTCTTGAGGGCGATTAAGGCATTAATTTTAAGGCGTTGGTGAACAATTGCTTATCTTAGAGGTGAAAGAATGCCCTATTGTTGGAAGTGTGGAACTGAATTGAAAGAGGATGCAAAATTCTGTCAAAAGTGCGAAGCAGCTGTCAGCAGACGCATCAGAAGAGAGAAAGAACCCGAGTGGTGGGAATGAGTAGGGTCTTCTCAAGAACAATTATCAGCTCGATATATCCAAAGTGATGCATTATTGCTTGACTTTCGCTCTACCAAAAGTCTTAAGAACATTTTTCATCGAAATACAAACTAACCGAACGTAGGAGAAAGAGTGATGGTTTATTGCACTAAATGTGGCGCCAAGAATGCAGAGGATGCTGTAGTGTGCATTAAATGTGGAGCGGCTCTAGGCAGAGTATCTGCTCCACCTTGGAGTCGTGAACGCCGACGAGCAGAAGAAGAATGTTTTGGACTCCCCCACGGCGGCGCAATAGTGGGCCTAGTCTTTGGTATAATAATAATACTTGCAGGAACTATTTTTCTGCTACAGGAGACGGGCGTGGTCGAGAAAGCCTGGGACGTCCTTTGGCCATTCATAATAATCATCTTCGGGATATTAGTCATTGCCGGAGCCCTCTACGGCCTCAGCCGTAGATCCTAATCTACCCTCTTTTTTCCTGTCCGCAAATTCACAGGTAGCAACTTTGCAAGTGTAACAAATTCTTTCATGATCCCACTGCGAAAGCGAAATTCGAGTAAAAAGCCAAAAAAGAGTCAAAGCAACCAAAAATAGATCAACAGTCACGCTTTGAACCAGTTTATCAACTCCAGTCAAGATGAAAAAGGTTCCCAAAACGAAAAAAATGTTCAAAAACAAACGAACAAAGCTTCTAAATTTAAACTGGAACAAACCAAAACCAACTCCCAGAACTCCTGCCCAAACCATCAAGGAACTGCTCGGTTCAACACTCCAGTTACTGAAAAAATACAGAAGGGTTCCAACAAGAGCTGAAAAGCCTCCCAAAAGCAACCCTGTGCATGCGACACAAAACGTCCTGTCGCCTATTCGAAATACGTGAGCAGCGAAGTTTTCGCAATTAGGATGATGCCCTTGCAGAGTGGAGGAAGTTCCGTGAGAAGCAAACTTGCCAAGGTAAAAGCGACTGGGCTTCTCTTCCTTTCCGAAATCAAAAACTCTAGAACACTGTGTTGGAAAAAAAACCGCCAGAATTCCAAAGACACAGATTAATCCGAAAATTGAACCAATTAATGGTTTTCGCCAAAGTAAGTTCTCGAGCATCCTTGGCGGGTAAACTGTGAGCATTCCTGCAAGAAACAATCCAAAGAATGACAAAATGATTAAATATGTTATGCCGGAACTGCGAGATAGGTTCTGGGGCATGACTAACCGTACCTAAAACAACGTTCTAAACTGGTTTATAATGCCTCGAGCAGCCATATACCAGTAGACTCTTCTCTTTATTTCTTTCCTTGAGAAAAGTCCCCGGAGTCTTCTACTCCAAGAGCCGAAAAAACTTCGGTAGCAATTGTAAAGTTCTTCCTGCACTTCTTCTCTAGACAGCGTTTCTGTCGGCATAATGGCGTGAACCATGTCGTAGTGTGCCCAATTAAAATCTTCAATCCATCCATTCCGTTTAGCCTCCTCAAAAACCTCAGTTCCTGGAAAAGGTGTAAGGATCCCGAAAATTGCTAAATCAGGATCTAAATCGTCTACAAACTCTCTTAAACTCGCTATTGATTCAGCTGAATCTTTTCGTTCTCCAATAATGAACATTGCATGAGCAAATATGTCGTTCTTATGTAACAATTTCACCGCTGCTTTAGCATCTTCAGGACTTGTCTTCTTGTTGAATTTTTCAAGAGTAGATGGACTATGACTCTCTACTCCCAGAAGCACCCAGCGGAGGCCCGATTTCCGCATTTTAGGCAAAAGGTCGCGGTGCTTTACAACATCATCGCATCTAACCTGCATAAACCACATGATATCGTCTGAAATGCCCCGTCGAATGATTTCATCGCCTAGGTCGCTTGCACGTTTGCCCAAGCTGAAATTGTCATCTGTTAACCAGAGAAACCTACTTCCATAGTTTTGGTAGCAGACCTCTATTTCGTCTGCGATTCGTTTAGGCGATTTTGCTCTCCATTTTCCTTGCCAGTGTCTCCATTGTGTGCAAAAGGTACAGCGGTGGGGGCAGCCCCTTGATCCCTCGACTAGGGCATACCTGACTTTTGGACCTGCCATTGCGGTGAAATGGTATTTATGAACTATATCCTCAACGAAGTGATATCCAGGGAATGGCAGTTCATCTAGGTTCTCAATTAGGGGTCGCGGAGGATTATGTATGATTTTTCCGTTGTGTTTAGAAGAGATGCCTTTTATCCGCGAAAAAGAGGAGTTTCTGCTTGCCGCTTGGACTAATTCCACAAGTGTTTGTTCTCCTTCTCCACGAACAATCACATCGATCTCTGGGTATGTTTCTAAGCTCTCTTGAGCTGTAGCAGAAAAGTGTTGTCCCCCTGCGACTGTTAGAACATTCGGCTTCACTCTCTTTGCTGTTTCCAAAGTTCGGATGGCAACATAGGTGTTGCAGGTGGCGAGTGCGCTAGAAGCTACCATATCAGGGTCAAAAGATTCGATGTGCTTTTCCAGTTCTTTCCAGTCCAAAGACTGAGCTTGACAGTCCAAAACCTCTATTTCCACACCTTCGTTTTTGCTTTCAAGGAATGCTGCGAGTTGAAGAATTCCGTAAGGGGGTGGGAGGTATTCTCCCATGACAAACCAATACTCCTTGGGGGGTTCTACGAAAAGAACCTTCATGCATGCCATCTCGCTCAGTCGTAAATCTGTTACTGACTTTGCTGATTACCTTTTCGTTTGGAACCCTCAGAGACCAACGAGCATTTTAAAAAAGAGAAAGACTAATGATGTGTCTGTAGGTCTGTAACTCAATTGTGGTGTGGTTAATGGCTCTGGATGAAAGACGGTTAAAGGGATTGGATAGACTTGGCTTCGCTTCTTTCGGATTTTTCCTTGTCCTCATAGGTGTGATTTTCATAATTACCCCAAACCTTGGCGATGAGATTGCTGACTTTTCCGAGGATTTCGAGCTTGTGGAAGTGTCTCCTAACGTGTCTTTCCCGAAGCCAGCGTCAAATCATCCGGTGCTCCATACGGCTGTTGCGCAGTTCTGCATTGCGTATGGACTCTTCCAGATCGCAATTCTAATTTTGAGGCTTTATTTTGGAGACTATTTGAGCAGGAAAGCTGGAACACTTTCGGGGGTAGTCTTTTGGCTGGGTGCAGGTTACCTTTTGGTCATTTTGTCGGCTGGAAACATTGGTTGGTTCGCATTTCTTAGCGGTCTCATCATTTTCGTAGGGCTGTCGCTTGTTGTTAGGAGTCTTGTCATATTGTTATTTGAGACAGTTCTGCGAGGGTATTAGAAGGAAAGTAGTCCTAAAAGGAACAATTACATGGCACTTGACGGCATTTAGGACACTTACCATCATATTTCTTCATCGTTGCGCCTTCTAAGTCTATGTCAACGACGTTTGCCAGGGAAGCCAACCAAGCGAGAACATCGGCAAACTCATCTTCTAAGGCTTTCTTGTCGGCCTCTTTTATGGCTGCCCCCAACTCCTCAACCTCGTCCACAAGCCAGTTAAATGTCCCAGTTGCTCCCCGCT
>Ga0209636_10003291_pt1 | contig 16468 bp, 12 predicted proteins | sample DeeMarSWOR152_54_FD_187464 | JGI IMG/M metagenome (GOLD analysis project Ga0209636, IMG submission 187464) | Marine sediment microbial communities from White Oak River estuary, North Carolina - WOR-1-52-54 (SPAdes) (version 2) | ecosystem: Environmental > Aquatic > Marine > Intertidal zone >...
AGAAAGAGCTAAACTTTTTGCCATGTCCAGGTTCGGGATTTTATATCTACTACAAGGAAAATTTGAAAAATCAAGAGAACAGAATATGCTAGGAATTACACTAGTTGAGAAAGCAGACGATAAAATATGGATATCTGAATTCTACGTTAACCTTTCATATTTATATCTCATATCTGGGAATCCTAGAGATGCTTTAATAGATTGCGATAAGGCATTTAACAATGCGGTTATGGCAAAGAATTTAGATTATCAAAGACTCGCTCTATATTACAAAGGACTTGCATTCCTTAAAATGGAGTCGATGGATGAAGCACAAAGAACAGCAGATGAGCTTAAAGAATTGATAGAGAGAGGAGTAAAAAAGAAATCAAAGAGATACTACCTTCATCTGATGGGAATGATAGAGCTTGAAAGAGAGAACTTTTCCAAAGCCATTGGATATTTTAAGGAAGCTATATCCTTGTTGCCTTCTCAAGCCTGGCAATTTAGTGGTGAGAGGCATGCATTATTCATTGATCCTTTGGCTTTAGCCTATTACAGAGCAGTTGATTTGGAGAATGCCAGAGAGGAATATGAAAAAATAACTACACTTATAACAGGCAGGCTCTCTTATGGAGATATCTATACGAAGAGTTTCTATATGTTGGGTAAGATCTACGAAGAGCAAGGCGATTCAATCAAAGCCATTGAGCATTACGAAAAATTCCTCGACCTCTGGAAAGACGCTGACCCTGGTATTGCTGAGGTGGAGGATGCTAAGAAACGGCTTGCAAGTTTGTATCGTTAGCTAGAATCGTCTATACATTTTATTACTTGTTTAACTATTTTTGGATGCAATATTCTTACAGTGTGAAAGGGTAGAATTATTCTTTTCTCTCCTTTCATGTATATTCTATGGCCGCCTTTTGATCTAATCATTTCAAAACCAATCTTTAAAAGCTTTTTTTCGGCTTGTTGCGGTGTTAATCTTGGCAATTTAGCCAATAGTTACCTCTAAAGAAGTGCTTAGTATTTCTTTGCTTAGGTAGGCTTTTCTCTCATCTTCAGATATTGTTTCTAAATACAGTTCAGCAGCTTCTTTTATATTGCTCAATACTTCCTCCAGAGAATCTCCCTGAGTTTGACATCCTTCAAGCTCAGGACAATAGGCATAATAACCATTTTCATCTTTCTCGATGATTACACTCACTTTATATGACACGTTCGCACCTCCTGATAGGGATCATAGTTACTTAACGTCATATAATCAAATTGGATTATACCACCCATAGCATGTGCCCGCAATGAAAAATGAATCTTCAATTTGACTATCACTCCAATAACTATTATATTCAGAGATAAATAAAGGGAACCATCCGAGGGATAAAGCAATGAAATGCCCCAAGTGTCATTTTGATAATCCAAACGGTACTGTTTATTGTGGCAGATGCGCCGCACCGCTTCCTTTTTCTGAGGAAGTTTCTGTCACTGAAACCCTTGAAACACCTGTTGAAGGGCTAAGACGGGGGGCGACATTTGCTGAGAGATATGAAATCATCGAGGAACTCGGGACTGGGGGTATGGGCAAGGTCTACAGGGTAAAGGATGAGAAATTAGATGAGGAGATGGCGCTAAAGGTGCTAAAGCCTGATATTGCTGTAGATAAGAGTATGATAGAACGTTTCAAGAATGAACTGAAGTTAGCCCGGAAGATTGCCCATAGGAGCGTTTGCAAGATGTATGACCTCAATGAGGAGGAAGGGACGCATTTTATTACCATGGAGTATGTCCCGGGGGAGGATTTAAAGAGCTACATCCGCAAGAAGGGAAAGACATCCGAAGAAGAAACCATCTTTATAGCCAAGCAGGTGTGTGAAGGGTTGTCAGAGGCGCATGAGTTAGGAGTTGTGCATCGGGATTTAAAGCCACAGAACATCATGATAGATGAGAGAGGGCGGGCGAAGATCATGGATTTTGGGATTGCCCGTTCTGTTGAGGCGCCGGGAGTGACGCAGACAGGCGTAATGATCGGGACTCCTGATTATATTTCGCCTGAGCAGGCAGAGGGAGAGGAGGCAGACCAGAGGTCAGATATCTATGCGTTGGGAGTGATCCTTTATGAGATGGTGACAGGGAGTGTTCCGTTTAAGGGAGATACAGCGCTCAGTGTAGCTTTAAAGCATAAAACAAAGTTACCTCCAGATCCAAAGAAGCTCAATCCTGAGGTTTCAGACAGTCTCAGTCGATTGATTCTGATATGTATGGAGAAGGATAGAGAGAGAAGGTACCAGACTGCGGAAGAGCTTCTTTCTGATTTGAGGAATATAGAGGATGGCCTTCCCCTGGGAACAAAGATTCGGCCCAGGCGAGAGACAATTATTTCTATACTAATTCGAAAGAAGCTCTTTATCCCTGCTTTGGTTGTTGCTCTGGCAATAGTTACGGTTGCAATCTGGCAGCTTCTCCCCCAGCAGGGAGCTATCCCTTTAGCTGCATCAGGCAAACCTTCCCTTGCAGTCGTTTACTTTGAGAACAACACTGGAGATGAAAGCTTGGATCATTGGCGAAAAGCTCTTTCTGAGTTACTTATTACAGACCTCTCCCAATCAAAGTACTTGGATGTATTACCTGGAGATCGACTTTATAAAATTCTTAGCGAGATGAATCATCTGGAAACAAAGAGTTACTCATCGGATGTTCTTAAAGAGGTCGCCACTCGAGGAGAAGTAGAAAACATAATACGGGGAAACTTTACCAAGGCTGGCGATACAATCAGAATAAACATCATGCTGCAGACAGCAAAAACAGGCGAGCTAGTAGGCTCGGAGAGGACGGAAGGCATTGGTGCAGAAAGCATGTTCACGATGGTAGACGAGTTGACAAGGAAAGTTAAGGCGAATTTCAACCTTACTGCCGAGGAGATAGCTGGCGATATTGACAGGGATATTGGGCAGATAACTACCAGCTCCCCTGAGGCTTATAAATATCTTATGGAAGGTGTGAAAAATAACCTCGAGGGAAACTATCGACGAGCCATTCAATTTATGGAGAGGGCAGTCGCTGTAGATCCTGAATTTGCAACAGCATACTCATGGATGGGATCCCAGTATAAACTTTTAGGATACATGTCTGAATCGAGAAAGAACATCCAGAAGGCTTTTGAATTGAGTGATCGAATACCAGATAGAGAGAGATATCGTATTCAGGGACGTTTCTACGCTGAGTCCGATAAAACTTATGATAAGGCTGCTGAGGCGCTTACTACGTTATTGCAGCTTTATCCGGATGATTGGCCTGCAATTGCTATTCTAGTGAGAATATACAAAGATTTAGAACAATGGGATAAAGCAATAGAACTAGGTGAAAAGAGCTTGCAGAATAAAGTTGAAGCCTATTACTCTTACTACACAATGGCGTGGGCATATCAGGGTAAAGGAATGTATGATAAGGCCAGGGAAGTCTGTGAGTATTATATAAATAATATTTCAGATCATTGGGAAATGCATCACTGTCTGGCCATTAATTATCTTTTTCAACGTAAATATGAACTTGGGCTGGCTGAGGTAGATAAGGTTTTTTCCCTAGTCCCAGAACATCCTTGGGATTCACAGTTAAAAGCCATAATCTACCACCTTAAAGGAGACTTGATTAGAGCTGAAGAAGAACATTATAAACTGATGAAAACAGAAGCAAAGATTTTTAATGTCTACGCGAAAGAAATGTCAGGAGCTTTATACTTACTACAGGGAAAATTTGAAAAATCAAAAGAACAGCTTAACGAGGCGATTGAACTGGAAGAAAGTCTCACCGAAGCTGCACTCGAATCGAGGCATCATTCATATTTAGCCTATGTTTATACAGAATCAGGGAATCATGAGAAGGCTTTGGAAGAATGCAATAACGCATGGATCAGTGCTTGTGAAGCGGATCAACTGATTCTCCAAATACTTGCTCTTCATTCTAGAGGGCTTACATATCTTGGCATGAAGTCGATTGATGAAGCCTTTGAGATATCAGATGAGCTTAAAGAGTTGATAAACAAAGGATTCAATAAGAAAGCAATAAGACATTACTATCATCTGCTGGGTATGATAGAGCTTGAGAGAAACAACTTTTCCAAAGCCATTGAGTATTTCAATCAAGCTTTATCCTTGTTGCCTTTTCAATATCCATCTGATTTAGATTTTGGCTATGGGCATGCATTGTTTATTGATTCTTTAGCTTCCGTATATTATTTGTCAGGAGATGTAAGGAATGCTCGAGAAGAGTACGAAAAGATTACTGCTCTCACAACTGGCAGATTCTTTTTTGGTGACATTTATGCCAAATCCTTCTACATCCTAGGCAAGATCTACGAAGAGCAAGGCAACATAGCAAAAGCCATAGGGAATTACGAGAAATTCCTTGACCTCTGGAAAGACGCTGATCCTGGTATTACTGAGGTCGAGGATGCAAGGAAGAGGCTGACTGGGTTGAAGAGCCAGTAATTTCTCTTTCTTCATTTGAGCACACGAGTTCGAGCTTGAAGCGCGGTGATCCGAATCCATCCTGGTGTGTTAGATTCCTGTTTTAAGCCAAGAATTATTCAATTGGCAATTTGACTCTCGCCTCACAAATAAATATCCTATTGCCGGGTAAATAGAGGGAACAATGGGGATGAAATGCCTTAAATATGACACTGATAATTCTTCTGATTCAAAGCATAGCCAAGAGTGTGTAACAACGCTCTTTTCCTTTGAAAGAGTCCCTTGTACTTATACCATGACAATAGAAATCAATTGATGAAGCAAATGAAAGCGTAACATAGGCTAGAAGATTTCAGATTATCCAAGAGTGGGGAAAAAGCGCCAGGATGGAACGAACATAAAATTCAATGAAATCCACTGGCAGCATTAAATACATTTAACATAAAATACATTCAGTGAAGGAGGTCACAGAATGAAAAAATCCAAATTTATAGCCTTTGCGATGTTAATGGTCTTGTTTTTAGCTGCCTCTGGTACAAGCCAACAAAAAAAGATCTATTGGGGCAAGGAAGTGCCGGATGGCTGGAATGGAAACTGGCCGGCGGAATTTCAAACAATCCCTGAGAAAACAAATTATGAAAAGACAACATCCAGCTACCAGGTCCATGAATTCATCAATGTTTTGCAGTGGAATAGTGAGAATGTTCATGTCTTCAACATGTTTACGAGTGAACTCGGAAAAATCTGCCCTGTGGTGGTTTTGGCCAATCCGCGGATAACTTCTCCACGGGAAGCCAAAGCCTCCGGGAAACCGGTCATCTACCTTCAGGGGAGTATTCATCCTCCCGAGTCTCCCGGCAAGGAAGCGTTGCTCATGCTGATGCGGGATATTCTTTTAGGGAAGAAAAAATATCTTCTGGATAACCAGATAATCCTGTTTTGTCCGAATTTCAACGTGGATGGCACGGATACCTGGAGCACGAGCGATAGATCACCGAAACTGCAGGGAATCCGCACCAACGCCCTGGGATATGATTTGAATCGAGACGCCATAAAATTGGAAACGAATAATGTGCGGGCATTGAATAGAGTTGTATTTAGTCGATGGGACCCTGTTCTTGTCCATGATACCCACTGCATGGGTGGAGTCAGACATGCTTATCCCATAGTCTATGCCGCTTCGAATGTTCCGACAGCTCATCCTGAACCTCGAGGCTACGTCACCAATGAATTATTCCCTGCTGTGCGGAAGGCAGCCAAAGAGAAATGGGGACTGGAGATATTCTTTCATTGCGGCGCGGATCGTGATAAATGGCCACCCACAGAGTGGAGTCATGATAGAGCGGCCTGGACGGTTGAAGGAAAGTTTGTTGTCAGTGGCTATGGGCTGCGCAACAGGATGTCTATTTTGGTCGAAAGTGTCTGGTACAACACGTTTGAAAAGCATATTTACAGCCAGTATGTCTATGCCCATGAACTCTTGGAATACACAAACACTCACGGTAAAGAAATGATGAAGATCTGTCAGGATGCGGATAAAGAGGTGGTGGCTCAAGTTCTCGCAAAGGCTGAGATAGGACAGCTGAAGAACTGGGTGGAGGGCAAGTATGCCTCAAAGGGAAAGATCGATCTCTTGATGTACCCAAAGATAGAGTATGAATTGATACCCGGGACAAGCGTTCGTCGAATAAAACAAGGAGTTCTGGAAAGAGGGCCAGAGGTTGTTCATGGAGTTGAGGACTTGACCATGCCGGTGGGAACAAAGGAGGCGATTTTCCCTAGAGGATATCTCATCCCGGCTGACCTCTCGCATATAGTGGAGAAGTTGCGCATTCACAATATCGACGTCAAAGTGCTGGAAAAGCCTATCAAGGTCAGCGGCGAAGAGTATGTCATCGATAAGATAGAAAAAGTTCGCCTGCGAGGCTATGAAATGACAAAACTGGAAGGGGGCTTTTTCAAGTCAGCCAGAAAGGAATTTCCAGCAGGAACGTATCAAGTCGACCTGGCGCAGCCATTAGCGAACCTCGCCTTTTATTGCCTGGAGCCTGAAGTCGGAGATGGTTTTGTGGGGTGGAGTCTGCTCAATGAGTATTTAGAATCACTCGGGGTGGAGAAAAATAGCGTGGTCTACCCCGTGTTTAAATATTTAAAAATCATTGAATAATCAGTAAAATTAACTAACCTGGATTATTCACGAGTCGAGGTTGCTGTAGATGCGAGGCGTGGCCCATGAAGCTGTGATCATCCACCGCGATTGGGCCGCAACAAAGCAGATGCAGTGAGATCGGCTCGCCCGAAGGGTAAAAGATGCCGACATATGATGATCAGTTTTCCTTTAGAGGTTTTATGCGCAGAAGTCGGCCTATTTTATGAATGATTCAGGCTAATCTATAGAAGAAAGGAGGGAGGATTATGGATCAAAAATTCATCGACTTATACGATGATTATGCTCATGGATCCCTAGATCGCCGTGAATTCCTCAAAAAATTAGCCGTTCTCGCTGGAGGCACCGCTGCGGCCATCACTCTGCTGCCTCTAATAGAGAAAAAATATGCCCAGGCCCAGGTCGTTCCCGAGGATGATGCCCGCCTTCATGTGGAAAATATCAAATATCCCGGTGAAATAGGAGATGTTCTCGCCCATTTTGCCCGGCCAAAAGGAGACGCTAAGCTTCCTGGTGTGATCGTGATCCATGAAAACAGAGGTCTTGTCCCCCACATCAAGGATGTTGCCAGGCGCGTCGCATTGGAGGGATTCATCGCTATTGCTCCAGATGCCTTGTCCCCGTTTGGGGGAACTCCGGAAGACGTTAATGAGATGCGATCGCTGATGCGGAAGCTTGACAGCCAGGTAACAGTCAAAAATTATGTGGCGGCAGTAAAGTACTTAAAGACACATCCTCAGTCGACCGGAAAGGTTGGATGCATGGGTTTCTGCTGGGGGGGAGGCGTGACAAACCAGGTGGCTGTCCAATCTCCGGCTCTAAACGCAGCGGTTCCCTTCTATGGCAGGCAACCTGCGCCTGAAGATGTTCCCAAGATCAAAGCCTCTATGCTTCTCCACTATGCCGGCCTTGACGAACGGATCAATGCGGGCATTGAGGCATTCGAAGCCGCTTTGAAGAAAGCATCCGTGGAGTACAAGATGTTCATGTATGAGGGAGCCGGGCATGCGTTTTTTAACGACACGGGTTCCCGGTATCACAAAGAAGCGGCCCTGCTTGCCTGGGAGCGGAGCATTGCCTTCTTGAAAGAGAAGCTTAAGACCTGACATCTTATCGATACCTTGGCGATCTGTGTAGGGAAGGGCAGGTAAATCCAATCACTTGCCTAAACAGCATTTCTTGTACTTCAAGCCACTGCCGCACGGGCAGGGGGCATTCCGGCCCGGTTTGGGATCCGTCCGGACAGCCGGGGCCTGCGCCGGTGATATTTGCTGCTTGAGATTCTGCCGGCGCCACTCGGCGGCGACCTCTGCGACGAATGGCTGGCAGTGGGTAAAGAAGCGTTTATAGCCCGCACACAGGTAGTTCAGTCCCTCTTCGCCGTCCGGAGTTTGGAGGAAGCGATTCTTCGGGCATTCGCCGTTGCACATGGCCCGGACTTCACATTCCTGGCAGTAGCGGGGCAATGTGTCCAATTTGGCCTGTCCGAATGCTCTCTGTGCCGGGCTCTCGAGCAGCTCGACTAATGGAGTCTCCCGGATATTTCCCAGGCAGTGTTCGGCATCCACAAAGTGGTCACACGAAAAGAAGTCTCCGTTGTGTTCGACGACGGGAATATCACCGCAGGTCGGTCGAAAGATACACAATGAGTGCTCCTGATCAAAGGCAGTCCTGGCTGCTTCTTCGAATGTCTGGATTTTAATCCGTCCGATATCCTGGTCTCTCCAATCGTCGAAGATGGTGCAGAGAAAATCACCCCACGTGTCAGCCGGCACAGTGAGCTGGCTGACACCTCTTTCAGCGTCCGACAGCGGTTCGACCATGGGCAAAAAAGTTATATATGGAGCATTGATTTGCTTGAAGAACCGGTAGACCTGACTGGGGTGCTGGACGTTATGTGCATTCACCACACACAGTATGTCGCAGTACACTTGGTGTTTCCAGAGGAGTTTATACCCCCGCATCGTTTGCTCAAAGGTAGGCTTCTGGTCTTTGGTGACTCGATATTGGTCATGCATTTCCTGCGGACCGTCAAGGCTCAGTCCCACAGCAAATCCTTCTGCTGACAGAAAGCGGCACCAGTCTTCATTGAGGAGAGTGCCGTTGGTCTGCATACCGTTGGCGATGCGCTGGTTTGAGGGCTGATGCTTGCGCTGAAGCGCCACGATCTTGCGAAAATAGTCCAGCCCTAGGACTGTCGGTTCCCCACCATGCCAGGAAAAGCGAATCACTGGTTCGGAAGAAGCGTCGATGTGCTGGACAATGTACTCTTCCAGGATGTCGTCGGGCATGCGGAATGACTCGCCCTTTGGATAGAGGTTTTCCTTCTTCAGGTAGTAACAATAGTGACAGTCCAGGTTGCAGATAGAGCCAACCGGCTTGACAAAAACCTGAAATTCGCGGGAAGCTTTGACCATTGTCCAATCACCTGTCTTCGGAAGGACGTCTAAAGGCACTTGACGTGCTGAAAACTCGCCTTTTCAGGGATGAGTATAGAAGAGTCACCGATGAGGGTCAAGGAAAAAGGAAGCCCAACATATGAGATATATACCATCCCTCAGATTAATTTTCATGGATGTATGTTCACTCCTGCCTCAGGTTGTTCTGCATGACCTGTAGATAGCAGCCCTATTATTAACCTGCTTTGAAACGCCAAAATAATTAAGGTAGAGGATGCGATGAAGAGTAAGGCATTTTTGTGGAATTAGTGATCATCCATTGATTTTTTTTGTGGTTTTACCTTTAGAGTGAGTCCTTTCACGTTTTGAACCTCAGCTTTATCGCCGGGTGAAAGCGGCTCCTCGCTCGTTGCCCACCAGAGCTCGCCGTGAACAAAGATTCTTCCTTCAGTATTGCTCCATTCTTTGACCTCACCGACCTCTCCGATCAATCCTGAGTCCCCGGTGACAGGTCTTCTTTTCTTTTTCAGGATTAGCCAGAAAAGGGGGATGACAATGTGCTCTGCGAATTCAAAGAGCAAATAGGCGAGGACAATAAAGAAGAAAATTTTCAGTACCATGGATTCCGACCAGCTCCAATCTTTACATCTGAATTCTTATCTTAATTAAAAATTACCCTGGTGACAAACAGAGAATAGAAGTGGCGGGCCGTCTTATTTTTTGAAGCTCAGAATCGAAAGAATTTGTCTCCTGTATGATCCACGGATAGAAAGACAAAAATCGAAAAAACCGTGAAAGAAGTTTTTCAATGAATTTATCCCTCATCTTGATTCTCAGATAAGAAAAAACCATAATGATATTTTGAAGATGAAAAAATCTCATATTCTGCACCTCATCATAGCCGTACCTCTTGTCATGTTTTTTTTGTTCATATCCTCCATCCCAATCTCAGCAGCTCCCCAGGAAAAACAGAAAAAAAAAGAGAAAGAAAAACAAAAACAGCAGATCATCACAGAAGAGATAGTTGTGGAGGCTCAACTGCCTAAAGAGCTTCCCATATCCACAACTTCCTCCATCAAAACAGAAAAAATCGAGTCTTTGGCTCCTCGCAACCTCTCCGAAGTCATGTCTTACACATCCGGAACATTCGTCTCAACAGGCTCGAAAAATGAATTTCGCATTAAGATCAGGGGCTTCGAGAGCCAAAGGATTGTTTTGCTCTACGATGGGATACCCGTGTATGAACCGTTCTTCAATTCTTTTGACCTGAAGACCATCACGGCTGAAGAAATCTCGAACATTAAAGTTGTCAAAGGCGCCTCTTCTGTCCTGTATGGGCCCAATGCCCTGGGAGGAGTGGTGAACGTCATCACAAAAAGACCGAATCCTCCCTATTTTGCTTTGAACACGCTCTATGACAGCAACAACTCTTTCAGTATTTCTTCCTCTGGGGCTGTCCAGTGGAAACGAATTTTTTTCTCCGGTTTTGCTTCCTTTGATAAATCAGATGGGTTCGAGTGGAATCAAAATGGAGAGAATACTCTCAGAGAAAACAGCGATTATGAAAGAAGAAACGTCACAGGAAAGGTTTATTTTTACCCGGGCCGGAACAGCGAAATCCTTTTAGAAGCCGCCTATTACTGGTCGGAGTATGGCATCCCCACTGCCACAGAGCTTTACCGGCCGCGTTACTGGAGATTCAAGAGCTGGGATCGTTTCCAGGTTAACCTTGGGGGTATATTTTCATTGTTTAAGAACGGGAGTCTCAAATTGAGGAGTTACTATATCCGGCATGACAACATCCTTGATTCCTACCTGGATTCCAGTTTGAGTGAGCTGCAGTGGGAGTCCACATACAAGAACGACTCCTACGGTGCGTTTCTTCTGGGTTCCCTCCCATATTTATCGAAGAATGAGCTGAAATTCAGTTTGAATCTCAGGGATGACAATGTCAGAATCCAGGATGATGCGGGTGAGGAGTGGCAGGAATATGAACATCGGACTTTCTCCGCCGGTTTGGAGAATCATTTCACGCTTTCTCCAAAATGGAAGCTTGTGGGAGGTGTCAGCCTTGATCATTTGAAGAAGTATCCAGGGGAAGACAAAACTTCTTTGAATCCCATTGCAGGTATTAAATTCAATCCCCGCGATGACATCGATATTCATGCCACCTTCTCTCAAAAATCGAGATTCCCTTCGATGAAGTCTTTGTACAGCACAGGAGTTGGAAACCCAGACCTGAAGGATGAGAGAGGAACGAGCTATGAGCTGGGATTCAGCTATGAAAAGAGACTCCTCTTGTCTGGAGCTGTTTTCTACAACAGAATTCAAGACCTGATTAATCCTGTGCGGCTTCCAGATGGTTCGCAGACGAATTTGAACGTGGGGCAGGCGCGTATCTTTGGTTTTGAGCTGGAATTCCGGAAATCACTCCGATGGATGGATGTATCCGTCAACTATACTTACCTCGATGGATGGAATGAAGAGGAAAATCGTCCGCTTGACCTTGTTCCTGAATCTCAGTTGAATTTTATTTTGAGCCTTAAAGGGAGAGAAGGGCTTCAATTCACTCTGTGGGGACTGGGAGTGTCGAGCTCTGAAGTGAGAATCTTTGATGAGTCAGTCAGAGTCCCTTCCTATTTTGTTTTGAATGCGGTTCTGTCAAAACATTTTTCGAGTTTCACTCTTTTCCTGAAAGGAGAAAACCTTTTTAATGTGTCTTACGTGACAGAACCTGGCTATCCGATGAAGGGGAGAACGGTCGCGCTGGGAGTGAAATTCAGCAGGGGACGCATACGGGAGAAAGAATGACTTTTTAAATGACTTCTTGTTCTTTCAGTTTTCCCTTTTTTGAATCAGGCTACGGAATCTCTCTTCCTCTCTGAACCTGTCGAAATTCCTATCGATATCGATATATTTATGATAGATGTATCGGGTCTTGTCGCGTCTTTCCTCAGCGAAGAAATCTTCCAGGGATTTGTATCCCAGCTCTTTTTCTCCTATGCCCATGTATATGGAAGCCAGTTTCAATTTATCATCAAAAAAATTAAATTCTTTTGGGGCGATGACTTCGATCTTTTTCAAAAGCCTCTCTACTTCAGATTTATCTCCTCTTTGGGCCGAAATCATGCCAAGATTGAATAAGGAACCGATCTGTGCATCAATATCATCCACACTCTGGAATTGTAGGAATACAGCATCGCTGCTATCCAGATCGCCCATGTAGTAATAGATTTCACCCTTGTGGTAGTTTGCCATCAAAGACGAATCCCCCCCCTGAATGCTGTTGCAAACCGCTAAGGCACTTTCGTATTCTTGATTCAGCATCAAAAGCTCAGCAAAAACAATATTGTTTACGTGGTTGGGGTGAAGCAAGTAATTTTCCATATTGAGTTCCAGGGCTTTGTTGAAGTCAGATACGTTCCCGGATTCTCCGAAATTGAGATAGTAGCAGTATCCGACTTGAGCATATAAACTCGGATGAAAAGGATGCTTTTGAATGGCTTCTTGAGCGAGCTCGAAAGCTTTGTCTTTTGTGTTTTCGTTAAAAGCAAAGTATTTTATGAGGTAAACCTGAATTAAGGTTGAGTAGTATTCAGGACATTCAGAGTTGATTGTCGCGGCTTTGGCAAGAAGCTCCTCAGCTTTGGACAGCCATTCCTCTTTATAATCCCAGTTGAAATTGACATAATTCGTGTAGCATCGCGCTAATCCGGTGTAAGCTTGGGCGAAATTTTCATCTATTTCAATGGCCTGGGAAAAAAGATTAATAGCCAGAGCATTGCTCTCCTCGGTCCATTTTCCTTGATAGTATTTTCCCCGGTTATACAGCTTCACAGGATCATCATCCTCGCGTTTTGAGCTGTTCAGGATGTAATTTGCTTTGAGGTAACTGTCAAAAGCTGCATAATCCTGGGTCATCTTATCATTGAATGAGAGGATAGTGCCTGTTTTAACTCCTGGATTCAGCCTTGTGTGTAGTCCCAGGCAGATATCCTCCAGGATGGAAAAAAAATTTTCTGATCGATCCACTGATTCCATGTTCCAGACGATCTTGTTGTTTGCTGGTTTGACAAGCTGGGCACAGATTCTGAGTTTATTCTCGTTCTTTTCCAGCTGAACTCTTAAAAAATAGGTGATTTTTAATTCTTCACTGATATTTTTTAACGCTTTATAGGAATCATTATTCCTGTCCAATACGGTTGAAGGAATAACTCTGAGGTTATTGATCCTGGAGAGACTGCTGGAAATGAATTTTCTTATCCCATCGGGGAGATATTGTTCATGTTCCGAAAAGTTGGAGTTTTCAAAAGGGAAAACAGCGATAGTAATATCTGCGGGATAAGAAGAATGTTTTCTGTAAGTAAAATAAATCACGGCCGCCACTATCAGTAATAGAGCTGCGGCTGAAACCAACCCTGGAATCACCCATTTCTTTTCCATAAAGGGTCTTTTTTTTAGCTCAATATGGTTGGCTTTTTCGTTCAACCATTTATCGATTTCTGATTTGTAGGCGAAAACCTTTGAACGCAGAGAATCCTCATCGATGCGGTGAATAGGGAGACCTAATTCTTTTTCCCACCTGAAACACGTTTTTCTATCTCTGCCCAAATATTCAGAAATTTCTTTCCAGGAGTGAAGAATCTCTTTATCCCTCATCTCAATCCTCTTTAAGAGTCTACACATTATTTTATACAAAAATGAATTTGTTTCAAACATTTTTAAGCCTGAATAAGGTCAATTGAGAGGTTGGGTTTTAAGCCTAAACATAATTTAAACACTTGTCTTTCACTATTTTTAATTGAATAAGGCCAGAAATAAAGGGGAATAATGGGGAAACAAGGGGAAAAAAGAGACATTCTGCAGGATTCTATTGAATATTTAGGTCAAATGAATCATTTTTTATAAAAGAGAGCAGAAAGATGCCTCCATACCTGGAATGGTTCAAGTGTTTCGGGGATAGTTGGGATGATTTGCTCGAGATCAATTTGGACCACAGGTATTTTAACGGCATGAAGGGTGTTTACATTATTTGGTGTGGAGAAGATAAATCAAAAATCTTGAAAGTTGGGCAGGGTGTTATTCGGGAGCGATTATCAGAGAATAAAGAGGATCCTGTGGTGACAAAGTACAGTCAACACGGCCTTTATGTCACTTGGGCGATAGTGCCAGAAAGCGATAGTGATGGTATTGAGAGATTTCTTGGAGAGATGCTTAAGCCGTTGATTAGGAGCCGTTTGCCTGACACTCAGCCGGTTGAAGTGAATTTACCCTGGGAGGAAAGTCTCGTTTTCGCAAGAAAATGGAGATAACTCCCAGGATATTTAATGGATTTCTTTTTGCGGAGTTTTCAACGAGGCAGGAAGCCCGTCAGTCCGCCAGGATGATTATCTGCTTTTCAGCAAAAAAGGGGTGGATGGGAACCAAAAAGGGGGGTGCTCTGTCCAGAACAGGTAAATTTTCAGAAATATCTTCACGACCTTCCAGTTCTATTTCGCCTTCCTGTATGAAGAGAAAGTGAAAAATCCTTGATAAAAGAAAAACATTTATTGTTTTTATGCCCGAAAAGTCCACTTTCGAGCAAATTCTCAGAATCTCTCTTTAATTAACTTATCGGACGCTCTGAAACAGGTCTCAACTCTTTTCTGAAATTTTCTTTTTCACGAATTACTATTTTCTGGATGGCACAGATGTGGTCCGGAATTTGACCGAGAGAAGCGCCGGAGAGAGCGGCATTGATCGGGCAGACAACACAGTTTTTATACTCCTTGCAGAGGAAACATTCCGTTTTCGATGTTCGGAAATTCTCCATCCTGAGTTCCGCATAATTTGAGGCGACTTTAGGATAGACGTCTTCTTGATTTTCAATGAAATCTTCCAGATTGCCGAAGAAGAACTTCGAGTATTCTGGTGTATTTTCTTTTCCCTTAAAATAATCCGAAAACAAGAAACATCCCCAGATGACTCCATCCGGTGAAATCGCCAGTCTGTCTTTTCCAGCGGCGCAGTGAAAAATTCCCTTTCTTTGCATGTCTCTGAAATTAATAAGCGGAATGTTTCCTTTTCTGTAATAGTGTTCAACAACGCTTTCTCTCAACCGGGACATTTCGCTTTCGAGCTTCCTGAGAGCAACTGGATTCCAGGTTTCTGTAGTTGAAAGGGAACAACGAATATCGGGAGTGCCGAAGTCCATGATGTATTGAATCGAATCTGATAAATAGCCTACGGTATCAGGGGAAAAGACGCTGTTGATTTCCAGGTCGATATTCGGCTGACTCAATAATTCCTTTATAATCGGGACGAGTTTTTTCCCGCTTCCTTTTTGCCTGCCCGCGTCCTGAGCAAGGCCGTCAAAGCTCAATTCCACAGAGAATTTATGCTCATCCAGGAAATGAATGATTTCATCTGTCAGAAGGCTGCCGTTGGTGGTCAGGGAGTAATGAACTGTTTGGTTGTGCTTTTTGGTGTTATCCTTGAGGAAAGATACGATCTGCCTGATCAGCCGAAATGAAAGAAGAGGTTCTCCGCCGTAAAAATTAAGGTAATAGTCCTCAGTCAAATAGGGCAAAAAAAAATCAGTGCCTTCTCGACTAACGAGTATTCCATGTAATTCTTGCTTTTTGGCTTATAGCAGTAGTCACAGTTGAAGTTGCAGTCGTCCGTCACGATCAAAGTTAGACTCCGGAGTTTCATCTTGGATTGATGTTTTAGCTCGGCTCAGGAATCAAATCAAACTACAGGAATCAAATAAAAAAATGAGAATCATCCACCAGTGGGTATTATCATTTTGTCGACTGGACAAAACACACCTTCGTTTGGCTGGGGTTCTCCTCTGGCCGCACTCTCCAAATATTCCAGCGCGCCCTCCGCCTGAGTTTTCAGGTCGCCTTCAGGCAATAATTTAACAGCTTCCCGTAATACTTCCAGGCATCTTTCCACATTCGGAGTCACATCGATTTTTTCGCTCATGGTTCAGTCCTCCGTTTATTGGATTAAGTTTTTAAACCTCTCTTCTTCTCTGTAATGATCGAAATTTTTGTCAATCTCGATATATTTAAGAGAGATATAACGGGTTTCATCCGTTTTTTCCTTGCTGAAAAATACTTCCAGATAATCGTATCCCAATTCTTTTTTCCCCATTCCTAAGTATATAGAAGCCAGTTTGAGTTTGTCATTAAGGAAGTTGAATTCTTTTGGAGCGATAACGTTGATTTTATTTATTGTTTTCTCAGCCTCATTTGCATCTCCCTTCTGGGCAGCGATCATCCCAAGATAGAATAAAGAACCGATGTTAAAATCAACATCATTCATATCCTCAAACTGGAGAAATACAGTCTCACTGTTGTCTAACTCGCCCATGTAGTAATAGATTTCTCCTGTCCGGTAATCAGCCATCAAGGAAGCCTCGCCCCCTTGAATTCCGCTGCAGACCGCAAGGGCTCTCTCATACTCTCTGT
>Ga0209636_10003292_pt1 | contig 16465 bp, 11 predicted proteins | sample DeeMarSWOR152_54_FD_187464 | JGI IMG/M metagenome (GOLD analysis project Ga0209636, IMG submission 187464) | Marine sediment microbial communities from White Oak River estuary, North Carolina - WOR-1-52-54 (SPAdes) (version 2) | ecosystem: Environmental > Aquatic > Marine > Intertidal zone >...
AATCCCTGTTACTGATGATGTCATTTTCAACGATATTTGGATTTGAGCCTTCTTTGAGATAAATTCCATGTCTCCCGTTATTTGCGATAAGATTCTGTCTGATCTCAGCAAGAGATGTATTTAGCACAATACCATCCATTCGGTTGAGTTCAACAATGTTTTCTGCAAGCTCAGCCCTTCCTTTTCCTGATTCAAGCACGACCCCGGCAAGATTATACTTAAAGGAGCACCTCACCACCTTTCCACCACCATACAATCTGAGACCATATACGGTATTGTTATTAAGTTGCGTATCGACGATATAGAGACTGTAATTTTGTGAAAGTATTCCCTTTTCATTTTTTTCGAATATTGAGTTTGATACACGCACTCTACTGTTTTCAATGTATAATCCAATCGGATTGTCCATCACACTCAGCAAAGAGAGCTCAGACCTGCTGTTTTTTATGTGTATTCCTATCTCTTTGGTTTCGGAAACCTCAACGTTTTGGAGCCTAATTCCGTTTTCGTTATTCAAAATAGCCACAGCCACAGCAGCACCCGCAAGCTCAGTATTCATGATTTTGCCTGCAGCACCCGCTAAGTACTGTATACCACCCCATTTCGTATTCGCAGGTTTGAGCATTGCATCCTCAATTACGAGTGTTCCCCCAGATTTTACCTGAATATAAACATTTTCAGGTATGCGTATTTTCCCGATTAAAGTTGCGGTTTCCCCTTTTTTCACTACATAGCCATTCTTCTTTAAAGTTTCAAACCCGTAGGTCCGCGACCGGACCGGGGGTGGAGGTACACTCTTTTCAACTACGATCCTCTTTTCAGCCGCACGAGCAGGCTGTTTGATGGCTACTGAGTAATCCTTGTAAATATTATTTTCAGAAAGCACTATATCCTCTGTTACACTCTCGTTCTTCATTACAGATGTTTTTTTAAAAAAGGGTTTGTATCCGCTTTCATTGCCTGCTCTGTCCACCGCCATTATACTAATCAGGAGTTCCTTGTCCCGCAACTTTTCACTGTTAATTATCAGGTCGTAGTAAGTTTTTCCAGTAGATACAACACCGTCCCAACGATCTTTGCTTACACCGTAATACAGAACGAATTTTTCAATATCCCTATCATCTGTTTCCCAGCTGATTCTTAGTCGATCAGTACCTCTGAACTCATACTTTATGTTTTTTGGAGGATGCGGAGGGATTGTGTCTTCAAGAACGATACCGCCAACAGCCGTTGAAGGCCTACTAAAGGTCCCGTTTTTATCAACCACCAGCACCCTGAAGGAATATGGAACTGCATTCTCAATAATCGGAGTATTATCAATACGCTCTGCGATGCTGAAGCTGTGGGGTCCATGACCCGAGTATTCTATGATATAAGCCTTATTCCTATCAGAGGTCAGACCCTCTCTACTGTAATAGAGATATTCACCTTTCTCCTTTCTCACCTGCAGGACGTACCCTTTCAGATCGTCCGCCCTTGTGCTGTCCCAAATCAGATCAATTCTGTTGTTCTTCCCATAGGTCACACCAAGCCCGAAAGGAGGAAGAGGAGGTTTATTGATTGTTTGAATCCCAGCGGAAGTATACAGTTCAGAATACCCCCTCTCGTTTTTAGAATACACCCTTACTTCATATATGGTATCTTCCTCTAAATTTCCAAACTCGCAGAAATTTTGCTTTATATCAGGATATCTTACAAGCGGGACATCCTGTCCCTCAATGTATAGTTCGCATCTGTACGCAAGCGCTCCAGGCACAGTTTCCCAGAATGCATATATTGAACTGTGGGTACGAATATCTCTATGAGTTTCGTATAATTTTATCCCGGCAGGACTATCCGGTAATTTTTCATCGCCTTTGAACTTAATTTCAATGGGCCCAGTGAAACCGCTGTAGTTCACTGTTATTGTGTAATCTCCCTTGGAAATATTTTCAAATATATAATTCCCCTGGGCATCGGTGAACGTCCTGGCAACAGTTGCTCCTTCCTCATCAACACACACCACTTCAACGTCAGCGGCAGGACTTCCTGTTTCGTCAACAATCCTCCCGCTTATTATCCCACCTTTTAGTTTCTCTTTTTTTTCTTTAACCGGAGAAGGCTCTTCCGGTACAACAATGGGAGCTGTGAATATCTGTTTTCCTTCTACGGATATTTCTGGAGCCTCCTTCTTCTCCTTTTTACCCGAGGCGAAGAGCGGTAAAAAAAGAAAACAGAACACACTCAAATAGACTATGAGTAGAGCTCTTCTCATTTCATCAATTCCAGAATGTTAAGTCATATGTGAACGGTGAGCATCCTGTGTTTCTGATGTCATGATTAACAGAAGACCAATAGGATTTTCTAAATGAAAAAAACCTGCTTGATACTCCCGCAATCTTAACACTGATAATGTCACCTCCATAGGTACCTGCAGTAATTTCAAGAATCCTATCCCTATTTAAATCATACACTATAGGTGTTGAAAGAATGTAATCTCCGTAGTTATACTGAGCCATTTGCGTTCCTGTTTTTCCATTAATGACAAGGAGCAGACCTGACATCGAGGTATAAACAACGTCAAGACCACCATCTGTGTTCATATCCACAAGAGCAATTCTTCCAAGTGTTGTTCCATCTTCAGTCTCAAATTTCCACTTCTCCCTTCGAGTTTTCCCCTCCAACACCCTTATAGTGCCTTCATGGTTTATGAGGACAATTTCTTTATTCTTGTCACCATCTACATCCCCGATGGACGGAGAAGTAATGTAGTCCTCTCCGAGTTCTGAAGAAAAAAGCAGCTCACCTTGTGCAGTGTACGATGAGAGAATTCCTTTTCTTGTTAAGCACACGATATCAGGTTGATTGTCTCCATTCAGATCAGCTACAGTGCATCCCCCGGCTGGTTTTCCAAAACAACTCTTCTTCCACAATCCCCAGCCTGTTTTTCCATCAATAGCATACAGAAATCCGTTATTGGTTATGAAAAGAACATCATGTACCGAGTCTTTGTTGAGCTTTATTCCAACAGGAGAGTGCACCGTTTCACTCTCTGCATCAAAAAACCTCCAGAGCTCAAATCCAGAGCTTCCATCGAGCGCAACAATATCCATTCCCAGGGTAGTAAACACCACATCATTGATTCTGTCTCTATTAATATCTATTAGAAGTGGTAGAGAGGTGATTCTATCCTTACCCTCGTATAACCATATCCGTTCCAAAGCCCTCGTATAAGCCCCAATATCCCCATCTTCAAACACAAGAATAATATCATCAGTGCTATTACCATCCACATCCGTTGCAATTGGTGAATAAAAAGGTTTTTCAAAGCTTTGAGAAACAATTGGGATTCCTGTTGCTCCTTTTAAAGCTACAAAATTGCCATTTTTCGTTCCAAAAAGAAAATCATAGGACTTATCCTCATCTATCTTACCGATTGCACCTGTACGGATTATTATATCCCTCTCCTCCCTCTCCTGCGGGTAGCTCCAAATAAGGCTCGCTCCCAGTGTCTCTCTTTGAGAGAGAGATACCGAGCCTAATATATCTCTTGTCTTAAACTCCTGTAATTCGGTCTCGCTGTATATTGGTTTTTCTCCAAAATCGGACTTGAGCACTGCCTGCACATCCGTTGACCTTAATATCGCAAGGGGATGGGCGATGCGTCTTATATCCTCGGGTAAGGGCTTTTCCTCTTCACCCCTAATACCTGTAGCCTCAATGGCTGACACACCGGCCACTGCTTCCACACCTTCTTCTTTGAACTCCTCTTCGATAAAGCTAGGAGCTTCCTCTCTACCGCCAAATAATTTTTTTATTGGTGAAAATGCTTTTGAAAGAAAATTCTCCTCCTCTACGAGTTCCTCCATAAACTCTTCAAACTCTTCCTCTTCAGGTATAAACTCAGAAAGCTCACCCGTTTCCAGAGTTGTCTCCGGGAATACTTCTTCCTCCGGACTCTCAGTCCGCGGACCTTCGGTCCGCGGGGTCTCGAATAGCTCTTCCTCAGTAGCTATCTCTTCTTCCGCAGATATGCTTTCTTCAACAACCACATGTATTTTCTTAAAAAAAAGCTTTCTCACTCCCTGTGGTATTGCGATACTGCTCCGCGTCTGAATGGTTTCTAAATCGGGTTCAGGAAGGATAAGAGGTACCGCATTTCTTTTCTTTATGAAAAGAAAACCCCTCTCAGTCCTTTTTTCAATGCTTTCTATCTCCTCTGCCTCAGCAGGAAACCTCCTTTTCTCTTCTCTGATTTGCTCTTCAGGTTCTCCACGCACTGCACTTTCTTCAGTCACAAGGGGCTCTACCTGAGTTGAAACCACACTGGAAAGCCTTCTGCTGGTTATAAAGAAAAAGAAGACAATAGAGCAGACTATGACGAGCCCCCCTGCAAGCAAGTAGAGAAAAAGCTTTGTTTTAGGTCCTACCTTACTTTCTTTGGGAGGATAAAAGAGTCCTATAATGGGACCGAAGGAAATCCTGTCTCCATAATTGAGATTGACCCTCTCAATCTGCTTCCCATTCACAGTCGTGGTTTTACTCTCAGACACGTCGACAATTGAAAAGGCGCCCTCCATCGTATCTATTTCAGCCTGGTGTGCCTCTACTTCATCGCTTTCTAAAATGAGGTCGTTATCGGGATCTGTACCAATCTTGTAGTTTGGTTTACTAAACTCAACTTCTCTCACCACATTATCTGGATATCGAAGTATAAGTCTTGACATTTGAGTACCTTATATTAACTATGAACTAATTATCGACCGATTTATTTAAAAGTAAACATCACCGGGTTCCATTAAAGCTCTTCCCAATGTAAGAACATCCACATTGCGAGCTCCTTCTCTATATAGCATACGGGCACACGCTGAAGCAGTTGCACCGGTTGTAAGCACATCATCAAATAAAAGAACGTTTCTTCCTGTAATTTTGTCTCTCCACCGACCCTTCACCGCAAACTGGTCAGATATGTTTAACCATCTATCTTTTCTGGACTGAATACTACTCTGAGGTCTGGAGTCTCCCTCTCTTCTAATAATATCTCCATAAAAGGTTACCTGAAGTTTACAGGATACTTCCCTAGCGATGAGGTATGACTGATTAAACCCCCTTTCAGAATACCTTGTTCTTGTCAACGGCATGGGTAGAAGAATCTCGTGATCAAAGATGTATTGATTTTTATATCTTATAATTAAATCAGAAAAAAGGCTGTACAACGATCTTCTTTTCCCAAACTTGTATTGATGAATGAGCTCTTGCAGCGTTCCCGTATACACTCCCAGCGATTCGTTCATACGAAATCCGAAAGCAATACCCTCACACTGTGAACAGACATGTACCTCGAATTCATGCTTTACAGGCGCGCCGCACCGCTTACATACCACCTTATCGATGATTCCAACTTCTTTTAGACAGTTATCACATATGCAGGCACTCCTCTCGAGCAGTACACCGCAGAACGTACAGTGATTTGGAAACAGAAGGCTTATAAAAGACCTGATAAAATTCTGGGAAAACAGAGCGATTTTTGAATACATTACATAATACTATATAATAATATAATATATTAGTCTGTATAATTGAACCATGTCTTGCAGATACAGCGTTAGAGGCTCTCTACAATCTTTCGTCCCTTCATAAGTTTCAAATCCTTGATTTTATCTCCTATATCAAGGACCGTGTACCCTTTAAAATGCAGGGGCCCAGGATTTACAACCGCTGTATTCGCAATAAAATCGATTCCTACACCCTCATGAATATGTCCTGTAAAGCAGACGAGTGGCTGAACTTCCAGGATAAAATCCCTGATTGACTGACTTCCAACGTGAAAACCAGAGCTGGCAAAATCACAGATAGTGTCCAATGGAGGCTGATGACTTACAAATATAAGAGGCGGTGATGGATGGATTTCTTTTTTTAACTGTTCCAGATATCTGTTAAACTCCTCCTCTGAATGCTCATTGGGAGTTTTACCTGGACAGGGCAATGATCCGCCAATTCCTGCGAGTATATGTTCCTCAAAGGGCACACAATTTCTGTGTAAGTTAAGTCCCGCTTCTTCGAGGTAGAACCCGACCTCAGGATAATCACAGTTTCCATGCACGGCAAATACACGCGTATTTAGGTTTTGAATCTTTTGTACTACGGAATAAGCATCTTCCCGTCTTCCAAAATGTGTGATGTCACCGGATACCAGCACGAGATCTGCTTCCTTTAATTCATAAGATATTTCTACCAAGAAGTCAGCCCTTCCATGAATATCCGTGAGTCCTATAACTTTCATTTCCAGGCTCCTTGGTCGAATATATATATTGCTTCTTGAAATAAATTCTTAGATATAGAATACTTAGAATATTTATTTTTTTAATTACCCGATGCTGCTCGATGCGCGTATCGCACCGGTTCAGGAAGGCGGAGTCCGAGTGTACTCTGCATGGTGTAATGTATCGCACTTTTCAAAGAAATACTGTGCCCGACAGACACGAAAACAGGTTTTACGTGTGCTCTTGTTCTGAGCACTGCTCCTACGATTCTCCCATGATCATATATATACTCATATCCGCCTCTCTCAATCGCCGGTTCCCTGTAAGAGCCTGTGAGTGGTGATTTTGCACACCCGATCACGGGCTTTTCAAGGAGCACGCCAAGATGACTTGCGAGCCCGAATCTTCTCGGATGGGCTATACCCTGCCCATCTGCGATTATTATGTCAGGTTCAATGGTCAATTTTTCCAGAGCAGGAATAAGGAGAGGAATTTCCCGGAATGATAGAAGACCCGATATATAGGGGTAATGCACCGGACTTTTGGCTGTAGCACACTCAATGAGGTCCAGGTCAGGAAACCTTAAAACCACACATGCTGCTATACCTGAATCCCCTTTATACACTACATCGACACCCCCAATTATCCTCACCTCAGAAAGGACATCCTCTGAGCTCACCTCTTTCGAAAGTACCTGCTGTAGTTGCTCTGCTTCTTTCTTACTGAGGTCCCAGCGATGAAGAGCTTTTACCCGCATTTTCACCACTATCTCTGAACTCTTCCTGAAGTCTGTCCCGCAGCGAGGTTCTTCATCTCATCCACCGAGAACAGAGGCAGATCACCTGGTACGCTATGCTTCAGGCAGCCGGCGGCAGCTGCAAACTCAAGGGCATCTCTATCATTTTCAAGAAAGTTTAAACCATAGATCAGACCCGCCGCAAAAGCATCGCCTGCACCAACTCTATCAATAATATCATGGATCTCGTATTTCCGGGAAACATGAAACTCTTTTCCGTTGTTAAGTACAGCCTGCCAGCCGTTGTAATCGGCAGAATGGCTCTCTCTCATGGTGATACAAACTTTGTTTAAATTGGGGAAGTTTCCAAGAACCATTTCTGTGAGTTCTCTGTACTTCTCAATGGGTAGAACTCCGGATTCTATATCGATATCGACGCGTATTCCCAGCGATTTTTGGCAGTCCTCCTCATTACCGATTGCTATATCAACGTCTTTTACTATTTCCCTCATTATCTCGGGCGCACTTTTCCCGTATTTCCAAAGCTTCTTCCTGAAATTCAAGTCACAGGAAACAGTCACTTTCTTCTGTTTTGCCTTCTGCACAGCCGTTATTGAGGCTTTAGCGGCTCCGGATGAAATGGCCGGTGTGATACCTGTTATGTGAAACCAGGAGATTTCATCAAACACAGCATCCCAATCTATATCCCCTTTGTTCATATCGGCTATTCCAGAATGTGACCTGTCGTATATAACTTTTGATGGTCGCTGATTAGACCCGGCTTCTAGAAAGTACACACCGAGTCTTTCCCCTTTTCTCACAATTTTGGATGTATCAATTCCATGCTTCCGCAATTCTGCAATACACGCATCACCAACCGGATTCTCAGGAATAACTGAAACATAGTATACATCAAGACCAAAATGCGCAAGCCCCACAGCAACATTTGCTTCCCCTCCTCCAAAGGTTGCTTCAAGCACAGGACTCTGGAAGAATCTCTGCTTTCCTGGCGGTTTGAGCCTCAGCATTATTTCTCCGAATGTTACAAATCCCGACATATCTCCGTACCCCTCCTTAACAGTGGTAATAGTCCTGAATAATAATCAAACTATACAATCCACTCTATGTCAATCAATTCTTTACTTTTCAGTACCCAGATACTGGCTTATAGTTGTAAGCGTAATTTGACATAACAATACGACCGGTACAGGATGTGAAATTTTCTCGTAGGGGAAATAAAAATGAAATCTCTGAGAGTGGAGTTCGAAAACTTTAACGGGTCGAGACTCGGTGCCCGTATTGATATGCCCAAAGAGTTAAAACCCGAGCATTTTGCCCTTTTTGCTCACTGTTTTACCTGCACGAAAAACATAAAATCAATAGACAACATAAATAAGGCACTCACAGAACATAGAATTGCAGTTTTGAGGTTTGATTTTACAGGAATCGGGGAGAGTGACGGAGACTTTGCAGAAACGAACTTCACAACAAATGTTCAAGACCTCATCGCTGCCGCTGAATTCCTCAGGAATAAGTATGAATCACCAAAGATCCTTATAGGACATTCGCTCGGTGGCGCAGCAGTGTTACAGGCGGCATCTTCTATCCCATCCTCATTTATAAAGGTAAATGAAAAAATTAAAACAATAACTGAAGGAATTTATGTTATAGGAGATGTAAACGCTGTTTTCGCTCATTCAACCATAGCAGAATCTTTAAATAATCTCTTTGCTAATGTTGAAAATGCATACTTATTCTTTTATCGCCCCCAGGGTAAGACCCCTTACAAGATATCTAGACAGTATTAATGCGAGAATTACCGGGGGTATAATGGCAAGAATTGACAGAGAAGCAACTTTCCAGAAATCAAGCCCCCTCACGGTGAGGGACCCGGCAATAAGGACAGGAAGAGTCATAGCTTTTCTAAACCCTAAAACTATGACAAAAAGAAATTCATTCCATGAAAAGATAAACGCTAAAACATACACTGCAACCAATCCAGGAGCAGAAATAGGAAGAGCTATGTAAAAAAATGCCTTAAGATGCCCACAACCGTCAATCATTGCGGCCTCTTCAAGATCTTTCGGAAGCTCAGAAAAGAAGTCAAGCATGAGCCATACAGATAACGGAAGATTCATTGTTGTGTGCACCATGACAATTCCCAAAACATTGTCCAAAAGATGCAAGTGCTGCATAATTAAAAAGTAAGGAATCATAACAGCAACAGGCGGGAACATCCTGTTTGAAAGGATCCAGAGCGCAATATCCTTATTTTTCCACTTTTTAAACTCATATCTTGCAAGGGAATATCCTGCAAATGCACCTAAAAGTAGCGTTGCGGTACTGGAGAGTGTTGCAATAACAATACTATTTCTTAAAGATCTTAACGTTCTATCCCGCGTGGTTATAAATGCATCCTCCCATGCATGGAGAGTTGGTTTGAACTGCTTGTAAGGAATAAAAGTTGGTTTGTATGAATCTCCTGGCTCCTTAAAGGATGTAATGACTGCCCATATAACAGGAAATAATGTCCAGATGGCAAAAATGATAAGAACTATAATAATAATCGTTGCTCCAAGAGGTTTTCTTCTTCCAATTCCGTGTTCAGTGATCATACATACTCCTATACCGTTCTCTGCTTCTTAAATCTTGAAATGAGTATAATTGCAAAAATTAATAGTATTATAAGAAAAAGCCACGAAACGGCTGAACCGCTCCCAAGCTTAAACCATTTCATTCCTATTACATACACATAGAAAGATAAAGATTCCGTTGCGCTTCCAGGGCCTGCCCCTGTTATTCCAAATACGAGCTCAAAAAGTTTAAATGCATCTATCGCTCTTATTAACGATATGGTAACGATTACAGGTGCGATCAGGGGTAAAGTGATATGTGTAAACATCTGCCAGGAATTAGCCCCATCAACTGCAGCAGCCTGGTAAAGTTCTACAGGAAGAGATTGGAACGCGGCAAGTAACGTGAGAAACATAAATGGTGTCCATTCCCACATATCGACCATTATTATGGTAAATGGGGCTACATTTGCACTCGTTGTCCACTTTACCCCGCTCAAGCCTATGAACTTCAGTATCGTATTAATAACCCCAATATCAGGGTGAAGCATCATCCTCCACAAAAATGCAACCGCTATCGGCGGACAGGCCATGGGGATGAGATAGATTACTCTGAAAAAATTTCTCCCTCTAAATCTATGGCTTAGAAGTGTAGCGAGTACAAGCCCCAGTATGAGCTCACCGGTTACACTTATACCGACATACATTGATGTAAATCCAAGGGCATGCCAGAAACGGGGATCTTCAAACAAGAAATATTTATAGTTATTAAGACCGACCCACTGAGGTTTTGGCATTATGTTCGCATGCCATTTTGTGAATGAGAGGGTCAATGTCCATACAAGCGGTAAAATCGCCATGAGCATGAGATAAACAAGCGCAGGTAAAAGAAACGCCCATTTCGCGTTTTTTCGCCCCATAGCAGCTCCCGCCATATCTTTTCCCTTTTACACACTCTGAAAGAAAAAGGGTGCCGCATATGGCACCCTTTTTATTGAGCTATCAATCAATCTAATCCCAATGAGCTTCTGTAAAAAGATTTCTGTTCCTCAAATCCTTTCTCTTTTGTAATCCTCACCCAGTCGTTGTATATCAGCTCGCACGCCTCTTCTGGAGTTATTTTCCATGAAAGTACCTTATTGAGATGGACATCCAGTGATGATCCGGCCCCGGTATAATACTCTGGTGTTCCAGGTATCATCAAATCAGGTACTGCATTCGGGTCTTGAAGGATGTCGGAAATTGCCTTGAGATATGCCTTAACAGATTCCTCACCCCAGCCTCCTCTGACCCAGGCTTCGGGGGTTTTAAAGTGTGACCACCTCCATGGATTCGCCCCTGTATAGCCATGGATACCGCATACATCCAGCAGGCTATGTTCCGGATTGGTCATATATATACCAAAATGGTATGCAGCATCCTTATGCGGCGCAGCCTTCGGTATAATCCATACCCATCCACCAAAGTTGAGGAAGTTTACGGTATGCTGTTTTTCAACCCACTTGTTGGTCTTTCTGTCAAAATACTTCTTTGCTCCGGGTAAAGGACCATATCCCAGTAAGCCTTTTACCTTGCTTCCGTACTCAACTGGCTTCTGTTCCTGGATACCTATATCGCCCCAGTCAAAAGCTATTGCAGCATTGCCTGAAACAAATGCCTGCCTCAGCTCAGAATACCCATAGCCCAGCAATCCGGGAGGAGCAAACTTTGTGAGCTCCTGAATCCTTGTCATTGCTTCTACCCAGCCGGGGCTCTTTGCAAGAGGCTCCATTGTCTCGGCATCGAAGAAGATGTTGCTCGCGTAGTTCGATGGCGTTCCTGCAATTGTTGTATACTGTGCGCATATGTCCATGAATGACCACATAGCCTGGGAATTTTGTTGAGCTATGAAGGCAACCCCATACTCAATCTCACCATCGTTATCCCAATCCCATTTATTGAAGAACTCGGCAATATCTCGGACCTCACTCCAGTTTGCCGGAGGTATATGATACATATAACCGTATTTCTTCTTGAAATCCTCCTGATATTTTGAAACCTCAAGCGCATCCTTTCGGTAATATGTCATGTGATTGTCACCGTCATACGGTAATGCCATGATCTCACCCATCCACTTCGTAATTCGTTGAACTCCAGGCATTACATCATCCCAATTTGGATACCCATACTTTTCTATATAAGGTTCAAGACTTTCTACATGACCGCCTCCAAAAACTTCTCCCAGCCAGGTGACCGGTACACAGGCAATGTCGAAGGAGCCAGTTTTTGTTCTGAACTCCAGCCACATCTTTTCTTCAAGAGTTGCGTAGGGAACCAGAACAACCTCGATCTTACCTCCTGTTTGAGCCTCCCATATCGGTTTCCAGGTATCTACAACCTGAATATGGGGATCTGTTACAAGCACTGTAATAGGAACTGTCAAATCAACTTCTTCTTCGACTGCCGGAGGTACTTTCTCTGCTTCTTTTGCACCCCCTTTACCTGCAAAAAGTGAAGCAGGAATAAGCAGGCATAAAACAGTAACGAGCACAAAAATCAATTTTTTATTCATAACTACTCCCTCCTTTAAATATTTTTTTCTTGAAAACCGGTTCTCTCAAGAAGAGAAAAAACCTATTTCGACATTATCTTATCATTATAAAGAATATTGTCAAGTATATTCTTAACCATAATTAAGATATGCACAGATACAAATATTGTGTTATCATAGAATATGGTAATGATTGATGAATGAAAATCTTCTCTTGTTACTCTATGTTCGTATGTCTTTTTGCTAAATCCTCTTCATTTTTGCGGATCAGCTTCATGATTTCCAGAATCATCACATACAATGGTAATATCAATTATTGTGTTTTACATATAATTCAGATAAGATAAATGATGAAAAAATGGTATGTCATCGACGATAAAGACACGAGTCCTGGGCTCTTGCGTGTGTAATATAACAGATTGATAAAGGAGGTGATATTATTATGGAGTATCGTTTTCTCGGGAATACAGGATTAAAGGTTTCAGAGCTTGCTCTGGGCACCCAGACATTTGGATGGGGCGCTGACGAAAAAACAGCTCATTCCCTTGCAGATATATTCTGGGAAAATGGCGGTAATTTCTTTGATACCGCAAACATATATAATGCCGGTATTTCAGAATCGATGTTGGGAACATGGCTCAAAAAGAGAGGAGATCGCCAGTCTAAAATCATCGCAAGCAAAGTCTTCTTTCCCACCGGTAAAGGACCAAACGATACTGGTCTATCACGAAAACACATTTTTCAATCAATCGATGAAAGCCTGAAGCGCCTGCACACAGATTATATCGATCTCTATCAGGTGCACTGCTTTGATGTGTCCACCCCTCTTGAGGAGACACTTGATGCTCTCAACGACCTGGTACATGCCGGCAAGGTCCGGTACCTTGGAGCTTCAAACTTTACTTCCTCGCAGTTACTGAAAGCCGTAATGATCAGCCGCATGAATGGCTGGAGTCACTTTACCGTACTCCAGGCCGAATACAGTCTTATTGTGAGGAGCACCGAATGGGAGCTCCTTCCACTCTGCAGAGAAGAAGGGCTGGGCTTTACGGTTTGGTCACCCCTTGCAGGAGGCTGGCTTACCGGAAAATATCGTCGGAACATGGCTCCACCTCAGGACAGCAGAGTCGGAAGAAAAGACAGATGGGATGATCAGCCCGAGCAACGTGAAAGTGAGCTCACATGGAGGGTAATTGATACTCTTATTGAAATAGAAAAAACCTGTGGAAAAAACCCTTCACAGATATCACTCAACTGGCTTCGCAAACAGCCTGGAGTAACAGCTCCAATACTTGGCGCACGGACTGTGGAGCAGCTGAAGGAAAACCTGGGCTGCATTGGTTGGGAACTCACAGAAGAAGAAATTAATAAGCTCAACCGTGCAAGTAATATATCCCTCCCATATCCATACAGCTTTATTGAAAGATACACAAGAAGAAGATAAGTCACAAAGAAAGATCTCGTACGTACTTCCAAAGGTCATCACAATTCTTTCTATTCCTATATCAATTAGTATAAGACTGGGCTTAAAGCATGATGCGCTGAGCTACTATAAAAAGGTTAATATCCAACGAAGATTCATCAAATTCTAAAATAACTTGAAGCATTATTGTAGCAGATATCCTGAACAATGGAACCTAAAAGTCCCATATCTTTGGGCAGCTCTCCCTTCTCCACATCCTCCCCGAGAAGGTTGCAGAGAATCCGTCTGAAATAATCGTGTCTTGAAAATGAGAGAAAGCTCCTCGAGTCTGTGGTCATGCCTATAAACCTGGAAAAAAGACCCAGGTTTGAAAGGGCGTTCATCTGTCTTATCATTCCTTCCTTGGTGTCATTGAACCACCACCCGGGTCCAAACTGGATTTTTGAAGGCACACTACCTCCCTGAAAGCATCCGGCGATTGATACCACGAGCTCATTATCACAGGGATTGATGTTATAGAGCACTGTTTTGGGCAGACAATGTTTTCTTTCGAAGTAATCAAGAAATTCGACAAGTGGTCTCGCTATTTCAAAATCACCTATCCCATCAAAACCGCTGTCAGAACCAAGAAGCTTCATATACCTCGTATTACTATTTCTCAATGCACCGAGGTGAAGATGCTGAACCCAGTGTTTTTCTGCTGTCATCTGAGCGCATTCCCTCAACATATATGATTTAAAGAGCACAGCCTTTTCAGACGTAAGATCTTTTCCACATCTCACCGTATCAAATATACGCTCTATATCCCTAATTGTGTAAGGTTCAGTATAGGGGTATTCTAATCCGTGGTCTGCCGAACGGCACCCGGCAGTTTGAAATGCATCGTGCCTCCGCCTCAATGCGGAAACAAAATCAGTAAGATTACCCACTGTGCTCTCAGAGGCCTCTTCGAGTCTAGAAATCCACTCATTGAACTTTATGGGCTCTTCTATCAGAAATGCCCTGTCCGGACGAAAGGTGGGCAGCACTTCAATATCAAAGGAATCGTCCTCAGCGATCCTTCTATGGTAATCAAGGCTGTCAGCGGGATCATCCGTTGTGCACAGCACTTTCACATGGGTCTTTTTCAGAAGGTTTCTTGAAGAAACACTCTCTCTTTTGAGGACCTCATTACACCTGCTGTATATCCTGGCAGCTGTCTCACTGTTTAAGAGCATGTCCTCCACGTGAAAGTAGGTCTTCAGTTCCAGGTGGGTCCAGTGATAGAGGGGGTTTCGAACTGTATAGGGCACGGTTTTGGCCCAGGCCTTAAACTTAGCATAATCTTCTGCAACACCTGTTATATACCTCTCATCGATCCCGTTTGCCCTCATGGCCCTCCACTTGTAATGATCGTGGGATAACCAAAGCTGCACGATATTCAAAAACTGCGCGTCCTCTGCGATCTCCCGCACGGGCAAATGGCTGTGGTAATCAAAAATGGGCATATTTCTCGCAAACTCGAAATAGAGCCCTCGGGCGGTTTCATTCTGGAGAAGAAAGTTTTCGGTGATAAAGGGGTCAGTCATCTGGCTCCCCTGTATTTTTTCTTAATCCAAGACATTCAAGGTGGGATCCAATATGCACCTCAAGCCTTTTCCAGTACTCTTCAATATTTCTCTTAAGGACTGCATAGATTTTTGTTCTTAGCTCAGGATGCTTTAATATCTCACCATATGAGATATGCAGCAGCTTACGGACATCAGGACTCTCAAAGAGCTCCGAAACTCCCTTTTTGTTGATAATATTGCTCTCAGGTAGCGCATCGGGCTGAATTTTTATTCTATAGAACCTCAATGCCTGGGGAGCATTTTCTTTCGCATGTTCGTAGATGCTCTGGAAAAGAAAGGGGTCAACCTCCCCAATGACCTTCAGCGCTTCGAGCCAGCTTGTGCCGGAGGTTTTTAAATGAAACCTCCCTTCTGTTATTTCTCCAATGGCAGGATAAATACGGAATTTGTCGCTTCCCGAATGCACAGATATTCTGTATCCGAAGTGCTTTGCAATGGCTGCATGCACCTTAAGAGAACTGACGAACTTGTCGGCATCACCAATGTAATCGACTGCCTTCTGAAAACTGCCGATAAACCGCGGTGCAAACGAAAAGGGTCTGATACGCCTCCTCTGCAGTTCCATGGCAATGAAAGCATGAGCAAGAGGTGTAGTCGGGATCGCTGTCTCATCGATCGAAAGCTCAAAATCAAACTCATCCTCTCCGCAGACCTCCACTCCAGCTCGATAAAGCCGTGCCGCTTGCTGCGGGGCGTCCCAGTATATGAGTGCTGCTCGTACGAGCTCTTCACTGGAAAAATGTATAATGACATCCTGACTGATTTCTATTCTTTTTTCAAAATAGTTGGACTCCAGGACCCTTCTAACCTCTCTCGGTAGTCTCTCAAAAGAAGCACAGATCTCTGAAGAGCCTGCACGTGCGTATTCTTCTTTTATGTACTCAGAAACATCCGCTGTTATCATTGAGTATCCGAGCGCCAGGACCTTCTTTACCCATTCCTCTGTCTTGAGATGATCTCCATCTGCACCCCACGGTCTTGTAAATCCTTCACGAAAAACAGCCCATGTGACAGAATCGAGAGCTTCTTCAAAAGACCTTGAGGTGAGCTCGATTTCCCGTACCGACTGTTGTGCAAGCACAGGCCATACTCTATAATTCTTCAATCCATGTATATGCCCCGGTGTTGCAATCCCAAGACGGTCTCCTGTTCCAAAGCTTGTACCATGGCCGGCAAGTCTCGCGGGTGCTGCAAAGGGTAGGGCTTTTCGAAGAGTTTTGGCATTCTCATGGACAAGGGGACAAAAGAGTACTGAAACGTTTCCTATATCCTTTTTTATTCCCTGAAAACCTTCGAACAACCGTGGGCCTCTGCAGAATATTCCCAGCATGTCTGTTTCATCAAAACGTGC
>Ga0209636_10003293_pt1 | contig 16465 bp, 12 predicted proteins | sample DeeMarSWOR152_54_FD_187464 | JGI IMG/M metagenome (GOLD analysis project Ga0209636, IMG submission 187464) | Marine sediment microbial communities from White Oak River estuary, North Carolina - WOR-1-52-54 (SPAdes) (version 2) | ecosystem: Environmental > Aquatic > Marine > Intertidal zone >...
AGGTTTTGAAAGATATGCAAAGCCTGATCGAAGAGGAGAAGGAGAAGGAATTTGACCAAAGCATCGACTACATCAAAAAGTCGATTAAAAGAGATATTTTGAACAATCTATATGGGCAAAAAGCCTATTATGAGGAGATCATCTTAAAGACCGATCCGGCTATCCAGAAAGCCTTTGAGATTTTAACCAACCAGGATGGGTATAAGAAAGTTTTGGAGGGATAAGAAAAGAGAGCTTTATATATCTCCATATTAGATAGAGAAAACAGGGTCGTCATTAATCGGCCCCAAGCTAGAAAGCTTGGGGCCGATTTTCATTCGCAGAGTAAATCACTGCCAGGGTGAATGCTCCTTGTTGGGGTGGGGGTTGACCTCACGCCCTTCTTACGGATAAGGGGTGCAACCCTTCAAGACAAATCGTTCAGGGCAAGCCCCTGTCCGATCTGAGGGCAACGTTAACCGGAGTGTGCAAGCTTCGCTTGCGCACTCCAAAAACACTTTTTCCGCCGTCCCCAAACTTCTCATTATCTTATCGATAAAAAATTTTGACTTTCTTATTGGAGAATGAAATCCAACACATATTTGTCAAGAAGAAAATTTGGCTTTTAAAAAGTCTCCATACAAATTTAACATTACCCTCCTCCTAATTCGCTTGACAGTCGAATAAGAATTGTTTAATTATGTATAAATTTTAGCTAAGCGTCTGTCAAAAAATCAGAATGACTTTGCTTTTGAGGACAAAAACAGTTTTTTCGATTTCGATTTTTATTCTTCTGTTAGGATGTCAGAGGATGAATAAACAAGATTCCATGAATGCTTCGCATGTGACTAAGGTGGTGTTGGATAATAAAATGACGGTGTTGGTCAAAGAAACCCATTCCGCTCCGGTGGTCGCCATCAACACTTGGGTGAAGGTTGGATATTTCGATGAACCGGACAGCTTGACCGGAATTTCGCATCTTTTGGAGCATATGTTTTTTAAAGGGACTAAAAAAAGGAAGGTGGGACAACTAAGAGACGAGACCAGAAATTTGGGGGGATATCTTAACGGAGGAACCATTTATGAATACACTCATTATTATACCGCACTTCCGCAAAGATTCGCCAAAAAGGGATTGGAGCTTCAATCTGATGCTCTGCTCAACTCGGTTATCGATTCAGCGGAGTTAGAGAAAGAGAAGAGGGTGGTGATCCAGGAGGTCAAAAGAAAGCTGGATCGTCCGGACGCTCTGGCCTGGGAGAAGTTGATGGAGCTGGGCTTCCAGAAGCACCCCATTAGAAGATGGAGGATGGGAACACAGGAGCAGAATGCAAATTTCAGCAAGAAGGATTTGGAGAATCATTACTTCAGTTTCTATCGGCCCGATAACATTATCCTTTCCATCGTAGGAGACATTAAGACCGAAGAGATTCTGGAAATGGTGGAGAAGTACTATGGCGATTTCAGAAGAGAAGAGACGAAGAAGAAACCCATTCCCATAGAGCTGGATCAAAAGAAGTTTAGATATCTCCAGATGAAGGGGGACATTACCCGAAGTTATCTTAAGATCGGATTCCATGTCCCCGCAAAGTTGGACCCGAGTTTTTTCGCTTTGGATGTGTTATCCCACATTTTGGGTCACGGACGGAGCTCCCGGCTCAGTCAGGTCCTAAAGGAGAGGGAAAAACTGGTTAGCTCCATAACATCTGAAGCTTTCGGCTTGAAAGACATTGGTGTCTTCATAATTGAGGCAGAACTTGAAGCTAAAGATCTTCTGAGAGCGGAGACACAGGTTTTCCGAGAGATTGAAAGGTTGAAGATTTCAGACGTTTCTGACTTTGAACTGACCAAAGCCAAAAATGTTATCAAATTTTCATATCTTTCTTCGATCGAAACGGCAACGGGGTATGCAGAGAATTTGGCTTTTTTCGAGTCGTATGGTGACTTTCGCTTAGCCGAGAAGTATCTGGAAAATGTAGAGAAGGTGAGCAAAGAGGATATAAGAAGAGTGGCTTCTTTATATCTGACCTTGGAGCGTGCAAGCCTGTTGGAATACAGACCTAACCGGGACTTGGATGAGAAGATAACCGCCACCATGATAAAAGATGCGATTAAGGCGAGCTTAGTGAAAGGAGCGGAGGAGCTCCAAGGCGAAGAATTGGCGTTTGTTAAATCAGATGAAAGGAAAGCTGAAGTTTCCATCACAAAAACGGAAGCCAACAAAGAAAAACTTTCTTGTGGAACAACTTTAATTACCAGGGAAAATCACTTTTTGCCCTTAGTCTCTTTAGGTGTTTATTTTAAAGGGGGGCAGATTCATGAGTCTAAAGATAATTGTGGAATAACCCAGCTTGCCTTAAGAACCAGTTTGAAAGGGACTCAAAGCAAAGATGGTTTTGAGATCTCCAACCTTATGGAGATGTTAGGAGGCTCTATTGAGCTGGAGGTAAATGCAGATTACTTCGGCTACCAGGTAAAGCTTTTGTCTGGAAATTTAGCAGATGGCGTGGGTATAATTTCTGATGTAATTCAAAATCCGATCTTTGAGCAAAAAGAGGTGGAAAAGGAAAAAAATATTCTTTTGGCAGAGATTCAAAAAAATAAAGACAGCATGAGAGATTACCCCATCGATCTTTTTTACCGGTCTATCTTTCCTCATCACCCTTATGGCTTTAACAGCTTAGGTGATCCCAAAGCCTTGAACAGGCTAACCAGAGCAGAAGTTGTGAATTGGTATAATAGATTTTTTGTTGCCAACAATATGTTAATTGTGGCAGTAGGAGATTTTGATTCGGAAGGGTTAAGAGAAAAACTGGATAGGATGTTTGACGATTTTAGGAAAAGCGAGATTCAAATTCTCAAAATACCTGAGGTGAAAAAAACAGAAAAAGTGAGTATGTTGGCAGAGGATCGAGCCAAGGCTCAGACTGCCCAGGCTTTGGGATTTGTCACCTGTTCATATCAGGAAGACGATCTTTACCCGATTAAGGTTCTTCAAGCCATCGCATCCGGAAGTGGGGGGAGGTTTTTCCACGAACTCAGGGAAAAAAGGAGCCTGGCTTATACCGTTTATGGGTATAATGATTCCTGGGAAAAAGCCGGCGTTTTTTACGCCTATATCGCTACTTCTCCTGAAAAAGAGGAGGCGGCAAAAGAAGGCCTTTTGGATGAATTTTCCAAATTTAAGACAGCTTTGGTGGATGAGGATGAGCTTGAGACCGCCAAAAGATACATTACCGGAATGTATCAGATATATTTGCAGACCAATTCCGCCTTGGTGAAGCAGTACGCCAAAGCCGAACTTTTGGGCAGAGGGATGGAGGAGGTGGAGGAATATCCCGAAGAGATAAACCAGGTGACAAAAGAACAAGTGAAAGACGTAGCCAGCAAATATTTCGATGAAAAGAGCCCGGCCGTGGGGGTGGTAAGGGGAAAAAGATGAAGGGCTATTGAGCTACCCCTAACATTCAATTATTTTCGGGGAACGCAAAAAATCTGGAAAAGGAAAAAGAAGAAATGCAAGGCAACAAGACAAAGGAAAACCAAAAAAATAGCAAAAGCCTGCCCACCGGGTTCGTCTACCATCCGGATTACCTGAAACATAACGCCGGTCAAAACCATCCTGAGAGCAAAGAGAGGCTTTCCAGGCTGGTTGAGCATCTGGAGAAAAATGGACTTCTCTCAGAACTCAAAAGAGTGGAGCCTTATATTCCCCCTATCAAATGGTTGGAGAAAGTGCACTCGACTGAATATATTAAAATGGTGGAGGAGGTGTGTGAAAGCGGGGGAGCCATGTTGGATCCGGATACTCCGGTGGGTCCGGAGTCTTACCGCATAGCCTTATTAGCCGCAGGAGGGGTGATGGCGGCAGTGGATGCGGTGATGCAAAAAAAAGTTAAAAATGCCTTCTGTGCCCTAAGGCCCCCCGGACACCATGCTGAAAGAGACAAAGCTATGGGTTTTTGTATTTTCAATAATGTGGCTATTGCTTGTAAGTATGTGCAAAACAAGTATCGAATAAAAAAAGTGATGATCATTGATTGGGACGTTCATCATGGCAACGGTACGCAAAATGCCTTTTGGACCGATCCCTCTGTTTTTTACATCAGCGTGCATCAATTTCCCTTTTATCCGGGTTCTGGGAGTGAAAACGAGGTAGGGGAGGGGGAGGGCGATGGGTTTACCTTTAACCTGCCCATGTTTGCAGGATCAGGCGATGTGGAATATGTCGAGGCTTTTGAGAGTATACTTTATCCTTTAGCTTCCAAATTCGATCCAGATTTCGTTTTCATTTCCGCCGGCTTCGATGGTCACATGGATGATCCTTTAGCACAAATCGATCTCACGGAAGAAGGATATAAAAAGATGACCGAGATGGTGACCAGACTGGCGGATGAGTGTTGCGACAACCGATTGGTCTCAGTCCTGGAGGGAGGCTATAACTTTCAATCTTTAGCTTATTCAGTGGAGGAGCATCTTTTGGTCTTAATGAACCAAAAATAGGAAAAAGATCAAAAGAAATGAACAAGAGCTGAATTTTAAAAAGACCACTTATTAGAAGTGAGGGGTCCGAAAAACTCCGTTTGCAGGGCTGGGAGCCCTGCCTACGAAAATGTAGGTCATTGATTTTTCGTAGGTCGGGCACCTTGGTATGAACTACATGGTTCATACCTTGCCCGACCACTGTCCTATACTTTTTCACAGACCTCGGAGGTTTTTCTTGACAAGAACAAAGGATTCAAAATAACATGAAATTTGCCCGTTTCCTTCATAATGAAAAATCTTTTTATGGAATGGTGGACCAACAGGTTTATCCTATCACAGGGGATATCTTTGGTGAGTTTCAAATTAGTCGGAAGGGTTACAAGCCAGAAAAGGTAAAACTGTTGCCCCCTTGCCAGCCATCCAAAATAATCTTGGTGGGACTGAATTATTTGGATCATGTTAAGGAAAGCCAGTCATCCAGTGTGGTTCCGGAGGAGCCGGTTCTTTTCATGAAGCCCTCAACTTCCGTTATCGGACCGGATGAGATCATCTTCTATCCAGAAGGGGTGGAGAGGCTGGATTTTGAAGCGGAATTGGCAGTGGTGATCAAGGATAGATGCAGGAATCTATTACCTTCTTCCGTTTGGGATCATATCTTAGGATTTACTTGTTTAAACGATGTCACTGCCCGGAATCTTCAGAAGAAGGACGTCCAATGGACCAGAGCTAAATCTTTTGATAGCTTCTGTCCGTTGGGACCTTTTATAGTCGATAAAATAGATCTGGACAATTCAAAAATCGAATCTTACCTGAACGGCAAGCTGCGTCAATCCTCCAATACCAACCAGATGATATTCAGCGTGGAAAGAATCGTCAGCTTAGTATCCTGTATCATGACCCTGCTCCCCGGGGACGTAATCTCCACTGGGACACCTGCTGGAGTGGGACCTATGGAGCCGGGCGATACGGTTGACGTATTTATAGAAAATATTGGGACTCTGAGAAATTATGTGAAGAAGGCTTGATCTATAATATCTGCAGTTTCTTTACGGACAGAAACTCTCTGACCCTCGGAATCCTTTTGGAAAATCGCAGGCAAAACCCTTCCTTTACCCTTTCCCATTTGTAAAAAGGTAGATGAAGGAGGAAGTTAAGAATCTAATTTATGAATGTCTTCAGGCCTATTAAGTCTAGTTCAACCCAAAAATCACAAGGCTGTTGTTATAGGTTTATCTTGATTCTTTTCTTTTGTTTGTTTCCTTCAATTTCCTTTTCCCTTTCTTTCGAAGAATACGCTCCTCCGATTGCTTCTTATAATATAGAAGTCAAACTGGACACGGAGAATAAAAAACTCTTGGGCAAAGAGATTTTGACTTTCCGAAATACCTCTGCAAAGAATGTGGATACTCTCTTTCTTCATCTTTATCCCAATGCTTTCCAAAGTGACACTACCACCTTCATGAAAGAAAGTCTCTTCCCCGATAGAATCAAGAAAAAAGAAGAATATAGAGGTTATATAGAAATTAAGAAAATCAACGTAGGATGTGGACATGATTTGACCAAAGAAAAGATCATCGATGAAACTATAATGAGGTTACCCCTTCGCAAGCCTTTGCCTCCCCAAGATATAATCAGCTTGGAGATTGAGTTTGTGGTGAAACTGCCCCAAATCCTGGTTCGTATGGGTTATTCGGGTAAAAACTTTATGATCGGGCAATGGTTTCCTAAGATGGCGGTTTTGGAGGAGGAGGGGTGCTGGAACGCACATCAATATCATGCCAATTCCGAATTCTTTGCGGATTTTGGAACCTATGATGTTTCCATTACCCTTCCTTTGGAATATGTAGTCGGTGCTACCGGATATTTGCAGGAAGAAAGAATAAATCCGGATTCCACAAAAACTATGGTTTATCATGCCGAGGATGTGCACGATTTTGCATGGGTGGCAGATCCGGATTATCTTATTTCCAAAAGAATGGTAGATGGAATCGAATTGCTTTTCCTTTACCAGCCCGAACACAAAAAAAAAGTGAAAAGGATCATGGATGCGGCTGAGTTTGCTCTGAACTATTATAATTCTGCATTTGGAAATTATCATTATAAGAAATTTGTGATCGCAGATGCCCGGATAGGATTTGGTGGTGGAGCCATGGAATATCCCATGTTCATCACGATTTCACCATCAGGACTATCCACAGATAAGATAAAATTGGATGAGATGGTGGTGTTTCATGAGATCGCTCATCAATGGTGGTATGGAATGGTAGCCTCCAACGAATTTGAGGAAGCTTGGCTGGACGAGGGATTTGCGGTCTATTCCGAGAGAAAGGCTTTAGAGGAAAAATTTGGCAAGACTGCTAATCTGATGAATCTCTGGGGGATAAAGATTGGAGATAAGGATTTGGCTAAATTGGGCTATCTTTTGGATCCGCAAAGCGACATAACTGTCAAGAATTCCTGGGAATTTCAGGATTTTTTAAGCTATCGAGCGAACGTCTATTATAAAGCTTCCCTCCTTCTTGAGACTTTAGAGAATGTATTGGGCGAAGAAGAAATGAGAAAGCTCTTGCGAAAGTATTTTCAAAAATACAAATTCAAGCATCCTAAAACAGAAGACTTTATCCAGCTTGCCACCGAAATTAGCGGAGCCCTGCACCGGACGGTACAGGGCGGAGAAGACCTAAATCCATTTTTCTCTCAAATCCTTTTTGGAACCGGAGTCTGCGATTATGAGGTGGCGAGTATAGAAAACACACCTTTAAAAAAAGAAGATAAACAACAGATCTATCAGAGCAAAATCTTGCTGAAGAGATTAGGAGAGATAAAAATCCCCGTGGAGGTTTTGATTGAAATGGAGGATGGAGATAAGATAAAAAAGACTTGGGATGGAAAAGAGAGATGGCATAAATTGGAGTTGGAAACCAAATCCAAGATAAAATCAACCACAATTGATCCGGAAAACAAAATAGTCTTAGACATCGATGTGAACAATAATAGCCTGACCAAAAAATCCCAGGATTCGGTGATTTTGAAACTTGGCAGCCAGTATCTTTTCTGGATGGAAACTTTTGTTCAATGGATCACATCTTTTTAAAAGCAGGAGTGCATCAACTTTTCGTAGCAAAGCGTCCGGATGGACCCCCCAGACGGGGGCTCGTCGGAGCCCGTCTGGGCGAAGACCCCGATCTGCGGGGTTGATGCGGATTTAGAAAATTGTGGAGTGAAGTTTTCCCATTCCGAGAAAAAAACATGTGGCACGCCCTACAAAAGAAAGTATCAGGTTTTCTCTTGGAGGTCTGTTGAAAAGTATTTCGAAGAAGATGAACTGGAGCGCCCACCTTTACAAGTACTTTGACTTCAAGGTTTGGGATTCTTTACTTTGAGCTTTCAAGAATCGCTAATATGATTGAATGCGTAAAATCTTGATTTTGCAGAAACCAAAAACTTAAAATAAAGGAGCGAAACTGTGATGAAAAATGATCCCCAAAAAGCGTATGAAAAGCTTTTGAGCTTAAGCAGAGAAGCTTCCCTTCTGAGGTCCAGCATGGCCATTTTGGAATGGGATGAAAAGACCTATCTTCCCAAAGGAGGTCAGGAACACCGTGCCAATCAGCTTGCGCTTTTGGCCGGCATGGTGCACGATAAGGCTACCAGTCCCGAAATTGGTAATCTTCTTAAACAACTGGAGGGAAGTTCCTACCTGAGTGAGGAAGATACTTTTGAAGCGGCGAATGTCAGAGAAATCAAGCACTTCTATGACAAGACGATAAAAATCCCAAAATCTTTAGTGGAGGAACTTGCCCGCGTCACCTCCATTGCCCATGGTGTTTGGGTGGAAGCACGGAAAAAATCGGATTTCTCTTTGTTCTTGCCACATTTGAAAAAGATCATCCAATTAAAACATGATCAAGCTGAAGCCGTGGGATACAAAAAGGATCCTTATGACGCCTTACTGGATGATTTTGAACCGGGGGCCACAATAGCTAAAGTCTCCGAGGTCTTTGCAAAATTTCGTCAGGAATTAGTTGATCTGGTGAGGGCTATCGTGGATTCAGGAAAACGTCCGGACACCTCGATTCTTGAAAGAGAGTATCCGATTGACCGGCAGGAGAGTTTCGGTAAAGAGGCGGCAAAAGCGATAGGCTATGATTTTGAGAAAGGCCGCCTGGATGTTACCGCTCACCCCTTCTGTACTGGAATAGGACCAGGAGATGTCCGTATCACCACCCGCTATAATCCCAAACACTTCGGAGAAGCTTTTTTTGGCATTTTGCACGAGGCTGGTCACGGCATTTACGAACAGGGGTTGGATCCGGAGCGTTACGGCACCCCGGGCGGTGATTCAATCTCGTTGGGAATTCACGAATCCCAGTCCCGGATGTGGGAAAATCTGGTGGGACGCTCAAAATCATTCTGGAAATATTTCTTCCCCCGCGCCCAAAAGATTTATCCGGAGGCTTTAGGCAAAGTCAAATTGGATGATTTCCATTTTGCCATAAATGGAGTCAAGCCCTCATTCATTCGAGTGGAAGCTGACGAGGTGACCTATAATCTGCATATTCTCTTACGTTTTGAAATCGAGCAGGCATTTTTCAAAGGGGACCTCAAACCTGAGGATATCCCCGGCGTCTGGGATGAAAAATTCAAGAGCTACTTCAAAATGACTCCACCGGATGATGCCCAGGGCTGTCTTCAAGACGTACACTGGAGCGCCGGATATATCGGTTATTTTCCTACCTATTCGTTGGGCAATCTGTATGCTTCCCAGTTTTTCAACAAGGCAAAGCAAGATCTGAGCGATCTAGATAGCCAGTTCGCCAGAGGAGAATTCGGCAGCTTGAAAAACTGGCTCCGGAAGAATATCTACGAGAGGGGACAGCGTTACCGCGCAGAAAAGTTAGTGGAAGTGGTGACAGGTGAGTCTTTGTCCCATCGACCCCTGATGGATTATCTCAAAACCAAATATGGGGAATTGTATGGAGTGTAAAACACGCATGCCATACGTTGGTTTGACCAGGCTTGTTATACACTAATATAAAAGCAAGAAAGGCGTATGCATCTTCGATAAGTTTACCTCCCCCTCACCCTAACTCTCTCCCCCAAGGGGAGAGGGAACTTCATAAATTTCCCCCTCCCTTCGTGGGAGGGAGTGAGGGGGAGGGTGATGCGTATGCTTCCATACGGACACATTCATACGAATTATGTCAATTTATTTAATTCGTTTGCTATGGTTCGGAATCGAAGTTCGGTAAGGTAAATAGTATCATGCTCATCTTCACTTCATTTGTCCAGGGGATCAAAAACGTTTGGTTAAACAAGTTTTTGATCGGGATAATGTTTCTTTTCAAACTTGGATTTTCCTTGATCTTGCTTACATCCCTTTATCTTATGTTCTCCGCCAGCTTCGGTGCGAACGCGAAAGCTTCAAGTCTGCTTCGAGGCTTCGATTTTTCCTTACTTATCGATTTTGTCTATCATTGGAGACACACGCTCTCGATCTATTTTCTTATGTTCTTTTTGGTCTCCTTTTTAGTCATCATGGTTTTTATCTTTTTTTCCGGTGGATTCTGGGGAATTTTGAGAGATGAGTCAAAGAGAAAAGAAAGAAATTCGAAGATCGAACGATTCTTCGGCTACTGCGTAAGATACTTTTGGGGGATGTTCAGAATAGCACTGCTCTTGGCCGCATTATACCTGATTGCCTTCTTTTTGTTTTTGTTCATCGTGGCAATTTTCGATTCGGTGGTTGGAGAGGGAAGCTGGTTTGAGATCACCTCCTGGCGGGTTATGGTAAAGATTGCAGTCTTTGTATTTTTATTTTTCTTAGTTAACATGATTGGAGATTATCTTAGAATATTTTACATTTCTCAAGATAAAGAATTTGCACAAAATTTTAAAGAGCGTTTTTCAGGATTTGTAAAGAAAGCTCTTAGATTCCTGTTGACAAATTTTTTCAAGACTTTAAGTTTATATTATCTTTTGAGCTTGGTTTTGGTCTTAGCGATTTTGACCTATGTTGGTGCGAATAAAGTCATGGAAGGGATACCCAGAACAAGTCTTTATATTTTACTTGTCTTTTTGATCCAGCAGATTTTAAGCCTTTTCAGGGCTTTTTACAGATTGGTTTATTATTCTTCGCAAATCGTCTTGGTGGATAAGCTCTTGACTGAAGAGGAAAGATTGCCTTGAATAAAATTCAAAGCTAAACCTTAAAAAAAGGAGTGAAAAATGGCCAATAAGAATTTGGAAATCCCGCCAAAGGCGGGGGAAGTGACCATTAAATGGTTTGGGCATAGTTGTTTTCTGATTTCATTGGATGAAGAAGTGAGGATAGTCATCGACCCGTTTGACAACAGCGTAGGCTATCCCGTGCCTGATGTAGCCGCAGATATATGCTTAGTCTCGCACGATCACTTTGACCACAACTGCGTATCTGTGGTTAAGGGAAATCCTGAAGTGGTTAAAGGGAAAGGAAAGAAGAAGGCAAAGGATGTCAATTTCAAAGGGTTGGGCGCATTTCATGACGAAAAACAAGGAAGCTTAAGAGGAGAAAATACCATCTTCATGTGGGAGTTGGGTGGGATCAGATTTGCCCATGTGGGAGATTTGGGAACCGAGCTTTCGCAGGATCAGATAACCCAGATGGGATCAGTCGACGTGCTTTTCGTCCCCACCGGTGGATATTATACCATAGATGCCCGGACAGCAGACAAAGTGATCTCCAGCTTAAATCCCAGGGTGGTCATCCCCATGCACTACAAGACACCGGTCATGGGACCAAACTTCCCAATCGCAGGAGTAGATGAATTTCTAAAGGGTAAAGAAAATGTGGTAAAGGTTGGAAAAAATTCCGTCACCTTCACAAAGGAGACCTTACCGCAGAAGACCACCATCTATGTGTTGGAATATAAATAACTAATCAGATGATAGGTTTGAGGTGAAAGGTTTAAGGAGTGTTTTAAGGGGTGCAAAAACTTTGTTTTTACAAAAAACAAAAAAACTCCCTTGTTGGTAACGGACGCCTCGTCCATTACCATTTTCCTCAGCGTCACGGATTCATCCTGAACGGACAGGCCGTCCATGACGAACAGTGTAATCTTTTATCTTAAACCTTACACCTTTAACCTTCCACTCAACACCTGAGCAGGAGAAACCATGCCTCTTAAATTAGAAAATATGAATTGGATGGAGTTCGGGGAATTAGTGCCGGATAAGATCAATACCGTGATCCTTCCCGTCGGAACCATTGAAGCTCATGGAGTGACAAATTTAGGTACTGATGTTACCATTCCGGTCTTTATCGCAGAAAAGATTGCAGAGGATTTGAATGCTATAATTGCTCCACCCATCTATTACGGAATCACCAGGACCTTGTATTCTTATCCCGGTTCTCTTACGGTAAGTTCACCCATTTTTGAAAGCTATTTAACCGAAATCATGCTTTCTTTGGCAGACAAAGGTCTCTCCCGGATTTTGGTGATCAATGGTCATGGAGGTCATATAGACGAGTTAAAGAATGCGGCGATGAAGGTCCACCGGGAGAAAAAGGCGAAGGTAGCGGTGATTCACTGGTGGATTTTGTGTGAGGAGCTGACCAAAAAGTTTTTCGGGGAAACTGGAGGACATGCTGGCTTGGATGAAAATGCCGCAGTTTTGGGTATCAATAAAGATTTGGTTAAAAAGAGAAGATACAAAAGGGATATGGTCTATCTCCAGAAGAGTGGAATCCACTCTCTTCCCGGACCTGGTACTATTTTGATTCACAAAAAAGGCGAAGGCTATCCGGATTTCGATGAGAAAAAAGCCAAGGCATATATGGATAAGGTGGTCAAAAAGATAAAGGCTGATGTTTTGGAAATCTTTGGGAGATGGGAGCAGATGAAATGGGAGTAGCGAGATGCGTATGCATTCATACGAACTTGTCTCGCGTTGATAAATGAAGTTGGAGTAGCAAGACTTGTCTTCTTTGGTGTCAGAACTGGGGTTCTGACACCTCCTATGTAGCTCATCCAGAGCTGTCAGATCCCCAGATCTGACAGCTGCAGGAGATTAAGCATGACTGTTTTTGAGGCAATTAAAACCAGAAGAAGCATTAGAAGTTTCGATGAGAGACCAATTGAAGAGGAAAAACTTTTGAGGGTTCTGGAGGCAGGGAGGCTTGCTCCTTCTGCTAAAAACCGTCAGGAGTGGAGATATGTGGTGGTCAAAGACAAGGAATTGAGGAAAAAATTGGCAGTGGCGGCAAATAATCAATTTTTCCTTGCCGAGGCTCCGGTGATAATCGTAGGATGCGCCACTTTGGTCAACTATGTTCTATCCTGCGGTCAACCTGCTTACACCATCGACGTATCCATTTCCATGGATCATATGACCCTCCAGGCAGTAGAAGAAGGATTGGGAACCTGCTGGATCGGATCGTTTAAAGAAGATGAGGTAAAGAGGATTTTGAATATCCCTGAAGATATGAGGGTGGTCGAACTAATGCCCTTAGGTTATCCTAAATCCCTCCCTGAACCCAAGCCAAGATTGGAATTGGACGAAATCATCTTTTATGACCGCTGGCAATAACACCTCACCCCCTACCCCCCCTCTCCATATCATGGAGAGGGGGACAAAGGGGGAGAAGTAGCAAACAACTCCTTGCACAAAAATCCATTGCCTCCGAACAATATTTGTGCATCCATTTGAAATCACACTTAGTCTAAAAACTTAGACAGTCATATTTATCTTATTATTTTAAAGCCATTTACCCCGGTAGTAAGTGGCTTTTCTAGTATGGCATATTAGTTGCTATAATAATATTTAGATATAGTAAAGAATGGTCATGGGTTAAAAGATTTATGTTGTGTAATTAAAAGCAAGATGGAGTATTTAAAGTTCAGGCTACAAATCTCTCTTCTCTTTTTGATTGACTAATTTTTGTGAATTTGTTACATTGGACAAAAATTGAGACGATAATCTGAAAAAGAGGAGGGAGATTCGTATGAATGCTTCACAGATGGTTAAGAAAATAGGAGGATTGATGGTGCTGAGCCTTTTAGTGCTTAGCGCCTCGGGTTTTGCTCAAGAAAAGGGAGAAGTGATCAAAATGTCAGGGTTTTCAGCACTTCAGCCACGTAAACTGGTGGATTGTCCCACTGCCGGTCTTTTACCCAGAGGGAGCTTCGATTTCGATATAAGGATTTTTGCAAGCGGTGGGGTGGTTACCACCATTGATGTGGGTTTGATGCGAAGGTTTATGATTGGAATCTCCTTCGGAGGAGAAAACATCATCGGGGATGGTGATGCAGATTGGAATCCCAGGATAGAATTTTTAGCCAAATATAGGCTGATCAATGAAAGCTATGCTCTCCCCGCATTGGTGATAGGGTTTGATTCTCAAGGGGGCGGAGCCTTTGATGATAGTTTGGATAGATATGTTTATAAGTCAAAGGGTTTCTATGCGGTGATGAGCAAAAATTATCTGGTGGCGGAAGTTCCAGTTGGTTTCCACTTCGGAGCAAATTACAGCCTGGAGAATGACGATGGTGACAAAGATATACCCATATTTTTTGGAGCGGATGTGCAAGCTACCGAAAATTTAGGTTTCGTGGGAGAATATGATTTAGCCACCAACGATGATGAATTCAAGAACAAATATGGGCAGGGCTATGGCTATCTGCATGCCGGAGTCCAGTGGATTTTTTCCAGCAAGTTGCAGCTGGAGTTCCAATTTAAGAACATCCTTCTCAACCGAGAGGACATCTCCTCCTGGGGAAGGGAGTTCAGGATCACCTATTTTGAGATGTTTTAAAAAAAAGTAGCGCCCGACTTTTCTGTCGGACGAAAAAAGTTGTATTAAGCAATTTTTTGGGTGAATTCAGCGTAGATACTTTTAGGATAGTATGAAAGTTTCGGAGCATTCTCTTTCGTTGGTGGGATTTTTTTTAATTGAGCAAAATTGAATTTACAGAAAAAACTGTTTAGTTAGTGAAAACAAAAATGATTCTTGACCACAAGTTTTTGAAAAAAACCGTGTCATAAAAATAGATGGAGGGTTAAAAAGAAAGTAAGATAATGACTCCGATTAAATAGTTGCCGTCTGTCGAGGAGATGATGAAGATGAAAAATAGATTTATATGGCTGGGTATTTTGCTCATCATAGTGGGGGTATTTGCGATCGGTTGTTACACCGTTCTGATGCATCCACGGGTGCAGGGGGAAGAAGAGGAAAACATAGAGCACACCGGAACATATTATCGCGAACACTGCACCGACTGTCATGGGGATTACCATAGCTATCCTTACGGATACTATTATGGGTTTTACCCGGACTACTACTGGAGCAACCCTCGCTGGGGACACTATTATGCTTATCCCTGGTGGTGGGATAGATATTGGTGGGATTACGACGACGATGCCGAATATGTTCCCCCAAGCGAAGAGAAGGCGGAAAGAAGAAGGGGTCTGGAGCCGCCTTATGTTCCGGAGACCAAGACCCCAGTACCCTTCATCAGCGTGCCCCCTTCAAGAACGGAAGAGCAACCAGTCCAGATAAAGAAAGAGGAACCCAAAGCCCCCCAGCCCAAGGAACCAAAAAAAGAGGAAAAACCAAAAGACGAGAAAGCGGAAAAACGCAGAAGAGAATAGATGTTGCCAAACTGACATCCGTTCAATCCGTTTAATCCGTTGACCCACTTTGAGGTGATCTATATGATTAGAAGATTAGTTTCGATAGTTGCAGTTGTCTTTTATTTCCTAATGTTTTCTTTTTTTGTTGCTAACTCACAGGAGTTGGGAGTGGTGGACGAAGCCACCGCTGGTAATTTTTTTGGAGTGGGAGCAAGAGCTATGGGGATGGGCGGGGCACATATTGCCGTGGCCAGTGATGCTACCGCTTTAGTCTATAATCCGGCCGGACTGGCACGGGTGAAAAGAATCGAGTTTTCCGGGGGGTTGACCCATCAGAGGTTAAGAAATAAGACCGGTGGTCTGACTTTTGTGGGCATTCAACCGCAATCCACAGCAGTCAATTTTAACGATGGACGACTTCAGTCCAATACTCGTCTTTCATCGGCAAATATAGTTCTGCCAGTTCCTACCTACCGGGGGAGCCTGGTTTTTGCCTTTGGGGTCAATCGGATAAAAAGCTTTGACAGGGCTATGAAATTCACTTTTGCCCAAGATGGATCTGGCGGAATTGAATCAGAATCTGGAGGTCTTTACATGTGGTCTTTTGGGACGGCGGTGGACATTTCTCCCAATGTTTCTGTTGGCGGGGCGTTTAACTTCTTTAGCGGAACGGACAATTATTCCTGGTTATATGAAGATTCGTATGATGATGGCTATCTCTCCTTTAAATATAAATATGATGACACCATAAAAGATCGCTATTCTGGCTTCAATTTCAAATTTGGGGTAAGAGTTCAGCCTAATAAATTCTTGATTGTAGGTGGCACGATAGATTCTCCAGTGACCTATACTATAAGGGAAGATTGGACTCAGACCACAGACACGGTTTTTTATTACCCCGAGGCGTATTGGATTCAGTATTACGATTCTGATAATCCGGAATACAAAATCTCGCTGCCTTTCTCATTAGGAATTGGAATTGCTCTGAATTTCAGCAATCTCCTTTTGGCTGGCGATGTTCATTACGCCGACTGGACTCAGATGGAGTATAAAAGATTATGGGATATGGCAGAGGCTAATCGAAATATCAAAGACAGCTATACCGATGTTCTCAGATGGCATGTAGGAGCCGAATATCTTTTCCCTGGAATCGGAACCACGTTAAGAGCAGGGTATTACCAAAATCCACTCCCCTATAAATCCACGTGGATAAAGAAAGACAGAGACGGCATCACTTTTGGGATCGGGTTCTTAATAGATCAGGTAATGACCGTAGATTTAGCCTGGGTTCATGGGAGTTGGGAATTGAACGATTTCAATATTGAGCTTGCTGAAAAATATACCACCAATAAGATCTTTTTGACCACCGCATATCATTTTTAGCCTCAAT
>Ga0209636_10003294_pt1 | contig 16464 bp, 18 predicted proteins | sample DeeMarSWOR152_54_FD_187464 | JGI IMG/M metagenome (GOLD analysis project Ga0209636, IMG submission 187464) | Marine sediment microbial communities from White Oak River estuary, North Carolina - WOR-1-52-54 (SPAdes) (version 2) | ecosystem: Environmental > Aquatic > Marine > Intertidal zone >...
AACGCCTGAGTTACCTTTTGCCTCAACAGCAGAATCTAAAATTTCGATTTTCTTCTTGAACAGCGGGGCGTCTAAAACGGTGGTCTCTATCTCGCCGCCTTCCCCTGCGATGCTTAAATCAAACTCTTTTCCGAGAAGCGATAATCGTTCTATCAGTTCTTTGTCTATTTCTTTTCCCAGCCAACTTTCGTCAAGGGGGTAGGCAAAAACGCCCGAGATTATTACTTTGAAACCTCTTACCACGAGTTCTTCCAATAGGGCTCTCTGCTTTTTCTTCCAAAGCGGGCTACTGCACGAAACGTTCAGTCGGTCACATACGCCTTGAATTCGCTTAGACTGATATGCTGATTCCACTGCGCCTGTAACAACACCTGCTATTTTGCAGTCCTTGACTGCCTGTGCGATTGCTTCTTCCAGATCTCTAAGCTCCTCTTCAGGTTTACCCTCTGTCACTTTCTTTATCAACGGCAAATCCATGGCTTCGGCTTGAAGCGCTGTAACGTCTATGTTTGGGGTGTGAAACATGAAACTCTCTTTGTTCTTAGAAACAAGCGTTATTAGACACACTACTTCTTCCTTTTCAGCGGCTTTGTGCAATGCAAGCGTCGAATCTTTGCCGCCTGAAAACAAAACCCCAAGTCTCATTGCTTATCCTTAGGTAGAAGCACGCTTATATAATCTGCTAACGTAGCTTTCAAAAAGCCTGAAATTGGCTAAACACAACAATCACAAGCATAACATTTATGACGGTGTGACCGCTAGCGTCTTCCCTTTAGATAGATATCTACAACCTACCCCGCTCTTTTTTGATACGTGCTCAGTAGAATAGGATTAGACTTTTGCATTACAAACATTTTCAATTTCTTTCAAAGTCTCTATAATTTCAGAACTGACTTTCTTATGAACCACATAGACAGAAATTGCGTAGCCACTGCTTCCAATCTGTCGGGAGTAGTTTGCTCTTATGTTTATGTCATTGTCAGCCAGAACCTTGTCAATTTTGGCAAACACTCCAGGGACATCTCGATGATGGATAAACAGAGTGTATACCGGTGTTTCTTCAAGTTCTATGCTTTCGCCAGCATTCACTGCGCTGGTAAAGTCTCCCCCCAAAAGATACCCTGAAACAACACGCGCAATTTCGATCGAAGTCTCTCTCTGAGCCTCCATGGTTGAGGCGCCCAAATGCGAGCTGAAGATGACGTTATCAAGCTCTTTCAGTTTATTTTTAAACTCTGCACCTTCCGCCTCAGGCTCTTCTGCATACACGTCAAGAGCGGCGCCAGCTATTCTCTCCTCTTTCAAAGCTTTGTAAAGCGCTTGCGCATCAACATTGCTGCCTCTTGAAGTGTTTATTAGGAAAGCGGTGGGCTTCATAAATGAAAGTTCTTTCGCCCCTACAATTACTTCTGTTCCGCCCGTGTGGATGCTCACATAATCCGCTTTTGCAAGAACCTCTTCTTTAGGCTCGATTTTTATGGTTGATTCGACGCAGGGATTTATGTCGTATCCAATAACTTCCATGTCAAAACCACGGTGGGCCAGTTCACCAACTCTTTGCCCAATTTTTCCACAGCCCAAAATACCCAAAGTCTTGTAAGACAGCTCGGTTCCTTTGAGTTGCGCTTTCTTCCATGTGCCGCTTTTCAAGGACTGATGCGCCTGCGGAAGGTGTCTTGAAACACTCAACATTAAACCGACGGTTAATTCTGCAACCGCGTTAGTATTTCCATATGGGGCAGATTTCACGACAATTCCGTTTTCGGATGCAGCAGCCACATCAATGTTATCGTACCCGACGCCTGCCCTGCCCACGATTTTCAATTTTCCTTTTGCTCCTGCCTCCAGAACTTCTCGACTCACTCTTGTGGCGCTTCTCACAATTAACGCATCAAATTGTCCTATATCAGCAATAAGCGAATCCAAATCTCTTTTACGCGTGTCTGTTTCAATGCCAGCTTCTTCAAATATTCTTATTCCTTCCTTTTCCAAGCCATCATTTAATAATACTTTCACTTTCGTACTCCTCCTCCGGATTGATTAAGCATTTCAATTCTAAGTAGATTATGCGCTGACTATAAATCCTCAGCGCAACTCTTCTTTAAGCTTTTTTAATGTGATTCACCGCTTCTTCTACGCTTTGGAAGCCGTATTTCACCTGTTTGAACTCTTTCTTTAAGGCGATGACGCTTTCTTTAACTTCGGAGGGTTTACGTTTACCCTTGATCACGCTGAGCATCAAGTCGCATAAGTGTTTAACGTCGCCTTCTCTGAACCCTCGTCTGGTTACATCTTGTAATCCAATTCTTAAGCCAGAGGGGTTGTCACGATCATTCTGATTGTTGTAGGGTAGGAGATTCTTGTTCAAGATTATGTTAGCGTCTTCAAGTTGTTGGGCAACTTTTTTGCCGCCTCCGAAGTCGCAGACGTCCACGGCAATCTGATGGGACATGGTGAAGCCTTTCGAGGCGCATAAGGCTTTTAGACCGTTCTCGTAGAGATATTGTCCAGCCGTTTGAGCGTTCTTTACGGTTTGCCTTGCCAGTTCAGCGCCAAAGAGTTTCATCTCGAAAGCAGTTATTCCAAGGGCTGGCAATCGACCTAAATGAGTGTTTGAAGTGCTCAGTGGAAAGATAGCGAACTGAATCGCTTTTGTCGCTCTTTCCAGCCGCTTATTCTTGGCATTTCCAAGTATTACGCCCCCTTGCGGTCCTGGAAACGTCTTGTGAGTTGAAGAGGTTATAAAGTCTACACCTTCATTGAAGGGGTCCTGAAAGACGCCGCCCGCGATAAGCCCTAAAACATGCGACGCGTCGTATGCCACGTATGCCCCAACCTCGTCAGCAACAGCCTTTAACTCCTTAACTGGATGTGGAAAGAGAAAAAGGCTTCCCCCAAACGTCACTATGCCCGGTTTGGCCGCCTTTATTACATGGGCAGACTTGTCAGCGTCTATGTTTAACTCGTCTACACTGTAGACGTGATTTATATTTTCTAACCCAAGAACCGCGCCAGCTAAACCAGCATAGTCATGAGATATATGTGCGCCGCAGCTGAGCGGTGTGACAACCATTTTCCGGTTCTTCGCCGCCTGAGACAACCCTTTGAAGGTGGCTAAATTTGCGTGTGTACCGGAGACTAAGCGCACATCCGCCCAGTTGCATTTGAATAGGCTTTTCATAAGGTCTGTTGTATAATTCTCAATGTTTGCCATATACTTCTGGCCTTGATAGTGCCTCGTCTTCACATGACCTTCAAGGTCATTTTCTCCTTCGGCGTACCGGCATTCTAGATCTTTGGAAAGACTGAGCATCTGAGTGACGGCTGGAGACTTTAGCCCCTCACTCGCGATGAGGTTTATGCATTCTACGTCTCGATAATATTCATGGTTGCGACTAGCATCTATTAACTTTAAGACAACGTCTGAGAAGCTTTCCATCTTCATTGTCCCCTCTTAAACAACAACCGAAAATAGACTTGGCAATATTTAGCCCTTACTAGAAGCAGTGATTGTTCCATAGCTTGCATGTGATGGGCGTGGTTTCAGCATTATTTTCGGTGATGCAGGGATTTTAATGAACAATATTTTTTAGGTAAGCCTAAAAGTTTATTAGAATGCCTAAGTAACACCTAATTTAGGTGTACCTAAAAATATGGTGAGAAAGAGCCGCAGAAGCGTTGAAGATTACCTCAAGGCAATATATGATCTATCATCCCAAAACGAAAAACCTGTAAGCACCACTGAAATTTCGCGAACATTAAAAGTTGCTCCAGCCAGCGTAACTGAAATGCTAAAGAAGCTGGCTGAAAAAGGCTACATCGCGCACTCCCCATATCACGGAACGAGGCTTACAAACACTGGCAGACGAATCGCCGAGAAGATAGTTCGCAAGCACCGGTTACTGGAGCGATTTCTGCATGACGTTTTAAAGGTTGACAAAGTAAAAGTCCATGATCAAGCATGCGGAATGGAGCATTCCTTGTCAGATGATGCGGCAGAGTCGCTGTGCCGATTTCTAAGGCATCCTGAGCGCTGTCCAGACAATGGAAAAGTAATTCCGCCATGCGACCTTCAAATAGGGAGCTGCGTAGAATGCTTGGAGGTGCACAGCAAAGGCTTGAAGAAAGTTGGGAAACACGATCAAAACCGAGTTTCAATTGGAAACCTCAACCAGGGTCAGTGTGGTAAAATCTCTTTAATTAGAGGCGGCTATAAGCTACTTCACCGACTTTCGGATATGGGACTTAAGCCTAGCACCAAAATATGTGCTATTAGAGTTACACCGCCCAGCGGTCCTGTTGAAGTATCAGTTGGTAGTTCAAGGATAGTCCTTGGAAAAGGCATTGCCTCAAAGGTTTTTGTAGATTTGGAAGAAATCAGCTAGGCAAACGGTGATTTTTATGTCTTGTCGTCCTTCATTACCTTCGAACTACAAGAAAATTAACCCGAAAAACGGCAAACACCTTATCTCCATCATTTACGCGTTAAGCCGCGTATTAGTATCAATTATCCAAGCAAAGTGAAAAGTTGGCGATCAAATGGAAAAGCGAAACTCGAAAAGACGTAGAGTACCTCTGACTGCGCTCAGAAAGGGAGAAGCTGGAACTGTTGCTTCTATAAGCGCTGGGCATGGAAGAGGGTGGGGATTCGGAAGGAGGCTCATGGATATGGGTCTTACTCCTGGCACAAGAGTAACCGTTGTTAAATCAGCCCCTTTTCACGGACCTTTAGAAATTCTTGTTCGAGGCTCAAGGCTTGCCCTCGGCAGAGGTATGGCCAAGAGAATTTTCGTGGAGGTAGAAAAAGAATGAACAAAAAGAAATTACTCATTGCCTTAGCTGGAAACGCCAATGTCGGAAAATCTGTCATTTTCAACCATTTGACGGGTTTGCATCAGCACATCGGCAATTGGCCTGGAAAAACAGTTGAGAGAGCTGAGGGAACGCTTCATTTCAGAGGTTACACCATAGACGTAATTGATTTGCCAGGAATATATTCGCTTTCCACTTATTCTTTGGAAGAGTTGGTCTCAAGGAAATACATCGCAATTGAGAGACCAGACATAGTGATAAATGTTGTAGATGCTTCAGTCCTCGAGAGAAACCTCTTCTTCACCTTGCAGCTTCTGGAACTGGAGACTCCTATGGTTGTAGCACTTAACCAAATGGATATGGCAAAAAGGAAAGGCATAAAGATAAACATAAAAAAATTGGAGAAGCTTTTGGGAATACCCGTTATGCCAACAGTTGCCGTAAAAGGAGTTGGAATTGCCAAGCTTTTGGAAAGAGCCATAGAAACAGTTGAAAAAGGACTGATGAAAAAACATGCTCGCTTGAGGTATGGAGAGGAAGTTGAAGAAAAGATTGGCATGCTAGTTGAAAAGTTGAAAAACGTTCAGTTTGTGTATCCACCGAGATATGTGGCGATTAAGCTACTAGAAGAGGATGAAGAGATAGAAAGAGAAATCAGCAGGATAGCCCCCCAGATAGTATCTACCGCCAAAAAACTTGCAGTCGAAATTGAGAATATCCACGGGCATGGTTGCTCAACCGTGATAACTTCGGAAAGGTATGAAGCTGCTGGCTGTATTGCCAGAGCGTCTCAGAAGTTGGTGTCTCCAATAAAACCCACTTTGGGGGAGAGGCTTCACAACTTTACTACTCACAAAATCACGGGATACGCCATACTTGTTTTTTCGTTGCTTATAATTTTCTACTCCATCTTCACCTTTGGAGACTACACCTCAGGGTTGCTAAGCGATTTGCTTTACGGTTTGGAGCCATTCTTTGCGAGCGCGTTTGGAACAGGAATAGTTGGTAATCTGATTTGGGGTGGCGTTATGGAAGGGCTTATAGCTGGCATCACAATAGCCCTACCTTATATCATTCCTTTTTACGTCATATTATACTTCTTGGAGAACTCGGGATACCTAAGTCGAATCGCGTTCTTGATGGATAATGTTATGCATAAAATGGGGTTGCATGGAAAGGCGTTTATCCCTGTTATGCTTGGCTTCGGCTGCAATGTTCCCGCCTGCTTAGGATGCAGGATAATGGAGACTCAGAGGGAAAGGTTACTTGCCGCGTTTGTTACGACACTTGTGCCTTGTGCTGCAACCACAGTCATCATACTTGGTCTAGTAGGCGAGTTTTTGGGCATTCAATGGGCATTGGTGCTTTATGTTTTTAATTTGCTAATAATTTTTGTTCTTGGAAGGCTTGCGTTCAAAGTTGTTCCTGGTGAATCGACCGCGCTAATTATGGAAATGCATGATTACAGGTCGCCCCATTTAAAAACTGTTTTGAAACAAACGTGGTTTAGGGTGGCTGAGTTTATAAAAATAGCCTTTCCCTTAATAATTGTTGGAAGCCTCGTGCTGAAGCTGGCAGAAGTTTCAGGTTTGCTGGAACCCATAACAACGCTACTTAGTCCTATAACGGTTGTGTGGTTAGGATTGCCGGCCATTACAGGGGTAACACTGATATTTGGTGTGCTGAGAAAGGAGTTGACGCTAGTTATGCTGGCTACTCTTCTGGGAACAACCAATTTTGCCCAAGTTCCAGGATTTGGCCCTATTCAGATGGTCGTGTTCACTTTGGTGGCAATGTTTTACATACCTTGTATAGCAACCATCGCGGCTTTAGTCAAGGAGTTCGGCTGGAAGAAAGCATATTTCATAACGGTGTTCGAAATAGTCTTTGCAATAGTCTTGGGTGGGGTTGCTTTTAGAATATTAACGTTAGTCACATAATCTAAACTTATCTGCTCAAGAGATTTGCACCCAAATGGGTTTAAGAAGGCGTGCTTAATATTCCCCAAAATCTAACTTTATTTTTCACGTAACACTTTTGGAATGTATGAACATCTTGGATCAGACTCGAATACGTCGCCCGTATAAAATTCTGCAGCTGTGCGGCACCCTCCACATATTTCACGGTATTCGCAGACTCCACACTTACCTTTAAGGTTGCTCTTGTCTCTTACTTTCGAGAAGAACTCGGAAGTCTGCAATTCATCCCAAATCGCTTTTAGCGACTTGTCCTTCACATTACCGAACCTGTGGATATCGTTGAAGCTACAAGGTATGGCGTCTCCGTTTTCTGCAATGCTCATGAATTTGCCGAAAAAGCACCTGCCGAGAAAGAAATGGTTGAACCAGTCATCAAAATTTGGCAGTCCCCGTTGTTTAGCTATGCGGGCAAAGAATGGGCAATAGACGTTGATTTCGGGTTTCCCCTTGTACCTCGAACACAAATCGTAGAGCTTGTTAAAAGCCCATTCGTACTGTTGAGGTGAAGGACCTACCTTGATGCTCTTTTCATCTTTACTGTAAGGAATGAAGCCATGATAAATCACCCATCTAGCACCATATTCTTCCGCCAAATCAAGCACATGCACAAAATCGTTAACGTTAACGTTTGAGTTAGATTCATCAACATTGGCAAACGTGTACACAAGGCAATTCAGCAGTTCCACGTCTGACAGCCGTTTAATCGCGGAAACAGCTTTTGCGTGTGCCCCTTTCCCTCGAATTAAATCATTCATTGATTCTGCGCCATCTATGCTAATCGACACACGAACTTCATTCTTGATAATATTCGCAAAGGCTTTTCTGTCAAGGAGGCGACCATCCGTTATGATGCTAACGTTCAATCCACCTTTCTTAGCATAAGGTATTATTTCAAAAAGATCTTTGCGCAGCAGTGGTTCTCCACCGCTTATTCCCAACCAACTTGCTCCGAAATCGTACACTTCATCTACAAGATGCATAGCGCCCTGAGTGCCCAATTCATCTGGAAAAGGGGGTTTCGCCGCTGAAGCGCAATGTAAACAACTGCTTTTGCAGGCGAAAGTGCATCGCCAAGGCAAAATGTACAAAGGCCCCTTCTTCATCAATTAATCCAACTCCGTTAAATCTCGGGAAAATGGCTATTTAACCCTTCATAGAGAAGCAACATAAAAGTTCGTCTCAGCGGATTTATCAGAATCTGTAAAGATTTCCAACACTGTTCCATACAAAAGCCTTCGGAAATGTTTTGGCTATGACACACATGGCTCTCCATCCCGTGCAATGTGAGGACGCAATCAGCTCGGGGTTTATTCTCTGCAGTTCTTCAATAGTCGGCTGGATTCTATTTTCGAATTCTTTTCCAGCGAGGTGAAAGCCTCCCATTATGGCGTGAACCTTCTCTGCTCCCGTAATCTGCTGAGCGTAGGATGTTGTGTTAATTATGCCCGCGTGAGCGCAGCCAGAGAGGACTACCAAGCCTTTTCCTCTGATGTTAATTGCGATTGCGCGTTCATCCCAGATTAAAGGGTCAGATTGCCACGAACCATTCAAGAAAATTCTATGTGGTGTATAGCCTGTTTCAAAACTTGTTTTTCGAGGAATTTCACCCGTTATGCAAACCATTTCATCAGCTGTTAGAGAAGGCTTCTTCGTGCGGATAATTCGGGCTGGACTTAACTGTGCTTCCGTTGGGAACTCTGGATATTTTCGAACCGTTCCCTTAGAGTTGGCTGTTCCTCTAGTTTCAAACATGTTTTCATGTGCAATTATGGGCAAATCAACTTTGCTAACTGCTTTAACTGCGGATAAGAGTCCACCGAAATGGTCGTAATGGCCATGAGATAGAACAATGCATTCCACTTCGCTTAGGCTTATGCCCATGCGCTCTGCGTTTTTCACAATTCCCTCAGGACTTCCGCCCGTGTCAAACAAAACGCAACTTGATTTGTCTTCGCGAAAAACTCGAATAAGCATTGAAAACCCATGTTCAGCACGAGGTAGCTGGGTATGCGTTCTAACCCATTCTTGACCGTAACGTTCTCGTGTCCATTGTCTAAAGGACTGGACTTGTCGCTTTTTGACGGTGGAGAGGAAGTCCACGGAGTTATCTACTAAGCTAAGTATCTCTGCGGCATCTGCTTCTTTAACTTTGAATGCTTGGTTAATTGGATTCTCGCTTGCTGCATCCATGTGAATGCTCCTCTGCTAGAGCGTACCTTTGTAGTGGCTCGTTGTTGGGCAACCGACGCATTTTTGGGTTTTGTAACGGTTGCATGGGATGCATTCTACTTTGCATGGAGTTACTGTTTTTTCTTTGTGCGCAAGATTTTCTCTTATTTGAAGGAACGGTGAGAAGTATGTATCGCTTATGGGATAGAATTCAGACCTGCGTATTCCTTTGCTGCACCTTAACGAGCATTTCTCCGTCGATATGCTCTCAAGTGTTTCCTGGTTTTCCGCTATGACAAGGGCGATTAGGTTGTAGCCACCTATTGTTTTGAAAATATGAACCAGCCGCGGGCAGTCTTTAAATCGTTCAATCAGGTCTTGCATTGCTTCGGCGCTCTCCATTTCTAGCATTACAAGCGCTGGAAGAAGTTTAAGTGCGTTTGGATTAATCAAAGCTGACACTTTGATTGTATCGTTTTTCAGGAGTTTTTCCAGCCTTTTTTTGGTTCCCATGCTTGTGTAGCCGATGATTTTGGATAAGTCTTGCAATGTTGTTCGTCCGTTCAGCTGCAGTTGTGAAATTATTTTTCGGTCGATATCATCCAAACAGTTAACGCCTCAGTTTACTTTATAAACAGAAAAGTATTAATAAGGTTTATGTATTAAACTATTCCTTCATAAAATGGGGAAGCCAATGACGAACACTGAGAAACAAATAGAAAAAAGCGAAGAAGGTAATCTAAAATCGAAATCCAGTTCGAAGCCTAATGAGTATAACGAACGGAAGAGAGCCGAGATTGAACGAGAGCAAAGGCTCACGATGAAAATGAGCAAGATTAAACATAAGATAGCAGTCATAAGCGGTAAGGGCGGAGTTGGAAAGAGCACCGTTACCGTAAATCTTGCCACGGCATTCGCATTACAAGGGCATATGGATAAAGTTGGCATTCTTGATGCAGACATTCATGGCCCTTGTGTGCCGAAAATGCTGGGCTTAAAAGGACAGAAGCTTGTAGGCGGACCGGCGGGGATGATTTTTCCCGTTGCTGCTCGCTTGGGCATCAAGGTTGTGTCAATGGACTTTTTGCTTCCAAGCGATGAAGCTCCTGTAATTTGGCGTGGTCCACTGAAAATGAGGGCTATCCAGCAATTTTTGTCTGACATAACGTGGGGTGAACTTGATTTCCTGTTCGTAGACCTGCCACCTGGAACTGGCGATGAGCCATTAAGCGTCATGCAGTTGATTCCAGATATTGACGGTGTGATAATAGTGACTATTCCTTCAGAAGTTTCGCAAATTGTTGTTAAGAAAGCCATCACATTCTCCAGGCAACTGGGCGTTCCAGTAATAGGCATAATCGAGAACATGAGCGGGTTCGTCTGTCCCGAATGTGGCGCCAAGCTTGACATTTTCAAAGCTGGCGGAGGAAAAAAAATCGCAAAAGATTTGTCGGTTCCGTACCTAGGAAAGATTCCGATAGACCCCGCGATTTGCGTTGGCTCTGATAGCGGAACGCCTTTTGTCGCTGAAGACCCAGCTTCTCCAACCGCAAAGGCTTTCGAAGAAATAATTATAAAAACTAAACAATTCTTGAAAGTTACGTAATGGAGTTGATATAAATGAAAATATGTGTAACCGCGACTGCAAACAGTTTAGACGCGCAGATGGACCCCCGATTTGGCAGGTGCGCCTACCTTGTAATCGTAGATTCTGAAACCATGCAGTTTGAAGCCATTGCGAATGCAGCTGCCGGCGCAACAGGCGGTGCAGGGATCCAAGCAGCTCAAACAATCGCAAGCAAAGGCGTGAAATTGCTTATAACTGGAAATGTTGGACCTAACGCCTTCGGAGCGTTGTCGGCGGCTGGCATAGAAATTGCGACAGGTGCCTATGGAACTGTCAAAGATGCTGTTGAGAAGTTCAAGAGAGGAGAATTGAAGAAAACTGGTACACCTACCGTTGGAGGCCATTTTGGCATGGGGGGCAGAAGAGGTCGAGGAGTATGGAGACCTTAAACAAATTTAACCTTGGAGAGACAAATCAATTAGGGAATCGGAGGTGAGTGATTGCCGGATAGAATAATAGTGCCTGCATTAAGTCAGGAAGGTTTGAACGCTCATTTAGCTGAGCATTTCGGAAGGGCACCTTATTTCGCCGTTGTTGACCTAAACGAAAACGGAGAGATCGCAAACGTCAAGACTGTTCCAAATGTGGGTCACTATACTGGAAGAATGGGTCAACCTCACGACGTCGTTTTGGGGTTACAACCGAACGCTATCATAGTCTATGGTATGGGTCGAAGAGGTTTGTTCAGTTTCCAAAGCGCTGGAATTGCTGTATTAAGAGCAAACGCAAATACCATCAGCGAAGTAATTGCAGCGTATAAGGAAAACAAGCTTCAGGAACTTACAGAAGGGTGCCACGATGCGCGCCACCATTAATGTGGAAGCTGAAAGCGATGAATTTGGTTCTGGAGGTGAAAAGACGCCAAGGAAACTTTCGGAAGAAGAACTGACATTGATGGTGGAGTCAGGCTATTCCAACAAAGCCATCGAGCTTTATGTGAACAAAGTTAATGTAGGAAAACTGGAGGACGCCACTATTGCCACAACTTTTCTCGGTTCATGCGGCGACCTCATAAAATTGTACTTGAAAATCAACGAAAAAAACATAATAGAAGACGCCAAGTTCTACTATTTGGGTTGCCCAGGCTCAGCCTCTTCAGCATCTGCAATGACTACACTCTTGAAAGGCAAGACTATTGACCAAGCAAAGAAGATGACAGGGAACGACATATTGACGGAGCTTGGAGGTTTACCAAAGTCAAAGCTTGACTGCACTAAGCTTTCAATAAAAACGCTGCGAAAGGCTATTGCCGAGTACGAGAAACTGAAGGGTTTCTTAGAGATATAGACGAGATTTTCAAATGTTTTTTACGAATCTTTGAGGGTATGCAGATGATTGTGTCGGTTGCTAGTGGAAAGGGTGGAACTGGAAAAACATCAGTAGCTGTAAATATGGCGCTTTCAGTAGGCAACGTTCAACTTCTTGACTGCGATGTAGAAGAGCCAAACACACATTTACTGTTACATCCCAATATGCATAGAACAGAACCAGTTTACGTTTTGGTTCCCCACATAAACGAAGGCTTATGTGATCATTGCGGAGAATGCGCCAAGTTCTGCCAATTCAATGCCTTATTCGCTAGTTCAGAGAAAGTTCTGTTTTTCCCAGAGCTTTGTCACAGCTGCGGCGGATGCGCCCTAGCTTGCCCTATGCAGGCGATTACAGAAGAAAAACGTAGGATTGGGACATTGAAATTTGGCGCGGCTGGAGATTTGAAACTTGTTTACGGAGAACTTGATGTAGGCGAACCAATGGCCGTTCCACTTATAAAAGCAGTTAAAAAGCAAATTGAAGACAACAAAAACGTGATTCTTGATGCTCCCGTCGGAACTTCCTGTCCTGTTATAGAAACAGTTAGGAAAAGCGATTTCTGCGTTCTTGTAACAGAACCTACCCCTTTTGGTTTGCACGATTTGAAAATAGCCGTGCAAGTTTTAGGAAAAATGGGGGTTCCTTTTGCCGTCATCGTTAACCGTGCAGGTATAGGCGACAAAAAAGTTTACACATATTGCGAAGAAGAGAATATCCCCATACTACTAGAAATTCCCTACCAAAGAAAAATAGCCGAACTTTATTCAAAAGGTGTCCCGTTCAGCCTAGAAATGCTCGAATGGAAAGAAAAATTTCAGACACTTTTCAGCGAAATAAGGAGGCTTGTTGAAGAATGAAACAGTTAACGATTTTAAGCGGCAAGGGCGGCACTGGTAAAACAACAATAACTGCTTCGTTCGCTGTTTTGGCAAAAAACGCTGTTCTCGCAGATTGCGATGTTGACGCGCCAGACCTTCACATGCTGTTACATCCTGAAGTGATTAAAACACAAGAGTTTAAGGGATCAAAGGTTGCTGTTGTTGACAAAACAAAGTGTGTTAACTGCGGTGTGTGCAGAGAAAAATGCCGATTCGATGCCATAACCGAAGACATTAAGGTTGACCCTATTGCTTGTGAAGGATGTGGCGTCTGCGCCGCCATTTGTCCAGAGGATGCAATAACTTTGGCTGAACGTGTTTCTGGGTATGCTTACATCTCAAAGACAAATTATGGCTTTATGGCGCATGCCTTGCTTATTCCAGGCGAAGCAAATTCAGGAAAACTTGTCACTTTGGTCAGACAGAACGCTAGGATTCTATCTGAAAAAGAGAACAGCGACCTGATCATAATAGACGGTCCACCTGGAATAGGTTGCCCTCTTATAGCGTCGGTAACGGGGATAGACGCTGGGCTTGTAGTCACTGAGCCGACAATGTCAGGAATTCACGACCTCAAGCGAGCATTGCGACTGCTGGAGCATTTCAACGTTACACCGTTTGTTTGCGTAAACATGTATGACATAAACAGAGATAACACTAAGAAAATTATGCACTTCTGCAAAGAAAGCAACATAGAAATTGCTGGCAGAATTCCCTTTAACCCAAAAGTCACAGAAGCAATGGTTAACGGGAAAACTATCATAGATTATTCTCCAGAGAGCGATGTTGCAAAAGAAATTGAGGTCATCTGGAAAAAATTATATTCATCCTTAAGTCTGGGGAAGTCTTTCAAAAACCATGATAGAATTGCTTGATGAGAAAACAATTGCTTTCGGCCCAGTTCCGTCAAGACGTTTAGGAAGAAGTTTAGGAATAAACAATATTCCACCGAAAACGTGCTCCTATTCATGCGTTTACTGCCAGCTGGGAAAAACTAGTACGCTCACAGTTGACAGGCAAGCCTTCTACAAACCAGAAGATGTTGTTAGACACGTCATAAGTAAGGTCGCAGAAGTCACCGCAAGAAACGAGAGAGTTGATTATCTTACTTTTGTGTCAGATGGAGAACCAACTTTAGACATTAACATAATTAATGAAATCACGCCCTTAAAGCAGAAAGGAATTCCAATGGCTGTCATAACTAACGCCTCGCTACTCTGGCGGGAGGATGTGAAAGAGGCTTTACTAGAAGCGGACTTCGTCTCTTTGAAAGTGGACGCGGTCAGCGAAGGTCTATGGAGAAGAATAAACAGGCCTCATAAATCCTTAAGATTAAGCATGATTTTGAAGGGCATACAAAAATTTGTAAAGGAATTTAAAGGAACAGTTGTCAGCGAAACTATGCTTATAGAAGGCATTGACTATGGAAACGAATTCGAAAGGATAGCAGAACTGCTATCAAAGCTGAAAAAGCTGGACAAAGCCTACATTGCAATCCCGACAAGACCGCCAGCAGAGAAGTTGGTTAAACCAGCCAAGGAAGAAGTCGCAAATGTTGCTTTTCAAAGCTTTTCTCAAAACCTCGGCGCAAAAAGAGTTGAATATTTAATGGGTTACGAGGGAAACGCCTTCGCATTCACAGGGAACGTTGAAGAAGATTTGCTGAGCATAATGGCCGTACATCCCATGCGCAAGGAAGGAATTAAAAGGTTTTTAAGAAAAGCAAATGCGGATTGGCAAATCATCAAGAAGCTTTTGTGTGAAGGCAAAATTATCGAGCTTGAGTATAAAGGAAAAAAATACTATATGCGAAAGTTGCCAAGTAAAAGAGTAAGATAGTAACAAAAAGTCGGAAAGGTTACTTAATAGACTCTTCTACCGCGCCCTCGGCGGTGAGTTTCATCAGTGAGAATTTTAGTAGGATATCCATCAAAAATCTTCGCCTGAGAGAAGTCTATATGCCGAGGTTATCAGTTTACTAGGTAACTCTGGGTTTTTGGTTCACAAACCATTGTGTTTTCTTTCCCATGAACCTCGATAGTCTTCCAAGCGTCGTTTCCTCAATGAGAGAAATATAGTTTTACAAGAAACACAAACGCGAACCCAAAGAGCAATATCCCAAAGGACGCCATTGACTCTCTTGAATTAACTTCTTTGCGGAGTTCTGGAATCAGGTTCGAGGCAGCTATGTAGATGAAACCACCGGCTGCAAAGGCAAGAAGGCAGACCATGGATCCGCCTATGTATGATGATAGGTAATAGCCGATGATTCCTCCGATGATAGCCATAATCGCAGTGGCAAAATTCAGAATTAAAGCCTTTGATTTTTTGACGCTGCCGTAAACTAAGACACCAAAATCTCCGATTTCCTGCGGGACTTAGCGCGCGCGTTTGTGACAGTGTCGCCATACTAGTTTCGCCAGCAAAAAGAAAACAAAGAAACCGCAAGACAAAGATAGGAAAACGTTCGTGTAGCGCGCGTTAAGTTAACAGAATACGTTGGAACTTAGGTATAAATACTGCCAGAACAATGCCGAATACGGCGCCCATTGGCTTGCTAGTACAGATAATCTGCGAAAACGGGATGGAGAAAAAGAGCATAGACAGGACTGTGACCTTGAAGTTTATTAACAAATGCTTTCCAACATATAGTGACTACAGAAAAACAATTGCTGAGGTAATGAAATTTGTTGTCGAAAGTTCCGATAAATCTTGAAAAAATAAAGAAGGCAGATTTAGACAAAGAAATACTCAGAGCAGCAATCATCGCCGAATTGGATGCTGTAAACCTTTACGAACAGATGGCTGCGTTAGCTGAAAATGCGCAAATAAAGACTGTTCTTTTGGATATAGCTAATGAAGAAAAGACGCATGTTGGAGAATTTCAAGCGTTACTGTTAATTAATGACAAACAGCAGGAAAAAGAGTTAGCCAAAGGCAAAAAAGAAGTTGAAGAATTGACCCGCTAACCTAGCCATCAGACGCGACCTGCCCAAACAAAAAATTCCCTTTTTTTACGTGGCGATTAAGCTTTAATCCCCCAAATTATTAAGATGACACAAGGTTGTCATCGCGAAAAGGAAGATACACGGGTTCAGAGCCTTATATGGGGCTGCCCGGATTTGAACCGGGGTCTATAGCGCCCGAGGCTACAAGCCTAGACCAAACTAGCCGACAGCCCCCTTTCACTGCATTTGTGGCTGTACTCTGTTGAGAGGTCATAGAATAGTTTTTCTCAACCTTTAAACTTAGCGCGCGCTAATTAAGAATTTGACCGATTACAATTTCTGCGCGCGCTAACGACAGAATCTTTTTTATTGTGCATGTGCACATTAAGTTCTAAACTAAAGCTGTTTAGGGGAGGAATAAAACATGGAACATGAAATTATTCGTAAGGAAGACCTTAACTCAAAGGACTATTTGATTGAAGTAAAAGCACCTTTGGTAGCTAAAAAAATACAGCCGGGACAGTTTGTAGTTCTTATGACCCATCCAAAAGGAGAAAGAATACCCATGTCTGTACAAAAGGCCGAAAATGGCAACGTCACCATGTTCATAAGGAAACTGGGAAAAACCAGTGTTGAACTTTACACCTACAAAGTAGGAGATCACTTCGAGAATGTGATTGGGCCTATGGGAAACGCGGTTGAGATAAAAAAGTATGGCAATGTTGCAGTCTGTTCGGACC
>Ga0209636_10003295_pt1 | contig 16462 bp, 13 predicted proteins | sample DeeMarSWOR152_54_FD_187464 | JGI IMG/M metagenome (GOLD analysis project Ga0209636, IMG submission 187464) | Marine sediment microbial communities from White Oak River estuary, North Carolina - WOR-1-52-54 (SPAdes) (version 2) | ecosystem: Environmental > Aquatic > Marine > Intertidal zone >...
ATCACCCCTGGAAGCTGCAAATAATCCAAGTGGAAGCCAGAACGGAATTCCTGAAGAACCCCTTTCAGATATCAATCTTGTCTGAGAGCATGGGAAAATGATAACACAACCCTCGACACGGCATCTTGTGAAATCTGCGCGGGTCTATAAGCAGATCAAGCGTCATTCTTATGATCATACAATATTCTTCTGTCAATTTTGGGAACCTGTTCTCCAACAAATAAGCAGCTATGAAGGGTTTCAAAGAAGAATCAGAAAAATCGAAAAAAAACATTTTCGAAATGAATTCATGCAATGAAATCACTGAATTGTTTGGAGAAAGTACCATTTTCTGAGGAGTAAAGGTTAAATTGAAGTACAGATGATTGACACTATGAATAGGTGCTCCTATAAGTGGAAACAATGAAATTGTAATGATTACCAAAAGTAATTGTGCAATTGTAATCTGAAACCATGACTCATTTAAGGATTAGCATTCAATTCCGAATACTTCCAAAAGGAATGGTCTCTGTGAAATCTCATTAATAACATGAGACTTAATAATCACACCCACTAATTTCCCTTTTGCTTTCTTATTGATATTCTAGCACCCTGCTATTATTAGAGCTGAGTGAGAGCAGCCATGTTGAAATAACTCTGAATGATGCAGTAGCTGTTCAGCTTTTCAAAGGTCTATAGCAATTCTCGGAAGTTTCCCTAATCAGAATTTCTCTCAGAGATTGGAGAAAAAAATATAAATTCTTTTAGCCAAGAATGGCTATTACACCAGTGAAATGGCCTGGAAATACGCTCCTTGGATACCGCTTATTTCGCATTGGCCATCTATTTCATTTGCCTCTACAGACAATCGTTCTCTTCTCAAACAGAATGATGCCTTTATTGTCAATGATTTCACTAGAAAATGTGAAGAATCTGTAGTTCCCCTAGATGGCGTGGAATATCTCTTGTCCAGTTCCTTGCTCTGAGTAAGTGTGTATTCTGATTTTCATATCACCAAATCTCCTGCGATGCGCCTTCTCAGGATTGAACAGAAAGAGTTCAGTTGCTGGCTGTTAGCTGTTAGCTGTCAGGAAACCTTTAAATTGGCTTACGACCTATAGAAGAAGAGGCTTGGACATGAGAGAAAAAAATGTATGTATGGCCCTGCTCATTGTGGCAGTGATTTTCTTTTTCAATGGACAGGAAAGATGGCTGACTGCTCAAGACTGGAAAGACACCCTCTATTTCGTGAATCCGCCCATAGGTCCAAATGCTGCCCCCAGCCTGATTACTGGATTTTCCAACATTGAAATTCTGCCTCAAGGAGCTCTTCTGGATTTTAAGGTAGAACTAGAAGAGACGGTGGAAGGAACGGTCAAATCTTTTGATATGACCATGGAGATCATCATTTTGGGGAAGGAGATTGTTGATGGAAAGGAGTGCACAGTATTGTACATCACCACGCGAAGGAACATCCAGGTTCTTGAATCATCATTCATCATGACCTCCCGGCAAAAAGAGTGGATAGATGGGAATGGAATTCCAGTGAAATTGGATGTGGAAGACACAGATACAGAATTTTCCGGTAACGGAGAGAATGTAGTGCTTGCTGGGCTAAAGGTTCCTGTGAAAACTACTGGAATTCTGATAGGAGAAGAACACTACAAAGGACATGAGTGCTGGGCTTTCTCAATAACTACTGTTGCAGGAATAGGGGAACTCGCCTCCAAAACAGAAACAGTAGTGCATTTGGACAAGGAAACCCTCTTGATGGTGCATAAAGTCACGGAAAACAAGGGAAAGAAAGAAGTCTCAAGCTATATAGAACCGGTCATTTCAGAAAAGTCAACATGGGAGATGGGGCCCAGAGAACGTATAGATACTTCCACGGGAGCATACGACTGTCAAGTCATTTATCTCAAGAAAGCAGGAGAACTCGTGGGAACCATCTGGGTTACTGAAGACATTAAGACCCCTCTAAAATACGTGTACTCCTTTGAAACTGAGGATTCACATGCCACTGTGACCATGACGTTGACCTGGCATTGTCCTGAAGAGTCATATGCATTCTTCCAAAGGTTTTCAATTGTATAACTCATAATCTGGAGTTGTTTTTGCCGGAAAGTAACCCAATCATTGTAGAATATCAGAACACTGTAAACTTTTTGTTTAAAAAAGAAAAGGGAAGGTCATAATTGTGTACTATTATCCAGCTGAATCAAAGAAAAGGACAAAAGTCCACCAACAAGAATATATTGGTAATGTTCCACAGAGCATGTCATCGATAGCTTTAAATATTTTAAATGTATAATTTTCTATAGTTGCTGTGAAGGAAACCCCGGCAAGAGACAAATGAGGAGAGCTTCTGAACCTTTTGAACCGAAAAGTTTATAAAGGATAACTTACTATCTAAGTAGTAACTTATGCTCATGAGGTGAGTATGATGAAAAAAAGGATACCCACAAGTTTACTGGTACTGTTAATCATTCTAAGTATAGTTGATGTTGGAGCACTTGGTGCTCCTGTCCTTACTTCACCTGCTAATGGTGCGACAGGGGTGAGCTGCAAGCCCACACTGATATGGAGCAAGGTTGCTGGTGTTACTGAATATAATCTGCAAGTTTCGAAAAGTAGCACTTTCGCCGTGAAGGTATTGGATACAGGACTGAATACCAACAGTTACACCTTCACCACATCTTTGAGTGCCAATACCACATACTACTGGAGGGTAAGAGCCAGGCTGTACTCAGAGGTGAGCCCATGGTCCACTGCCCACTTCACCACAGGGGCCTGCGATGGAGGTGACGGAGGGGAACTTCCTGCCCCAAACTTAATTTCTCCGGTAAACAATACCACGTGGACCCAGAGCCTGTATCCCACCTTCCAGTGGCAGGCAGTGACTGGTGCTTCCAGCTACACCATCCAGATCTCCCGCAGCAGTACAGATTTCACAGGCAGTAACCTGGTAAAACAAGCTACAGTATACAACACATATTACATTACTGATACTGCTCTGACCAATTGTACCAGCCACTACTGGAGAGTCCGCGCAGAAGATGAGGGAGTTGTAGGAAGCTGGTCCAGTGTGTGGAAGTTCACTGCCCAGGTTGCGCCCAGTCAGCCTGTGTTAACCTCTCCTGCAGATGGAAGAACTCTTACTGTCCGGAGACCTGCCTTTACCTGGGAAGCATCCAGTGGCGCCACAGCCTACACTGTGGAGATTGATGGAACCACTTATTCTGTTTCCACCACCACCTTTACTCCCTATTCCGACCTATCGCTGGGGTCTCATACCTGGCGGGTGAGGGCTACGTCCTGTGGAGGTGGGCAAACCAGTGACTGGTCGCCCCTGCGGTCATTTACTGTTGATTTGAATGATGTGGTTTTGAAGAGTCCCCCGCATGGTGCTATCATCACTGATACCACTCCCACATTCGAGTGGTATGCAGTGGATGGAGCTACCAATTACAAAATAGAAGTAAGAAAGGATACTATTGATGGACAGAAAGTGTTCGAGGTGGAATCCACTACACCATCATTTACTCCAATTGCGATTTTGAATCCAAGTACCTACGCCTGGCATGTCATGTCCTACCGCAATGGCTCATGGACTGGCTCCTGGTCCAGTCAGCCCTTTACCTTCACCGTACAGACTGGAGGGGGCCTTTCTGCGCCCGATTTATCAGCCCCTGCCAATGGGTCTACTGTTGACTTTCCACTGACCCTGCAGTGGAGTTCAGTGTCCTCTGCCTACTCGTACACGCTGGAGTATGACAGAAGTAGCTCTTTTTCAGATGCTACATCAGTGACCCTGTTTGGGACAGATTACGTGATCAGCACAATGCTGGAAGAGGGACGCTGGTACTGGCATGTGAAGGCCAATACCTCCCAGGGTGGATCTGGTCCCTGGTCTGATACCTGGAGCTTTGAGGTGGGGCTTCCTGTTCCTCAGCTGCTTTCACCAGCAAATGGAGCTTCCCAAGGAATATCTGCAGTGGATTTTGATTGGAGTGATGTAACTGGTTCTCAGATAGGAGGGGAGCTGTACGATCTGGACCATTACATGCTCCAGTATTCTACGAGCAGTGAATTTGAAAGCCAGAACACTATTACCATCGATCAAGAGGGAGGCCTTCCCTTGAGAGACTCCCAATATGGCCCCATAAATCTTGGTGATGGTACCTATTACTGGAGGGTAAAAGCGATCTACATTAAGTATCCAGACGGCACACTGAGAGAGGGGTCCTGGTCCCCAACCTTCGGATTTTCCATTTCTACAGGAGGGGTCAGCATTCCATCACTGATTTCCCCTATTTCAGGATCTGTGATGAAGGGAACATCAATTACGTTAACCTGGACATCGGTGGAAAGCAGTGGTATTACCGGGTATGTGCTGGTCTACATGATGAGTACTACTGCCAACCCAGGCAGTCCTGCAGAATGGACTGAAGGCTCCTACACTGAGGTGATCATACCTGGTCAGACCACCACCACCTATACTATTACACTGCAGGAGAATACATCACAGAAACCCTTCTACTGGTGGAGTATTGCTACAGTAAACACTACTGGTCAAAAAGGTGCATTCCCATCCCCTATCAATTTCTCCATTGATAATACACCTCCCAATATTTCTGCAGTGGAACTGGTCCAGCCTGTAAACACCACGCTGGAAACCCGTATTCCCACCTTTACCTGGCGAATACCCTTGGGAGACTATCAAGATGTGACTACCTGGACATTAGAGTATGCCAGCGACATTCAGCTGCAGCAGAACAGGAGGACTATTACTGGACTGACCAATTTATCCACCATCATCTCAGGGAATAATGCGTCCATCTCCTATACATTGTCATCTGCTCAAGAGTTAACCAATGGAAACTGGTACTGGCATATTTCAGCCACTGATGCAGCAGGAAACGCGTCTGCCTTCACCAGTGTGAAGAGTTTTGTGGTTAATGCAGGAGAAGAACCTCCAGCAAAAGTATCTTTGATTTCTCCTCCCAACCGATTTGAAAACACGCCTTCCAGACCCACCTTTTCCTGGATGCAAGTGCAGGGAGCCACCAGCTACCATCTCCAGGTAGATAATAATCAGAATTTTTCAACCCCGGAAATCGATGCAGATAATATTTCTGCCACCTCCTACATGGCAACCAGCGATATGACTCCGGGCACCTACTACTGGAAAGTGAATTCTAATGCTCCCAATGCTGAATGGTCGGATGTGTGGTCCTTTACCATTTCTGGAGAAGCTCCTCAGCAAGTGGTATTATCGTCCCCCACCAGTGGTGCGCAGGAAATGCCTACCACACCCTTGTTCCAGTGGCAGGCGCTGGAAGGTGCGTCCACCTACACACTTGAGGTATCCACCAATTCCTCATTCACAGATCTAGTGGTGAACAAAACTGGATTGACCACCACCAGCTGGGGAACAGCCTCTGACTGGGGAAACAATGATCCCTCTCAATTGCCAGACAACACCTACTATTGGAGAGTCTCTTCAGACTTACCAGATTCTACTTCAGCTATCTGGAACTTCACCGTGCAGAGGCCTCCCAGTGGAGAAACAATCAATTTGACAGTAACGGTGTCCAATTTGAATGAAGATCCCATTTCAGGAGCCATGGTCACCTTGACCACAGATGGATCTACTGCAGGCAGTGCGTCCACTGATGCTTCAGGACGGGCAGTGATCAGTGATTTAGAAAGTGGAACCTATACCCTGGAAGTGAGCGCTACTGGCTATTCATCCTATTCTGAACCCTTAAACCTCTCTGCCTCCACCACCAAGGATATCATCTTGTATCGAGGAGCAGTGATCCATGGATACGTGTACTATGATAACACCCAGAATCCAGCAGCAAATGTGGCTGTCCGGGTCTATGAAGCTGAAACCCAGCTGCAGGTGGTGTCTGACATTACTGATACCAATGGATACTTCATTGTGGACAACATTTCAGACACGAAGACTTACTACATTGTGGTGGAAAACTACGAGGATCAGAAGAAACAGGGGATAGTGGCCGTGGAAACCCCCACAGCAGCCAACGCGTTAACAGTAATTATTAAGACAGAAGGAGAAATTATTGGCGTGGTCCAGGATGCAGAGGGTGCCCCACTGGCTGGAGCAAAAGTCACTCTGCGGGACAGCCAGGGACAATTTGTGAACAGTACCTCCACGAATAATATCGGTTCTTTTACTTTCAAAGTGACTCCTGAAAGGTACTATGTTGAAGTCACCCTCTTTGGCTATGAGGATTACAAAGGAGATCTGTTCACTGTGGAGTACAAAGAAATCGAAGATCTGGGGTTGATCACCTTGGAGTCAAAGACAGGAACATTGGTGGTCACTGTCCAAAGTGAAGAGGGTGTACCGCTGGATGCCGCACTCACCATTACAGACGAAGCTGGAAACATCGTGGATTCCATTTCCATAATTGGAGGAACTGCTTCTGCAGATATTGTGGTGGGAACCTACTCTCTGGAAGTAGATGCAGAAGGATACGAATCTCAGATGATGACTGCTATTACTATAGAATCGGGAACCACCGTTTCCCAGGACTTCATACTGAGTTCAGCTTCAGGATCTATCCGCATATCAGCCATGGACATTGAAGAGATGCCCCTTCCAGATGCTGACGTCTACTTAGATGATGAACTCGTGGGCACGACTGATGAAACAGGAATTCTGCTCATCACTGAGGTATCTCCTGGAGGATACAACATCAGCGTGACAAAAGAAGGGTATGCTGACTACACAGGGACCCACACTGTCAATCCAGAAGAAACCTTGATTCTGGAGTTGATCTTGGAAGAAGGCGGGATTCCCATAAAATATGCGGCTATTGTGATAGTAGTGATTGCTGCTGCAGGAGGAGCTTATTTCTTTTTGAGAGGTAAGGGTACGCCCACAGGGAAAGAGAGAAAGCCAGCAAGGGGAAAAGAGAAATCCCGAATTCCCACAGGAGTAAGGAGAGAAGGACTTCCCAAACAATCGTATAGAGGAAGATAATAATTTTCCATTTCTTTATTTTCCATTTCTTTTACTTTACTTTACTTTACATTACTTTTTCGTTTTGAAATGCCTTCTTCAATCTCAGTAACATCGTATTTCTCTTTGTTTAAAATTTTCCAGCTTTTATTGCATTGTTCTGCCTTTCAATCTATAGTAAACAAAAAAATGAAGTGATCTACCAAATTTCAATAGTTGTACGGCACCAAAAAAAAGGAAAAATAAAAAGGGGCACCTGCTTTCTGAAGTTACTCTATTCTATCTTCTCCACGACGCCATTCTCTGCATCCACCCTGAGGGTGTCGCCTGTTTTAAATTGGGAAATATCTATCTGATCCACGCAGGGTACGCCAGCTAAGATTGCTCCAGTGGCTACAATGGTTTCTGTTTCCTCGTTGACGATGGCTCTTGGGCCCACGCCATTCTTTTCTAACCCATATATGACGTAGGAACCTACTGTGGAGCCCTTGCCGCAGGGGAATACCAGCACCTTGCCAGTGACGCTCTGTCCCTCCAGGGGATGTCCTTTTTCAATAACAATTCCTGTTTCAGGATCGATGCCGCCGTAAAACCCGATGGGCTCAAAAGATACAATTGCTTCTGCTTCCACCGTTCCTGGAGAAATCATTCTTCCCATCAAGTCACCTCCTTTAAGAGAGACTCCATATCATTGAAAACCACTTTCTGCTTGCAGAAGCCAGGCAGATACTGCGCTGCTTTTCCTGAGGTACATCCTGTGGTTTTATATCCCATCTGCTCAATGGGGGATACCACCATGCAGGTGTCTGCCACCACCCGTCCGCCAGCCTTCTCAATCGTTTCAGTGTAGCCCATGCGGTTGGCTGCTTCCTTCATTACCCGGGAAGTGCAAATCCACAAAGGCTTCTTTAAAGTTTTCCCTTCCACCAATGCAACCAGCTGCTGGATGTCTCGCAGTGAAGCGTGGGGACAGCCCATGATAACGATATCTGGATCTTCCCCTGACGTTAATGTGTCGTACGTGTTTTGAATATCTTTATCCTCGACAGAAATTGTTTCCAGTCCAGAAATATCCTGGAGGTGGGCCTCTGGTGTCAACTCCTGTGCGTAGTAAAGGGCAACTGCACCTGAGGCTGCCATGGCTGCACCCAGTGCTTTCAAATCATCTGTATTTGTCCAGCCGGGAAGCCCTTTGTAATAGGGGATTTTGTTCTTTACCTGTTTTCCAATATGCCAGCCCAGTGCACCAAAATCGGAGTCGTTTTTGAGCTGAGCAGAAACATCCACCACCACCTGCGGCTTTCGATTTTCATCTATATGCAGCCCATAATTGGGCGTTTTCCCCAAAATAGCAGCAGCTAAAGCACTGGGACCTCCTTCCCGGTTGGTGCGGGCAGAAATAACTGAATTGACAAATGAAACTGCTGAGGACTCTGACCACGCAATGTGCTCTCTGAATCGGGGCAGATTGCCCGCTAGATAGGGAGTACAGGTGGAGGTTATTACGATGCCCATTTTTTTGAACGCGTCCATAATCTTTAACTGATTTCCAGCAAAGTCTTTCGGAAAACCTACCGCCTCCCAGTCCTCCAAATCCATGCCTGCAGGGTTCAAAAAGGTTAATACCTTGACTTTTGCGCCCTTGGATGCCATATCTTCTAAAAATTCGGTACCAGGGTCTCCAATGGACTTGTAGGAGACTCCCGCCACCTGGACTGAACCTACAGGTATCATTTTATCTGCCCCATAGATATCGCCCAGGCGCACCAGTAGCCGCATCATCCTCTCTGCCACTGGACCATGCGCTCCATCCAATATGGATTCTTCTTCTTTGGTCAAATGCATTTTAACAACTCCTTGCAGTTATTGACAATTATCTCAATTTCCTCTTTGGAAGCATTATCAATGTGTATGCCACCTACTGCCACCGCAGTGACCTTGTACTTGGTACATGCTTCTTCAGCTAAAGGCTCCAACACAATGTGGTCGTAATGGCCCCCCAGTTTGATGGTCTGAATTTTCTTTCCAGGCTCCATTACCACCACTCCTCCAATGTGAGGTTTTTCACCTCCCCCTAAAATATAGAGTCTATCAGTACCGATGTGCTCCTGTTTTAGCCAGACCTTGAATCTCCCGCTACCTGAGGTAATCATTGACATCGACTTCCGCGTACTTCGCCTTCACGTATTTTTCAGGGTCCACATCAGGCGGTATGGTAGCATCTACTCCCACTTTTGTGGTCTTGGTTTTCTTGCCAGAATGATCGCCGCTGGGATCTAAAGAAGAACCTGGCTGGTCTGGTCTCACAACAAGATCTCTGTGTCCCTGGAATCTGGTGGCTACGGCCCATTCCACTGCGGTAGGATCGTAAATATTGACATCTTCATCCACTACCACTACATGTTTCATAGACCCGTGGCCTTTGAAAGCAGCATCAATCGCTTTTTTACCGTCTTCAGGTCCTTTCTTTTGTATCTGGACGATGCCGTGCAGCCAGGAACCGCCGCCCATGGTGATCAGAACGTCCTTACAGGTAGCCACCTTAGAGACTTGATCGTAAATGGTGGGTTCTTTGGGCATGCCCATTAGAATTTTGTGCTCCATTCTCCCCGGTAAGAGGGCCTGCCACATCGCATCTTTTCGGTGAGTGATGCAGTCAATGATAAAAACAGGTTCCTGCCGTTCAAAGTCTCTGGTTTCTGTTAGGTCCACGAATGGTCCTTCCCGATCAGTATTTCGGGTTATTCTTCCTTCAAGGACGAATTCAGATTCAGCTGGCACTTCCAAGTCCTTGGTCACGCACTTTACCAGGTTGGTCTCATCTAGTGCATTGGCGATTCCTAATTCATCAAACCCTGGAGGGGGACCCAGAGATGCTGCTACCATTACTGGTACCGAATTTCCCACGCAAATGGCCATCTCAATTTCACCTTCTGTCTTATCATAGGTTGTTCTGGTCTGCCGCTTGGGAATGAGCCGGGCAGTACACTTGTTCTTTCCTATTTGCATGATCCTGTGGTAGCAGACGTTTCGTCCAGTTTCAGGGTCTTTGATAATTGCTACAGTGGCAGTTCCGTATCGTCCTCCATCTCCTGGAAGGTGCAGCAACAGGGGGATTTTATCCAGATCAACCTTATCCTCCTGGAAAATAACTTCCTGGCAGGGAGCTTCAGAAACCATTTCTGGCTCTTTGGGATTTCTGAGGGATTCCACCAATCTTAACAGTAATTCCTCTTTTTTAGTACCTAAAGCGCTGGCAATAATATCTCTGTCGGACGTTATACCTCCAAACACTGGGAAATCAAACCCTGTAACATGTTCAAAGAGGGTAGGCTGTTCTCCCAGCGCGTTCATGATATTGGCTACCTCATATTGGTGACTGACCTCTTTCTTGATTCGTATTAGCTTCCCTTCTTGGTCCAGATACTTCAAAAACTCTCTCAAATTCATTATACCACCTTACACTCCTATTTTAGTCTTGAGAACTGAAAATCCTTTCTCTTCAATAGCAGTTGCCACCTTCTCCTGAAGTGTTTGACCTGGCGTCAATGCTACCATGTAGCCTCCAAGGCCACCGCCAGTCATCTTGGCTCCCATTGCACCTGCAGCCCGCGCTGTCTCCACCAGCATGTCCAGCTCATGATTGGATACTTCAATCTGCTGCAAAAGCGCGTGATTGTAATTCATTAACCGCCCCACTTCATTCAGATCCCGGGCCTGTAACGCTTTCCTTGCCTGGTGAACCACCTGGTCAGCTTCAGAAAATATCTTTTTGTATTTCTCAGGGTACTTCTCCTTTCGCTCTCTGACTCCAGCCACTGCTGTTTTTGTGTTGGCCACCTTGCCAGTGTTTCCCATGACAATCTCCACTGGCCTCTTCATGGTGATGGGTTCAAAGATTTTCTTTTCTCCTTTGATGAACCAGATCAGTCCACCGTACGTTGAAGCAGTATTATCCACACCTGAGGGAGTACCGTGGTAGCCTTTCTCACCTTCATACGCGATATCATTTATCTGGTCATCATTTAACCCCATGTCAAAGAGGTTACTGAGTGCTCTTGCAATGGCAGTGCAGGACGCTGCTGATGCTCCAACGCCTGAGGCTGCATACAGGCTCCCACCTAGTGTAATTTTGATGTTCTCATCTGGGCTGATTCTCATGGCGTCCAATATCTTTTTCAGAGAGTCTTCTTGCTGGTCCAGTTTATCTTCTTTGTAGCCAGGGGTGGCAGGCCTGTTATCTATCAATTGGACACCGCCAGATGCTGTTTTTTCCGCAGCAGCCACTGTGGTATCTCCTATGGCTGATACAATGGAGGGTAAATTGTACACCACAAAGTGCTCGTTGAAGAGTATACACTTTCCGTAACCTTTCCCTTCTGCCATGTTGTCACCTCAATACAGAATGTCATTTCTGTGCTCATGGCCCTTATGCACAGCCATATTTAAAGATTGTGGAAACCGACTTCGTCTAATGCCGAATACTGTATGGTTCTGGCGGGTGATTATCAATTACTGTGCTACTGTGATTACTGAGACAATTGAGTATGATCCCCCTCAGATAATACATAGGGCCAGCTTTTAAATCAGAGAATTTCTCTTTTTTTAAAATCCTTCAAATACATTCAATTTCCCACAAAATCATACTCATCTGCTGCTATTTCGTCAATAAGTTATCCAGGTACATTCTCTGAATACAGCCTGAAATGTGTTCCTTTTGTGCTATTCATTATGATGTTAAAATACCACTCATTCATTCCTTTTACGTGCCTTTCACAGAATAGCTCTCCACATTATCTTGGTTTATGGTGACCCCACTTTTCTAAGGCTGATCTGAGCTCTGGGCAGGTTTTGGCTTTCTCCTCCAGGGTCATTTCTTCTGTGACTGCCTCAATGGCTTGCATAGAGGCTTTTGCTCCAGCTCGTGTACCTTCAGGATGTCCGTGTATCCCACCGCTGATGAGCAGAATCGCATCCAGGCCGTAAATCTCTATTACCTCTGGGACTAACCCTGGGTGCAGCCCTCCAGAAGATACAGGAAAGGCACTCTTGATGTGGCCCCAGTCCTGATCTAAAAGCATGTGCTGTTTTCTGTGTGTCCATTTCTCCCTCAAAACATCAGCAATGGATGTCACTTCCTCCCTGCTTCCCACCAGCTTTCCCACTGCTGTGCCTGAGTGCAGTTGATTTAACCCAATTAGTCGCATTTCTTTTGCTATAAACTGCATGGCAATACCGTGCTTGGGGTTTCTGTCAAAAGCTGCATGCATAGCTCTGTGGGCGTGGGTAGTTATCTGTAAATCCCCCAGATATTCCCGCATGGTCATTAATGCTGCAGTACCCACTATCACCACATCCATCATCGCATAGTCGAACCCATACTCGTATAAAAGGTCTGCTCTGCGCTTCATGACCTCAGTTTCAGCAGTTATATTAATGAACGCTCCCTTGCGCTCCCCTGTCTCATTTTCTGCTTTGTCCCTGTATTTCGCAAGGAGTGTAACTCTTTCTTCAAATCTATTAAAATTAACAGACGTTAAGTTCTCATCATCTTTGACAAAGTCAAAGCCGCCCATCCAGGTCTCGTAGCCAATCTCTGCGTGTTCTTGCGCACTGAATCCTATCTTTGGTTTGGGAACAGCTCCTGTGAGAGGTCTTTTGTGTACTTTCCATCGCTTTCGTATCCCTTCCATTCCTAAGATGGGACCTTTAAAGTGCTTTATGTAGTTTTGGGGAAGACACGCATCAAGCAACCGCAAGTTTTTGACCCCTTTCATTCCAAAGATATTTCCAGCTATTCCACTTAGAAGTTGGCAGAAGTTCCCATCTTCCCACAGCTCTCTAGGATATGCCACTTTCACATAATGTCCGTCGATTTCAAAGGCAGTGGCCTGAAGCGTATTCATTCTCGGTGGGAGTGTGGTGAGTGTTGTCCAGGTTCCTGTGGAGCTCTCAGAGGCTATTCTCCCCGCTGATTCTTCTTTAGTCATCCCTTCTGGTGGTTCAAAGTAAAAAAGAACAATAAGATCATCTTTTGCTGGGGCATAGGTTGTATCTACAAATTCATCATACCAGTCAATCTTCATGCTATTCAAAATGCATGAGAACATATAAATATACTGAAGAAGGAGAAAGATTCAGCGGAAAAACGCTCAAGAAAAGAGAAGAGCGGTACGTTCTATAATAGGATGTTAAAATCAAAGCTCTCTTCTATTATCAAGGGAATTTTTGTTAGAAAACTGAGGTTTCCATTTGTCTAGAAAGGGAATTCTTTCTAAATCTCAGATTTTATTACTTCATCAACAAGCTCTTGGGGTGCATCTATTTCTTCTCTAAACAGTCCATTTCTCTTTATGATGACAGTAACTTCTTTTTCTTTAGACTTTAGAGGTTTGAAGAGTTTCAAGGTTCTTTCATCAACAACTTCTGCTTTGCTTTTGTACATTTTTTCACCTGATGAGATTTCTTTCCATATTTATATGTATCTTTTTATCAAAAGGGGCTGGGCGATCTTTTCCAATCTATAAGTCTTCCTAAAATGCTTCTTCAAAAAACTGAATGAAAAAAGACAGGATCTCACAGTCGCAATGATTTACTAACGCCATTATTGCTGCCAGTGATAGTCGATCAATCAAAAGCTCTTCACCTGAGATATAGATTTTATAAAATACGGTGCTATTGTCCTAGAGTAGAAAAGAACACATTTTCAAAATAACTTGCATCATTCTTGTTCCACATATGGTATTGGATCAGTAACTCCATTTTCTGTAAACCCTTTCAACCGCAGTCGACAGGAGTCACATACACCGCATGCTCTCTCAATCTCTTTATAGCAGCTCCAGGTTAATTCAAAAGGAGTCTTCAATTCCAACCCTTTCTGGACGATTTCTGCCTTGCTCATAGCAGAAAGGGGAGTTTTTAACGTTATCACAGTTCCATCTTTTGTTCCTGTATTAATGAGATTCTGAAATGCTTCAAAGTACACTGGCCTACAATCAGGGTACCCTGAAAAATCTATAAAGTTGGCCCCGTAGTAAATAGCTTCTGCACCCAGAACTTCTGCCCATGCAGTGGCCAGAGAAAGGATAATGGAGTTTCTAAAAGGAACATAGCTGGGAGGGATACCTTCACTCTCACTCTCAACCTCTTCTGTGGGCAGTTCTATACTCTCATCAATTAGTCCACTCCCTCCAATCTCTCTCAGAAAATCTAATGTAATCACTTTGAAATCTTCTGCATTGTAAAATGCAGCCAGCTTTTGAGCACTTTCCAATTCTTTTGTGCTGGTGCGCTGTCTGTAATTTACATGAAGGACATACAGGGTATACCCTTCATTACAAGCTATGGAGGCACAGACTGCAGAATCCATACCCCCACTCAGTAGAACTACTGCTTTTCTAAGGTTCATGTTTCCACACTCCCTTCAGCATACACATCATGCCGATGGATCGATTCATTACTGACACATGTAACGCGTATTTTGCACTCCTTAAATCGTTGAGAAGATAAAGCAAGGATATTCCTGCACACGTCTTCCACAAACAATGGATTCTCATACATTCTATCCACAATATAGGACTCATCTTCCGTTTTCAGCAAAGTGTACACCTTTGAAGAAAATGAGTGCTCCACCACCTCCACCATGTCTTCTAATTCAATCTCATTCTCAAAAGCAGTCTCGATCTCCAGAACCCCGGTAGCTCTCTGGATGTGGGTTCTCTCCTTCCCCTTGCTTACCGATAATGCATGCGGACAGGCTGTATTTCCCAGTACAGAAACCCGTAATGTTTTGGTCCAGATCTCACCCTCATTAACCAATTGGACGTAAATAGCATGGATTTCTATAGTATCTCTGTTGCTGGCCGGGGTTTTCTCGTACACAGGAAGCTCTGATTCAAATTCAATGCCTGCTTTATCAAAATGGTGCTTCTCTTTTAATGTTTCCAGAATGTGTTTTCCAATCTGTTCTAGAGAGTGGTGCTTTTCAGTCACTTCTTCTTCTAGCGTTTCTGCTATGCTCTCGATCAATCGACTCATGTGGATACCTTTTTTTAACTTATCTAGATCCATGAATATATTAATAGTGGGAATGTGTCTGAATTCTCTGCCGTATCGTTCAATTTTTATCAACGTTTTTAGATTCTTAATGCCTACTTTCTGTAATTTCAATTGAAATTTTGGGAGGTTTTCCTGGGTCTCTTTCATTTGATATCACCTAGTTTGTGAATCTGGGTCAATATTCTGATATCTCTATGAGGTACAGGATGTTCAAAGTATAAGTGGCATAATTGATTGTACGTCATTCTGCCCCAGCAGGGCTGGAGGACAAGTGGTCCAGCTACTTTGGCTTCTCTCACAAATGTGTGAATGAATTGATAATCATTTTCGTCAGCGATAACAGCTTTCATCTGTCCTTTTTTTTCCTCAATAACATTTGCAATGTGCGCAAAGGTGGTCATATCACTGGTGGGATTTTGACTGCTGGGAGTCTTTATATCAACGCTTATGAAATCACATTTTTTGAGAACATCTTTATAGAGTGAACCATTAGTTTCAATACCAATAGTGAAGCCGATACTTTTGAGTTCATCTACTAGTCCACCAATTTCCTGGAGAAGTGGTTCTCCCCCTGTGAGTAGAACCCATTCGCAGAATCCATTATCCTCTTTTTTCACTTCTCGTGCAATTTGTTCAACATCTTTTTTGGCCCCTTCTTCCCAGGCGTATTTGGTGTCACACCATGTACACCGCAAATTGCATCCTGACAATCGAACAAACACAGTAGGGACACCTATTAGGACCCCTTCTCCATTCAAAGAAAAGAATATTTCTGACACATTTAGCATGAGAAAACCTCTACACAGGATTTTTCTCCTTCACAGAGTTTGACAGAGAACAGGTCAGCATGAATCTGTTCAAACGCTTTCTGCAATTTCTCAAAGATGTCTGCTGCTACATTTTCCACTGTGGGCTGTTCATAGAAATTATTCAAATAAGTGTGATCTAGCCTGGATATGACTACATCTTCCACAATTTTCTTCATGTCAAAAAAATCGATGATCATTCCTGTTTCATCTGGTTCTCCTTCTACAGTCACAATCAGTTCATAGGTGTGACCATGGATTCTCCCGCACACACCCTGATAGTCTATCAATTTGTGGGCAGCGTCAAACTTGAACTTCCTGCTCAATCTCATTCTCATTTGTATCCCTCTTATCTGGTTTTCACTCTCATTGCATAAGTTCTGATGGCACCTGTTTTCTGTGTGAACGATGGTATATAATGATTTCTGTGTGAATGCGGTACTGTACATTTCTTTATTTAAATGCGTCATTTCAAGCATTATGTCTTCAGATACCACAATGTTTCTCCTCGTTATCACTGAACATGGCTCTCATGACTCATTTATATCTTTGAAATAACTCCGTTTTAAATGGGGAGAAAAAAGAAAAAAGATACATTTAAGGAAATCTAGAATTGGAGTTCAAT
>Ga0209636_10003296_pt1 | contig 16460 bp, 17 predicted proteins | sample DeeMarSWOR152_54_FD_187464 | JGI IMG/M metagenome (GOLD analysis project Ga0209636, IMG submission 187464) | Marine sediment microbial communities from White Oak River estuary, North Carolina - WOR-1-52-54 (SPAdes) (version 2) | ecosystem: Environmental > Aquatic > Marine > Intertidal zone >...
GACCCACAATACCAGGACACCAGATGGCAGAAGCTACCTGAATGGTTTTGTTCGGGGATACCTTGAGGGGAAAAGGTGGGCCGTCGAAATGTTGGAGGAAATCCTTCCCCATGCCCGGTTCGACTCGAGCTTGCGAATGGACAAGAGGCAGATTGAATCGAAGCTAATCATGGAGAAACTGTATTACGCAAGAGCTCTGGAGAGGGAAAACCTGGAAAAAACCATCGACCAGGTCACTCAATGGTATCAGGATCCCCAGAATTCGAGGATCAGCTGGATCAAGCTAGTGGACTTAGCCATTGGAAAGGTGAACGGTGTCCATACGAACTACATCAGACACCACCTTAGATGGCTTCAGGATGTCTCAATCAATAACCGAATCGATTGGTTCCACACAATCGATCCTGCGACGGGGGAGGGACTCATAACCTACTACGATCAAAATGGCAGAATCATCAGGACAGAGTTGGTGAGATAGCCTCACACGAACTCATCCAGGGGACTGGCCATGAGAGTGCTATTGGTTCCGTCTCCTATGCTTCCGCAGCCTCTCCGAAGATATTCGATTCAGGTAGAAATTCAGGCTTGGTATCAACTCCATCAGAGCGTGGAAATCCTTCTCTTTCAACTGAAGCAGCTCGGCAGAATCCGAGGTAATTTCCACTGTCGCCGTCCGAGGGATATTCCTGAGAAGGGCCATTTCTCCAAAGACATCTCCAGGACCCAGTTTCGCGACGATTCTTTTACGACCCTGTCTGCCTGTCACCCGAACAGCCGCCTCTCCCGATGCAATAACGAAGAACGCATCCCCTTTCTCCCCCTCTTCTACTACCCGGTCTCCCTTGCGGCGTTTGCACGTTATGAAACGGATGGACAACCTGGCAAGCTGGTCTGAGGAGAGGCCTTTCAAGAAGGTCAACTGAGAGACAACGGGTCTAACCCGGAGAACGTCCTGTAACCGCTTGTTGACGGTGGGGTCCTTTCGAACCAGGTCGAGAAATGTATTCCTATCCAAAGCCAGGGCCGATCCATTGGATATGGCCTGAACCGTGGCATTTCGCGGCTTTCCGCTCAGAAGAGAAATCTCTCCGAAGTAGTCCCCTTTCCCCAGCACAGCCTTGATGGAGTCATCATCCACAACCTTTGCCTTTCCGAGAGTAATAACGTAGAAGCGGTCTCCCTCTTCTCCCTGGCTGACAATCTTCTGCCCGGCCCTAAATGGAATTAGAACCGAGCGCTCTGCAACACGGCTCAGGATTTCCCTATCCATCTCCTTGAAGATCGAATTCACGGCGATGAGTTTGGCCTTATCGAGAGGGGATCTACTCGAAGAGATCAGCTCGACGGTCTCGCCCTCCTGTGCGACCCTCAACCCTTCCAGATCTCCACGATCATCTCCTGTGTGAACCAGAATCAGCCGTTTCCTAACGCGCTCGGGAAGATGCCGAAATTCCTCTACTGGTGTATGAATGGCCTCTCGTCCGGCCTCATGAATGAGCAGGTCCGCGTCAAGCCCGAAATAGAGGAGTTCGTTCAATCGTTTCTTGTCAATGACTCCCCGCTGATACATCGTCTCTATCTTGGTACGGTCAAGACATGTATCCGCAGAATAGGCAATTCTCATGCGCCTTTTCGATCTTCGGTCGCGGAAAACGACCTCGAAGCGAATGGTCGGAATCGAGTGGAAGGCGGAGGAGACCAAAATGGACGCGTTTCCCACCTCAAGGGTATCCCCAGGGTTGATCTCGACGAAGTCGAGATATTCCCGGATATCACATCCCGCCAACGCCCTCGCCTTACGCAGGAAACTCTCGAAAACGACATGGGAGGTCATAACCCGGATCCTTCTCTGGTGAAGGACCGCCCTGATCATTCCGGCGTCATGATCGGCGTGGCAGTGAGTGAGCAAAACAGAGGGGACATCCAGATCCTCGATTCCCAGTTTATTGAGCTCAGCCCACGGGTCCATCACTGGATCCACAAGGATCCCCCTGCCGTCGATCCACAAAACGAAACTGGTGGTGCGACGGAATGGATTGAACCCGGTTCCTGCCCCCACAAAGCTCACGCCAAAAGCTGGCGGCCTCAGAGGCTTCTCCTTGAAAAGATAGGGAGGGTGAGTCGGCAGCGAGAAACCGGTGGTATCGACCTCTCCGAGGAGACGTCCTTGTTCCCAGATCTCGAAACATCCCACTGCCGTAGTCCTGATGGTAACGCCATTGATCTCCACACTCTTCTGATCGCGACTGAAGGGAAGAAGGTTGACAAGGTCCTCTAGTCTCAGGGCCTTGCCATCTTCTCTCCTGGACCTGAGAAACTCTCTTTCCCGTTTACCTGCCTCTGCCTCCTTAGGCCCGAAGAAAGACTCCCGAAGAACCGTCCGGATTCGGCGGAGTTGCTCCCCGGTCCCTATGATCGTCGCCTTCCGCTTTTGAAGGAAGAAGTTGCCATAGACTGGAAACTCGGGTTCAACGTTTAGGGTATTATCGATAAGGAAGTCTCTCGGCATAACTATAAGGGATGGGATCGGCCTCCCACGGCCAAGAAACCATTTGATGATCTCCGGGGGGCAACCAATGAGGATCTCTCCATGTCTCTTGGTGGAGACTACCGCGCAATTGGGCTGAAGCTGTTCTATCGGATTCCTGAAGCTCATAACCTTCATTATAATACAGTCATAGGCTGCTGCTAAAATCAAGATCCCTTTCGCCAATTGTCAAACCATCTTTTGTGCACAAGCGGTGCCAATACAGAGTGAGGGTGCCTTCATTGAACTCCAATGGCTTTGGATTTTCCTTTTGACAAAGGATCGGGGATGGGATAAAGGTGTCTTGAAATACCCGGGACCCATACCCCTTCTCGATTGGTGAAGAGGATTCAGGAGGACATTGGGGTGGAGCGGAATAGATTTGCCGAGGTGGCTGTTGGCCTACCGATCCGAAAGACCTTTACCTATCGAGTGCCCTTGATATTCGAAGATCAGATAGGGGTAGGGAAAAGAGTCTTGGTCCCATTTCAAACTCGGAAAGTGACAGGCTACGTTCTCGGTTTTCCTGCGCCCGCACCCGACGGTCTCGATCCGGAGAAAGTGAAACATGTGATTGATGTGTTGGATGAGATCCCCCTGTTTGATGAGGAGATGCTGTGGTTTTACAGGTGGATCTCCAATTATTATCTATATCCTTTGGGTGAGGTCATCAAAACAGGGTTACCCCCGGGTCTGACAGTTGAAACGTGTCGGATCCTGAAAATCACGCCTGAAGGCAAGGCCCGGCTCCTCGAATTCCCCTCCGAGTCGGAAGACCGTCGCCTCCTCGAGACTTTGGCACAGAGCGGGGAAATCAACCTCAACACCCTTTCTCGTTGGCTGAAGGTCGACAACCTTCACTCTCGAATCTTTTCACTGAAACAGAAAGACCTTATTGCGGAGGAACTCCGGCTGAAAAAAGGACAAATCAAGCCGAAGATCGAGACCTTTGTCGCCTTTCGAGGAGAGGATTGTCCAGAAGGAAGACCCCACTTAACCCCAAAAGAGTCTGAGATCTTGAGCTTCATCGAGTCTAGAAAGAGGGTACCACGAAAAGAAATTGACGCCAAGTTCCGGAGGGTGTCATCTTGCCTCAGGAGTCTGGTAAAAAAGGGATGGGCTACTCTCGATCGTGAAGAAGTATATCGCGATCCATTCGAAGGTGAGGACATTAAATCAGATTTGGAGCCCGTTCTCACCCCTGATCAGGAAAGGGTTTTGTCCGACGTTGAGAGGTTGATCGCCGCAGGCGGCTTTCGTCCGTTTCTCCTTCATGGGGTCACAGGAAGTGGGAAGACAGAGATCTACCTTAGGGCAATCCAGCGAGTGATAAAGGAGGGAAGGGGGGCGATTGTCCTGGTACCCGAGATTTCGCTCACCCCTCAATTGATCTCTCGGTTCAAGCGGCGCTTCATGAGGGGCATTGCCATCCTTCATAGCGGGCTTTCTCCGGGTGAGCGGTTCGACCAGTGGCGTCAGATCCTCAAGGGGGAGGTCTCCATCGCAGTGGGAGCTCGCTCGGCAGTCTTCGCTCCCTTTAAGAGGCTCGGCATCATCGTCGTCGACGAGGAGCATGAGACAAGCTTCAAACAGGAAGAAAAGCTCAAGTACCATGCAAGAGATCTTGCTGTCATGAGAGCCAAGAAGTATGGCGCCGTCCTGATCCTGGGTTCTGCGACTCCATCGATAGAATCTTTCTTCAATTCGCAGATGCATAAATTCGATTACTTACAGCTTCCCCAGAGGGTCGAGTCGAGACGCCTTCCCAAGGTGGAGATCGTTGACATGCGTCTGGAAAAGGGCGATACAAACCATCCCATCTTTTCGGAGACACTAAAGGAGGCCCTCCTCATCAATGCAGAAAGAAGACAGCAGAGCCTTCTGTTTCTCAATCGGCGGGGATTCGCCCATTTCATTCTGTGCCGCGATTGTGGATGGACCTCCCGTTGTCCCAGTTGCAGCGTGACGCTCACCTACCATGTCGTGGGCCGGGACCTCCAATGTCATCATTGTGGGTTCACCACGCCCACACCACCCCGTTGTCCTCGATGTCAGGGCTACAGCCTTTATCCCTTGGGAATTGGGACTCAGAGGGTTGAGGATGAGATTCTCAGGCTCATTCCCTCAGCCGCAATCGCCCGAATGGACCGGGACACGACCTCCCGGAAAGGAGCCTATGAAAGAATCATTCGCTCCATGGAATCAGGAAAGATTGATATCCTCATCGGAACTCAAATGATCGTAAAGGGACACGACTTCCCCAATATCACCCTTGTGGGTATCATCTGTGGGGACACCATTCTCAATTTCCCGGATTTCAGAGCCACCGAAAGGACTTTCCAACTTCTTATGCAGGCCGCCGGCAGAGCCGGACGGGGAGAACTGGCTGGCAGGGTCATCATCCAAACCTATAATCCCGATCACTACAGTATCCAGAAGGCAAAAGACCACGACTTTTTCAGCTTCTATGAGAGAGAGATGCTCTATCGGGAGGAACTGCGATACCCTCCCTTTTCTCGCCTTGTCAATTTCAGGGTCTCCGGAAACAATAGGGGCGCGACTGAAAACTTCGCCAAACGCCTCGGCATTGTTGCTTCAGAGATCAAAAAAAACCGAAGAATCTACAGAGATCATCTCGATCTGCTGGGCCCCTGTACCGCTCCCCTTGCCAGAGTCAAGGGCAAGTACCGATGGCAGTTGCTGGCAAAAAGTGACCGTACCGAGAGGCTCCATCAATTCATCGGCGAATTGGTGAGGAAAATGGAAAAGGAAGCAATAGGGGTTCAGCTCGATGTGGATGTGGACCCCATGAACCTGATGTAAGCATCTCCGTAACATCCCTCGCTTCTGCTTCCTGTGCTAAATGCATTTCCCAGTCAAATTCATATCTAGCAACAACAAAAGGAACGGCCATGGAAGGGGCATCCATTCAGTTTGAACCTGCCGCTTGGCCGCAGTTCCGAGAAGAAAGATCCCAAGACACCGAGTATACAGGACTCCACTGACAAGCGGTTGACAACAAAACAAATGTGGAGTAAGAATAGGAACAAAACTCGGACCCTTATGACCTGGGAGGGCCTTTGGACATTCAAAAACTAGAGGTTGAGCGCAGAAGATTCGGTCGTTTTTCGGTCGACTACCCAATTTCCTACATCTTAAAAACCAACTCCGAAACCCTGACGGGGAAGGCCGTAAATCTCAGTGAAGGAGGTCTCCTTGCCTACCTTCTCGACAGAATAGGTATCGGGACGGAACTGGATCTGGAGATGTTCTACGTACTTGAACTCCAGTTTACTGCACTGAGCACTCGGGCCCGAGTCGTTTGGAAGGACATCGTGGAGACGAGCGAAGCAATCGAATACCAGTGCGGAATCGAATTCACGGAAATGGATAGGGAGGAAAAGGCCAGACTTTGCAAGCTCCTTGGCACGATGAAGCCGATCGATCGCTATCCCCGCGAGAAGAGATACCACTCTCCCTAGGATCACAACAACTTCCCCGGGTACCTACGAGACAAAGAATCTCAGGAAGATGGGCCGTGATCTGCGGCCCTTTCTGAGAAGAACCAAAAATCGGGGCACCAGCACCGCTTCTCGCCATGCCCGTGAAGAGCCGAAACGCAAGACTCACCAGCCTTGCCGTCAGCCCACCCTCACAGGACTCATGATCATCCCCGGACTCTGAACCGTCATAAAGAGCCGTATCAGGTCCTCGATGCCCCTCGCTTCTCTGTCCTCTTTCAGGGCGAGTCTCATCGGTTACCAGTGCTGTTGTTCTTCTGGGCTTCAATGTCGTACGGGGTATTGTTCTTAGCGCATCGGTTTTTGAGCTGATGGATAAAGGCATCGTGGGACTGTGGGAGCACTCCCTTGGAACCGCCATAGCATCCGGGGTGATAGCGAAAGCGCTTCACGTCCCGGACCCCGAAGAGGTCTCGGTAGCTGGACTACTCCACGATATCGGCAAGGTTGTGGTTCCCGTAAAAATGCCGGACACATACCAGCGAATCTGTCACCGTATTGAGCATACAACCCTATCCATAGGTGAGGTGGAAAAAGAAATCCTTGGGTTCGACCACAGCCGGATCGGGATGTGGCTCGCAGACGAATGGAACTTTCCCCCAAACCTCACGAAGCCCATTATCTACCATCAGACCCCCGAACGGGCAAAGGAGGCTGGGATTCAAACCGCTATCGTCCACTTGGCCGATATCCTGATTCGCGCCAAAGGTTTCGGATTTGGTAGAGACCCCTGGGTTCCCGAGATCAACAAAAAGGCTTGGAATCTTCTCGGTTTCTCCATGAACGACGCGGAAGAGGTGGTGTTTAAATTGGGTGAGGAGCTATTCCACGTCGATGGATTGGATTGGCATGGTGACAGACAACCCTGATTCCTTGCCTTCAGAATTGTCCCCTAGTGAATCCATGGGTACCAACGGGCTCTTTGAGATTCCAGTACTGCCCAACCCCAGGGCAGTATGCAAAGGGACGGGCTTTCTCTACATCGATAGACTGACGCGGTCCAAGAACCGTTTCTTCTACATGGACCATAACGACTTCACCGATGAAGAGATCGTGACTGCCTAGACCAAGAATCTCTCTTACCACACACTCCAAATTGACAGGACACTCCTGAATAAGGGGGGCTCTGAGTTTCTTCGCCGCAACAGCGGTGAGGCCTGTAGCACTGAGCTTGTCGACCTCCTCTCCCGAGGTAATGCCACAGAAATCGGTTTCCCTCACCAGGTCTTGGGATGGAACATTGACTACAAACTCCCCAGATTCTCTGATGATGCCATGGGAAAACCGGGAGGGGCGAACCGCAATCCCTATCATAGGTGGCTCTGAATTCACAACGCCAACCCATGCCAGGGTTATGATGTTGACCCTGTTATCGCGGTCCTGACATGTAACCATCACAACGGGGGTGAGAAACAGTGAGGGTGCTAGCTCTAGGCACCTCTTTGCCATGTTCCGTCCTCCTTTTGAGTTCTGAGGTCTCCGATCACCGAGATTGCTGCGTCATCAGGCCCCTCTTTTCCAATTCACCTCCTGAGGCCGGTGAGGGATAGGCGTCCCTTTTGGGCCTTCAGGACTGTCAGGTAGCCACGACCGACCTGTGGGGCTTGTGTGAAACAACCCCGATCCGAAACTTTTTTCCTCCAAGATTCATTTTTTTGTTGAATAAAAGGGAATCTGCTGTTATATAGAAAAACTAACAAACCATATATCACATCAAGCAAAGGAGGGGCAAATATGACCAAAGAGCAATTGATCGCGGCAGTGGCCAAGGAGGCAAAAGTCACCAAAGTTGCAGCTGCCAAGGCTATCGACTCCATTACCGACAATATCACCAAGGAGTTGAAACGGGGGGGTCGAATCTCGCTGACTGGATTTGGGACTTTCTCAGTGGCCAAACGAAAAGCAAGGACAGGAAGAAATCCCAGAACCGGTCAAGCCATCAAGATTGCTGCAACCAAAACCGCAAAATTCAAACCTGGCAGCGCTCTCAAGCAAGCGGTCAAATAGGATTTCCCTGTTTCTCCTTTGGTCTATTCAGGGCCGGCTTAAAGTCGGCCCTGAGAATCTCATGAAATCATCCTCCGAGGACTGTCTCTACGTCCCGGTATGTATGGCATTTCTAACCCCTTCCGTCAACCCCATCGATCTGGAGCCCCAGAAAACCCGTGTTGTTCCCTTTGGATCTCGTCCTCGTTAGCGGTGCGACAGGCTTTTTGTCCGGATCTGTTGGGGTGGGGGATAGGTCTATGAAGCTCTCCAAGGCAAGATCCTTCCAAGAATACGAAGCCTTTATCCCAGACTTCGAGGCGTTCTGCGACAGCCTCCATACACCCCTTCCGCGCTGTCTGCGAGTCAATACCCAGCGAATTACCCCCTTGGAGTTGACAAGAACCCTGCGGGCTCAGGGATATCCGGTGAGGTCCACTTCTGTGGCTGATTATCTTCTCGAATGCGATGGTCTTGATCACCCGGGATCCACCCTCGAAGCCGCATTCGGGTATTTCATTTCTCAGGCCCTCACCTCTGCCATAGCGGCTATCGCTCTTGATCCCAGGCCGGAGGAGTTCATCTGTGATCTTTGTGCCGCCCCGGGTTGTAAGACCACCCACATGGCACAACTCATGATCAATCGGGGTTTGATCGTTGCGAACGACAGCAAACAAAAGCGGCTCCGCGCTCTGGAGAACAATATAAGGAGACTAGGAGTAACCAATGTCGTCATCACGTCATATGCCGGACAGAATTTTCCACAGCGCTGGCGGTTTGATCGGGTCCTGGCCGATGTGCCGTGTAGCGGCGAAGGCATCTTCCGGTTCTCCTCATCACCAACTCAGCCACCCAGGAGACAGGCAAGTAGGTTTCTCCCAAGAATCCAGCGCGACCTCATCATTCGAGCCTTTGATTTGCTGGCCGATAAAGGAATTCTTCTCTATTCTACCTGTACATATAGCCCAGATGAGAATGAAGAGGTGGTTCAATACCTCCTCGACAATCGGCCGGCCGAAGTTCTACCCATCGATGTGCCGGCTCCATATGCACCCGGAATAGTCAAATGGCGGAATAGAAGCTATGACAGACAGATCAACAGATGCTGGCGCATCTACCCGCACCAGCTCAACTCCGTGGGATTCTTCCTGGCCAGGATTTGTCGGCGATCCAGGCCGAAGTAGCGTCTTAGGCTACTTTGAAGACCGCTTTGGTATAGGCTTGGGTACTTTCGACGGCTTCCTTCTTCTGGAACGTCCTCAGGCTTATTGGCTCCTCACGCATTCTCCACACGTCCAAAAGCTCAAGAGGCTCAGAGTCCATAATATTGGTATTCCGTTACTTCGTAAGATGAAACAACACCTGAAGCCCACAACGACGGCCATCCAGATCTTTGGACCTAGGGCGACCAGAAACGTTCTCGATCTGGACAGACACCAACTCGCCCTCGTGCTCGGGCAAAAGGAAATATCGATGTGTCTTCCTCCTACTGTCGGGTACGTCATTCTGACTTACCACCAGCACGTCATTGGCTGCGGGCTTTATACCGGTAGGAAGCTCTTGAGTCAGATCCCCCAAAGTTTATTTGCCTCACCTCCAAAGCTCACCTCAGGCGAATTCTCGGAATAGCTTTCGTGGATACTTTTGTTAATATCCTGTGGATTCAGCATCTAATTGTTTGACCTCAAAGGTAATTTTTTTTCCACATCTATACTATATATTGTGGTAGGTTTGAGAAAAAATACATCATGTAGTATTTTTTTCTTGACAGATCCCAAACGGCGTCTTAATATAAAATAAAGCCATGCGATGGGGAGGGGTCATGGCAGACGAAAGCATCCTTGTTGTCGAGGATGAGGACAATCTCTCCAGCTTACTGAGGGACCTGCTTGAGTTCAAGGGATATCAGAATATCCAGATCGCAAACAATGGTCATGAAGGAGTAGCAAAATATAAGAAAACCAGGCCCAGCATCGTCTTGATGGATGTGGAAATGCCTGTCATGAACGGATACGACTCAAGCAAGGAAATCAAGGAATACGATCCAAGCGCCAATATCGTTCTCATCACCGCAAATCCTCTGAGTCCATTCGCCCAAAAGATCATTGACGAAGGCTATGCCTCACAGGTCATTCCTAAGCCTTTTACCTTCGATGAACTCCTTGAAGCCATCAGAAAATCCCTCGTTTCAACCCCTGCTCCACACTAGAGTTGAAAAACCATCCCCTTTTCCCCCTAAAGGTTGAGAGGTACTCGGCCGATATACTAGTAGGGTATTCCGCAAACGCCCGGACGAGGAGAAAGAATGGAACGGAGAATCATGACCGTTGAAGATGTGGCAAGCTATCTACAGATAAGCAAGAGATCGGTATACAAGCTTATTAGGCAGGGAAAACTTCCGGCAACAAGAATCTTGAACAAGTATCGTTTGGATCGGGAAAGCATCCATTCCCTGATCAGGGAGAATCGTAATCCAGAATAGACGACGAGCAGGCCCTTCCTATTCTCGTCCTATAGACCCTCGGCAATCTGCTCATACATCTCCTCCAGTCGATGAAACAGGGTTTCAACCTCATCCCAGTCCGTTCCATCCTGTAGACCCTGGATGCTCTCTCCCAGTTCAGAAATGTGATGGAGACCGTAGGACCCTCCGCTCCCTTTCAACCGATGCCCCAGTTCCCTGATACCCTCCAGGTCTTTGCGGGTCAAGAGAGACCTATAGGTGTCGATCTCTCCTCTTAGATAGTCGACGTATAACGCCCGGAGTTCAAGGATCTCCTCCGCTGCCGAGTCATCACCAAAGAGACCTTCCTGACGAGTGGGATCCCTATCCATCTTCTTCCTCCTTCTCAGGCAATGAGATCATTAACTTTCCTGATGAACTCATTCGGATCGATCACAGGCTTAGACACATATCCATCGGCTCCTGATTCTTTCAGAAACGCCTCCTGTTCGCCTTTCATGGCGTGAGCCGTTGCGAGAAGAATCGGGATCTCTTTTGAGGCTTCGTCTTTCTTAATCAGTCGCGATAGCATAATCCCGTCCACCCGTTCTCCGTTGTAGTAGCTATTGTAGAGAGAGACGTCCATCACGATCATGTCAATTGAGCCCTGCCTTGCAAGTTGCAGAACCTGATCGGCATCCTCTGTCACAATAACCTCGAATTTCCCTCTCCTTTTCAGCGTAAGCTCGAAGAATTTTGCATTCATTGGATCATCTTCGACAACCATGATTCTCTTTGCCATATCTCTCTCCTCCGATCAGGTAGCAGGATATGCTTCCTCTGAGGGAATAGGAGACCCTTCATTAGAGGAGTCGGGACGGCCCTGACTTTCCTTATAAGCCGGCAGGGTAAAAGAGACCTGACTGCCTTTTCCCTCTCCCTCACTCTTAAGGCGAATCGTCCCTCCCATCATTTCAACGAGGCTCTTGCTTATGACCAAGCCCAGCCCGGTACCCATTTGTTTTCGTGTATAGCTTTTGTCCGCCTGGACAAATCGTTCGAATATGTGTTTTTGCTGGTCCTTAGGGACTCCAATCCCGGTATCCTTGATCTCTATCTCCACAAAATCGCTGCCATGCGGGCGCGACCGAATCTCAATTCCACCTTTCTCCGTGAATTTAATGGCGTTGCCCAACAGATTGTTCAGAACCTGCCAGACCTTACCTCTATCGCCATAGACAGGAGGCACGTCATCCGACTTATGCCTGAAGTAGAGATTCTTCTGCCTGGCCTGAATGGAGAGCAGACTCGCGACTTCATCCAAGATATCTTTCAGGGTAACCTTCTCTAGGAGAATGTCGAGTTTCCCCGCCTCTATTTTCGCCAGATCCAACATGTTGTTGATCAGAAAGAGAAGGTTCTTGGAACTATTCAGGGCATCTTTCAGGAGCGCTTTTTCCTCCTCCCTATCCTCACAGAGATCGTCCAGAACGATTCCGAGAAATCCAATGATGGAGTTTAGGGGTGTTCGAAGTTCATGAGAAACCGTAGCAAGAAAGGCACTCTTCAACCTGTCGGCCTTTTCCAATTCACAGTTGGCCTTCAGAATCTTCTGGTTCTGCTTTTCAATGACCTCCTTGCTCCTTTCGATTTCAGAAAGGGCAGCCACCAGTCTGTCGGCCTGCTCTTCCAGTCGATCCTTTGTGAGTTGCAGATCCTCAAGGTAGCTCTGAAGTTGAAGATTCTTCTCTTCGAGCTCCTTCCTGAGCCTCCTCTCCCTGACGACCCGGTTGATTTTTGCCTCAATCTCCTCGAGATTGATAGGCTTTGTAATGATGTCGCTCGCACCGGCAATGACGACGTCACTGAAGCTGTAGTCAGCACTGAATCCCGTGATCATGATGATGTCCAGGTCCGGGTAGTCTCTTTTTGCCTCCCTCAGTAGCTCCATGCCGTCTATTCCCGGCATCTTTATATCCGTGATCATCAACTCGAAGGACTCCTCCCGGAGGAGTCGGAGGGCTTCATTGGCATCTTCTGCTGTTTTACATGTAAAGCCAAAGAGTTGTATAATGTCCGTGAGGACCTCCCGAATTCCCTCATCATCATCAACAATGAGAACAACACCCTGAGAGTTTTCTTTCTTGTCGAATGAACAGCTTTCCGGAGCAGCCTCGGCTGGAAGCATTTTCATGGAGGGAGAAGCCTCCTTTGACCTCTTCACGATATATCATCGGCTCTTTGCAATTAAACTTTAGGCGCTCGAACCTTCTCGATCTACCGATCGAGTGAAGCCTCTTCTGAGACGCGATTCTCGCGTCAATTCATGGAGGTATTACCGTGGTGGAGAAAGTCATCATCATGGGTGCGGCCGGGAGAGACTTTCACAATTTCAATGTCTACTTCAGAGACAACCGCCGGTACAACGTCATAGCCTTCACGGCAGCCCAGATTCCCGACATCGAGGCAAGGTCTTACCCTACCGAACTGGCAGGGCCCCTATATCCCCAGGGGATTCCTATTTACCCCGAGGAGGACCTGGCGAGGCTGATCAGAGAGAACCAGGTGGACTTGGTTGCCTTTTCCTACAGTGATGTGCCTCACGTGGAGGTTATGCACAGGGCATCCATTGCCATGAGTGAGGGCGCTGATTTCATCCTGCTTGCCGCAACCTATACCATGCTCAGATCCACCAAACCTGTTGTTGCTGTCTGTGCGGTACGGACGGGATGCGGTAAGTCTCAGACCACGAGAAAGGTCTGTGAGATCCTCACAGCAATGGGCAAAAGGGTTGTAGCCGTACGTCATCCCATGCCGTATGGGGACCTGAAGAAACAGATTGTCCAGCGATTTTCACGATACGAGGACTTTGACAGGGAACGGTGCACCATCGAAGAGAGGGAGGAGTACGAGCCTCTCGTAGATAGAGGAATCATTGTCTACAGTGGGGTTGATTATGGCAGGATCCTGGGGCAGGCGGAGGCGGAAGCAGATATCATCGTCTGGGACGGCGGAAACAATGATACTCCCTTCTACCACCCGGATCTTCACATCGTCCTATTCGATCCTCACCGAGCCGGTCATGAACTGCTCTACTATCCCGGAGAGACGAACATGCGCATGGCCGATGTTGCCATCATTAACAAGGTGGATACGGCCCCGCCCCATGGCATCGAGAAGATCAAGGAGAACCTGAAAGAATACGCCCCGCACGCCCGAGTCCTCCTGGCGGAATCTCCGGTTATGGTAAAAGATCCTGAAAGAATCAGAGGAAAGAGAGTCCTGGTCGTTGAGGACGGGCCAACTCTGACCCATGGGGAGATGACATACGGTGCCGGATTGATATCGGCCAAAACCTTTGGTGCTGCAAAGATTGTGGACCCCAGACCGTGTGCGGTCGGCTCCATTGGGAAGACCTACCAACAGTATCCAAAAATCGGACCCGTGCTTCCGGCCATGGGATACAGCAAGAAACAGATCGCGGATCTGGAAGCAACGGCCAATGCGGTAGACTGCGACCTGATCATCTTTGCGACTCCCATCAATCTCACAAGAATTGTTAGGATTTCTAGGCCAACGGTCCGGGTGCGTTATGAGTACAGAGACGCCACCTTACCAACCCTTGAGGCCGTTCTGACAGAAAAAGTCAAAGGCCTCATGGGATCTCATCGATAGGGGCGCCCACGGGATAATAAACCGGTGTGTCCCATTCCTTTGCCCAGACTCAGACTTTTTGAGCGGCCTCATGACCTTGTCTCCCGAGTAACAACCCAGAAGCCCTCGAATTCACTCGCTCTTCGAGCTATCGCCCTTCCCAAGCAGTCTTGGGTCGATACTGCCAGGCCCCCCACATTCGGGGACATAGCAGGTCACATCCCGGAAGGTGCAAGCCTCCTTACAGGAAGGGCACCGATCCGAGACCGTTTCGGCAGCAAACACGTAGCCACAGTTACTGCAACTCCACTGGGTCATGCTAATCACCCCCTTCTCCCAAGGAACGAACCGGGCACGTTGTTAATCATCATAACTATAACGGGCCCTCGCTCTTGTTTCAATGGACCGGTTTCGGATGTCGGGGTGATAAATGGGTTATGATAGATGTAGAATATTTGTAAGTGTGGGGGTATTCATTTGTCTCTTAGAATATCTCAGAGGGGAGATGCTGTGTCATGGCAATAGATCTGGTCTGTGGAATGAGAGTGTCTGAGAAGGAAACCCCTGTCAAAACGACCTATCAGGGGGCTGACTACTACTTCTGCTCCACTCATTGCAAGGAGGCATTTGATGCGGAGCCTCAAAGATTCGTGAACGGAACGAGAGACCGAGAAAGGGTGGTAGACCCCGTCTGTGGTATGACCGTGGAGATTTCTCACGCCACCGCCATGAGCGTCTATGAGGGACAGCCCGTTTACTTCTGCAACGTGGCCTGTAAACAGAAATTCGACACCTCGCCGGAAGAGTTTCTAGAACCAGAGAAACTGGCCGAGGTGGATGAAAAACCATTACTCCCTGCGGTTGGAGAGAGTCTCAGGAAGGCCGAGTTTCCGGTCACTGGCATGAGCTGTGCCGGCTGCGTTGCGAAAATAGAGAAGGGGCTCTCCAACGTAAACGGCGTGGTGGATGCCAAGGTCAATTTCGCCACAGAGAAAGCAAGCGTCACCTATGAACCCTCAACCGTCACCCCGAAAGACCTTATCGCGACCATCAGAGATTTGGGATACGACACACCGGTGGAGAGGATAACCTTCCCCGTCCATGGGATGTCTTGTGCCTCCTGCGTGAAGAAGGTGGAAAGTGTCCTCAACGGCTTAGAAGGCGTGGTAAAAGCCAGCGTCAATTTCGCTACGGAGCGGGCCACTGTAGGGTATACCCCTGCAGTAGTCTCCATGGAAGACTTTCGAAGAGCGGTCAAAGACGCCGGCTATGAAATCCTGAAGACGGAGACGGCCGAGAAGGAGGACATTGTCGACCAGGAGAGAGCTGCCAGGGAGGTCGAATTCAGAAAACTGAAACGAAAGTTCATCATCGGTCTCATCCTGGTCATCCCCGTGTTCCTCCTGGGTCACTGGGAGATACTCGGGTTATCCAACCTGTTTAATCTGAACCAGAACGTCAAGTTCTACCTGCAACTTCTCTTCCAAACTCCGATCCAGTTCTGGGTGGGATGGCAGTTCTATGTCGGGGCGTGGAAGGCGGCAAGACACAAGTCGGCAGACATGAACACCCTCATTGCCGTGGGCACCTCTGCTGCCTATGGCTACAGCGTCTTGGCCATGTTCTTGCCGTGGCTTTTTGTGGCCAAGGGATTGACGGCTGAGGTCTATTTTGACACTGCCGGGACCATCATCGTGCTCATCCTGCTGGGCAGACTTCTTGAGGCAAGAGCCAGGGGTCAGACCTCGGAAGCCATCAGAAAGCTGATCGGATTACAAGCGAAAACGGCCACCGTCGTCGAGGATGGTCAGGAGATAGATATCCCTGTTGAAAGGGTTGCCATCGGAGATCTCGTGATGGTGCGGCCCGGAGAGAAAATCCCTGTCGATGGGGTCATCAAGGAGGGGCATTCCTCGGTCGACGAATCCATGATCACGGGCGAACCCATCCCCGCGGAGAAGAATCCCGGAGATGGTGTGATCGGAGTCACCATCAACAAAATGGGCACTTTTACGTTTGAGGCCACCAAGGTGGGCAAGGACACCATGTTAGCCCAGATCATCAGAATGGTGGAGGAGGCTCAGGGCTCCAAACCGCCCATTGCAAGGCTTGCCGATATCATTGCCAGTTATTTTGTTCCTGCCGTGATCGGGGTCGCAATCATCACATTTTCTGTTTGGTACTTCTTCGGGCCTGCCCCAGCACTCACCTACGCCATGCTCAACTTCGTTGCTGTCCTCATCATTGCCTGTCCCTGCGCCCTGGGTCTAGCCACGCCCACGTCGGTCATGGTGGGAACCGGGCGGGGCGCCGAAAACGGGGTCCTGAT
>Ga0209636_10003297_pt1 | contig 16459 bp, 20 predicted proteins | sample DeeMarSWOR152_54_FD_187464 | JGI IMG/M metagenome (GOLD analysis project Ga0209636, IMG submission 187464) | Marine sediment microbial communities from White Oak River estuary, North Carolina - WOR-1-52-54 (SPAdes) (version 2) | ecosystem: Environmental > Aquatic > Marine > Intertidal zone >...
ATTATTCTTCGAGCTTGTCGAGAAGACACCTAGTATGGTGTTTGGTTTTGATTATTCTTCGAGCTTGTCGAGAAGACACCTAGTATGGTGTTTGGTTTTGATTATTCTTCGAGCTTGTCGAGAAGATACCTCTTAGGGTGTTGCTTGATAATGATTTTATTTCGAGCTTGTCGTGTTAGAAATCTATTTCGAGCTTGTCGTGTTAGAAATCTATTTCGAGCTTGTCGAGAAACTCTTCACAAACATCATACCGGGAAGTTGTTTAACGAGTCCCTTGATCTCGAGTGCAAGAAGAACATTGAGGATTGACCCAGTAGGTTGATTCAATTGTTCTGACAACATATCAAGATATACAGGTTCAAAACTGAGCCTTTCCCAGATTATCTTTTCAGTCTCTGTAAGGACGAGTTCACGCGTTTCTCGCTCCTTTTTGGTGTACTGAAATCCGAGGTATTCTAAAACCTCATTGGCTGAGGTTACTGGTATGGCACCTTCCTTTATGAGACGATTGGTGCCGCTCGACGCCTTTGAATAGATGTTTCCTGGGATGGCAAAGACATCTTTATTTTGATTGAGTGCCCAGTTTACCGTATTCATAACACCACTCTTTTCTTTCGCCTCGATCGCCACGACTGCCTTTGATAGACCCGAGACGATCCGATTACGTTTTGGAAAATTCTGCGCCAGAGGAGGTGTGCCGATAGTGAATTCCGAAATGACCGCACCATTTTCAATGATCTCATTCATCAAATTTTCATTCTCGGGCGGATAGCAGACATCCACCCCACAGCCAAAAACAGCAATAGTTCTACCGTTGTTCTTTAATGCTCCCCGATGTGCTGCTGTATCGATTCCTCTTGCCATCCCACTCACGACAGTGATGCCTGCCTTGGCGAATTCGCCAGCGAATTGATCAGCAATTCCTTTCCCATACACAGTCGCACCTCTGGTACCAATAACTGCAATCGCATTCTCATCTTCCGCTTTTGTTTCGCCTCGAACAAAGAGAACTGGCGGAAAATGTTCAATGGTCTTTAACCAGTATGGGTATGCAGGCGAGTAGTAAGGTACTACTTTGACCTTTAATTCCTCAACTACATCATATATTCTTTTGATTCTATCATCTATCTTCAGAGAATGGATGCTCTGTGCGATTTCTTTCTCAACAAGTGGAATGAGTGTATTTATAGGTGCATTTTTGATTGCATCGGGTGATCTAAATTTCTCGAGGAGGCAATAGAGTTTATTTTCGGTTAGTTTATCGATCGATAATAGAGAAATGAAATCGATTGCTTCATTCATTTTCTATTGTTTCTTTTATGACGGTAAAGACATCTGCATCGGCTTCCTCTATTATCTTTAGGATTTTAGCCATCTGAGAAGCATCCAGTGACATCTGCCGCAATGTTTCCGATAAAGCAAGAGGTTTCTTTCTTGCTATTTTAATCAGTGCGGCTGATGCTTCTTTTACTACGGTTGGATTGTCATCGGTTAACAGGATAGGCACAATCGATTTCAGAGACTTTAGATTTCCTATTTCTCCTAGGCTGAGACATGCTGAGGCGCGTGTGAACCAGTAACCTCTGTTAAGAAGTTTTTCTAGACGGGGGACTACCCGATTTCCATACTGTGCGAGTCTGCGTGCTGCCTTCTCACGCATGGTCCATGAGCTGTCCTCCAAGACCTTTAAGAGTATTTTGATACTATCTCTTTCGTTCACGCCGTTTAATTTGTCGAGAATCCGCAATCTTTTTTTAATGTTTGCAGTCTTGAGCAGTTTGAGGATTGTTGCCTTATCTTCTTTAAACTTAATCTTCATTTTGTAGAAATTGGACGAGGTTTTCTAAACCATCGCCTCTCAGCGCAGAAATATAGAACATTTTCTCTTTTAAAGAATATGTTGGTGTTTTTTCAAGAAGGTCTATTTTATTAAAAACAACAATACGTGGTTTGTTAAGTAGTACACTCTTGTATTCTTTGAATTCATAGAGAAGACATTTATATTGTTTGAGGGGCTCAGCGGCAGAGATGTCAATCACAAGAACAAGAAGTTTGGTCCTCTCGATATGACGAAGAAATCGAAGGCCTAAACCTTTCCCTCGATGAGCACCCTCAATGATACCAGGCATATCTGCAATCACGATATTCTTAAAGTCATTTCTCAATATTCCTAAATGAGGATTGAGTGTTGTGAAAGGATAATCACCAACTCTAGAATGCGCATGCGTGATCGCGTTTAACAGAGTAGATTTCCCTGAATTTGGTAATCCAACTACTCCAATGTCGGAGATTAATTTCAAAATGATTCTACAAATCTTTTTCTCACCGACGTGTCCCTTTTCGCAATATTGTGGTGTTCGATTAGTTGATGTCATGAAATGATAATTACCACGTCCGCCCTTACCTCCCTCTGCTATGAGTAATTCCTCGTTATTGGTAATGATTTCGCCAAGAATTTTGGCGCCATTGATAGCGATAATACCCAATGGAACACTGATATATACGTCATTACCATTCTTCCCAGTCATTTTTTTACCCTTGCCATGCCCACCGCGTCCAGCACGATAGTGTGGTTTTATCTTAAGATCGTAGAGCGTTTCAAGTTCTTTTTTACCCACGAGATACACTGAGCCGCCGTCTCCGCCATCGCCACCATCAGGACCTCCTCTTGGCACAAATTTCTCACGACGGAATGATAAACAGCCGTTTCCACCATTCCCAGCTGTAACAAAAATTTTTGCCTCATCGACAAACTTCATATATGAAATTATATTTATTATGGAAGGAGTGTCAACTGGATAGAGGACAGACCTGTATTATTCTTCTGCCAGCCGCCCTATGCCTTTTTACTCAGTTTTTTGCGTAGTTCTTCTCCTACAATTGCTGGTACCAAGTGGGATATATCACCATTTAGTGCCGCAATTTCTTTAACTAATGAGGAACTTATAAAAATATACCTTTCTGAGGGCATTAAAAATATTGTTTCGATTTTTGGTGCAAGTTTTCGATTCATGAGGGTCAATTGAAGTTCGTAGTCGAAGTCAGATACTGCTCTGATTCCCCGTATAATGGTATTCGCACCTAAAGTTTCCGCAAAATCCACTAAGAGCGATGAAAAGCCCGAAACATCAATTTTTTTATTCTTACAAAAAACGGCATTAATCAGCTGAATCCGTTGTTTTTGAGTGAAAAGGGTGTCTTTTGGACCGGCACTTACCCCAATGACAATCTTATCGAAGATTTTGAGAGCACGCACAACAACGTCAATGTGACCGTATGTTATGGGATCGAATGTTCCGGCGTACACTGCCTTGTTCATATATTCACCTCGCTATTTTTGATACCGATAAAAGTAACTGCTGTGTCTCCATAAACTCTCTTTTTTATCTGTAAGAGATTTTCTGGGACATCAAATTCTTCTTTTTCGGAATGTTCGGCGACGATGACGCCATTTTCTTTTAGCAGGTTGTAGTGCGATATTAATTTAATTGTCTTTTGAACGTAATTTTTATTGTACGGTGGGTCGAGAAAAATGACATCGAATTGTTTATCCTTCACTCTTCTACAGCCTGCTCTAAAATCACTCTTTATTACCTCTGTATTATTCATTAACGAAAAATTTTGGATGTTTTGGAGGAGGATCTTCGGGTTTTTTTCTACAAACACGCATCTCTTCGCACCACGGGAAATTGCTTCTAAGCCTAACGCACCACTGCCAGCAAAGATGTCCAGTATCTCGGCATCATATATTTTTGTCCCAATGATATCAAAAATTGCTTCTCTGACTAAGGCTTTTGTTGGTCTGATTCCCTTTCTTGAAACCTTTATTCGTCGACCTTTATCTCGGCCACCTGCAATCCTCATCACAAGGGAAAAGGCTTAGATGTTTCAAGAATAGAATAATTAACTTTTCCGACTAGCTCCTTATTATCGTTGGTGTAATGAAAATAAGAAGTTCTCGATTCTCGGAAGTTGTTAATGATTCTCTGAATAAGGCACCAAGAATTGGAATACTCTTGAGAATTGGGATGCCTCGTACTGTTTTGGTTTCCTTTTTTCGGATAAATCCGCCAATGACAACGGTATTGCCATCCTTCACCAACACTTTTGAATCCGCTTCTGATGTGGTAATAATTGGTCTACCGGCAAGTGCTGAGGCACGATCGAGTTCACTCACCTCAGCATGTATCTCCATGGTAATTTCTTCTAAGGAATTAATATGAGGTGTAACTTCCAATTTTGTACCCACTTCGTAGAATTGAATAATGGTGTTGCCTGAGATATCTCTCGTTGGAAGACCAAATCTTTGACCGCCCAGGATTTTGGCTTCTTCATTATCGACAGCAGATATTCTTGGTGCTGAGACCGTTTGTGCTTTTCCTGTTTCCTCGAGCATAGTAATAATTGCATTTACTTGAGCTAAGGATGGAACAGTTCCTACATTGAATATTCCGTAGCCTACAATTGATGGCTCAGGGTTGGCTGAGACATCTGCTCTCAGTATACGACTTTCTAATCCCTTGAGTGTCCATTGTATACCTAAACCTTGTGATGATAAAGCATCAACGTCTACGACCCTGCACATTATTTCGACCTGTGGAGTCGGTGTATCTAGAATTGTTACTAATTGTTTTATCTTCTCGTGAATCGGGGTGACTTCAGTAACAACAATTGAATTTGTACGTTTATCAACGTTAGCTTTGCCTTTTGGCGAGAGCATTGCCTTTACTTTGTCAAGCATCTCGTCAGGGTCTGCGAACTCCAGTTTGTAAATCTTAGAACTAACTGGTAGATCATAATCTTGTTTATCAAGATTGTCAGCAGTATCTACTCTAATAACACCTGGGTCTTCTCGGTATGCATATCCTGATGCCTTTAAGATAATGTCGAGTGCCTGCCGCCAGGGGACGTTATGAAGGCGAACGGTGACTGTTCCTTTAACATCTTTACCAGCGACTATATTTACTCCTGCGTACTCAGAAAGTGCCCTCAGAACAGTAAGTATATCGGCATTCTCAAGGTCAATTGAGATCGGACGTCCGGTAACAGTTGCTGCAGGTTTTGACGCGGGGACCGGTGGTGTTACCTCTTCAGTAGGAGCAGCAGCAATCTTTTCTGCGCGGGATGCACGCCATTCTGGGAAAGGAGAGGTCGCTCCTGTAAGGAGGGTGAGAATGAAATTGTCCTCTTCTATTAAGGTGAGGTAAGAATAATCACTGTCAAGTTTACCAACAACTCTCACTAAATCGGGTTGTTCTGCAAAACCTGTTACAGATATTTCTTGTATGCCACCTCTATTGACCATGTATTTTGCCCCGACGAGTGGGCTTGATGCCCCAGAACAGTCTATAACGATACGAGGGGGATTCTTCAGAGAAAATGAATTGGCAACAAATGGACCGTCTGATTCTATAACAAATTTAGTGTTCAGATCTTCAGAAAGCAAGACCAAGTCTTGAAGAGTCGCCCCACTGGCTAAAGAAATTAATAAAGCGAGGATTACTACGTTCCTCATATCTTACCTCCTTTCTTTCTGTTGAAGCAACAATTCATACTTTGTTGAGACTCCTGCATGGATTATTTCGAAAATGATTCCCTGACGATTTATCTCGGCGACTCTTCCACCTGCAACTTTATCACCGGCCTTGAGGATATAACCGTTATTCAATCCGTCTTTTACGAGACCGTAATATCCTTTATCACCCCATAATATTCCAATCAAGGTTAAATTCTCAACACTCAGATGACTTGCTTTACCACCTTCAGCCAATTCGTAGCCGGTGAGTGGAACAAAGGGATCTCTCCTTCCTGCTTGTTTGTAATGCCATTTCTCAACGGGAAAGAGTGTGTCAGTAGGTGTTTCTGTTGGTGTTTGATTAAATATTATAAGGATACATATTATGTTACTGACGAGGTGGAGCAACACGTTGCACCCCCTTTGCTTTCGCAACTGTATAAGTTATTGCGCTTAAGTTTGCTTCGATCGTTTTTTCTTTCCCGGTGTCTATCTTGACAGACGGAACATTGACAATTCTCGCAAGATTACCTACGTTAGAGAGAAATAGCCCAAGTTGATGATATCCGCATGCTACCTTAATTTGAACTGGAATTTCCGCGTACCCTCTCTGGGTGATGTTTGGGCCGCTTGGCTTAAACAAAAGAAAACTGACACCCGCTTTCGTTCCAGAATTTGATATTTGCTGAATCAACGAGGGAATTTCTTTTTCCTTGGGTAACATTTCCTGTGCCCGCTCCCATTCTATCTCGAGCCGCGCAATTTTTGCTTGAAGTTCAGGAAGATGTGCCTTTGCTGCTTCAGCAGCTTGGACTTCAGCTTGCAGAGCATTTCGTTGGTCAGTCAATTCGTTGATTTTATTTTTGTTTGATGTGTATGGGAAACGGAAGAATAAAATCAGGAGCACAATCAAAATTACAAAGAATATTACTAATTTTTGGGTTTGTGGTTCTCTAAGATTCATTTTTGCCTCGCTGTCAATGTATCAAATCCACAATTTGCGGTTAAGGTGAATTCCATCATCTCTGTTTTTTCCACTGCTTTTTTCTCCAGAACTGTCAGATCTACATTATAAATGTACGGTGATTCTTCGAGTCGATTCATGAAATCAGCAACCAGTAAATTAGATGCAGCCACACCTTTCATTTGTAATGCTGTTTGACTGACATCGAGTGACTTGAGCCACGTGAAATCAGGAACGCGTGATGAGATTTCATCAAGGACATGTGCTATGAAAAACCGATTCCTATTTAACTCCTTAATCGGAGTGATCAGACTCTGTAGTTCTATTTCTCTCTGTGTGAGACTATCGACTGCGGCCTTGTATACCTTTAGTTCATCCAATTTTGCGTTAAGTTGATTAATTTCGTTATTGAGGCCTCCTATTTGGTTAGCCTGAATGAATAGTACGAGACCCACAATAATAACCACTGCTACTATGCCAATAATGTAGAGGATGGTACTTTGAACTGAAGGCAGTTTTAGTCCAGGGCGCGCCGCTCTTGCTACCTTGCGTTTAGCTCCTCTTCCCTTTTTGGCAGTTGACGCTAAATTTATTTTGATCATTACTCCCCCCTTAACGCTAGGCCAGTAGCTTGGGCTAAAATTGATCCTGCTGTATCTACTCCTTCAGGAACGAATATTGTAGGATCGTAAGTAATGTTCTTGAAGGGATTAAGAATTTCAATTGGTACCCCAAGCCTTCTTTTTAAATACTCTAAGAGATTTGGTATTAATGCACCACCGCCTGACAGATACATACGGTTGATCTTTTCTTCACCAGTCACGCTGGAGAGAAATTGTAGACTTCGTTCAATGTGTGTGCCAAGGTCGCCGACAAATGACTCGAACACACCTTGCACTGAATCCTGTGATGCACCAACAGGAGTTGCACCTTTAACAGCATTTGCAGCATCGTCGTAATTGAACCCGACCTCTTTCTGTAGTTTGCTTATGAAGGCGTTTACTCCATAGTACACATCACGGGCAGAGAGAGATGAGCCACCTTTTATAACATTGATAACTGTCATTCCTGCTCCAATGTGAATGAGACAAATTATTTCGTCAGGAGGAGGCGTGTAGTTGTACTCAAAAACGTTTTGCACCGCGAAAGCGGTGGTGTCAACAATTATTGGATTAAGATTAAGTTCTTTTAATAATGAAGCGAGATTGTTTATGAGTTCATTCTTGGCAGCAACGAGAATCACTTCTTGTTGATTTTCACCAAGATTGGGATTGACAACGTCGAAGTCAAGTGTTACTTCATTGATGTCAAAAGGTACATACTGTTCAGCTTCCCACTTAATTTGTTCACGTGTATCAGCCTCGCTCATTCTATCCATTGTTATTCTTTTTATTATCACATCACGTCCTGCCAAGCCAATTACCACATCTCTTGTGGTAAATCCTTTGCTCTCAATGAGACTTCTTATAGAATCTAAGACTGCCTCTCGGTCAATAATTTCTCCCTCAACTATTGCATCAGGTAAGACTCTAGAAATACCGTAATTAATTAGTTTTTTAGTCTTACCTGTGCTTAACTCAACTATTTTCGTCTGACTCGACCCAATATCAAGGCCAATAACCTTCTTTTTCTTCCCAAACATAACCACTCCTTTTCATTTTTTTACTGTTTCATTTATTATTTTGCATTATTATATATATAATTATTTATATGTCAAGAGGCAATTTTGAAAGAAGCGGCAAATTACTTAAAAATGAGACTCAACGTGATCCTACACCTGAAAAATTGATAGTAACGGGATGCTTCTTGCAGACGGAGAGTAGTTTATCAGGACTTCCCACATGCTCGTCTGAATTCTTAAGAAAACCTGATTTTGCACTTATACCTTCGCTTGAGCAGGTTTAGTTATTTCTAAAGTCAAACTTCTTGCGCATTTTTCGCACAAAAGAAAGATAGTTGCCCTCTTGGATGCTTTTTCTAATTTGGGACATTAATTTCGTGTAAAAATATATGTTGTGGTAACTCACGAGTCGACCTGCTAAAGCCTCATCTGCATTAAAGAGGTGTCTGAGATAGGCACGGGTAAAATGTTTGCAGGTATAGCAATTGCATTTTCCATCAAGTGGTGCGTCGTCTTCTGCATACCTGCTCGCCTTGATGATGATTTTCCCCTCAGAAGTAAAAGCCATGCCAGTTCTTCCATTGCGTGTAGGCAGTACACAGTCAAAGAGATCTACTCCAAGGCTCACCGCTTCTAAGATATCCTCAGGATAACCACATCCCATGAGATAACGGATTTTCTTTTCTGGTAATATTTGGCAGACTTCCTGCACTATTTCATTGGTTATAGATGATGGTTCTCCAATCATTAACCCACCAAGTCCATGGCCGCTAAAGTTGAGTTCAACGATACGTTCTGCACATTCACGCCGAAGATGTTTAAATGTGGCACCTTGAACAATGCCGAATAGTGGCTGGGTTTTTTGCACCTTGAGGCTTCTCTTTGCCCAATCGACAGTCCGTTCAACAGCAATTCGGGCATCCAAGAATTGTGATGGATAGGGAGTGAAGAAATCGAGACACATCGCAATATCAGCACCCAATTCATCCTGAACATCTACTGCGATCTCTGGACTTAAAAAATATCTTGAGCCATTAAGATGGGAAGAGAATTCAACACCAGCATCACTCACCTTTCTCAAGTCACTGATGGAATAGGCTTGAAAACCACCAGAATCAGTAAGAATTGCTCTAGGCCAACCCATGAATGTGTGCAGTCCGCCCATTTTTCTTATCAGTTCAGATGTTGGTCGTAACATTAAATGATATGTATTACACACAATAATTTGAACACCAATTTTCTTAAGTTCTGCAGGTGAGAGTGTTTTGACCGCACCCTGGGTAGCGACGGGCATGAAATGAGGTGTCATAACATTGTGGTGGGGTGTTTTCAATACGCCACAGCGTGCCTTTGTTTGTTGGTCTCTCTTTAGAATTTTGAATCGTATCACTTCATTACTTCTCTACGAGAAAAATCTCTGGTCAACAAGAATTCATCTATATTATAAGGTGGTTTCCCTTCGCTCATGTATTCAGCAGCTATCCAGCCGATTTCTGGACCGAGCATGAATCCATGGCCACACATGCCGCCAATGACCCAGAAATTCTTGACTGCTGTTCGGTCGAGAACCGGATTGCCGTCAGGCGTCATTGCATAACTTCCTGACCACTGTCTGATTATCTTGATATTTTTTAATTTTGGAATAAGGCGCGCCATGCGTCTGCCCATTTCCTTGGCAAATTCAAAAGACGCGCCGCAATCGAGTCCAGGTATGTTTGGAATTGGCGTGTAGCACCCAATGATACTTCCCTTTCCCCATTTTTGATTAAAGTAGCAGCCATCAGGCCGGTAATCGACGATCATCATATCAAAAAACCGCTCCATTGGTTCAGTGATCATTGCTTCATGACGTTCCGGTTTAACCGGCACATCGATGCCGGCAAGTTCTGAGACATGTTCGAGTAACGGACCGGTCGCATTGACAATGACACCGGCTGAGTAGGTATCTCCATTCTTTGTAGTGATGGACTCTGCCCTGCCATTTTTCACATTGATGCTGGTAACTTCTGTATGTGTAAAGATCTTACCAACTTTCCTTATCCCTTTTGCGTAGCCATCGACGATCAAGAACGGATTCGCTTGTGCATCAATCGGGCAGTACGCACCACCGAGTAAGTTTTGTGTGTTAATACCGGGAACGAGTTTTTCAATCCTCGAGGCATCTACATAGTCGACATCAAGACCCATGCTATTCTGTAGTGCAATGAGTTTTGTGTATGTATCTTCCTTTTCTTTATTATGTGCGAGGAACAAATAACCGCCGGGATAAAACTCGACATCCTGCTCGAGTTCCTCATGGAGGTTTCTGAATTTTTTCATCGCCTCCATGGCAACGGTGATGCTCGTTGCGGTTGAAAACTGCTGTCGGATACCTCCAATGCACCTTCCTGTTGAACCTGCTGTTAGGTAGTCTTTTTCAAAGAGGTAGACCTTGAGACCCTTTTTTGCGAGGTAATAGCCAGTGGCAGTGCCAATAATGCCACCGCCGATCACAATAACATCAGCAGTATTTATTCCCATGAATTCCTAAGTCCCAAGCACTAATTTCGCAAATCGAAATCGCAAATTCAAATATTCAAAACTGTTTTGAATTTTGATATTTGTATTTTGAATTTGTCCCGCATTGCGAGTTCCGTTAAAACGCGAATTCTCGCTTCGCGGAAGATTCTCGACAAGACGTCGGAATTTAGTATTGCGGATTTAGGGATTTGGATTTCCCTAATAACCATACATATCAATAATTTCTTTCTTCTTCTTGCCCAATATCTTGTACTTTTCACCGATTTTTGTGAATGCAGCGATCGCTTTGTCGAGGTGTTCTTTTTCGTGCGCGGCAGATATTTGCACACGTATCCGCGCTTGTCCTTTTGGAACAACAGGAAAAGAAAAACCGATTGCATAAATACCTTCGCCATAGAGGTCGCGCGCCATATCCTGTGCGAGTTTTGCATTATAGAGCATAATCGGGACAATTGGATGCTCACCCTCTGGTATGTCAAAGCCGGCAGCGGTCATTTTTTCTCGGAAGTATTTCGTGCTCTGTTCAAGTTTATCCCGTCGGTCAGTTGTATTTGAGATGAGTTCAAGTACTTTGTTGGCTGCCGCAATGATAACCGGCGGTACGGTGTTGGAGAAGAGATATGGGCGCGCTCGCTGCCTGCACAGGTCAACGATTTCTTTTCTGCCGCTAACGCATCCACCGGACGCGCCACCCAATGCCTTGCCGAGTGTTGTTGTGATTATATCTATCTCGCCAAAGACGCCGCAGTATTCATGCGTACCACGACCGGTTTTACCAAGAAACCCCGTTGCATGCGAGTCGTCAACCATGACGATTGCGTCATATTTCTTGCCGAGCTCGACGATCCTATCTAGTTTTGCGATATCGCCATCCATTGAGAAAACGCCATCCGTAATGATCATGCGGAACCGGCAATCCTGTGTCTCCTTCAGTTTCTCTTCAAGGTGCTCCATGTTCGAATGTTTGTAGTTGTAGAGCTGAGCTTTACATAGTTTCATGCCATCAACAATGGATGCATGCACGAGTCGGTCAGCAATCATTGCATCTTCTTTATCGAGCACGACATCAAAGACACCGGCATTTGCATCCATACATGAAGCAAACAATACCGTCGCTTCGGTGCCAAGAAACTCGGTCAGCCTTTTCTCGAGTTCATCATGAATGTCCTGCGTGCCGCAGATAAAACGGACTGAAGACATTCCATAGCCACGGTGATCTAATCCTTCATGCGCTGCTTTTACCACCTCAGGATGACTCGAGAGGCCAAGATAGTTGTTTGCACAGAAATTCAGAACCTCTTTCGGTGGAGAGCCAGCTGGATATTCAACCTTGATATTCGCTGCCTGCGGCGATTCTATGTACCGTTCTTCTTTGAATGTTCCCGCCTTGTGTATGCTGTTTAGTTCACCTTGATAAAACTCTTTTGCTTTGCTGCTGTAGACCATTGCTCCTCCTCAGCTTACATTGAACTCTTTGAGCAGTTTGATGATATTATTTACAGAATCAAAAGCCTCAGTTGTTGCCTTCTCATCGGGAATCTTTATGTTGAATTTCTTCTCAACGAAGGTCTTGAGAGAAACCATGGAGAAGGAATCAACGATACCGCTCGAAATGAGCGGTGTGCTTTCGTCAATTTCCTCCTCAGAATCTTCTTCCAGATATTCTCTCTTCACATAATCAATGAGCAACTGTTTTAAATCTTCGGACACAATGCCTCCTTCCTAGGCAAACTATAAACCCTAAATACTGAACTCAAAATAATATCTAAATTCAAATGTTCGAGACAGTTTTTGATTTTGGTCATTCGAACTTATTTCGGATTTAGGGTTTCCATCAGATGTATACACGTCATCAGGTATTCGTGAACCTCGTGATTCTCGCATTATCATATCTTTAATCGTTCTCCAAGGTGGATATATCTCCGAGGTCTTCGCCCCATTCCTTGGCACGGAGCAGACGGCGCATGATCTTGCCACTTCGTGTTTTTGGCAGTGAATGAACGAATTCAATTTCTTGGGGCATGGCGAGTGGCGACAGCTTCTTGCGAACAAAATTCATGATACTCAGTTCAAGGTCTGCATTTGCTTCGTAGCCGGGTTTGAGCGCGACAAACGCCTTGACCACTTCCATATTAACTGGGTCGGGTTTGCCGACTGCTGCAGATTCAGCGATTGCTTCGTGTTCGAGCAGTGCAGATTCAATTTCGAAAGGACCAACAAGATGACCTGCGGTGTTAATCACATCGTCATCACGACCAACAAACCAGAAATACCCATCAGTATCAATACTAGAACGGTCACCGCAAATATACCATCCATTCTTGAATTTGTCGTCGTACAGTTTTTTGTTACCCCAGTATGTTCGGAACATTGATGGCCAGCCGGGTTTGAGTGCGATGAGTCCAACCGTCCCGGGTTTCTGGATAGGTTTGAACGTTTTTTGGTCAACGACCGTTGCTGTAATGCCTGGGAATGCTCTTCCCATCGAGCCTGGCTTTACTTTCATACCAGGGTAATTAGTGATGACAATGGCGCCGGTTTCAGTCTGCCAGTATGAATCATAGAATGGCTTGCCAAATGCTTCTTCGGACCAGATGACTGCCTCAGCATTAAGTGGTTCGCCGACACTGATCATATGTCGGAGCGAAGAAAGATCATACTTCTTGATCACCTCTGTGCCTTCTTTCATAAGCATGCGGATTGCCGTTGGTGCGGTGTACCATACCGTAACTTTATGTTCTTGAATAAATCGATACCACTTCTCAGTATTGAACCCTGTATCCAGTATTGCTTGGGTTGTGCCGTTTGCCCATGGTCCGATAATACCGTATGATGTACCAGTGACCCAGCCCGGATCAGCAGTGCACCAGTAAATGTCGTTCGGTGTGGTATCGAGAGCCCATTTCGCAGTTATGTATTGCGCGATGATTGACGCATGAACATGGAGCGCGCCTTTTGGTTTTCCTGTTGTTCCAGATGTATAGTGTAGTACCGATGGTGTTTCCCTATCTACCTGGGCAATGTCAAACTGTTTCACCTTTTCTGTGCGTGCCATGGAAAATGTAATCTCATCATCTTTAACATTCTTTTCATCTGCATCAACAACAATCACTTTGTGCAAATCTGGCAATTTTTCACGTATCTTTCTAAGCTTACGAACGTGCCTATTGGTTGTGAGTATTGCCCCTGTCTTGGCGTCTTCCAGCCGGGTGAACAGTGCGTCCTCACCGAATGCTGAAAAGAGAGGCTGTACGATTGCACCTAGTTTTAGGATTCCGATGAAGGAAATGTATAGCTCAGGAATACGGTCCATGAAAATACAGACACGTTCGCCTTTTTTGATACCTTGTTCCTGGAGAAACCGGGCAAAGGTATTGCTGTAAATACGTATATCGTCATACGTGAATTTCTTGACGGTTCCTTGAAATCCCTGCCAGATCATAGCAAGTTTCTCACCGTACCCTTTTTTGCAGATCCGGTCACTGCAGTAGTATGCCAAGTTGTATTGCCCGTCTTTACCGTACTCTAAGTCTTTTTCTGAGTCTTCCCACGTAAATGTCCTGTATTTTTCTTCATATGAGCCAATATTCCCCATGCGTCAACCTCCTAATCTTGAATAAATGTGATACTTGCTGCGTATCTCTTTGAGCAGGAGTGTGCAACAAATATCTTTGTTTTCTTGTTCAAAGGCTCCTTGAAATAGCCGGATAATGTTACAACAAAGTCTTTGCTGATATGTATGTCATGCCAGTGAGTACCGGTGCGTAAGCCTATTTTTAATGTTTTAAGAAGTGCTTCTTTGATAGCAAACAACCGTGCCCAGTATTTGTTCTTATCATGCATGTGTTTCCCATTTTTTATTTCATCCGCTGTAAAAGTCTGTTTCAGAAAGACCTCTTTGTTTTGCACAGTAGCGAACCGCTTGATGTCAATAATGTCTACACCAATACCCTTAATCATTTTTCAGGTGACTAACCTAACCGAGTAGCAAAGTGTTTTTGCAACCGTCTCATGATGTTGTCATGGATACAGTAGTACTTTTCCGCAGTTCCCGCTCTTCATTAATTCCATTCCCTTTTCAAACTCTTCGAGTCGAAAACGGTGTGTAATGATTGGGTCAAGATCGAGACGGCCTGAGCTGAGAAACCGTGATGTCTTATGCCACGTAGAGAATATGAGACGTCCATTGATTCCTTGAACGGTGACATATTTAAATATAATATTCTTATTCCAATCAGTTTCCAACGGTTTATCCAATAAACCAAGGATTGAGAATCTACCACCGGGTCTCAGAGACTCAAGTCCTTCTTGTATCGCACTTGGGTTTCCTGACATTTCTAGAACAACATCTACACCGAGCCCTTGAGTTTCTTCTCTAACTCTTTGGGCGATGTTATCCTTTCTCGGATTGAGCACGAGATCAGCACCCACCTTTTTGGCAAGGTTAATCCTGTATTCATTAATTTCTGTTGCGATTATTTTTGTAGCACCACAAATTTTTGAAACAGCAGTACTCATGATTCCAATTGGACCACATCCAGTAATGAGAACAGTGGTACCTGCAATCTCGCCAGCCAGAACAGTATGTACCGCGTTGCCGAGGGGTTCCATAACTGAGGCAAAATCCTTTGGTATTCTTTTATCTAAAACCCAGATATTGGAAGCCGGTACGACGGTGTATTCAGCGAATACGCCGTTGACGTCTACGCCAAAAATACTGCCATTAATACAGATATGTGCTTGTCCAGTGTGACACAGAAAACAGTGTCCGCAGGCGATGTGCGTTTCTGCAGAGACGATGTCTCCTTTTTTGAGATGTGTAACGTTTTCACCCAGTTCAACAATCTCACCACAGAGTTCGTGTCCCATTACCTGTGGTAGTTTTTTTATACGCCTTCGTGCCCATTCATTCCATTCAAAAATATGTAAATCAGTACCACATATTGACGTTGCCAAGACCTTAACCAGGACTTCATTGAGTCCTGGTGTTGGAATGTCCATTTCAACAATCTCTGCACCCGGACTTGGTTTTATCTTAGCTACTGCCTTCATTTTAGTCATAGAATTCCACCAGTTATTATAGCTATTATAAGGGCATAGTCAAGGAAATCGGAGAGTAATAGAAGATTCTTACAGAGCAGTTGAGTGCCTAACAGAGACAATCAGCGATATCGTGAGATTATTAAAAATGGACCGTTCACTCTTAGACCTGCTGACAAGTACCAAAGTTGAGTATACTGAGATAGTATGAGAAAAAGAAAGATGCCTGAAACACAATACAGAGCCTCGCGGGTATGTCGTATTCTCGGCAACCCAACGGCTTATCAGATAATAAGATCATTAAGTCATGGAGAAAAGACACCATCTATGTTAGCTGCAGAAATTGATGTATCGATTCCAACTGTTTCAGATACGCTACGAAATCTTCGTAATATTGATGTAGTTAGGTATGAAACAAAATTGAATGAGCGAATATACTGGCTCAAGGATGCAACGGTTGTCGAGATACTTGATCGATTGGACGCATTTGTGAAGCACATGCGTATTAAGAAATGGTGATTCGGCATTTTGGCAATTGCCCAAATGCCGAAATAGCTACGATGGAGTCATCGTAGATTTATTCCTTTGGTGTCGGTTGTTGCCAGAGAAGTAATCACTCGTCTCAGTGCCGAGAATATTACTACTGTGTCTATCATGATTACAATTGGGACAGAAAGATCTGAGTTGTTCTACTCCAGATTCTTGTCATCCTGCCAAATCTCGTTTTCCTGTAATTCTTCAACCTTTCGTCTATTCTCTTCGCTTAATTATCGTAGCCATTCTTTTTTTATCGCTTCAC
>Ga0209636_10003298_pt1 | contig 16455 bp, 18 predicted proteins | sample DeeMarSWOR152_54_FD_187464 | JGI IMG/M metagenome (GOLD analysis project Ga0209636, IMG submission 187464) | Marine sediment microbial communities from White Oak River estuary, North Carolina - WOR-1-52-54 (SPAdes) (version 2) | ecosystem: Environmental > Aquatic > Marine > Intertidal zone >...
CAAATAGATCTTTTTCTACATCAACAAGATTTTTAAGATCAGGATTCCCACCGCGAGCCTTTGAAATCGCTGCTAATAAAACCTTTTTCTCTCGTTGCTCATAAATATTTATCGCGATTTTCCTTGTATTCTGTATCTCATCTTTTAAAAGCATCTGTTTCTGAGAAGACGATTCCTTTCCAAGCCTATCATCTAAACCTTTTAAATACCTTGATAAAGCACTGTAAAAATCAGAGTCTATCTTTGTCAAAACCGGTGAATTCTTCTCCATCTGCTGGATTTTTCTAAGAGTTCTATAACTTATCTCATCTGCATCCATTTATTTCTCAAATAATATATCAACACTTATGTTAAATAATATTTGCCAGCTTTCCTCCAACTAAAAAAACAGCTAGATAAGAGGGTAATTCTTCTTCTCCTTGCTTAAGATTAAACTCTTGCTCTTTCATTCTCATATGAACAGGTTGATTTAACTCAACCTTTACGGGATCCTCTGGTAAAACAACGGCATCTCTCAATGGATCAAAATCCCATAACCCATCCAATGTCACTCTTGTAACCTTCAACCCTGTTTTCCCATGAAGAGAGGACGGCAGCCTAATCAAACGTTTAACATCACAAGTCACAGGCTCATCAGTCTCTCCTGCGCTCATAGAAACAGCTGTCTTCCTCAAAGCGTTATTAAGGAAAAACCTTCTTATCATCCTTGATTGATCCAACAAACCATCTTTTATCCTTTTTACCCTCTCCTCTGAAAGATCCCTCAACAGTTTTTCAGCATCAGTCTTTCTTACCCCATACTCCTCCAGCTTTTCTATGGGGTTCCCACTTTTTTTAATCTCCTTTACAATTTCTATTATACCCTTGCTTATTCTCCCCCTCCAACCAGGCTCATCAGGAGTCGGCATCTTCAAGGTTTTCCCGCTAGGAAAACTCCTTCTACCATAGCTTCTCCTACTGGTGACTTGTTCATGAAAAACCAAAGAATCCTTTAAATCTAATCCTGTGATGTAATCCACGATTTCTCTTCTTTCATTGCTATCTAAACCAAAAATCTTTGAATCTCTAACATGACAATGATATCCTCTTCCTCCACTGAAATAAAGATCTAGATGTTTTTCATTGAACCCGAAATCACCCAATAGAAAATCATTTACCAGCTTGTAGAATTCCTTTTTCACCTGTTCTAGAGACTCAGCGTAGCTCATTTTCTCTGCATGAGGTAGATGATCAGAGTCTAAATCAAAAATAAGCTCTGCACCCATCCAGTTTTTTTCCTGCATCGTCTGGGCGTCTGGTTTTTGATAATATGCTGAGGAATAGTACATATGAGCAGGAGTTTTTTCTTTTAAAAAATTTGTAAAAGTTTTTTTCTTATCAAAAGAAAGATGTCTAAACATTCCTTTGCCGCCGAAGAAGACAAAGGCAAATTCTCTTCTTCCGAAACGATCTGGTAGTTCAATCTTATTTGTTGCATAGTATTCTCTAAATCTGTTTTTTAGGAATTCTAAAGATTCTTTGGAAACGAAGAAATCATTCATTGTGTAAAACGACATGGTTTTTTTAGTCTATAATATTTTTTCTAAAAAATAATCATAGAGAAAGTATATTTTTTTGAGATAAAGTTTTATGAACTACAAGATATTACAACTGTTGATATGAATGATGCCATCGAAGACGAGTTGATGTCGTCGTCTGTCATAAAAGATCTAAATGCGCTAGATTTTGATTACGTCCCAGCGGAGCTTCCACATAGGGAGGAACAACTTCGTTTTCTATCTCAGATGTTTAAACCCTTACTTTCTCAGATTTCTCAGAACGTTGTAATAAAGGGCCCTGTTGGCACTGGTAAAACAGTTATTGCAAAGAAATTCTGCATTTCAATTGTAAATATAGCTCGGAAACAGGGAAAAATTATTGAGTATATTCATATTAATTGTAGGAAACGTTCAACAGATTCGATGGTTTTACTTGGTGTTTTAAATCATTTTGATCCTCGTTTTCCTGATCGTGGTTTTTCTGTGCAGGAGATGCTAGAGGTTCTTCGTAAGCAGTTGCAGAGGAGAGACGCGCAGTTGTTGCTTGTTTTGGATGAAGCTGATGCGCTTTTGAAAAAAAGCGGTTCTAACCTTGTTTATAATCTTACACGTTTTTCAGATGAGTCAACAGGGGAGAAGAACCCTGTTTCTCTTTTGTTGATTTCTCAGAAGGATGTATTGTCTATGTTGGACTCTTCTGCTCTTAGTACTTTTAAACGTAGTAATGTTTTGTCTTTGAATAAATATATTCGTGATGAGTTGCTTGATATTGTCCGGCAACGTGTGGATCTTGCGTTTCATAATAACACGGTTCATGAAGACTGTGTGGAGCTTATAGCAGATATTGCATCTGAGTGGGGTGACGCACGTTTTGCGATAGAGCTTCTGTGGAAGGCGGGTATTGCTGCTGATCATCAGCGTGTTCAAGTGGTTACACCCGAGCATGTTCGTGCTGCTAAGGCGGAGACTTATTCTGTTGTCACCGAGTCAAAGCTTAGGAATCTGGAGCGACATCAGCTTCTGACATTGTATGCTATAGCTAAACGGTTGAAGAAAGATAATACTGCTTATGTTAGCACGGGTGATGTTGAGAAAACCTATGCTGTAACCTGTGAGGAGTATAATGAGAAACCGAGGACGCATACTATGTTTTGGAATTATTTAAAAGATATAGAGAACGCTGGTTTTATAAATATCAAGCTTTCAGGGAAGGGTCATCTTGGTACGACACAGCTTATCTCGTTGCCGGATATCCCTACAGAGGTTGTCAGCGATAAAGTTGAAGAGCTATTGAGATAGGTGTTTTTTAAACAGACAATGTCGTCTTAGTGGACATTTGCTGCATTCTGGTTTCTTTTTGCAGTAGTTTTTTGCTAGAACAACTATCAATGCATGTAACTCGTTATAGACTTGTGTTAAATTTTTTTCTGAGTATTTTTTACTGAGTTCTTCTTCGAAGTAATGTTGGATCTCATCGTATGAAATATGTGTATTCAATGGTAGTCTTTTACAGATACGTTTTGTATATGAATCGACGACAAATATTGGTAGATTCCCCGCGTAGAGTATTATTGAGTCTGCTGTCTCCGGGCCTATACCATTTAACGATAACAGTTCTTTTCTGATACCATTTATATCTTTATCAAAGAAGTAACCTAGATTATCATGGTGGTTGTTGTGCAAATATGTGGCTAGGTTTTTGAGGCGTTCTGCTTTTTGATTGAAAAATCCGGATGGTTTTATCATATTTTGGAGACTTTCTCTGTCAATCTCTGAAATCTTTTTTATGTCTAGCATGTTTTTTGTTTTTAGGTTTGTTAGTGCTTTTTCCACGTTTGGCCATGCAGTGTTTTGGGTTAATATGGTCCCAACTATGATCTCAAATCTTGGATCGGTCCTATGTTTTTCGTGATAGTTTTTGTCTATGGGCCACCAGTTTTGGTATCCAAACTCTTCTAGAAGCATCCTGTATAAGATGTGCGGGGTTAGTTTCATTTTTGTTCTTCACTGTAATTTGTTAGTAGCTATGAATCTTTTTGTTTAATTATTTTAAATAATATTTTAAAGTGAAAACTGTTATAGAATTTGAAGGGAAAATTATGTATCCAGTTGAAAGTAGTGATATGACGCTTGAAAAATACAGAGCTTTAGAGGTTGAGTTTCATATAGAATTGATGAAAATCTGCCGTAATTACATAAACGAGCTCGGCATTGTATCTATAATAGGTATTCTTGATATTGTGAAACAAGAGACTATAGAATTGGAGAGTGCTACGAAAAGAGATATAAAGGCGGAAGAACCCGAGATAGAAACGAAGGAAAAAGCTGGTAATGATTTTTCCTCAAAGAAAGGATAGATAAATAAAAATCTTGAAGCGAGAAATTAGGTTTCATATATGATATTTTTCTTTTAACTTGCTTGTATGGGGCTGATCAGTTTTTTGGAAAATCTGTCATTCAATGTAACAGCCGAGCATATTAATATCTACCTATCTAGAACCCTTTCTATTTTTTCTTTTTTTATTTTGTATAGTAAGATAGAAATGATATTAGTGTAAAACTTCTGCCTTTTTGGAGTGAACTCAATCTGTTTGTTATGAAGTTTTATATACTAAATGTCCTATATATAACACATATAAGGCGGAGGTGATAAAATATGAAGAAATTGTTGCCATTAGTGGTAGTAGGAATTTTGGTCCTAGGTGGACTTGGAGCAGTTGCTATAACTGATGATACAACTTATGATGTTAAAACCAAGGAAGGATCGGTTGTTATTTCGGAACCTATTATCAAAGAAGCAGGCCAATATGTGACGGTGAGTCTAGGAGAAGCAACATCTTCTCTTTTGCAAGCAGGAAAACCTGTGTTACCTGTTGTTACACGAGTGTTTACCTTGCCATTTGGATCAAAAATTAGTCGTGTTGATGTAAGTTTTTCTGAGGTAAACGAACTGGTGTTGTCAAAAGAAGTGCAGCCGGCTCCTGAGCCCGTTCCATTGAACGCTGGATTACAGGTGCCGAAGGAACCAGTGAAGGATACAAAGGTATATGGAAGTGCAGAGTTGTATCCCGCTAGTGGTTATAGTTACATCACTGGAGCGGGTTTAGACGGTGAAAAACCTGTTATTTATCTCGCAGTAAAATGTTACCTTGTTAGGTATTCTCCTGCTCAAAACATGATTTATTATAGCGAAAGTGCTGATATCAAGGTAATCTATGAAGAACGTACTGATCCAATTCCAATGATTTTTGATGACGTCTATGATATGGTTATTATATCTCCATCTGAATTTTCAGAAGAACTTCAACCATTAATAGATCATAAGGACAGCCATGAGGTTGATACTCTGCTTAAGACGACTGAGGAGATCTATGATGAGTATGAAGGTTGGGATGAAGCTGAAGAGATCAAGTATTTCATAAGGGATGCCATTGAAAACTGGGGGATAGACTATGTTCTCCTTATTGGAAGCGTTGACAAATTACCTATTAGAACTACATGGTTTTTCCAAAGATGGCATCAACATTATTGGAATACAACTGTTCTTTCTGATCTTTACTATGGGGACATATATGATGAAAATGGTGATTTTTGCAGTTGGGATTCGAATAATAATGGTATGTATGGAGAAATTTATCAAAATTGCCCTGGTGTCAATGATACTGTTGACCTTTATCCAGATGTCAATGTTGGTCGTTTAGCCTGTGAAAAGAAAAAAGATGTGAGTACGGTTGTTGATAAAATAATCCATTATGAAACCTCTGCATATGGTGAAAGCTGGTTTAGTAATATAGTTCTCTGTGGAGGTGATACTTTTCCGGGTTGGGATGGAAATGAGGGTGAAGAAAAAAATAAAATAACAGAACAAATCATGTCAGATTTTGTACCTACTAGGCTATGGACTTCTGATAATACGTTCAGTGCTCGGGCACTAAATAAAGCAGTTAATAGGGGCGCTGGCTTTGTCGATTATTCTGGTCATGGATTCGAGATGGGAATTGGTACCCATCCTCCAGATGATGAAAGCTGGATTATGTACTATACGCCACGTCTTATAGGCGCTTTAAATGGTTATAAACTTCCCATTGTCTACTTTGATGCATGTCTTACCGCAAAACTCGACTTCAATATGTCTGAATTAATTGGCTCTATTTCTGTGCCTGCTTCCAGCAGTAGCCCAGAATCATTATTAACTACCTGGGACTATAAGCCGCTCACCAGAACATTGCAGCCATTGGTTGCGTCATCTGAAAAGTTACCATTATCTGATAAGTTAGTCCCTTGTTTTGCTTGGAGTTGGGTGAAAAAGAGTAACGGTGGTGCTATTGCAACCATTGGTGCGACTAGGACAGCATATGGAGATTTGACGATGGGCTGTGGCTATCTGTCACTCCAGTTTTACGAGGCCTATTCAAGTAGTGAAACAGTATCACAGATGTTGACAAAAGCACAGAATGAATATATTAACAATCTCTGGAAAGATTACTTTACTCTGGAAGAATTCATTCTTCTAGGAGATCCAAGTTTAAAAATAGGAGGCTATGAAGAAGATAGTGGTTCTTCGAGTAGTCCTAGTAGCCAGAGTAGCCAACAAAACAGCCAAAGCAATGGTCAGCAATCTTCAACAATGCTTAACAGTTACACTAGTCAAGCACTCCAAGTAGTCAAAACAACACATAGATGAATATTACTAATTAACAACTGCCTTCTTTTTTTCTTTTTGAGATTGCTCATGCAAGTAATCATATTATGAGCACGGGGTAATTAGAGTTATTACACTTTTCTTGGAGGGTTGTTACACTGTTCTTAGGGATACGACATTGGGCAAGATGTCTAGATTTTCTCTTTATTTGTTGTATCATCACATAACACCGTAGTTAGGGCGGGTAATAAAGTGGTTATGTTCCACGTTTCTGCCATAATATCGCCAACTCATATCCTAAAAATTCAAAAAATCCCTTGTTTCTTTTTAGTATCTTAAGAAGAGTATAGAAGAGTATAACAGATTTTTACTATTATGACTTTTATTAGCAGGTGGCATCCGGTATGAAAATATTTATAACATATAGATTATTTGAACCTCTTTTATGAACAATAAAAAAATTAAGGAACTTATAGAAACAAAGCACATCAGCTGGATACAAATCCATTTTACTGATATTATGGGTGGGCTGCGGGTTCTTCATATTTCTGCTGATCGATTTTTGAGAGATGATGTACCATCTAAAGGAATTAATTTCGATGGATCATCCGTGGGATTTCGTAAAGTAGAAAAATCTGACATGATTGCTATCCCCGACCTCAGAACATTTAAACTTCTACCTTTCGAAAAAGATGAAGCTATGATCATTGCCGATCTTTATGATACAGAACGCAATCCCTATCGTGCTGATCCAAGGAGTATCCTTAAGAAAGCAATAGAAAAGGCGAAAACTGAAGGATACGATGAAGTAATGATTTCGCCTGAGATGGAATTTTGTTCCTTTAATAAGTCTTCGGACCAAGAGAGTGATATTAGAGAGAGCATCGGATATTTTTCTCCTCCGCCCCTAGACGACGTAAAGGAATACCGGAAAAAATTATCTAATGTTTTGATTGAGAGTGGATATCAGGTAAAATATCATCATCATGAAAAAGGAAAATTTCAACACGAGATAGAAGTCAAAACATTAGGGGCAGTTGCTGCAGCAGATTTCTGCGGCTATTTTAAGTATGTAGCGCGTGAACTTGCAACGTTATTCGATATAGATATTACATTTATGCCAAAGCCTCTTTCAGAAGAAGCGGGAAGCGGGATGCATGCCCATATTACACTATACAACAAGGGGCGAAATATGTTTCTTGATGAAAATAACCCATATCGTTTAAGTCAGACCGCACTGTATTTTATTGGAGGTGTCCTTGAACACTCTCGAGGAATCGCCGCATTAGGAAACCCTACGCTGAATTCATATAAACGGTTGATTCCACATTTTGAGGCGCCAATTTACATTGCTTGGGACCAATACAACAGAAGTAGTTTAATAAGAATCCCTGCAAAGAAAAATGTAGACATTGAAGTTCGAAACGCAGATCCAGCTGCCAATCCATACTTGTTTTTTACGGCTCTTATTTATGCAGGTTTAGATGGAATCAAGAAAAAAATCACCTATGAACCTATTTCGAGAAATATTTACAAGATGTCCGATGAGGAAATAAAGAAGTATCGAATCAAGCGATTGCCAACGAATTTAATGGAAGCACTTGAAGAGTTTCAGAGGGATACGATTCTTATGGAGGGAATCGGAAGAGATGCTGCTGATCTCTTTGTTGAGAAAAAAACAAATGAATGGCATCGCTACATGGGTGAAATTACAGATTTAGACTATAGATTCTATTTTCATTGTTAGAAGATATATGACCAATAACAATTAAAACCCTGATTTCACAGGAGACATAAAAAAGATATAGATATCATATAAGGGTTTTCTCTTATCTCATATATTTATTGACAAAACCATCAACTTCAGGAATACCACCTTGTAGAATGATGTAGCCGTTATGGGGTTCCCTCTCAGTAATTTCTCCTGCAATTGGTGTTAGCATTATCTTTTTTACTTCTTCTAAATCACTGGTATGACCTAACGCCCAGCATAGTTTCATGTATGCAACCTCAGGCAACATATTCTCTGTAGGTACCACACCGATCTTTAATAAATCACGTCCTGTGTCATAAACATACATCTGGACATAACCCCACAAGGTCTGAACTGTCATGTATACTGCGATTCCATCATCTATTGCACGTTTTAATGGTTTGTACAAGGGTTTATTTACATGGCCTAACCCTGTACCGGCTATTACTATACCTTTATATTTATGGTCGATAAGTGATTCGATCATATCTGGCAACATATTTGGGTAATAGTAAACGATCGCTACTTTCTCTTCAAATGCTGTGTCTATGATAACATCTCTGTCTTTTCTACGTTTGTTATAATCTTTTCTTAAATATTTAAATTCCGTGGTGGTTACAGTTGCTAATGGTATATCACCAATAGTTCTGAACGTACTTCTATAGCTACTGTGCATTTTCCGAACGCGTGTGCCTCGATGTAGTAAATTATATTGATCACTCGTTGGTCCGAACATACATACCATTACCTCAGCGATATCGCAATATGCAGCAGTCTTTGTAGCGTTGATTAAGTTAAGCGCAGCATCACTTGAAGGCCTGTCCGACGACCTCTGTGAACCCACTAACACTATAGGCACTGGTGGTTTCTGAACCATGAATGATAATATTGCTCCGGTATGATGCATAGTATCTGTACCATGACCAATGATGATACCGTCGACCCCGCTCTCTATCTCTCTACCGATAGCTTTTGCAGTTGTTATATACTGTTCTGGGCCCATGTTCTCACTGAAAATGCCATATAGTTTCTCGGTCTTTAAATTGCAGATACCTGCAAGTTCTGGTACAGCACCGTACAACTCGCCAGGGGTAAACGCAGGGATAACCGCTCCAGTGCGATAATCTAACCTTGATGCAATTGTACCACCGGTTCCAAAAAGTGTAACATTAGGTTTTTTTGAATTCCTTGGAAATTCTGATTCCGGAATTTTATAATGACCTTCTTTGTATCCTACTTCTTTTACTGATTTGATTGAATTTATTTTTATACCCACGTTATAGCCGTTATGAAGTTTTAATACGATGTGTTGGTCATCTTCAGTTTCCGCTCGTGGAAGAATAATACCCTTGAATACACCTCGAGTTGATTTAATTATTACATCACTCCAGACTTTTACACCTAGCCCTTTAAGTTTCTTTTTTGCAGCTCCGCGATAGCCTTTATACATATCTTCTTCTGCCACTCTGAATCACCTTACTGATAATATACAAATAATTTCAACTAATTTTTGGATTCTTATTAAGGCATGAAGAGGAATAAACTATAATAAATATAGTTTACTCCGAATTTCACAAAAACAGTACTTTCTTTTCAGTAATATTTAGATAATAGATGAGGTATTTTGACCCGCAAGATGTCAAAAGAATCAATAGATGATGAAGAATACTATCAGGATTTAGGTTTTAAATGCGGGTTAGAAATTCATCAACAGTTAATTACAGAAAAAAAATTGTTCTGTCGCTGTAGAGCAGTATTGCACAGAGATGAACCTACTGCAGTAATCTTGCGACATATGAGACCTACTCTTTCAGAACTAGGGGAATATGATGGTACAGCGTTAATGGAATTCAAAACTAAAAAAAACGTAATTTATCAACTCTACGATGATACAGTCTGCACCTATGAGATGGATGATACACCACCTTTTCACTTAAACCAGCAGGCGTTAGACATAGCTCTTGAGATAGCCCTTTTACTTAATTGCAGTATCGTAAATGAAATTCACATTAGTAGGAAACAATATTTGGACGGTAGCATCCCCACAGGTTTTCAAAGGACTGGGATTATTGGTATCGAGGGATGGATTCCTTATAAAAATAGAAAGATAAGAATTATCCAACTTGGATTAGAGGAAGATGCATGTAGAGAAATAAGCGACGTTGGGCATAAAATTATATTTAAAACTGACCGGTTGAGTATACCACTTGTGGAGGTTGTAACCTACCCAGATATTCAAACCCCTTCAGAAGCTGGTGAAGTCGCTAACCTTATAGGGCGGCTGCTAAGGTCAACTGGTAAAGTACGAAGAGGCCTCGGTAGTATCCGCCAGGATGTAAATGTAAGTATTGCTGGGGGTACGAGGGTTGAGCTTAAAGGGGTTCCTAAACTTCAGTATATAGCAAAAGCAGTGGCTAATGAGGCAAGAAGACAAAAGGCTCTACTTGATATCCGTGATGAACTGAGATTACGCGGTATTACCGAAGGAACTTTTCATAGTGAATATCAAGATGTTACATCCATGTTTAAAAACTCAAAGTGCAAACGTTTTAAAGAAGTTATTAAAAACAAGGGTAAAATCTATGGATTAGTAATTCGTGTTTTTGGAGGTATCTTTGACATATCTACACAACCGGGTAAAACCTTCGGTGATGAGATTGCAGGCCGTGTTAGAGTTATTGCATGCCTAGATATTATGCCAAATATTGTATACAGCAATCATTTTGAAGAATTGGGTCTAAGTTCAGAAGAAATAAATCAGTTAGAAAAACTTTTTAATGCCAAATCAACAGATACAATAGTATTAGTCTGGGGCGATGAATCTGATGTTAAAACTGCTGTAGAAGAAATCAAAATACGGGCAATGGATGCAACAACTGGTGTACCCTCAGAAACCAGACAGGTCTTCCCAGATGGTACAAATGATTTCGAACGTATCTTACCTGGACCAGATAGGATGTATCCTGATACGGATTCACCGCCGACACCAGTATTAGAGGGACATTTAGAACATATTAAGAAGGTTTTACCAGAACGTATATGGGATTGTGAAAAAAGATTAGAAAAACTTGGGCTTCCTGAATCAATGGTAAAGTCTCTGAGTATATCCCAGAATTTAAAAGTATTTGATAAAATTGTTGAAAAGTTAGATGTAAATCCAATACTTGTGGCTGTAACTTTAGAAGAGACGCTGAAGTGGTTAAGAAGAAAAGGTAAAAATGTGGATTTAATTTCAGATAAGAGCTTATATCAATTATTTGAAATGTTGAGTAAAAATAAATTTAGCAAGGAGGCAATACCGCCTATCCTGGAGTTTTTAGCAGATAATCCTGATAAGACTGTAAAGACGGCAATTGCAGAGTTAAATATAAAACCCATGTCTATTGAAGAATTACAAAAAGTTGTCGATGAAGTGTCAGCCCAATATTCTAATCCTGAAAAGACTGGTAGTCTATTTAAAGTTATTATGGGTAAGGTTATGAAGGTTGCTCGGAATCGAATAGATGGTAAGTTGGTAAAAGAAGTGGTGGGAGCTAAGTTGGGGATATTTATGGAAGAGTAAATTACAAGTTTTCTCCTGCTTTGAAAAACCTCGAAAAAATAGGCTTTTGATTTATTATGTAATTGGATATTTTGAGTTTTGGAAAGTAATACCTTTTGTTAATTTTTTTATTTGTATAGAATACAAAACTTTCTAAACAAAGTTTGATCAAGAATTAGATACCGTACTTTCCAGGAATCTTCGGGAAAAGTGAAACTTCTTCTATTCTTTTTAATCCGCATATATACCGTGTCAATCGTTCGATGCCTATGCCAAATCCTGCAGATGGAGGTAAATTCTCCTTGGCTATTGTTAGATATTCTTTAAACTGTGAAAGCTTCTGTCTTTTTTTGAGTATCCTTTGTATTATCCGGTTATATTCGTATTCACGTTCTCCACCAGAAAGTGCTTCGCCATAGCCTTCAGGGTAAATAAGATCCATATCTCGTAGCACGCCAGGCCTCTTAGGATCTTCTCTGTCGTAAAACTCTCTGTTCATTAGAGGGATGTCAACTATCCAAATAGGTTCTTTATGTGTTTTTGAAATCATTTGCTCAAATTCTTCTCCGTATCTTTGATATGTCTCTTCATATGTAATTTGTTTAAAAGGAGTCTTTGGCACGGTTAGTTCTCTGCCTAGCATTCTTAGTTCTTTTTTACAATTCTTTTTTACTGATTTTATAACTGATATAAGCAACTCTTCGCACAGCTTCATAACGTCTTCTCTTTTCGCATTTTTTATTTCTAAGTCTAGCTGTGTAAATTCAAATAAATGTCTTCCAGTGTCATTTTTTTCCAATGGTTCTAGTCTTACATTAGGTGAAAAAACGAATATTTTTTCTAGTGTACGTAACGCTATCTGTTTATGAAAAATCATGCTTTGTGTTAGGTTATAGTTTTTTCCGTAACAGTTTATATTTACAGGTAATATAGGGTGATTTAAAGGATCAGTTATTGGTGACAATATTACTGGCGAAATTTCTATAAAATCCTTTTTTCTTAGCTCTTCGCCTAGTACTTTTCTTATCTCGCTTTGAATTTTTAATACAACTTTCATTTTTTCGATGTCTTTGCTTTTCATACAATAGTATTTGCACACCATCCTATATAAACATAATGTTTATTTTTTTGTCAAAAATACGAAAAAAAGTAAATTTTAAATAATATTATCGACATAATGTCAATTATGATTGATAAAAAAGACGAAATCATCCTCACCGAATTGAAAAAAAATGCAAGAAACTCTACAAAAAATATAGCAACAAAAGTAAAAATACCAAGAGTAACCGTCCACGATCGAATACAAAAGATGATAGAAAAAGGAATCATCAAATCATTTAACGTTACAATAGATTATAAAAAAATCGGGTTCTCCTCAGAAGTATTCATCTTTGTATCATTTCTTTCAAACCCTGAGGTTTCTCAAAGACAATTAGCAAAACATATTGCAAAACTACCAGGAGTATCTGAGGTTCATATAATATCTGGAGAATACGACTTGCTCCTTAAAGTAAGAGGAAAAACTCTCGAAGAAATTGGAAAACTAGTCATAGATAAATTAAGACAATTAAAAGGCGTTGGAAGAACACTTACATGTGCATGTTTCGAAACAGTTAAAGAAGAAATATAAGTAATAAATGACCAAACAATACCAGAGATATAGTGAGGTTCCTACACGGCCATAAGACAGTGTTATAATAATCACAGAAAAAATTAAATGTTGATAGCTTGGATCCAGAGGAAAAAGCAAAGGTATGGTTTTAGAACCTATTATCTAATGAGATTGACCTTAAAACATTTAAAACAGGAATGGATGTCCCTCTATCAGATACCTGCGAAGAAGAGACCTTCTCGTACTATTAAGAGCGGGGTCACACATTCATGCGCGGGGTCTGAACAACAGATATGGGCCAGTGGTCTAGTGGTTATGACGTCGCGCTTACAACGCGGAGATCGCCTGTTCAATTCCGGCCTGGCCCATCTAACTTTCTCCTTAGGACTTTTTCAAGGTGTTTTAAAACTCAAAGGTCTCTGGGCATCCCTCCTGATATAAAATATAGATTTGGATATTGAAATATTTTCTTTTTATTATTTCAAAAATCTAAAATTTTTAATTTTTGTTTTTTAATTTCCTGAATTTTGTAATCTATCTCCTTTATTTTTCTAAAAGATCTTATTATAAAATATGCTCCTAGAATCACTAAAATTACACAAATAATTAATAATGGTGCTATAAAATAAGTCACTGTGGCTAAATCATAATATTTTGAAGTTGCTATTAATATTGTAAAAACAGATATTGGAAGTGTAAATATTGCAATACCTGTTCTAAGTACTGCGAGCGACGTTCTTTTTTCAGCAAGAAAAAGAGACACAATATTGTATGTTTCTGAAGAAATTTTATTTTCATTCATTTTTTATATAACCCTTGAATGTTTTTAATTGGTATATTCAACCTATTAAAACGTTATTTTTTTCAATTATTTTAATTTTACTAGTAATGCATTTGTTTTAAGTTTTTTTCCAATAATTTTATCTTCACATGCGAGCCATCCCAACGCTGAATAAGCATCTTGTATTTTTATCTGTTGTGTCTTAGCAATTGAAGATACATTAACTTCTCCTTGCGAATTAAGTAGCCTCCATACTTTTCCAGCGTTTTCCCCGATCGTATTTGTTAAATTTGTTTCTCCAAGTCTATAAAATGTTCCATCCTTGTAAATCTTGTTTTCTCTGGCAAGCCATCCTACTCCTGTGTAAAAATCTTTTAGCGATAGTTTTGTGTTTTTAATTAAAGAAGATTGATTTAATGGTCCATGTGTATTTAGTGTAACCCAAATTTCTCCTGCATTTCGTCCAAAATTCTTTGTTGCGTCTCTCATAAATCTCACCTCAAATTGCCTAGTACCTTTGATTTAATTATATACCTTTCCATAATTACAAATCAATTTTTTTATCCCTTTAGTCGATAACGAATTGCATCGATATTATGCCATGTAAAAAAAATCATTAACATTAATATCGTTTGCATCTCCAATTTTTCTTTCTAACATAACACCTAGCTCATCAATACTGATTAGCTTTTCATCATAGCTTTGTGTTTCTTCTACTTTCTTTTTAAAACCGTATCTTATTAACACTACCACATTTTTACCTATGAACTTTGTTAATTCTACCACCTTTTATCTCTTTTTTATTTTTAATATACGTACCGCATCTTTGACAGCATAGGATTTTGTTTCCTTCGATTGTTTCATATTCCCGTAATTTTGATGTTGGAAGTTGATTACGGCAGATGAAACAGATTTTTTTTACAAACCACATAGTATCATTTTTATCTACAATTTAATTAGCTAATTATTCAATGAACAATCTTACTTTGGTTCATAAAGTGGACAATATTTTTGGCAGCCATTAATCCCGCCTATGCCTATTAGACAATTAGCTATTCGAACTATTTCCATGCTATCTGTTCCTAGTCCTTTTTTTATTTCATTATATCTAAAATGTTTACAATCTGTCATCTCTATCATGTGTTTTCCCATATGTTACTTTGGTTGTTTGATTTTTATTTTAGAAATGAAGAGAACTCCGATCATCTTTGTTCTAACCAAAATTCCTCCAAGGTTCATTATCCTCTTCTTCATCGTCATCTTCTTCCTCTTCGTCATCTTCTTCATCCTCGTTATCTTTAAAAATCCCAAGATTATTCAGTTTTTCTTCTTCAGTGATCTTATCAGGACAAGGTTCATCTTTTGCTAATTTGGCTCTTTTTTTCTTTTTTGGTGGCATATTTTTTTTATCCTCCTTTATGAAAGCTTAGCGCTTTCAATTAAAAATTATACATATATTATGTTTATAACAATTGAGCGGGAATATCAAGGAAAAAAGGGGAATATATCTTGAAAAACACGGAAAAAACTTAAAAATCTAGTTTATTTTGCTGGATACTATCTGGTGTATCTTAGGAGAATATAATCGTGGAGTTACTTGGCCTTACTTATTCAGAGATTTATGCATGGATCCTTCTTCCATTGCTGATATTTTTTGCTCGTGTTTGTGATGTTAGTCTTGGAACAATAAGGATTATATTTGTATCAAAGGGAATTAAATATCTTGCACCATTTGTTGGTTTTTTTGAGATTTTGATATGGCTTTTAGCTATTGGCCAGATAATGCAGAATCTTACGAATGTGTACTATTATGTTTTTTATGCTGGTGGATTTTCCATGGGTAACCTGGTTGGAATTATCCTAGAAGAAAGGTTATCTATAGGAACAGTTGGTATAAGGATTATTACTCGCCAAGATGCAACGAATTTAATTGATGCATTTAAAAAATCTGATTTTGGTATTACAGCAGTTGATGCTGAAGGATCAAAAGGCAGAGTAAAAATTATTTTTACAGTTGTAAATCGACAAAATATCCAAAAGGTGATTAGTTTAGTTAAAAAATATAATCCAAAAGCATTTTATTCTGTTGAAGATATCAGATATGTAAGTGAGTTTTTACCATCTTATATGAGGCCTTGGTATAAACGAAATCATTTTAAAATTATGAGTGGATGGCGCAAAGGAAAATAAATCTTTAACATATATCTTTCATATTATATAATTTTTTGATTTCTTGGATTTTATGATCTATATCTTTAATTTTCTTAAATGATCTTAAAATAAGATAGGCTCCAAAAATTATTAACATTAAACAAATTGGTAATAATGGGATAATAAAATGAAGGGAGGTCATTACATCATAATATTTAGATGTTGCAATAAGTACTGTAAAAACGGAAATGGGTTATGTAAATATCGCTATTGCCGTTCTTAAAACTGCTAATGATGTTCTTTTTTCAGCTAATAATAACGATATTGTATTGTATATTTCTGAAGATTGGTTTTTTTTTAATCATTTTATCATTTTTTCTATTTCTTTTTTTGAAAGTTTATAAAACGTCTTACTTCTATTAATAATTCCAACTTCT
>Ga0209636_10003299_pt1 | contig 16455 bp, 12 predicted proteins | sample DeeMarSWOR152_54_FD_187464 | JGI IMG/M metagenome (GOLD analysis project Ga0209636, IMG submission 187464) | Marine sediment microbial communities from White Oak River estuary, North Carolina - WOR-1-52-54 (SPAdes) (version 2) | ecosystem: Environmental > Aquatic > Marine > Intertidal zone >...
AAACAACCATTCGGCCATAATTAATTTCTTAATTAAAACATTTCTAAATTGTTGGTTAATCCATTTAGAAGTAATCCAATTCTTCTTTAGAATGAAGGAAAAGGTTTCGTTCATGCATTTTTTTAAAATTTTTAGTATTACCGAACCAGTCTAATACTTTGGCACAAGATATATTTCCAGGTTCCGGGTAAAGTATTTCAGAGTAGGAGGAAAATTCCCAATCTTCCAAACAATTAGTTATTCCATGATTTATTGGGTTAAAATGAATGTACAATACAAGTGTTACAAAATAATCATCTGTATCAACTTCGATTCGTTTAAAATTTTGCATAAAAAGACTGCCTCTCCTGCTGTAGAATTTATTATAGGATTGGGAATAGGATTTAAATAGGCGGCTAAATTGTTTACTTACCATTTCAGAATACAATTTGTTTATGTTTTTTGATACCATGGAATTCATTTCATTATTCTCAATTTCATTCATTTTTACAAGAAAGTGGAAATGATTGGGCAAAAGACAGAAAGCATATATTGTCAACCAACCATCAAGAAATTGTCTGAATTTATCGAGAAAGAAAAGATAATTCTGAGGTTCTCGGAATAAATAATCATTCCCAACAGAATGGTTATATATGTGGTAGTAATGTCCTGGTAATAAGGGGATATGGTACTTATTCATCGGAGTAAGATTTAAGATTTTTGATTTTTGATTTGGATTTAGCTTCGCTAATGATCCAGTCATTTTAAATGACTGGATCATTAACGAAACCTTCCCAATAGTTAATCCAGAATTTGTAATTTCTCGAAGATGATTTTATATGTTGTACAACATGGGTAGGAGAAATAAATATTCCTTTATGAAATTTATGGTCTGTATGATTTACTGAATGTTAATGCAACAATCCGGAAAATAAAATGGGCAAACTTTGTGTAAGGAAGATAAAGGATAACCATCCAGACGAGAATGAGATGTATGAAGTAAAGTAAGTATGAGGAGGCCCAGTTTTGAAATCTGGCCAGCTCCACAATAAAGCCTGTTATTCCAAGAAGAAACAGAGTAATAAGAAATACCCAGTCAAGGTATGTACTTTTATAAATTTTCTGCTGAAAAATTCTTTTTACAATCATGATTGTACATCCGGTTACGAATGCCAGACCACCTATATTACCTGCAATTTTTACCGGATTAAAGAAAGGGAGTGGATATGCAAAAAAAAGTGTTGAAAGTATAGCAAAAAAAGTGACTACTAATAGGAGTACAAATCCCCAGAAAACTAAAAGATGTGAATAATATCTGTGTTTTTGAGCTTTACATTGGCGAAACTTTTTATGCAGGAACAACTCAGTTATTACTTCCATAAAACTAATAATAACTGGTTTTTTCAATTCTGATCCTGTTTGTGCTTCAAGTATCTTTTTCCAGAAATTTCTGATACTTAAGATAATACCTATTACACCAAGGATGAAAAAGGTTGTAAAAGAGATATTCAGGGGAAGATGTGGGAAAAATATGGAATAATTAACTTCTCCTTCAGGCATTCTGAGTGTACCGGCAACATAAATAATAAATCCCGTTATCAGAACAGGTATGAGAATTATCAATGGCAGAAAAAAAGGATTCTGGATGATCTTAGCCAAAATCTTTGGGCGGGCATAATAATAATAATGCTCCTTTCTGAGAGAGGCTAAAACATCTCCCGGTTTTACACCCCTTGGACAGGTGGCAGTGCAATCACCACATTGGTGGCAAATCCAGATATTGGGATCTGCTAAGAGTCTGTCCTTCAATCCCCAGGCAGCCCAGATCATTTCTTTCCGCGGGAATGGTAAAGATGTTTCAGCAAGTTTACAAACCGATGTGCATGCACCACATTGCATACATTGGCTTAAATTTATTCCACTGTCTTTTCGAATCTGCCTTATAAATTGAATATCAGGTTGTATCTCAATCATATCTACATGCCTTTAAAAGGATTGGGCCCAATCGTATCAATGGTATGGAGATAATCATTAATAATATCCGGAATTCGTTCATATTCAGTGATTTCAAGAAATTCTGTCCTGATCCGCTCAGGTTCAAGCATCATGGTACGTAATGATTCCTGTATGTTCTCACCCCTGGTTTTGGTAAGTTCACTGCCTGTAATAAAATGGCATTGATAATCATCACCTGGTTTACAACCAATCTGAAGGATACCATCATACCCATGTGATAAAGCATCTGATAACCATACCTGATTTACTGATCCAATACATCTCACAGGAATAATCCTTATAAATGAGCTATATTCAAGCCTTTTTAAGCCGGCCATATCGAAAGCAGGATAGGCATCATTTTCACAAAGAAATACTAATATTCTAGGTTTGCCCTCAAATTCATCCGGAATGCTCAACGCTTTGATCATGGACGATACAGTATGGATCGAGTAATCATCAAAATTGATGATTCGTTCAGGACAGGATCCCATACATATACCACAACGTCTGCAACGTGCCGGATTAGGCAGGGGTGTGCCTTTTTCATTCTCATCGTAAGCTCCAAAGGGACATTCTTCCGTGCAGCGTTTACAATCAGTACATCTGAGTAAATTTAAGACAGGGTAGCTTTTGTCTCCCGACCTGGGGTGAACAGATTCACCCCGCTTGGTACTCTCAATGCATTGGATAGCCTTCAAAGCTGCACCGGCACTATCTTCAATACACATACGTATGGTCTGTGGTGCCCTGATACAACCAGCTGTGTAAATACCCGTCCTGCGCGTTTCATAGGGAAAACAAATGAAATGTGAATCAGGAAATCCATATTTCAAATCGGGAAGTCCTTTGCCCTGGCGGTATTCAAGATTCAATTCTGCACTATCCGAAGGAGTCATGCCAGTGGCCAATACTACCAAGTCGGCATATATCTTAATGCTTTCTCCTAATAGAGTATTATCAACAATCACCTTCAGAGTTTTATCATTAACTTCGATTTGATTCAGTTCTCCTTTCGTGAAAAAAATTTGTTCATCTTTCTGAAGTTCCTGATAGAAGAATTCAGTTTTTCCCGGTGTCCTGAGGTCTTTGTAAATAATATAGACATTGATATGTTTGTTAAGATCCCTAATCTGACGGGCTTGTTTGAGGGTTGTAGGACAGCAGGTATTTGAACAATACGGAAGATGTTTTACGTCCCTTGAACCGGCACATTGAATGAAAACTATGCTATTCATCTTCTTCAGATCAGCACCATGATTAATTGCAAATGTGTTAAGAAGCTCTTCAAATTCGATCTGGGTTATAATTTTTTTAGATTGTCCATAACTATACTCTTCAAGTCTGGAAACATCATATGGTTTCCACCCTGTTGCCAGAATGATCGCACCAGCGGTTATTTGGTGCTTAGTTTTATTGTTTCTGACTGATATTGTAAATTGTCCGGGTTCACCCGAAACTGACTCAACAGTTGATTCTAAAAAAACATGAATATTTTGATATTTCCTGAGTTCGCGGATCTTTTCATCAATAATTTCAGGCTTTTGAAGGATGTCATAAGGGGATTCTTCCGGGAATAATAAGTTCCATTTTGAAGCCCATCCACCAAGTTTGTTTTCTTTTTCCACCAGGTAAACTTTGTATCCGGCTTTTGCAGCTTCAAGTGCTGAAGCAATGCCACTGATGCCTCCACCCAGTATTAAAATATCGGAACTCGGGTTTTCTATAATATAAGGCTGAGGGACTGATACAGATTTAACCTTTGCAATGCTCATCCTGATCATATCCTCAGCCAGCAATTGGGTATTCTCATTCTTTGGTTTCATACACCAGGAAAGCTGCTCCCTGAAATTTACCCTTTCCAGAATTTTTCCGGAGAAATTGAAAACATCCTGGTTAACCCTTGGAGAACAGGCAGCAATGATGATATGATCAACTCTTTTAGCATTAATATCACGATGAATCAATTCACAGCCCTCCTTACTACAAAGGAATGGATGATCTTTGCAAATAACAGGAGATTTATCAGAGCAGATACTGTTTTTCAGGCTGTCAACATCAATAGAGTCGCTAATACCACATCCGGTGCAAATATAAATTCCAGTATATTTTTGATCTTTCTCCATTGTTATGTTGTTCGTGCTTTAAAACCGGCAGTTCTTAAGGCCTTGAGTGTAATCCCGGTCGATTCCTTAATTGTTGAAGCAACATCCACCGGTTTATTCAGACATCCTGCTGAATAATAACCTTCGGGAAGTGCATCACTTTTTACGAATCCATGGTTGTCTGTGATGATTGATATCGGTTCAGTATTTTCTGGTATGATCCCGGTTGCGAGAATGACCATTTCAAATGCTGATCTCTGCTTATACCCTGAAAGTATATCTTCGTAATCAAGATATATAATTTGATTATCAGTGGATACATTGACAGATGCGACTTTACTCCTGATCAAATGAATTCTGGGATGTTGTATGATATTGCTTAGAAAATCCTCATTCCTGCCTGTAACTCTTAGATCAATATAATAAATCGTTGCTTGCCCCTCCTGATTTTGTTCAACATAATGAAGTGCCTGTTTTAAGGAAGCAGAGCAACAAACGCCGGAACAATAAGGTAAATGGTTTTCATCACGTGAGCCGGCACATTGGATAAAAGCTATTTTCTCCGGAACTTTTTTATCGGTTATCCTTAAGATCCGGCCTTGTGTGGGGCCATTTGGAGCTCCAAGCCTTTCCATCATTACATTTGTAATGATATCCTGTGATTTTCCATAAGACAAATCCTGAAGATTCAGAGGATCATAGGGCTTCCAACCAGTTGCAAGGATAATGGATCCAGCCTTCACGACATTTTTTGTCTCTGCTGCTGTTAAATTAATAGCTTGATAATCACATACTTCCAGGCAAAGTCCACATGATATACCTTTACATTTCTGATGGTCAATTACATATCTGAAAGGATAAGCAAGTTCATGGGGCAGATAGGCTGCAGGAGATGTGGTCATTCCATAATTAAACTCATCGGATCTTTCAACCGGACAAACCTTTGAGCATTCACCACATGCTGTACACCGGTTGTTTACAAACTGAGGTTCTGTGAGAAGGGTGACACTGAAATTTCCGGGTTCTCCGGAAATGCCTGTTACCCTTGTGGAAGTAAAAATCCTGATCCGTTGATTTGTTCTTATTCTTCTGAAATTGATCTCCAGGCCACAATATGGAGGACACATTTTGGGGAAATATCTGTTCAGCCGGGCCACTCTACCTCCCAGGTATGGTAGCTTTTCTACCAGTATCACAGAATGGCCTGTTTCAGCAGCTTCAACTGCAGCAGTCAGTCCTGCTATTCCACCACCGATAATAAGTACAGGTGTTTGATGAATGCTATATGTATCCTGCTTATTATCCATTCAGGCTAGTTAACCAGGTCAATAATTTCTTTTTTCATCAGGATCCATTCTCCTGAATCATCATTAAATCGGCAGTTTACAAAACATCGCCATTCTTTATTGATCTGTGGATAATCGGTTCGAAAATAATAACCCGGCCATCTTGTTTCCTCCCTGAACAGCATGGAATGTATATGTGCTTCTGCCTGCCAGAGACGATGAATATTTTCCCAGCATCTCATTAATTCATGGTTATCTTCAGCGCCAAGTTTCTCAATGTCCTCTTTTAAAAATTGCAAGTATTCAAGACCTTTATTCATTAACGGTTGAGATGTCCTGAAACCACTTGAAACACCTCCGGCATACTCATCCATAATCTTCTGAAGCCTGAACATAAACATTTGTGGTTTAATGAAATTTGGATTGACATTTTTATCGACAGAATAGTCTTTATGAGTATAAAATGTGTCAAGTGGTTTGAAAACCTCGGTTTTCTTTTGTTCTATCAGGCTATGATCTATTTTCTGCAATTGGGGGTGGTCTTTGCAGTACCTGATAGCAGATTTTGCTGCAATCCTTCCTTCAGTGAATGAGCCTGAGGAAAATTTGTGACTCGATGCACCCGCAGCATCACCTGCTGCAAAAAGACCTTCTATGGTTGTCATCTGTTCGTAATCCCAGTGGTAGGGAGGGGGAGAAAGATCAGCGGGACCACTGACCCATGCTCCTGATGCTCCCGAATGGGAGCTGATAAAATATGGTTCACACGCAGCTATCTCTGATGGTGTTTTTTCAGGTTGAATGTTCATGGAGGCCCATAGCAATGCCTGACTTACTGTCATATCCAGAAAATCTTCCCAGGCTTCATTTTCAAGATTCCTGAGTGTACGTTTTGCTTCTGTTTCATCAGGTATCTTATCAACAATTTTCTGTATTGCCTCTTCAGTTCTCATGTAAATAGGATGCTTCCCTTCTTCAACTTCAAGCATCATCAGATAATTACGCAAGTTTGCCGGTGTTGGTTTGGCTGTTCCGTAGGGTGCCCATTTCTCCAGCTCCGATGCCCGGGTTTTCATGTAATCTTCTCCGAGCGCATTTGTAGCCCCCGATTGAAATAACAGAAACCATGCTCCTACCGGTCCATACGCATCTTTGAAGCGAACAGGCACAAAACGTACCTCCTGACAGGTCATTTCAGCACCTGCTTTCAGGGTAAAATAAGCACTGGCACCGGAATTAAATGGCGGATACCAGGATCTGCCAAGACCTTCTCCAACCGACCTTGGCCTGAAAATGTGAACCGCACCACCCAGAGCAACCAGCACACTTTTTGCCCGAAAAACATAAAAGGTGTTTTCCCTTACACTGAAACCAACCGCACCTGTGCATCTGTTTCCTTCCATCAACGGTCCCGTTATGAAAACCCTCTCAAAATATTTTCCGTTTTCACCAAGTTCCGACAAGGCATTTTTTGCAGCTTCTGCGACGATGGTCTTGTAGGATTCGCCATGAATCATGATTTGCCACCTGCCTTCACGGATGTATTGTCCCTTTTCATCTTTCCAGATCGGTAATCCCCACTTTTCAAAAAGGTGAACTGAAGAATCAACATGCCTGGCAATATTTGCAACCAGGTCATCCCTGGTAATCCCCATTAAATCCGTTTTGACATACCTGACATAATCCTGAATAGTATTCTGACCATCTTTCAATCCAAGATACATATTGATTGCTGATAATCCCATCGCTAATGCACCTGATCGATCCATCGCTGCTTTATCTACTAAAGTTACTTTCAGATTATGCTCTTTTGCCCAGTAGGATGCCTCATATGCAGCACCACAGGCAGCCATTCCTCCTCCAAGGATCAACAAATCGGTTGTTACTTCAACCGTTTTAAAGTTATCTGATGGATTCATAATTTAGAGTTTTGGTATCTCATCCAATCCTGAAGATCCTGGTTCAGTCCGCAAAACCGGATCATTCAGCTGATCAGAAGCCGTTTCATAACCTGCATCAGGATTAGCTGAACCTTCAGGGATCGTTCTGATAGGGAATTTAAACCTTTTAACCTGACCATTACGGAATCTGACTGACCAAAGAATAGAGTCACTGCTTTTAAGAGGCTGAACAACTGCTCCAAGTGGTATGAAATCAGCGTATCCCCTTACCTCAATGGCCTGTGTCGGACAGATCTTGACACAGTTGTAACACTCCCAACACATTTCGGGTGCCCTGTTATATGCTTTATTTGTTTCTTTGTCCAAGAGCATCAAGTCGTTAGGACAAATATACTGGCAGGCAGTTTTGTCGAGAGCTTTACAACCGTCACATTTTTGAGCAATTACAAAACTTGGCATAGGTATTTATTAATTTGGTAGTAATTACAAACATAACCAATTCAGAAATATAATCAATGTATAAAAAGTATAGAGTGATGTTTTGGTAAAATCATGACAGCAACATTAACTGTGCAGTCTTGAAGTAGATTGGTAGAATGTTATATTAGTATTATCAAAATTTTAACTGAGAATTTTATGCTGAAACTGGATGTTGGATATTCTGTGAGATGATTGACTTAACGGAAATTATTCTTCCTTAGCCTCAGCTTCAGCCTTAGCCTTCTTCCCCTGACCGGAAACCAATTCAACCAACCCACACCTTAATCCCATAGCAACCAGGAACCAGGAAACCCCAACCGAGCGTACCGTTCAGTACGGGCGGGCAGGAACCAGGAAGCAGGGAATATCACATACACCCGAAACCCACAATAACCGGGAACTAATACCCAATCACCCATAAGATCCGATCTTCGTCTATACAAAAATCAATAAGATCCATCATATCCTTATTGATACTGATTAGTTTTTCGAGGTAATTGGTCCAGCGATCCATCCAGTTTTTTTCATTTCTTATAAGTGCCAGAAGGAAATCTTTACCATGTAATTTTGAATTGATATGTTCCTGAAATTCCGGAAAGTCTTTTATATTTTCAAGTATGGTGAGGTTTGTTAACAGGCGGTTTCTTAATGGAACAATGTATCGGGTATTGAATTTTGTTGGTTCATAATACTCATAGAGATTGTTGGCTTTTTCAAAACAATCAGCGAAAAGATTGAAAACAACACTGTCAAGGTATCGTGATTCAGGATCACATTTAACGTATTGATCTTCAGTACCAGTAATATTTAACTCAACAAAATTCAGATCTTTTGAATTATAAATCTCTAATCGCATGATCAACAAATATTTTCAGGCTAATTTATAAAAAGAATATCAGAAGTTTAAATTATGGATAGGATTTAATAGGATTTCAGTAGATAATTCAGTAGATAATTCAGTAGATAATTCAGCTATGCTTCAATAGTACTTCAGTTGTGTTAATATAAGTTAAATACATCATTAAAAGCGATGTCATCCTGAAGGAGCAAAGCGACTGAGGGATCTCGTCTATTCTGCACTGGTTGTCTTCTATTTCTTTCCTGTCCGTTATCTTCTGCTTTCTTTTAAAACAGATAGTCTTATTTATAACGTTCCAAATCATAGATGGTCTTGAATGATTACGAGTTCCCTCCTCATTTTACTCGTCGGGATGACTCGTGTCAAACCTTGATATCTTCGCACTTTCACACCATAATTCAACATTTTATTCCTTCAGACAACTACGAACATTGAGACAATTAAAACCATTAAGACATTTGAAGGCATTTTTTTCACAGAGAACCACAGAGTGATATTGAGAACCACAGAGATCAATTTCTCTGTGAACCTCTTATACCTCTGCGGTCCTCTGTGACCAGTAAATTATTTTCCTTTTTTCTTGCAACCAGGAGACTACCTCTTAATTCTGGCTATAGCCTTATTTCCTTTCGACCATTGTGACCTTGCGACAATTGAGACCCTGTTTCCCTGTATCCCAACAGTCTGGCAATCCTTGTAACCTTGCCAATTCTCTTCTGTCAGCTAAAGCTAGCGGCAATTGATTACTCCATGCTTCCTGCTCCATTCTCTATGTTTCATCCGCCGAATCCGCTATTTGGCGGAGAAGGCAGGCTCCCTGCTCCCTGCTCCATATTCCAAACTTATAACCTCTCAACCTTCTCACTTAATAATCTTGCACCATGAATATATTAACTAAATTTGCAGATTAAACTCAAAAAAGTGTCTAAACCAGATATTATCCAATCTCTTAAAAGAGCATTCGTGAGCTGGTGCGGGAAAGAACCTTCTTCATTTCTTCCATTACCGGTTTCAGGGTCAGGCAGGCAGTATTTCAGAGTCAGGTTTGATAAAAGAACGGTAATTGGTGTTTGGTCAGAAAATCAAGCTGAAAATGTGACATTTACTCATTTCACAGAACATTTCAGAAACCTTGGATTAAATGTTCCTGAATTATATTATAAAGATCTGAAGAATTATTTGTATTTGATTGAAGATCTTGGAGATGAGACACTTTACTCGTTTATAATGAAAAATTTTACCGGTAAGACCGGTTCAGAACAGGTACTATCTTATTATCGGACTGCCTTGAAGCACCTTATCAGATTCCAGCTTGATGGAAAAAAGGGACTTGATTTCTCACTTTGTATTCCCAGACCAGTTTTTGACAAGCAATCGATACTATGGGATCTGCAATATTTTAAATATTATGTCCTGAAACTATTTAACATTCCCTTTAATGAGCAGAAATTGGAGGATGATTTTAACCTGATGAGCGGTATGCTCTTTTCGGTGGAAAATGACTATTTCATGTACAGGGACTTCCAATCAAGGAATATTATGATCCACAATGAAGATCTATATTTTGTTGATTACCAGGGCGGAAGGAAAGGTCCTCTGCAATATGACCTTGCATCGCTTCTCTTTGAAGCAAGGATTAACCTCCATCCTGATATCCGTGAGGAATTAATTGATTTTTATATCAAGGAATTATCACAACGGATCAATGTTGAAATTGTTAAATTCAGGAAATTCCTTTACCTCTTTGTATTTCTGCGGGTTTTGCAAGTCCTTGCTGCCTATGGACTCAGGGGTTATGTACAGAATAAATCGATTTTTCTCAGAAGTTATCCGTACGCATTAAATAACCTCGAATGGCTGTTGAATAGTGGTTTGATTCAGATTGGTACAAGCGAACTATTGCTTGCTGCAGGAAAAATTCTTGATATTGCAGAAATACGTGAAAAGTATAATGAATCTGATGTACTTAATATTTATATCAACAGTTTCTCTTATAAATATGGTGTCCCTAAAGATTACAGCGGTCATGGCGGTGGTTTTGTGTTTGATTGCAGGGTATTGCCAAATCCGGGTCGTTACCCTGAATATAAAGATATGACTGGTTTGGACGAACCGGTAATCAAATTTCTTGAAAAACATCATGAAGTGGAGGATTTTCTGGAACAGGTTAGAAATATTATTGATATTTCATTGCAGGAATATCTTCAAAAAGGGATGAACCGTTTGATGATCAGCTTTGGATGTACAGGCGGGCAACACAGGTCGGTGTATTGTGCCGGGAAAATTGCTGACTATATTTCAACGAAATACAATCTGAAACCTATCCTGACCCATGGATTCTATAAAGATCTTGGTAAATAAAATTAATGTTCGATAGAAACAAATAATCATCTTTTGTTTTGGAATTGATGATGGAATGATGGAATGATGGAAAAATGGAATGATGGAATAATGGAATGATGGAATAATGGAATAATGGGAAATTAAATCTGCCCCGAAAAGTGGCATAAGAATTTCAATTTTTAACTAATACATTAATTAGCAGCATTTTAATTACATCCCGGCCTTTAAGCCGGGATTGCTTCGTCGAATATTATTTCATAATCTTAAAAGATCCTTAAGTGAGAGCTATGATCCTTGCGGCAGGGCAGGGGACGAGGTTAAGACCCCTGACTGACCATAAACCAAAACCATTGGTGAGGTTTAATGGAATACCTCTGTTGGAACTTATTATCGAAAAATTATTTATTTCAGGTATTGATGACATAGTGATCAATATTCATCACATGGCTGATCAGGTTCTGGAATTTCTGAAAATGAAAAATTATTATGATGGCAGGGTATTGGTTTCAGATGAGAGGGACCGGTTAATGGATACCGGTGGTGGATTATTGAAAGCCAGAGATCTTCTCTATTCTGATGAACCTTTTCTTCTTCACAATGTTGATGTTATGACAAACCTTGATATCAATCAATTGATCATGGCTCATAGATCCGAAAAAGCTTTGATTACTATTGCGGTGAAGAAAAGGTCCACATCCAGATTACTTTTATTTGATGAGAACAACTGTCTCACGGGTTGGCATCATAATGAAACAGGCGAAAGGCGGATTGTCAGGAAGTATAAAGGAGAACTTACCAGTTATGGGAATAGCTGCGTTTATGTATTTGATCCTGAATTTTTTCAGCTGGTTAATGTGAAGGAACCAGTATCGCTGACTGATATTTATCTTGAACTGGCCAGTCAACACAGGATCAAGGCATTTATTCACAATAATGATTATTGGTATAATCTGGGATTATATGAAACCTTTATAAAGGCTGAGGCTGAAGTTCAAGGAAAAAGGAAAAAGTAAAAAGTAAAGAGTAAAGAGTAAAAAGTTACAAGTCACAGGTTACATGATGCAAAGTGTCTGTCTTCTCTGCCAAATAGAGGATTCGGCGGAAAAACAAGTTGAAGAGTCACAATATCACAGGATCGCCATTGGAAGAAAATCCAGGCAGAAACAAGCCATCCCGACGAGAGATAGCGAGGAAGGAACTCGTGATTCCATGTGGCCACCCAGGATATTGAGCATAGCAGATTGTTACCTGCAACGGGAAAGAACTGATAACAATAATATTACAGACTCTTTAGTAAAATCCGGCGAGGTCCTTCGGTCGCCTGCCTGGCGGCAGGCAAGCTTTGCTCCCTCGGGATGACCTGTTTCTAAAGATGTACATTACTAATCCTGCGATAACCAAAAGACTCATCAGAAATTATCAGCGAAGATCCCGAAATCGCTTCGCTCTTCGGGATGACCTTCATTCTAAATACACTTGTAATGTATAAAATGACAACTGAAGCACAACTGAATTTACTACTGAATTAACAATTTAACAGTTAAATATTTGAATAACCATACAAATCAATAATATATCATACTCTAAACAAATATTCATGGGTATAAAGAAAACCACCGGAGTTTTTGACATTTTCAGTGATCCCTTTCAGCGCTTCTTTCGGACCGAAGCATCCAGCGGGATACTGTTAATCATAGCAACGATTCTTGCTTTATTCTGGGCAAATTCGCCATGGTCAGGAATGTATCATAATATCATTAACTATAAACTTACTTTTCAACTTGGAGAATTGTTCATAATATCAAAGAGCCTGTTACTATGGGTTAATGATGGTCTCATGGCAATCTTCTTTTTTGTAGTGGGGATTGAAATTAAGAGGGAGGTCCTGACAGGTGAACTTTCTGATATTAAACAGGCCTCAATGCCTGTGATCGCTGCTATTGGAGGCATGGTCGTTCCGGCATTACTCTTTATTGGCTTGAACTACGGAAAACCAGGCATTGAAGGATGGGGTATACCCATGGCGACAGATATTGCATTTTCATTAGGTATTCTCAGCCTTCTGGGTAAACGTGTACCTCTTAACCTTAAAATCTTCCTTACTGCCTTTGCAATAGTGGATGACATTGGAGCGGTTATCATTATCGCCCTGTTTTATACTTCCGGGATTCAATGGACAATGATTTTAATATCGGCCGGGCTTTTTGCAATACTCATCATTGCCAATTTATCCGGATTTCGCAATATTAATTTTTATATCGTAATAGGATTTATTATCTGGTACCTGTTTCTTAAATCCGGGATTCACCCGACCATCGCAGGTGTATTACTGGCATTTAGCATTCCTGCTAACCGTAAGATCAGAATACCGTTATTTGTCAATCAGGTACAGAAGAATCTTGATGAATTTTGTCCAACTGACTGTGAAGATGGAATATTACTTGCGTCTAACCAACTGGTGGCAATAGATAATATGGAATATTATATTGAAAAAGTCCAAAGTCCCTTACAAAGACTTGAACATTCCCTCCATGGATTTGTAACATTTTTTGTAATACCCGTTTTTGCATTTGCAAATGCAGGTGTGATTTTCGGCGGAAACCATGACTTATCGGGTGTTGATGCTCTGACCATTGATATCGCTGTATCACTCCTGATCGGTAAATTTCTGGGTGTATTTGGATTTACTTATTTATGTACCAAGCTTGGATTTTTAAAATTACCCGGTAATTTAAAATGGGTGCACTTTATGGGACTTGGTCTTCTTGGTGGTGTAGGTTTTTCTATGTCAATTTTTATCAGCACACTTGCCTTCAGTGATATCCTGTTTTTGAATCATGCTAAAATGGGAATTTTAATAGGATCATTTATTTCCGGAATCAGCGGGTATTTCTTGCTGAGGGCAACGTTAAAGAAAACAAATGAGGATTCAAAGACTGAATGACACTTGACTCAGAATGAAGAAATAAAATCTTCTATCTTTGCGGGTTTAATTAAAGAATAAATGGCAGATAAACTGGAAAAGCTGGCAATACAATATAATGAAAAATTCAAACAGTCATCCGCAGAGGATATCCTGACTTATTTCCTTACTCGCTATAAAGGAACAATAGTACAGGGAACCGGCATGGGTGCCGAAGATCAGGTTATCACCCGGATGATTTGTGCTATTGACAAGAATACCAGGATTATTACATTGGATACAGGACGATTATTCCAGGAAACATATGACTTAATCCATAAGACTAATGAACACTTTGGTATCAATATAGAAATATATTTTCCTGATTTTAAAAGGGTTGAACAAATGGTAAAAGAAAAGGGCATCAATCTTTTTTACGAGAGTCTGGAAAACCGACAATTATGTTGTCACATCAGAAAAAATGAATCGCTCAAAAGAGCCTTGAAGGGAATGGAGGCCTGGATTTGCGGGCTTCGTAAAGATCAGACACTTACGCGTTTTTATAATAAAGCTGTTGAGTGGGATAAACAGCATGGTTTGATCAGGGTAAATCCACTGATCAACTGGACCGAGAAGCAGGTGTGGGATTATATCCGTGAACATCAGATTCCTTATAATATTCTGCACGACAAAGGATACCCTTCAATTGGATGTCTTCCCTGTACCCGTGCCATCAAACCGGGGGAAGATCCGCGTGCCGGCAGGTGGTGGTGGGAAAACAAAGGCTCCAAGGAGTGTGGTTTACATTATAAATAAGATGAATTAATTTGTTATATATAATTCGATACCCGTAACCCTACAACCAGCAATCATTTACCACGGTTGACAACCGGTTCTACTATATCTTCCACTTTGTTACTTTTTCTACCGGTTAATAACCGGTAAAACTTAACCATCTTATTCCCATAACTCACACAAACCTGCGACCCTGCAACCATTGCGATCCTGCAACCTTGTACCCTCTGAGACCAGTAACAATTTGCATTTTATACATAAAATCACGTTATACAGCCGGAGCCCAACAATTCTTCACCATCATACCATGCAGCAAATTGGCCGGGTGTGATACCACGCTGCATACGCTCGAAAATAATATACATTCCCTGGTCTTTCATGATAAGTGATGCTTTTTGGAGTGATTGCCTGTATCTGATCCTGACGAGTAATGTTCTTTTTTCATCAGGATTCATTTTAAGGTCTTTCCGAATCCAATGGATATCACTTTTTCTAATAAAAAGCCCTTTCCTGTATAAACCGGGATGAGTATGGCCTTCACCTGTATAAACGATATTCCTGGAAGTATCAGTGGCAATAACAAAAATTGGTTCTTTTTTACCTCCTATATTCAGGCCCTTCCGCTGGCCAATCGTAAAAAAATGCGCTCCCCGGTGTTTTCCGATTACAATGCCATCCTCCGGTTGATATTTATATGGCTGACTAACCTTGACAGGATCATTATCCAGGGGATCGTATTGCATATAACCATAGAACCTCCTCGGTATTTCAATCACATCACCCTGCCTGGGTTCAAGTTTTTGTTGTAAAAATGTAGGCAGGTCAACTTTACCAATAAAACAGATCCCCTGGGAATCTTTTTTTTGGGCCGTTGGTAATTTCTGATGCGTGGCGATTTTTCTAACCTCAGTCTTTTCAAGATTTCCAATTGGAAAAATTATCTTACCAAGCTGTTCCTGCGAAACCTGGCATAAGAAATAACTCTGTTCCTTATTCGCATCTTTTCCCGCTAAAAGACGGTATATCGGTTTTCTGTTTTTTTCAATGGTGTCTTTCCTGCAGTAATGGCCGGTAGCTATGTGGTCTGGATTAAATTTTGCAGTTGCTTTCAAAAACTCATCAAATTTGATCTCACGGTTACATAAAACATCTGGATTGGGAGTCCGGCCATGCTCATATTCATGAAACATGTAATCAACAACACGTTTTTTGTATTCTTTACTCAGGTCAATAGAATGAAAGGGGATTTCCAGTTTTCTGGCAACCAGTTGAGCGAAGATAAGATCGTCTTTCCAGGGACAGTCACCTTCAAGCGTTCCTGTTTTATCATGCCAGTTAATCATGAATACAGCTATAACTTCATAACCTTCCTTTTTAAGAAGGTATGCAGCCACACTGGAGTCGACTCCGCCTGATAATCCAATAACAACACGGGACATTAATCAGTAAAATTGACAGCAAATATTACTCTGTAAGTTTATCTGAAACCTGGGAATTGGTTAGTATATTGGCCACAATGGAAAACGCAGTATCAGCACCATAGCTTTTAAGTTTGGTGACAAGGATTTTCTTTTTGTCTTCAATTTGTCTCTTCTCTTCCAGGGCTTTCCTGATTTCTCTGAATTGTGTACCCGTCAGTTCATCTTCGAGTGCATCTATAATAATCTGAATATCAACCTCATTGCCTGTTTTTTCGGGTACACCGAATGTTTCAAGTTCAATAATAGCTTCTTCAAGAACTTCCCTCCCAAGATTTTTACAGGCTTCCATAGAATTGGTATAACCTGTTTCATCTCTGAGCACCCAGCTT
>Ga0209636_10003300_pt1 | contig 16453 bp, 12 predicted proteins | sample DeeMarSWOR152_54_FD_187464 | JGI IMG/M metagenome (GOLD analysis project Ga0209636, IMG submission 187464) | Marine sediment microbial communities from White Oak River estuary, North Carolina - WOR-1-52-54 (SPAdes) (version 2) | ecosystem: Environmental > Aquatic > Marine > Intertidal zone >...
TGGCGGCAATTCTGCGGTTGATGCAGCGCGGGCTGCAGCGAGATTTCATCCTCAATGGGTGCATATTGTGTATAGAAGGGATCTTGAAAATATGCCAGCGGACAGGGAAGAGATTGAAGCATGTTTTGAAGAGGGGATCCAGATCAGGGAGCTTCTGGGACCTGTCGAGCTCATTACTGAAAAGGGCTTGATCCGGGGTTTGAAGTGTGTCAGGATGCAGCTTGGCGCCAATGATGAATCGGGCAGACGAAGACCTGTACCAGTAAAGGGCAGTAGTGTGACGCTGGAAGCAGATACCGTCATTACTGCTGCCGGAGAGGAGGTGGATACCGAGCTTCTCGCAAGGAATGGAGTAGAGCTGAGCGAAAGGAACACGGTGCTGGTGGATAGTGAAATCGGCCAGACCAATATCCCGGGAGTGTATGCCGCGGGCGACTGTGTGAGAGGTCCTGCGACAGTGGTAGAGGCAATTGCAGATGCCAAGAAGATCGCCTCAGCAATTATCCAGAGGGAGCATAGATGGAGCTCTGACGCTCTTACTGACTCCTACTATACACATGTTTCTGCGGCAAAGACGAAAGAGTGTGAATCAAAGCACGGCATTGTCGCTGTCTTTCATCCTGTAGAAAGACTTCCCCTTGAAGAGAGAGGCAGCTTTGAAACCGTTATAAAGACGCTTACTGAGGAACGGGCACTGGAAGAGAGCGAACGATGTCTTCAGTGCAACCAGCTTTGCAGCAGATGTGTTGAAACCTGTCCCAACAGGGCGAATATTGCGGTGAGTTTTAAGCCTGGAATCCTCAGAATCCCCGTTCTTATCGGTCCTTCGGGTGTGGGTGGAGACAACCGCCATACAGTAAAGGAGCTTCGAATCGAACAGGCCACTCAGATACTGCACATCGATGATTTTTGCAATGAATGCGGAAACTGTGAGAACTTTTGTCCCCACAGGGGTGCCCCCTACAGAGACAAGTTTACCCTGTTTTCTGAAAGAGAGGGATTTGAAAGTAGCGACAATAGCGGATTTTATCTGAAGTCACGGACTCATAAAAATAGCTACATATTTGGTTGCAGAGCAGGAGGAACTTGTTTCGATCTTGAGGTGGATTACGGGCAGAAAAGACTCACCTATCGATCCAGTCAATTTAATGCCGTGTTTGATATTCGTGAAAAAGAGGAGCAGCCGGTGCTAAACCACTTTTCCCTTTCAGGGGTAGATACGCTGGACACGAGCAATATGGTAGCCTTATACTGCATGATTGATGGTCTGCTTAAGGAATATGTATATCTTTTTGAACAATGAATACTTGTCAGAGGAGCGGGAATGAGTATATTGATCAAAAAAGCGAAGCTGCTTCAGTTCTGGCCGGCAAAACTGTTGGATGAGGCAGATATCTTTATTCGGAATGAATGCATTGAAAAAGTGGGAAAAAGCATTGCGCGAGAGTTAGAAAGGACGAAAATTGATAAGGTGATCGATGCAAATGGTAGGTACGTTATCCCTGGCAATGTGTGCTCCCACAACCATTTCTACTCCGCTCTTGCGAGGGGAATTATTGCAGACATTAAGCCTTCGTATGATTTTGTTGGTATTTTACAAAACCTCTGGTGGAGACTGGACAGGGCTCTGGATGAATCTTCCCTGTATTACAGCGGACTCATTGGTGCGCTGGAAGCCGTAAAAGCAGGAACCACCTCGGTGATCGACCACAATGCCTCCCCTTCCTTCATCAAGGGATCTCTTGAAGTATTGAAGAATGCCTTTGAACAGTGCGGACTGAGGGGAATCCTGTGCTACGAGGTCACAGATAGAAACGGGATGAAGGGCAGGGATCAGGGCATAGAGGAAACCTTGGGTTTCATACAGAATCATGAAACCGACCTGATAAAGGGTTCGGTTGGAGCGCATGCTCCTTTTACACTCTGTGATGAGTCTCTTAACCGGTTGTCTGAAGCAGTTAAGAGAACACAGAGAGGTGTGCACATCCATGTGGCCGAGGATAGATACGACCTCTCCCATTCCCATCATCTCTACGGGATGTCTGCCATTGAACGTCTTGAGAGCTTTGACCTTCTTGATGAGAAAAGCCTGATCATTCATGGTGTGCATATGCTGGATAAAGAGGTGAAGATTCTCAACAGCCATGGTGCATTTCTGGTGCATAATCCACGGTCCAACATGAATAATAGTGTAGGGTACAATCCAAGGCTCCATCAGATCGTAAACGTTGCAATGGGCACCGATGGGATCGGCTCGGACATGTTCGAGGAGACGAAGCTCGGGTACTTTAAAAGCAGAGATGACGATACAGATCTGTTGCCTTCAAATTTTATGAAATTTCTCTGTAACGGGAATAAGGTTCTGGAGCGTTATTTTGAAAAAAAGTTCGGCCAGATAGAGCCAGGGTTTCTCGCAGACCTCGTGATACTTGATTACCGTGCCCCTACCCCGTTGATGGAGGAGAATATTGCGGGTCATTTTATTTTCGGTCTTTCTTCTCAGGTTGTTCATACTGTAATAATACACGGTAAGTGTGTATATGAAGACCGCAAGTTCCCTTTTGAGCTTGAGAAGATTTACGAACAAGCGAGAAGGGAAACATCGAAGCTCTGGCAGCAGATGGACAGGCTTTAAAATACAGGTTTTAAAACAGTGGTGCCTTTATAGCAGCCATGGAGTATGTATACCCATTTATTGACTACAATGCACGAGTTTCCTTGACGAACCATGTAGTGTGAAATATAAAATTATAATGGTGTGATTAGCTCTTTTTACTGTGTGCGGAATAGTGATTTATGTAATAGAGTGATGACACTGAACAGTATTATCGTACTGGAAGGCAGGTCATGAAAGGGAAAATAGGCGACTCAATGAAACGGGTTGATGCTCCTGAAAAAACGGGCGGATATGCTAGCTATATTGCAGACATGAGTTTCGAGGGCATGCTTCATGCAAAAACACTCCGTTCGACGAAGCCTAGGGCCAGGATAAAATCCATACGGGTGCCGGATATTCCTAAAGGATACTTCATTGTGGATAAAAATGATGTTCCCGGCCTTAACAGGGTGAAGCTCATTGTTGATGATCAGCCCTTCTTAGCAGACGAAGAGGTGAATTACATTGGAGAGCCGATTCTACTCGTTGTCGGCCCGGAGAAAGTCAAAATAGAGCGAATCCTCTCGGAGATCAGGGTCGATTATGAAGAGCTTGTGCCTGTGTTCACGATGGAAGAGGCAGAGCAGCAGGGTTCGGAGTACTGCTTTACGGAGTATGAGATAGTAAAGGGGAATCCAATTCCAGCCTTCGAGAGAGCTTCGGATGTTTTCGAAGACGAGTACAGAACGGGGTATCAGGAGCATATCTATCTTGAACCTCAGGGAGTGATAGGAGAGTATGGGAACGGCAGAGTAACGGTCTGGGGCTCAATGCAGTGTCCCTACTATGTGAAAAATGCACTTATTCAGGGCATGGGATGGGAGGAAGACCGTATTCGGGTCGTACAGACCACAACAGGCGGAGCCTTTGGCGGAAAGGAAGACTACCCCTCCATTATGGCAGGACACGTTGCCTTTGCAGCGGTGAAGACCGGAAAACCCGTCAAGCTGATATTTAACAGGGATGAAGACATACTGTGCACGACGAAGAGGCATCCTTCCGTCATTCGCATCAAAACCGCCCTTGATGAGCACAGACAAATAATTGCCATGGAGATAGATATAAAGCTCGACGGCGGAGCCTATGAGGGACTTTCATCCGTGGTTTTGCAGAGAGCAATGTTTACCTCAACCGGTGTGTATCACATTCCCAACGTACGAGTGAAGGGGAAGGTGCTCAAGACCAATACAGTTCCCACCGGCGCATTCAGGGGATTTGGCGGACCCCAGTCATGTTTTGCCATTGAGATGCACATGTGGTCCCTTGCGGTTCATCTCTCCGAAGACCCCCTTGATTTTAAGCTGCATTATCTCATACGTAAAGGAGATCGTACCGTTACTGACGGAGTAATGAGGCATGACGTCAAGCTGCCTGATATGATTGATCTTGCCACCGGAATGTCAGATTTCAGAACAAAGTATGCTGCATTTAATAAAGGCAACGATCGTGTTTTTAAAGGCATTGGAATGTCCCTCTTTAATCATGGGTGCGCTTTTACCGGAAGCGGTGAGAAAGATAAAATCAAGGCAAAGGTGAAGTTGAAAAAGAGAGCGGATGGGAGCGTTGAGATACTCGTAGCGAATGTTGATATGGGACAGGGTCCGATGACAACCCTGCGCAAGATCATTGCACAGGCCCTCGACATTCCGGTAGAGAAGGTGATCTATGAAAACCCCGATACGGATCGGGTGCCAGACTCAGGTCCAACTGTTGCTTCCAGAACAGTGCTCATTGTCGGGGGCCTGCTTGAAAAGGCTGCGCGGCAGCTCAGGGCCGAGTGGGATAAAGCACCCGAATTTGAGGTATTAAAGCAGTATGAACAGCCGCCCTATATAGAGTGGGATCAAGAAACCTTCAAGGGTGACGCCTATCCCGTTTATTCCTGGGGCACGAATGTGGTCGAAGTGGAGGTTAATCCAATCACCTACGAGATAAAGGTAATTGAGATCTGGGGTGTGTATGATGTGGGCACACCCATTGATGAGCGTATAATTCAGGGGCAGGTTGAAGGGGGGATCACCCAGGGACTCGGATATGCCACTATTGAAGTGATGAACAGTAAAGATGGGGTTTTACAGCAGGGCTCTGTAACCGACTATGTGATTCCCACATCCATGGATTCCCCAAAAATCCATCATTGCCTCATCAAAAGCTATTTTGAATACGGACCCTTTGGCGCAAAGTGTGCAGGCGAGCTTCCCTTCACAGGAATCGCCCCTGCACTCGCGGCTGCAGTGCAGAATGCACTAAAAATTCCCATGCGGAGTATACCGGTGACTCCCGAATATTTACTGGAGGCTGTGGAAGGTGCGCATTAATTTTTTTCTCAACGATAAAGAGGTTCAGGTTGAAACGGATCCTTTAAGAAGGTTGCTGGATGTGTTGCGTGAAGACTTTGAGCTCACTGGAGTAAAAGAGGGATGCGGAGAAGGTGAATGCGGCGCCTGCACTGTAGTATTGGATGGGAAAATTGTAAACTCCTGTTTGATACCTGTCGGGACAGTGGAAGGAAGCCAGGTTACGACCATAGAGGGCTACAGAACCACAGAGAGGTACAGGGTGCTTCAGGATGCCTTTGCAGAAGCAGGTGCGGTTCAGTGTGGGTTTTGTACTCCGGGTTTTGTGATGGCGGCAGACGCGATGCTGAGAAAAACCCCCATGCCGAATGAGGATGAGATAAAGGAGGCCATTTCTGGAAACCTGTGCAGGTGCACAGGGTACAATGCGATTGTGGAAGGGATAAAGATCGCTTCCCGGAAGGGGAGGGGATTATGGTAAGAGCATTCAGGCCAGAAAGCGTGAATCACGCCCTTGAAATAATGAGTGAAAACCAGGTAATTCCCCTCGCGGGTGGAACAGACCTTATGGTGCAAAGAAGAGCATGGTCTGGACTCCCACCTCGTTTTGAGCTACCTGTTCTTTTCATCGATCACCTCGAAGAGCTACAGCTACTTAGGAAGGAGGAAGAACAGCTCAGAATATGCGCTGGATGCACATTCACTTCACTGCTCGAACACGAGGCAGTGCCCTGGGAGTTTAAAATCGTGATTGCACAAATAGCATGCCCTCAGATTAGAAATAGGGGCACAATAGGGGGTAACATATGCAATGCCTCCCCTGCGGGAGATACACTTCCTCTTCTCTATGCCTTCGATGCAGAGCTTGCCCTTGTGAGAAAAAATGATAGCAGGAAACTTCCGATCGAAGAGTTTCTCACTGGACCCGGCCAGACTGTACTGGAAAAGGACGAGATCTTGAAAGAAATAGTTATTCCGGTTTATAGCTTTAATACATTTTTTTACAGGAAGGTAGGGGCAAGAAGGGCAAACTCCTGTTCAAAGCTCTCCTTTACAGGTTGTGCCCGGGTTGATGGGAATAAGATCACCGATATCAGAATGAGCTTTGGAGCTGTAGCTCCCACCATAGTGCGCTCTCGGGAAATTGAAGCCAGGCTGAGAGGTAAGACTGGGAAAGAGCTTAACAAGCTCATTCCTGAGATCATCGATCTCTACGCTGAATTGATAAAGCCCATTGAGGACCAGAGATGCACCATTCGCTACAGGAAAACCATTTCTCTGAAATTGCTCCACCATTTTCTCGGGGACGTAATTATGGCAAAAATGACTTGAGAGCAGGGCAGCGAACCTGACGGAAGCGTTATCATAATGGGAATACTTATATTACACATATGAGGTACCTTGATGATTGACTTGAGAATGAACCAGGAACAATTAGGGCGTACAGCACAGAGATGCAGAGAAAGGAACATCGTCATTCCTACCTTCGCACAGATGAGGGACCCCGGTCTCATTCCGGGAAAAGTAAAAGAGGAACTTGGGGGTATTGGCCTGTGGGATGTTCATCCACGTAATCTGTTCAGGATCACATGGAAAAACGAACAGGTTTCCCACGGTGGTGGTTTTCACGGAGTAAACTACATGGTTTTGCCGTCAGAGCTGACCGGTGTGGATGCCCGCATTATAGCTCTCGTGGGAAAATGGTTTCCCACCGGTGCGCACAAAGTTGGTGCGACTTTCGGGTGTATTGTTCCCACTCTCGTGACCGGTCAATTTGACCCAACTGCACAGAAGGCGGTATGGCCGTCAACGGGAAATTATTGCCGTGGTGGTGCTTATGTTGCATCACTCCTCGCCTGTGAGTCTATAGCGATCCTGCCAGAGGAAATGTCAAGGGAGAGATTCGACTGGCTTTCTCGCATTGCCGGTGAGGTGATTGCTACACCAGGCTGTGAGAGCAATGTGAAGGAGATATTTGATAAATGCTGGGAGCTCAGAAAGACCAGAGACGACGTGGTAATTTTCAATCAGTTCGACGAGTTCGGAAACCATCTCTGGCACTACGAGGTAACGGGAAGTGCTATGCAGGAAGTGCTCAGGGAGCAGCTAAAGGGAGGTGAATCACTAGCAGGAGTTGTGCTCTCCTCAGGTTCTGCCGGCACCCTCGGTTGCGGTGATTACCTGAAGGAGGTCTTTCCGTCATTAAAGATTGCCGTGGGTGAAGCTCTCCAGTGTCCCACCCTTTTGATGAACGGGTATGGGGGACACCGCATAGAGGGAATCGGGGACAAGCATGTTCCCTGGATACATAATGTGCGCAGTACCGACATGATAATCGCAGTGGATGATGAATATACGGTGCGCGTGCTCAGGCTGTTCAACGAACCCAAGGGAAGGGCCTATCTTACTGCTCAGGGGGTTCCCGAAGAAACTGTAAGCAGACTTGATTTACTCGGCATTTCTTCCATTGGAAACCTTATTGCTGCGATCAAGTTTGCAAAATACTACGAGCTTTCGGAAAAGGACATTGTGCTCACAGTATTTACCGATTCCCTTGAGCTCTACGGTTCACGTCTGGGGGAGCTGGAAGAGAAGAGAGGGGAATACTCAGCAGCAGATGCGATCATGGATTTCGAGTTGCTTCGGAGTCTGGGGATCGATTACCTCCTCGAGCTCTCCTACTATGACAGGAAGAGGATCCACAATCTGAAATACTACACGTGGGTTGAGCAACAGGGAAAAACAGTGGATGAGCTGGATGCTCAGTGGTACAATCATGAGGAATACTGGGGAAATATTCACAGCCTTGGACCAAAAATAGATGCACTGATCAATGAGTTTAATGAACTGTTAGGAGCATATCAGAACAAGGGATAGAGCGCATATGATTCTGCTAAAGAACTGTTTTTATATTCTGGGGCCTGATGAGAATACGCATTTCGAGGATTTCGACCTGCTGATCAGGGTAAATAGAATCGAAAAAATTGCAAAGGATATAGCTCCTTCAATCCGAGGTAAAGAGGAATTGGAGGTCATTGATTGCACAGACATGGTGGTGGTTCCGGGATTCGTGAATACACACCATCATTTTTATCAGATCCTAACAAGGAATCTCCCCGCAGTTCAAAATGAGTCCCTGTTTAAATGGCTGGTGTATCTCTATGATGTATGGAAGAACATCGACGAAGAGGCGGTATTTTATTCGTCCCTTGTGGCAATCGGAGAGCTTTTAAAGACAGGGTGCACCTGCACAACTGACCACCATTACCTGTTTCCCCTGGGAGTGAGTGGTGATCTCCTAGGAGTACAATTTAAGGCAGCGGAACACCTGGGTATAAGATTTTCTCCATCCCGGGGATCAATGTCCCTGAGTGTCAAGGACGGAGGACTGCCCCCCGACTCTGTAGTGCAGACGGAAGAGGAAATTCTCTCCGATAGCCAGAGGGTTATTGAGCGCTATCATGATAGCTCAGATTTTGCCATGAGAAAGGTGGTACTTGCGCCCTGCAGTCCCTTTTCGGTCACAGAGGATCTCATGAAAGAGTCGGCTCGACTGGCTAGGGAATATGAGGTGAGGCTTCACACTCATCTTGCAGAAACAGCCGATGAAGATGAGTACTGCATGAAGCATTACCATAGGAGACCCCTCAGTTTAATGGAGGATTTGGAATTTATCGGTGAGGATGTATCCTATGCGCATGGTATCTTTTTCAACAACGATGAGCTAGACATACTTGCTGAATCCCGCACTTCCATTGCACACTGTCCATCTTCAAACATGCGCCTTGGATCAGGCATCGCGAGGGTAAGGGAAATGCTCGACAGGGGGATAAATGTGGCTCTTGCGGTCGACGGGTCCGCCTCCAATGATACATCGGATTTTCTGGGAGAAATGAGAGCTGCACTGCTTTTACAGCGGGTAAAGTACGGCGCAGGAGCTCTCACCGCGCGAGAAGTATTTAGAATCGCAACCGAAAATGGGGCCCGGCTCCTGAACTTTAAGAAGATTGGAAAGATTCAAGAGGGTTGGGCTGCTGACCTCGCGCTCTTCAACATCAACAGGCTGGAGTATGCTGGTACTCTATCCGATCCGGTTGCGGCGTTATTGTTTGCCGGAATTAACCACCAGACTGAGTACACAATTGTGAATGGAAAAATCGTCGTAAGAAATGGGAGACTTACCGGTTATGATGAGCAGAGCATAATCAAGAATGCCAACAGAATCGCCCGCAAGCTTTTGAAGTAAGAAGTAATATGAATGGAAAGGTCATTCTTCTGACAGGAGAAAAGGAGGTCGGCAAGAGCACCCTGTGCCGCAAAGTGTGTGATTGTGTTCGAGCCCGGGGCTATAAACCTGCCGGAATAGTATGTCCTGCCCTTTATGATTCTGATAAACGGAAAAGGGGATTCATGGCCGAGGATGTGAGAACTGGTAAACAGTGGGTTTTAGGCACGAGAGAGAAAAAGCTTTTTGGTCCAGGGTACGGATCCTATACATTTTCTCGCTCAGGATTACACAGGGCTGTGCGTATTTTGAAAAGGGCACCGAAAAAGGGGTGTGATCTTCTAGTGCTGGATGAGGTTGGTCCTCTGGAGATGGAGAGGGGAGAGGGATTTCGTTCTGCCCTTGATATGCTTACAAGTCAGAAGTACGTGAACCTTCTCATTGTGGTACGTCCTTCCCTTATAGAGGAGGTGAAGACCCTGTTTGAGGGCTGGAATGTCACAGTAGTGACTGTGGACATTAAAAATAGAGATGCTCTGCATGAATGTATTATACAGTTGTTACTTTTCCATCCTGGCTCCAATTATCTAGAATTCCATTAAATCTGGACTCAAAGGAGATCCGAGAACAAATCATCAATCCACCATCGGAATTTTTTATTGGAGCAAAATCAGCGGGGAGTTCGGATTTCCAGCCGTTTGAATAAATCTTTTTATTCGTTCTCCCTTCATTGGAAATGACATAGGTGAGTTTCACATTGTTATTTGTAATAATGAAGGCGACTTCACCTGGTTGATTGTACTGGAGACTGTAAGACTCGTCAGAATAGTCCAACCCCTGGGCCTATTTGTATTACTGGTGGCGTGAATGATTCTGAATCTGTTTGTGCCGGTGAAGTAATTCCCACACTCATGGATTGGTTGTACCGTTGGATGATTAATGTCTATGGCAGGACTTTTATCTATTTAACCTAATGTCGTCACCCTTTTACACCGCATCTTTTATCCTGTACCCTCAAAACCAGGTCGCGAAAGACAGGAATCTCTGCACGTTTCTCGATTCATAATCACACCCTCTGGTGTGTAATTTTCTTGACTTATTACTTCCCTTTAATTTATCCTGGTAACCATATGTATTTGTACATCTCTCCCCTTATATTTAGTATAATTAGTTTCTGGTGAATAATTCGCATTTTTTAAGTAAGTAGATATTCTTATTCAAATAACTATATGAAATATCAATAATTAGAAACTAATGATTGAGCTGGTGGGATAACTGCTGTGCCAATTAAGGAATAGTTCACCAGCGACTAATTGACTTTTGTATCGAAATAGGGAAAATACAATGATGTGAGGATGGAACAACTATGAGTGACCGAGAAAATGGGCGAGTGAGTGATGCAGGGATCGAATATTTTCGCCACGAAGGGACTCTCATCGGCATGTGCATCAGAAAAAATCACCAATGGAACGAAACGCAGTTTCTCACGCCCAATCATCTTTACCAGCAGATAGGGCTTCTGTTCTATGAAAGAAACAAAGATGTCAGGCCGCATGCACACTACAAGGTTCCGAGAACTGTCGATGTAACGATGGAGGTTTTATTCTGCGTTTCGGGAAGGATCCTCTACACCTTCTACGACGCTGAAAACAACTGGAATGAAATAACAAGTTGCGAGTTAACAGAGGGCGATTTGTTATGTTTATTCGGAGCAGGGCATGGGGGAAAGGCCCTTGAACAGACACGGCTCATCGAAGTAAAGCAGGGGCCCTTCCTCGAAATGAAGGATAAGTACTACTATCCTGATTCAGAATAACTAAGGAAAGTCTAGTGTAAGGTGGTGTATTATGTTGAATATTTTGGTTACTGGTGGCGCTGGGTTCGTTGGGTCAACACTTGTCCCCACATTGCTTGAAAAGGGGTACAAAGTGAGGGTATTCGACAATCTGATGTATGGGGGTGATTCACTCATTCCTTGCTTTAAGTACGACACTTTTGAAGTTATCATTGGAGACATAAGAAATCGAGATGAAGTGAAGGTAGCGCTGAAAGGCATTGACATCATCATTCATCTTGCAGCAATCGTCGGTTTTCCTGCCTGTAAGAAAGCGCCAGATCTTGCGCAGACGGTAAACGTCGATGGCACAAAGCTGTTGAACAATATGCGGAGCAAAGGCCAGCTGCTCATTTTCGCTTCAACCGGAAGTAATTATGGGGATCTAGAGAATGTGCTCTGCACGGAGGAGACGAAGCTCAACCCGATCACCGAGTATGGCCTTACAAAAACTAAGGCCGAGCAGTATCTCATGGACCGTGATAATGTCATAGCCTATCGTTTCGCAACCGCTTTTGGGCTCTCACCGCGGCTTCGGCTTGACCTGCTCATAAACGACTTCGTCTATCAGGCCCTGAAAAACAAAAACCTGATCCTTTACGAAAAGCACTTCATGCGGTCGTTCATCGAGGTAAGGGATATGGCACGCTCATTCCATTTTGCGATCGAAAATGCAGATAAAATGATAAACAATGTTTACAATGTTGGCGATGAGTCTATGAATTTCAGCAAAGAAGATATAGCGCTCGCAATCAAGAAGAAAATAGATTTTTATCTCCATTTTGCAGAAATCGGTGAGGATCTGGACAAGCGAAATTACTATGTCTCCTACGAAAAAATCAATAAATCAGGATTCAAAACAGTAATTTCCCTTGAGAAAGGTCTGAACGATCTCATTCGCGGTCTGAAGATCATTGTTATTGCGAACAAATATTCTAATGTGTGAGTGATGAAGGCTTTACCATTCGTGTACTAGATTGACGCAGTTAGAGAGCGGAGAGGTGTATGCATTGATCCCCGTAAATGAGCCACTTCTGAACGGAAACGAGCTTGACTATGTTACACAATGTATAAAAACCACATGGATCTCATCGAGCGGTGCTTTTATCGAACGATTTGAAAAGGAGTGGGCACGGTACTGCGGAATGAAACACGGTATTGCCGTGTGCAACGGAACCGTTGCCCTCGATATGGCTGTTGCAGTATTTGACTTTCCAGAGGGGAGTGAAATCATCCTTTCCAGTTTCACCATTATCTCCTGTGCCCAGGCGGTCGTGAATAACGAATGCGTACCAGTTCTCGTTGATTGCTCTCCGGATACGTGGTGTTTGGATCCCGGGCAAGTGGCAGACAAAATTACGGAGAAAACGGTTGCAATCATGCCGGTTCACATCTACGGGCATCCTGCAGATATGGAAAAAATCCTCAGAATTGCGAACCGGTATCACCTGAAGGTTATCGAGGATGCAGCCGAGAGCCATGGAGCCGAGGTGCAGCTGGGTCGGGACACGCAGTGTCCATCATGGAAACGCTGCGGTGGCGTTGGGGACGCGTCTTGCTTTTCATTTTTTGCCAACAAGATCATCACCACGGGTGAGGGAGGAATGGTTCTTACGAACAGTGATGAGCTTGCCATGAAGTTACGAAGACACAGAAACCTCTATTTTGGACAGCATCAGAAGTTTCTACATGAAAAACTGGGAGGCAATTATAGACTCACAAACGTCCAGGCTGCTATGGGATGCGCCCAGCTTGAACGCATCGAGCAATTTATCACACGAAAGAGACAGATGGCACATCGGTATACGAAACAATTGTCCGGTCTCCCGCTTGCGCTACCAGCAGAAAAAAAATGGGCAAAAAATGTGTACTGGATGTATGGAGTCGTTCTAGAAGATGCGATCCCAATTGATGCGCAGAAGTTTGCACGCCTGCTAATAAAGAGGGGAGTGCAGACAAGGCCCTTTTTTCTGGGAATGCATGAGCAGCCAGTCTTTCACAGAATGGGCCTCTTCCTGCACGAACATTACCCAGTATGTGAAAGAATTTCACGTCGCGGTCTTTACCTTCCGAGCGGTCAGGCGATCACGGACGAGCAGATCGACGAAGTATGCAGTGCTATAAAAGAGATCATGAAACCTTTTTAAAAATAAACCTGGGTGTGGGTGTGAATGGAAAAAGTAAAAAAGTCCATTAAAATCGCAGGATATCCCCTGAGCCTCTTCTTTCTTTATCTTACATTCAGAAATACGAATATCTCTCTCATCATCAATAATCTGAAATACATAAACTGGTCCCTTCTCTTTGTCGCCGCACTCATGTATCTCGGCTTCATTGTGGTTCGAGCACAGTATCAAAGGAACAATCTCATATATATAAAAAAGAACATCTCTTTCTCCAGTTCGATTACATCTGTTGCACTGGCCCTCTTTTATAATGTCATATTTCCCGCGCGCATAGGAGAGATCATCAGATCCTTTTATCTTTCAACTCGAGAAGGCTTAAAAAAAGCCTCGATTCTCTCTTATGTCGTTGTTGAAAAGCTTCTCGATTTTCTTTTCATGCTGGTCCTTTTGGTGATTCTGGTATTCCTCGGATTCAGGGCACTTGAAGTGAACAGGATCATTATTATTGCATCTATCATCGTCCTTGTTTTTGTCTGCTTCATTTTTATCTATAGCAAGTTCAATAGATGGATCGTATCGTTCCTCCGATTTTTGATACCGAAGAAATTTCATGAACCACTGAACAGGATGAACATTTCGGTTTTGGAGGGATTCAGGTTTTATAGGTCGACGGGGCAGATCCTTAGAGGAGTCCTTTTGCTGACTGCAGGGTGGTCGCTTGTTTCAGGAGTATTTTTATGCGTATCCTATAACTACATTCGAGTGCTATCGCTTCCGTTCTACTCTCCTCTTTTCTTTATTGTGTTCACCTCACTTTCCCTGGCTATTCCAAGCGCTCCTGCAGGTATCGGTGTCGTTCACTATGGGCTCTTTCTCTCAATCAAGCTCCTTAGCAATAATGCACTTGATGAAAGAATACACCTCGTCGCAGCATTCATTCTCGTTCTCCACTTTTTCACAGGCATTGTCATGGACCTTGTCGTTGCCGGTGGAGTAATTCTTCTTAACAAACTGATGAATCGGGATGCTCCTATAAAGCCGAAAGAGTTGAGCATAAACGAAAACACAGCCTGATTTTTTCCTGTACGTTGATGAAGAAATAGTATATTTTCAACTACCACGACGAAAGGAAATGGATAGGTAACATGATCGGTCCAACAACCCGAGAAAAAGTGAGTGTTATTCTCCCGACGTACAACGAAAAAGAGAATATCGGTCCGCTGATTGACGAGATAACAAAAACGCTCGATAATCGAGAGTTTGAGATAATCGTTGTAGATGATGATTCTCCGGACGGTACGTGGAATATCGTTGAAGAAAAAGCAAAGAACGATGATCGTGTTCTTCTTCTGAGAAGAATCGGGATTAAGGGGTTAACCTCTGCGTTGAACGATGGGATTGACAGGGCAACCGGTGGTATCATCGTATGGATGGACTGCGATTTTCAGATGCCCCCAGAAAAGATCGCCGAGTTGCTCGCAGCAGTGGATATCGGATATGATGTTGCTGTGGGCTCTCGTTTTATAGAAGGAGGAGGGGACGCTCGAAACGATAAGTCATTGGATCAGCCTCGTATCGTCTATATACACCGCTTTCTGAGTAGGCTCATCTGTGCGCTTACCTCCCTCGTATTTCGAATGAACTTCAAGGACTGGACGAGTGGCTTTATTGCCATACGAAAAACGATCTTTAAGAACATCAGGCTCTCGGGTGATTACGGAGAGTATTTCATCTATCTCATCCATTATGCTATCAGAACCGGCTATAAAGTAATAGAGATACCCTATGTGGTGATGCCAAGATTAAGGGGAAGCTCAAAAACCTCCGCTAGTTATCTAGGGATGTTTTCGAAAGGTTTGAAGTATCTCTATGCGGTTTTAGAGCTTGCTCTGTTTAATAATTATCGGAAACTGATGCGACCGGAAAGCGTGTAAACAGTTCCATGATACGATTCCCCTCCCCTAGCATCTACATACATATTTTCTTGAAAACTTCCATTGGGCAACGTATGATTTTTTCAGGGTAGGGAAAAATGAGAGAATAGTATCCCGAATAGAAATGGGAACTACCCGCTACTCTTCCTTGAGGTATACTTCTCTTCCATCTTTTTTGTAAATGAGAGTGTAATTGTCCTTCACGTAACGATAAAACTGAGGTGCTCGTATCAATCGGTTAAGCCAGAATATTACCATCTTCACATCCTGTGCCTGAGAGATTAAGAGAGTCTCATCGAGATCGCCGGTAAGGATTCTCTTTTCGGACGTATCAACGAGGTGAGGAGTGGTAAATCGATTACTCCTGAATAGGGTTATCTGATTGTCGCAGATGATAAGGTCCTCTCTCTCCGTATGGTTTTCAATAAGGTTTAAAAGGTTTAGCTCCTCAACCGTAGGACCCTTTTTAACTTTGCGCATATCTCTGATGTTCAGTAGGATGTTCTGTGTGAATACCCCAATAATCGTTAAAATAAAAAGGGAGAAAAGAAGCTTCCCTCCAGCACGCTTAAGCCCTCCCATGTCAGCACGCAAGCGCTTTATCTTTTGCAGAAACCAATCTACCCCTCCAGCATACACGATGGTGAAGATTGTTATCAAAACGATGAGATGGTGCCCCCACAGCCACGTTGACATAAGGGCATGAAACACTACCTGAGAGAGTATGAGAAGTATGAAAAAGAGAAAAGCCTGTCTCTTTTTCCTGAAGAAATAATACAGGCTTGCGAGGGTTAAAAAGAATAGTCCCAACTGTCGTGCGACAAACACGTTTCCAAAGTATCTGCCGAGCCTGTTCCATTTTATGCGAAAAAGCCCTTCTGATTGAAGACCGAGTACTTGTGAAACGAGCGCAGAAATATCATAGTTGATGAAGATGAGTGTGAGTACCGCCAAGAAAACTCCTACATAAATGCCAAATGCCAGGATGATACGTGTAGCAGGTCCGTTTATCGTGAGGTTTAGATCATTTCTGTCCGGTTCGAGACGAAAGATAAGTAGAAAACAAATCGGAAAAACGAAGAACAATTCAAGCTGTTTAAACGCGTTTGTTACTGCAAAAAAGAACGCAGAGAATACCACCCATTTCAATGATCCTGTTTTGCTATACAGAATTATGAAGTACAGTGCGAGAAGAGAAAATGCAAGTGAGGGTAAATCGGCGCCAATTTCAAAGGTCCATCTGATAAAGTAAAAGGTGATTCCGAGAAAAATTCCCGTTAGATATGCAGCGCGTTTTCCGAAAAGCTCATCCGAGATGAGAAAGGAAGCCGCGATGGTGATCAATCCAAAAAAAACGGGAAGCACTCTTGTGGCTGTTACG
>Ga0209636_10003301_pt1 | contig 16451 bp, 11 predicted proteins | sample DeeMarSWOR152_54_FD_187464 | JGI IMG/M metagenome (GOLD analysis project Ga0209636, IMG submission 187464) | Marine sediment microbial communities from White Oak River estuary, North Carolina - WOR-1-52-54 (SPAdes) (version 2) | ecosystem: Environmental > Aquatic > Marine > Intertidal zone >...
GAATAGAACCACCAATTACACTTATGATTCATTGTTCGGATTGACCAAGATCACTTATCCTGATTCAACATCTGAACAGTACGAATATGATGATGTGGGCAATGTGGTATCTTTTACTGATGCTAATGGGAACGAAACAGTATGTAGCTATGACGATGCCTACAGATTGATTCAAATTCAGTACCAGGATCAATCTTCTGTGTCCTTCTTCTATGATGTAAATTCAAACAGAATCAGAATGGATGATGATGCTCCTAGTACTGGTGACTACGTTGAATACACTTATGATTCATGGAACAGGTTAATTACAGAATCAAGGCACATCTCCACAAATACGTACACAGTTTCTTACCAGTACGATGAAGCTAATCGGCTCACCAAACTCATCTATCCTGATAATATGCAGATTCTGTATTCCTATGATGATTTGAGCCGCACATCACAGATCAAACGGTATATAGATGGTGTTAATGATGAAATATTAATGGATAATATCCAGTATGATATCAGAAGTTTGTTAACTCAATTTGATTATGGGAACAATTTGCAGACTACCTTTTCTTATGATTCGAGAAATCGCTTATTATCTGCTGACCTCAAAGATGGTGATACATCCTACTTAGATCTAGATTACACTTACGATGTCAACAGCAATATCACTCAGTTGGTGAATGGGTGGAGAGATACTAACTCTGACTGGCATTCGGATACTGAAATCTATAATTATGATGGATTAGATCGACTAATCTCTGCCAGTTGTACATCATGGTCTCACACCTATTCGTATGACAAAGTGGGAAATAGAATATCAAAAGATGGAATCACTTATACAATTAACACTGTTAATGAAGTAACATCATTGAGTGATGGCATATCTTTCTCGTACGATTCTAACGGGAATAGAATACAGAAAACTAAGGGATCAGATACCTGGGTGTACACCTATGATGATGCCAATAGACTAACCAAAGTGGAGAAGAACGCTGAAACTCTAGGTGAATACGTCTATGATGGTCAAGGAAGACGAATCCAGGTCACTGAAGATGGAGTAACAACCTATATATACTCTGGTTTAAATGTCTTATACGAGGAAAACACGACTGGTACAGCTACCTACATTTACGGACCCACTGGAAGACTGGCGAAAAGAACGACTATCAACGAGGAAACGAATACCTTCTACTACCATACTGATCATCTTGGATCAACGAGATTAGTAACAGATCAATCAAAAAATATTGTGGCAGATGCAAAGTATGAACCTTTTGGTGAGAGTGTAGTTAACGGTGATGAGTCCTATCTCTATAACGGAAAAGAGAAAGATTCAACTGGGCTATACTATTATGGTGCTCGCTACTACGATCCTGAAACAGGACGATTCATTACCAGAGATCCTTTGGCTGGCAAAAAAGCTGTTCCCCAATCTTTAAACAGGTACATCTACTGTCTTAATAATCCTGTAAAATTGGTTGATCCTGCAGGACTAACTTATAGAATGTGCGATGCCATTACAGGAGTATGCAGAAGATACCGTGAAACAAGTAACAGTCACGACGAAGGAAACCCCGAATGGATAGCATACAATGAGAATGGCGAAAGAATCACTGATAATATTGAAATGGAAAGACTAATGAATGGTGACGAAGCTGAACAGGCAAGGGCAGCATTTCTCATGTTGTTGATAACACATCCTGAAATTACAGGTGATCCTTCTCAACCGGGCATAGAATTTCTTGGAGGATACCTTTTTTGGATAGAGGTTGAAGGTGAGGTGGCGGCACTTTGGGTATTTATCAGTGACATGTTTGAAGCGCCCACCGAGGATCGTGATCTTGCGCTTACGCAATATTCAGTCTATGAGACAGAAGGGAATCCAACTCCGCCAGGCTTTAATGGAAAAGCTCGAATACCTATGATAGTACTCAAAGTCTATCAGGGTGCATTCCAAAGCATTAATCACCTTTATCACGTGATTGGCCATGAAGGATGTCATGTCTATGATTTAATAACAAGTAAGGGAAATATCTCCGAATATGAATTAGAATTCAATGGATATATGTGGAACTTCAGCCACCGATACGGCTCTTTCCCATATCCTTTCAGTTTGGACAATCTCTTTTCCCTCATCAATTCCTTCATGCCTGGGTTCCCTGGTCATGCTGTACCAGTATGAAATAAGACCAAAGATTTTAAAGCTATCATAAAAAGGAATGCAAAGTGTTGAAGCAGAGGTGATATCGTGAAATGCGAGATATTGTTGATCTCAACCCTCTTGGCCTGCACTGTGGTAAGTGTTTCAGGGGTTGATACCTGTGAGTGGACAGATTACTTAGGAAATCCTGGAAGAACAGCATATTCAGAATGTCAGGGGCCCGATACACCTGAAGTGCTCTGGGAAGTGAATATGCCAGGAGTTTTTGATACAGCACCTTTCATCATCAATGACAAAGTATTGATTCTCTGGAGGGAAAGCAAGTATCATACGCTGGAGAAAAAGGTGCTGCTGCTGGATGTACTGACTGGTGAGATTTTACAGGAGTTTGGACAGCGTCGCTTTCTCTTTTCTGAAATTTTTCCAGTGGATGACAAGATTGTTGGAGTAGATGGAAGAAGGCTTTATGAAATAGATCTCACTTCAAAGGAAATCACCTTGTTAACAGAAATCCCAGAAAGGGGTTTTTTTGCTTCCACAAAATCTCATAATACATTCCCAAAGTATCCAGTTCTCAGAAATGAAATTGGTACTGTATTTATCTTTAATTTCAATAATTATCCTGTCATCCTTAAAGACAGACTTATCATTCCTACAATCCCGACAGTCTGTCTTTCTAAATCTGATTTTCAGGTATTGTGGACTCTGGAGGGTGCGACCTCAGACCCTCAGGTATATGCAGATACACTGACAGGAGATGAGACTATTGTTGTTTTCTTGGCCAACAATGACTTTCTTCAACTGGTTGCGGTAGACCCATCTACAGGCATGGTCTTATGGATGAGTGATCCTCTTGGATTGGTATATTGGCTTGCCCTCGGAAAGAGTGACTTGTATGTGGGTGGAAAACAGTTGTGGGCATTTGATAAGAATGGGTCAAAACACTGGGAGTTTTTTCCTGATGAAAAAATCGTGTCTAACATTGTTGTAGCAGATGCTGTATATGCTGCAGATGCTGCGAACAATCTGTACAAGATTGATTTTGAAGGTAATCTCGTCTGGAAAACAGACTACGAAGGATCTCCGCTTTTTCAGGTCCACCTCGCAGGAGCAGGAGACATTCTTTACTGTATTGGGAATCTTCCAGATGATGTCATGGAGGCTGCTGAATCGTACGTATCTGCCTACAACATGAAAGATGGCAGCAAGCTGTGGAACATGCATTTTGCAGACGGAAATGGTATAACAGAAGCTCCAGCTTTGGCAAACAGTGTTCTAGTGATGGGAACAATGGGTGGACAGGTTATTACTTTGACCTCTGATCCAGATTTATACTTAAAGCAGGGGGATGCTTTTCTCTCAGAAGGATTGAAGGATCAGGCTATTAATTCATATAAAAAGGCTGCACAGCTTTTTGAAAAAGAAGGGAACCTGAATAAGTCTCAAGAGATCCGAGAAAAAGTCTATGAACTTGAAAACCAGCAAGAATTAACACCGGAACCATCTACTCCTCCCGAATCTCCTCCAGTAACATCCAACTACTCTATTGTGGGAATTGTTATTCTGGTAGCAGCCCTTTTTGGCATTTTTGTAGTGCATTACTTTGTGAAACGTAAGAAATTTTGAATCCTGATACCATTTTTCATTTACATGAAACCACAAATTTCTTTCATCCCATACATGGTGCTTGCTAAAATTTGGTCTTTTGTTTTCTCTATTTTTTGTATTATTTTTTCTATACCATTTATCTACTCTTTTAACTCATATTCTGAGAATATGTCTTTAAGTGCAAAAATTTGGTATTCCTTTGTTTTTTTCATTATTTCCTCTTCAGATATTCATTTTCCAATATACACATTTTCCAATACTAAGACATAATGTGGCAAAGTGTAACTCTTGGAAGAGGATTCACATCAATTCCTGGTCTTTCATGCTTACATGATTTGATCCAATAATGATGTGATCTAAAACTTCTATCCCCAGTACTACACCACACATACATAACTGCTGGGTCAATAGAATATCCTGGTCAGATGGTTCAGGATCTCCTGATGGGTGATTATGGACCAGGATGACGGTAGTAGAACTTTTCCTTGGCAGATCCAGGAAACCCCATAATCATTTTATGGGGTGGAAAAGAGGTAATATCATGAAAAGCATGAAAATCCTTTAATTGGGGAATGGATGCAGTGAAAACATCTTTTATATCTCCAAATGTGTGTAACAGATTGGCAGCTCCTTCGGCAGCTGTCTTTCCTTTGTACCCTGGAGATATTAATACCTCCAGAAGTTGTTCAGGTTTTAAGTACTCTGGTCCAGAATGGTCTAGGATTGTTCGTCCATCCTTTCTCAAGATCTCTGCAAGATCAGAACCTTTATTAACCTCTTCACCAGTACTTGTACTGGTGGAGGTGGTTTCTTTCGTACCCATCGTAATCACCTTTACCCCCAGCAGAGGCGTAGTTCCACCCAACCTCTGCTGGGTTATGTGAATATTTTCATCTAGTTGGCAGCGTAAACTACCCAAATTAATCTTTAAATCATCATATATAAATGTAGCTCGAGAGCAGTGGAAAAATAATATTAAATTCTACCTGCAAAGGCAGAATCTTCTGCTATGAAGTATTGCAGTAGTCTTGGCATCTCCCTGGAGGTCTGGGATTGTAGAGAGGACTCCATCTATTATAGCAGATCAAATCAAGAACATAGATAGGAAAGTGGCTGGCTATCATCAACAATGCTGTAATGAAGACTGAATGAATCCTACTGTCAATTGCGCATCTCTATACACAATATGGTTACAATCCTTGTCTTTCTCGCATTTCTTTTCAACATCATTTAGGTATTCTTTCAGCCTATTCTCAGGAAATATATCCTTAAGTACAAGAATCGTGGAAAGTCGTGTTTTTCGTGGATTTTCATCTCCATTCATGCATTCTTCAAATATTAATACTCTCCCATCAATACCACCTTTCCCATGATGTAACCACCTTACCCTTCCAGCGGGTCAGTATACTTCTTTCTTATCTGATCTTTTTGACTGTTGCGGCTCTGAAAGAAGTTTGTGGTTTTGTGTACATAAAGAAAATTTGCATTATTTTTTAGAGGAAAATACTCAGATTAATGAAGGTATAAAAGAAAAAGATGATCCTAAAAACAAAAGTTGCCTAAACCTTGGTAATTTAGAGGAAGTAAAGCCTGAAAGTGAAGTGGAAGAAAAGAAATTAATAGGTCACTTTGATGAAGAGATTATTTCATTGCAGATTCCGCAACCAGTCAATTTCAACCCTTATTTTCTAAGTATGATTCTTGAAACTCTTCCGATGCGGTAATAGGTATCCCCCAATCATATGGCTCTTGTTCTATTTCTTTCACGTATTCAAGATTAGATTCTATTATTCTGTGAATTCTCGGGAATTCATCCTTTGTATATACTTTAAGAGCCTCCTTGAAAGCCTTGATTGCCTTATTGCAATTCTCAACCCTATTTTCTTCCTTCGAAAGGAGTCCGTATGCAATTCCAAGGTAATTCTGAATGGTTGCATATCGTGTCGGAAAGGGTTTGGGAATCATTACTTTGAGAGCCTCCTCAAAGGCTTTGATTGCAGCTCTTGAGTATTCTGCTTTTGGAATTTCTGCAACTTCCATCTGAAGTGCCTTCTTTCCGATATTAATCAATACTTCATCATCATTAGAAAAAAGACTCATCATTTCTTCTAAAATTGCTATTCCTTTTTCAAGAGTTTTATCTTCGATTACGCGTTCCAAATAGGCTTTCTCAGCCCTAATTCGATCTTTGTCAATAATTTCAATGAATCCTTTAGTTTCTAGCTTCTCAAACAAATCAGCCCATTCATATTCCCTTTTCTGTATTTCTTTTTTCTTTTCGCAAATATATTCCATTCTTTTCTTCGAAAAAATTTCCCTTTCTTCATAAATCCCAGCATAGTAAAGACATTTCATAGATCTCAATATGCCTTTTTCTATGTCAGAACACTTCCTGAACCTTTCCTTCATTGTATCCAACGGCATAAAAAGAGATCCAATATTGCCGTCAAATCTAGAAGGTAAACACATCCCAGTTTTCCTGGCGATTTCTTCACCTTTGCTTTTCGAGATCTTGTTGAGATATACATCTTCAAACATAAAGAGTTCATACTCCATTCCTTCACACAACGAGGTGTATTCTGGTCCTTCCCGGCATGCTGCAACCATTATTGTGTTTCTTTTTTCAAATTCTTGGAGTAGGTGTCTGAAGTTTTCTTTTTGCGCAAATTTCTCCAGATCATCGAGAACAACTATCCTTTTCCTCCAGAAGGTAATCTGATGTGGAATTCTAAAATCTTCTGGTTTAATATCCACAGGTCTCGGGACTGTAACATCATACGGTTTTTCTAGGGAAACCAAAACTTGGTAGATGATTCCTGATTTTCCTGATAGTGGGTTACCAATTATCAAAACATTTTTGCTATCTCTAATCTTCTTCCTAATTGATTCGTACTCTTTTCCCTGAAAATACTCTTTCCTGAAACCATATCTCTCGTACCCTCGCAGGCCCAAAATTTCAGTGGGTTTCAGTGACGATGACTTTTTCCACATAATTTCATAGTATACTTTTAGTCTCCTGTGTCTGTTGTAAAGAAAACCCGTTAATGGAATAACGATGAGAAGGAGGATTTCTAGGATTTCCCTCATATTACACCCCTTTGTAATGAAAGAAATGTCCTCGGTTCGAATTCAGTTGGTGTTTCTCCCCCAGCTTCTTGACAAACTCACACGCTCTTAATGGTTTACCTGCAGGTTCTTCTCTGATTACTACCATGTAGCCTATCTGCCCGTCGTGCTGCAAATTTCCATAGTTGGATCGTAAGTGGTCAGTAACAGTCCTCACTAATGCACCTGCCACTTTTGGTAGATATTCATATCTCTGTATGATCTGTCCGATTTGATTCTCTGTGGTTTTGATTTCAATTCTGTCCATGGTCTCACCTTAAACGTGGGTGGAGATAAATGTTACTCTCTTAGAAAAGACAAAGATTCTCTTCGTTATGCTCGGCCATAAATAGGTGAATAAGAGGAGAGATGGATTGATTCAATTAGAAACGATTTTGAGAAATGACTTGACAGAGATTTCGATCCAGAAATAGCTGATTTCGAGATCATCAATAATGCTGGGTTTGAAAGCGAGAATTTGTTTGGGAAACTGATTAGTGAAGAAGAGATTCATAGAAGAAGAGAATTTCTGGCTAGAGAATTGGGGCCAAAAATCATGGACTAGGGAGAAATCTGATGAAATAGAGCAATTGATAATAGCAGAATCTGATAAAATTAGCAATGGATGAGAAAGAAGTTATGATCCTCTTCAAGCTCTCCTGCCTACAATTATCAACAATTCTTGAGAGAAAAACCAGAAAACTATATAGAAAACTATATATAATAACAAATTTCAGGAAAAACTTAGGAAGACAATAAGAGAATTCAGTCCGTGACCTGAGACGGAGTTGTCTAATAAGTCACCTCCTTCAGAAGTCTTAGGACCTTGAAATGCGCTTTCAGGTTTTGAACGACAGCCACAAGCATCACATCAGTTTGGCGAGTTTTCTCCAAGCGGCATCGTGTTTTATTGTTGTATGCAGTTTCCATTCCACCAAAAACACCTTCAACCATTCCTCGAAAGTTCTTATAGAGATCTTCATAGAAATCTTTCCGTGCTTTTACTCGAATCAAAGAATTACCGCAGTTTTCACGTTCTTTGATCATAGGTATTAGCAGATGTTGATATGCAAGCCGTCTGTTTTCCTCACTGTCATATCCCATGTCGGAGAAAAGAGGTGCTGGACCATAAATCCTCCGTATTAAGTATTTGAACAGAGGCGAGTCGTGGGCTGTACCGTGGGTGACTATACCTGTAACGATCGTCGTCACTCCATACCGGGGGTAGTACTTGACTGCAGCATGGAGCTTGACTGTTTGTTTCACTTTCGTTTCTTCCATTGCAATCTCCCTCTCCTCGTAACGATCACAAGCAAATCCTGTAGAATCGGTAATGTACAACCCGCCCTTTAGAACGCAGTCCATGTACAAATGCAGGTCATATACTAATTCATCGAGGTATTGAGGAGATATTCTCTGCATTGCCCAGCCAATTGAACTGTGATCGACTGTTTTCCCGATCAACAAAGGTGCCATGTCCTCAGTTTGACGATAGGTTAGGTTGTACCACTTCCTGAAGATACACAGACTCGCATACTCTCGTGGCAATATTTTTACAGGCTTCCCTAAAGGTGATACTTCCCAGGGAGGTTCAAATCGCTCTACCAACTCACAGATAGCTTTAAATACTTCAAACATGTCATGTTCATGCGACTGGTGATACAATTTCCAGTATCCCGGTCGCTTTGGAGACCAGTTTCGAATTAATGTTGTTTTGTTCATGAAAAACCAGAAACCGGTCTCCTTTTAAATTTAACCATGGCATTAGGCTTTAACCCATTAGGGTTGACACAGGTGAGAATTATTAGACAACCCCGTGAAAGGGTTTCGTACAGACTGCATTCTTGTACAGACACTTCATTAATGAATGGAAGCACTGCTCCAAGAAAGAAAAAACTAGAAGAGAAAGTAGACTGCAGCGAACTTTTTAAACGGCATGAATGCAGTTCTATGAAAAAGAAACATGAATACAAATAAAGAGAAATTCTCATTAAAAGAAGAAAGAAGAATGAAAAAGGGGTAGATAGAATGAAAAGAAGAATAGAAATAAAATATTATCGTTCTACCATCATACCAACTGCGTTTCCGCCTCCCAGACACAAGGTAGCTATTCCCCTGTGTACATCCCTGCTTTTCATGGCATACAATAAGGTTACCAGCACCCGGGCTCCACTGCATCCTATGGGGTGACCTAGAGCAACCGCTCCACCATGAACGTTGAAAATATCTTCTGGGACTTCTAATTCCTTTTTGACTGCACATGAAGCAGTGGCAAAGGCCTCGTTATGTTCAAAGAGATCTATATCATCCATGGTCATGCCTGTCTTATTAAGCAAGGTCCGCACACAGGGTATGGGAGCTTCCATCACCAAATCGGGCTCCACGCCGCTGGCACTGTAATCAATAATTCTTGCTAAAGGCTCCAATCCCAGTTCTTTTGCCTTCTCCTCCGGCATCACCACTACGGCAGCTGCACCATCACTGATCTGGGATGCGTTTCCAGCAGTCACTAACCCCTCCTTTTTAAAGACGGGCCTCAACTTTGCTAAAACCTCTAAAGAGGTGTCTTTTCTGGGACCTTCATCTCTGTCCACAGTGAAAGTTTTCTTTCTGGTTTCTACAGTAACAGGAATCATTTCTTCAGAGTATCTTCCAGATTCGTGCGCTTTTATGGCTTTTTGGTGGCTTTCCAAAGCGAAGGCATCGGCTTCTTCTCTGGTTATGTTGTACTTTTCTGCAATAACCTCTCCAGTGACGCCCATGTGGAAATCATTGAAAATATCCCAGAGACCATCATGGATTAACCCATCTACTAAGGTACCATCTCCCAGTCTGTATCCATCTCGTGCTTTGTACAGAAAATAGGGAGCATTGGTCATGCTCTCCATTCCACCGGCTGCAATAACCTCTGCATCTCCCACTTTGATAGCTTGAACTGCTAACATGACCGCTTTTAATCCAGAACCGCACACCTTGTTTACAGTAAATGAAGGAACATCCACAGGTACACCCGCATATATGGCTGCCTGTCGGGCTGGATTTTGACCTAAACCGGCAGACACCACATTTCCCATGATTACCTCATCTACCGTTTCCAGACCAGCTCTCTTGAGCGCTTCCTGTATAATTATTGATCCTAATTGACAGGCAGAAAGAGTACTCAATCCACCTTGAAACCTCCCAATGGGAGTTCTTACACCTGAAACGATAACTACATTTGTCATGGCAGTACCTCAAGAATGCAGCTTAAAAGGTTATAGGTAGTTGGCATTTGTAAAGAGGTTAGTAGGGGATTGAGGTTGAAGGTGCTCGCTTTGCCATGATTGCAGGGAGAATGCAAGTACTAAGGGTAGAATATTTACCACGTAATACACGCTCTGGTAGAAGTGCAATCACTAACCTGCTCACCTCCAGGTTACTGTAGCATTGTATCAGAACCAAAAACTCTAGGTCATCCCATATTAAGGTCTTATTCTTTCCTTTTCTTCTTCAGTTTTTTCACTTTCCGTTCAATTTCTCTGGTGGAAACCAGGTGTGTATGGATGGCCAGTTTTTTCGGCCGCTGTCCGAACGCTAATCCCAAAACCTGGTTCAAATGGAGCACCGGAATCTGAAACTTCTGGATTTTCTTCTGCCCTTGGTCAAATTGTAAATGACAGAAGGGACATATATTCAAAATAGCATCTGGCTCACCTTCTTCCATGAACCCTAATTTCTCCTCCAGTACATCCAATCCAACTGCTTCATTGCCGCTCCACACTCCCCCACCTGCGCCACAGCAGGACAATCGGTTTTTAAATTCCACTGGTTCACACCCCACAAGCGTAATAATGTCCTCCACAATGTGAGGGTTCTCTACATTTATGGATTCGTGATGGTGTGATGGCCTCAAGTAATGACACCCGTAATGGACAGCCAACCGCAATCCCAGATCATACACTTTGTTTTCAATAATTTTATCATGCAGTTGAGATAATACGTCTGCAAAGTGCAGCACCTGTATGGTGCCGTCATACCGTTTTCCCACTTTTCCCAGTATTTCGTTGATCTCTTCTCTCTTTTTTGGATCTTCCTGTAATATGTGGTTTGAACCAAACAGAGACCCGTAACACCCATTACAGATGGTCAACACATCCAAGTGGTCTGCTTCTGCCTGAGACAGGTTTCGTGCTCCCAATGTGAGCCACGTATCAATATCATATCCTCTGAACACACCGGGTGCAGGACAGCAGGTATAGCGGTGATCCACCAGCTCTATTCCCAGGTGATCAAAGACAAAGCGGGTGGATTTCTCAATGGAAGCATACATGTTCTTGGCAATACACCCCGGGAACAGAGAAAACCTCATTTTCACTGATCCCGACGCTGTATTAACTGTACTCATTGACCAGCACCTCGTACCAGTTCTAAGAATCCAGTAATATCCATCAGTTTCTGTACCTTTGACAGCTCCTCTGGATCAGTGGACACGTCATAAGGTTCTTTGGCTAACCCAATAATAGATCTAATCTTGGCCACTTCTGGAGACAAGGGGAACCCGTTCCCGGTATTGTACAGGTTTTCAATAGCAGTCAGGTGGACCTTGGGAAAATTCCCTCTTCTCACTGCCAGGTTTCTCAATCTTATGATCGCATCCACCGTGTTCACACCCTTGGGGCATCGCTCCGCACAGTTATAACAGGTGGTGCAGGCCCATAAATCTGGATTGTCAGTGACATCTATTCCCTGGTAGGCCATTTGCACTAATGCTCTGGTGCGCAGCCGAGACTGTCGTCCAGAGGGGCAGCCAGCAGTACACTTTCCACACTGCACACATTTCTCCACATTGCTTTCCCAAGCTACTTCTTCAACGAGGTTCATGGTCACCCTCCAGCGCATCATAAATGAACTCTAAGAGACTATAAATTTCTATGGGCTGCTTCCTTTTTTTGGCATTCTTGAAATTATGCAAACAGGAGAAACACTCTGTCAGAAGGATTTCAGCAGTATCATTGGCCTCAGCTACTCTATCTCGAGCTATCTTCACTGATGTAACACCATAGGCTCCTCTAACTCCTCCTCCAGCTCCACAGCATTTTGCCAGTTCTCTTGTTCGCGGCATTTCCACAAAATTGGGAGCAATCTGTTTTATAATCTTTCTCGGCTCTTCATATATGCCCGAATGTCTTCCCAGATCACAGGGATCGTGGTAGGTTACTTTCCTTTCTGTGATGGTACCAAATTCAAAATTGGACAACAACTCCACCACATGGATGACCTCCATGCCCAAATCCTTGTACCGGGGATCATCTTTGAATGTTCGATAGCACTTGGGGCACGTACACAACAATGCATTAGCTCCCGTCTTTTTGATGGCCTCAATATTTTGCTGTGCATGCTCTGTACTGGCTTCAAATCCCACATCAGGGAATACGCCGCCGCAGCACACTTCGTCCACCCGGGAGTAATCCACACCTAGTTTATCCAGCAGGTTCAAGATCTTTTCTGCAGTCTCTTTTTCTCTGTACGTACCAACACATCCCACAAACAACGCATATTCTGGATTCTTCTTTCTGTGGCTGATTTCTGGCCGTTCTTCCCCATAGATGTTCCCGGATTCCAAGACAGTGTCCCTCATGATCTTGTGACCCTCAATGTAATGTCCCAGATTGACCAGGTCTTTTCTGGCCTCCCGTATCACCTTGTACATTTCCAGATCGTAGGGGCACCGTTCAGTGCAGGTTTTACATAATGTGCACTGGAACGTATTGTCGAAGATCTCATCCGTTAGATAGCGTTCAAAATCTTTAGGCATATTCAACCCAGGTACCCGAGTGCTCTGCGTGTTTTGTATGATGAAGGATTTCTCTTCACTGAAAGGATCGTACACACCCAGCGCGTAGCCTGCCAGCTCCTGCAAGTCCATAATTTTAAGAGCAGGAGGATCTCCCTCGTAGGTTTTCTCGTGATAGATGCAGTCTAAATGAATACTGCATTTTGTACAGGAAGTCACCAGGATTTCAGCCCCTGTATCCAGTGCTTCTCGTATTCGCTGCTCCCGCAGTGCCCTGGATTCCCTGTTGCAGTTCAACCAGGAGGACACACCGCAGCATTGGGCTTCCTCTTTGACGTGCTCCATTTCTGTAAAGTCTGATGTTTTCTGTATGATTGAACGGGGAGCATCATACATTTGGTTGTACCGTCCTAGTCTGCAGGGATCATGAAAGGTGGTCTTCACATTTAATGCGGGTAAATCTGGACAGTGCTCTTTTAGAAATTCAGAAAAATGCATGACATCTGCATTGTACACGTTCTTCAGCATTTGATAGCATTCTGCACATCCCACCACAATTTTTTTTCCTTCCAACTTTTTGTGCAGATTCTCCTTTAAGGCTTCAAATTCATCCAATCCACCAGAGTAGTACAAATCATGGCCGCAGCATCCGTAGATGATATCAGGTTCTATCCCCAGTGTGTTCATCACTCTGACTGCTGCCTGAGCTGCCCCTGAGTAATTGGTGTCCCTCATCAGCAAAATATCAAACACAGGTCCACATCCCGGGAAATACGCTATTTCTGAATCAGGATTGGTTTTCACATCCTTTATCCATCCAGAAACCTCTGTTTGGGCAGCGAGCTTCCCGGCAAGCCTGAATACATCCCGGTGTGATCCCTTTGGTTCGTGTAAGTACCGTCTGTACCGCAAAATTTCTTCCAATTTTAGCTCTGAGGGGCAGGTAGAAAAACATAATTTGCAGCTGGTGCAATCAGGAACTTCTTCAGTTACTTCGCAGACTAACATTGGGTCACCATCCTTTCTGCTGATTCAACGAATTTGGCCCCTTCAGCTGATGAAATATTGAAAAGTTCCAGTTTTTCGCCACCAATACCCATTAAGTCCAAAATTTTTTTAGCTAAAGCTACTTTTTCCTTTTCTTTGATGTTTCCGTCAATGTAGTGGCACTGTCCTTCCAGACATGCCCCAATCATCACTCCTTTAGCGCCTTTGGCAAAGGGATATAACATTTGAGATAGGGTTACCCGTCCTGAACAGGGGACTCTGACAATCTTAATTTCTGGAGAATACAGCATCTTGGCAGTTCCTGCTAAATCTGCTGCATTATACCCGCACTGACTGCAGCAGTATGCAATGATAGAATCTCTATCCTTTTCCAGAATACCATTTACTGCCCTTTCTAATTGAATATCTGAAAAGTATCGTAATTCGATAGCATTGGTAGGACACACTGTAGTGCACATGCCGCAGGAATGGCACGCCACATCTACCACTTCAAATTCCTCTCCCTCTATATCGATGGCATCGTAATTGCAGATTTCTTTGCACTCTCCACACTTGATACAGATATCTGTATTGATGTGGGCAGTAACCAAATCCACAGTGATGTGATCATCCTTCAAAAAGGTGGCCACTCTGGAGGCTACAGCCCCTGCATCAGTGATGCACTCCTGTATGGGTTTGGGCGCTTCTGCAGTGCCCGCAATGAATATTCCAGTGGTGGCAGTATCCACAGGGGCAATCTTTACGTGTACTGGAGCAATGAACCCATCTTTGCCAGGAACTAAAGGAATGGTCTCAATAAGATGTTGAGTACCTTTGGAGGGAACCATAGCAGTGGATAAAACCACGAGATCTGCTTTCAATAATAACGGTTCATTTAACAATGTATTTTCAGTTCTCACTAATAATTCATCACCATCTGATAAAATCTCTGACACATTTCCCCGTATGTACCTGATACCCATTTCTCTGGCCCGATCGAAGTACTCTTCATATCCTCTCCCTGCAGCCCTCACATCAATGTAGCACACAGTGACCTCAATATCCGGGTAATCTGACTTGATCAGCTGTGCATTTTTGGTAGCATACATACAGCAGATCTTCGAACAGTAATCTGCATAACGACGATCCCTAGATCCTGCACACTGCACAAATACCACAGACTTGGGTATCTTTCCGTCAGATAGTCGTTTCAATTCACCAAGGGTGGGTCCTGAAGGACTGATCAACCGTTCCAACTCTAGTCCAGTGATCACGTTTGGGTGCTCTACATTGTACTCTGTTCCTGAAAGATCGTACTGCTCATAGCCGGTAGCTACCACAATAGCTCCCACCTTTATTTCTGAGACTTTATCCTCTCCCTCACAGGGCGCTTGTGCCTTGCAGATATTGGTGCACCCCTGGCAGTCCATGGTCCCATTCAACTCCAGACAAAGCTCTGGATCTCGCAGGTATTTTAGAGGAACTGCCTGTGAATCGGGGACGTAAATGGCTTTTCTGAAGCCCAGACCCATATCAAACTCACTGGGGACCGCAATGGGGCATACATTGGTAATTTCTATAGCTTTTTTCGGACATTTTTCCACACATACCCAGCACCCCACACAATTTCTGGTATTGTACTCAGGGATTTCACCTTTTTCTTTCTGGGTGAGAGCAGGTGGATCATTCTGCTTTGCACATAATTTGGCACAGGCTCCGCACCCATTGCACAACTCTTCATCTATTGTGATGCGGTCCAGCCATAATGGTCCGTCCAATTTGGGCTTTTCCAGCACCAAATCAGTTTTCGCACAATCTCCGCACCCTGTACAGGTTTCAAAGTTGACATACCGGGGCTTTTCTCTTACAGTAACTATGTATTCACCAGGATGACCAGAAACGTCCTCCACGTCTGTCATAGTCATCATTTCAATGTTTTTATGCATAGCAACTTCATTCAAAATAGGAGAAATGGTACACATGGAACAATCATCAGTAGGAAAGGTCCTGTCCAGTTTACACATATTGCCACCAATGTTGGGCATTTTTTCAACCAAATACACATGGAATCCTTTATCTGCCAACTCTATGGCGGTATGCATTCCCGCAATACCACCACCAATGACCATCACATCCTTTATGACAGGTACTCTGGACTGACCAATCTCCTGCAGTGTCCGAGATGCTTCGATAGCCCCTTTTATCAATGATAACGCTTTCTGGGTGGCTTCTTGTTTGTCTTCTGTTGCCCAGGAACACTGTTCCCTGATATTGGCCATTTCCCATAAATAGGGATTCATCTTTTCCCCGATGCACTCTTTGAAAATATCACCATGATGTTTGGGCGAACACGAACAGACCACTACTCTATCCAAATTCTCTTTTTCAATAGTCTCCTTTATAAGATCCTGTCCTAGTTGTGAACATAAGAATATTGATCTATGGACAATTAAATCTGGTTCTTTTGATAATTCCTTCTTTAAGTATTCCATGTCCATATTTCCTGCGATATTGGTACCGCAGTCGCACAGGAAGACTCCTATCATGAAATCACCTTTACTGGTTCAGACATTGAACCTCTCTTTATAAGCTTTATGTGTGTAAACTATAGGGGATTAATAAAGTTTTCGCTATAAAAAATTATGAAAGTTTGTTAGCATGTATTCAAATTTCTTTGTATAGGTATAGAGGTGCAATAAATAATCTATTCCCAATTCATCCAGAGAAGAACCATTCATTACGCTATGCAATTGCATGAACTATGGCGCATGTCCAAGGCAACATTTTCCCAGACTATTGGCTTTTCTTTGCATAGTCCTATCTTTG